>ERZ1026814.1239-NODE-1239-length-10248-cov-5.136350_pt1 | contig 10248 bp, 7 predicted proteins | sample MGYA00520871_ERZ1026814 | MGnify/ENA primary metagenome ERZ1026814 (study PRJEB33270, sample SAMEA104284478) | anaerobic digester metagenome | biome: Anaerobic digester microbiome; feature: mesophilic sludge digester; material: Anaerobic digester biomass | place... | reverse complement strand
AAAACTGGGTCTTGGGCAATGGAATTGGCCATTTTTGTGTTCAGACCAAAAAAAAAACCATGTTTTGCAAAGAAACTGGAATGGAATAAGAATTTACCAAACCTAATGGTGAAACAAATAGAATTTTCCAAAAAAAGGGACGGCAGGGAAAATTTAAGGAAACTGCTGGGAAAGGAGGATATTATCAAGGCCTAACGGAAAAAATGTTGGCTGTTCTATTCAATACCGATAACGTTAGCCTTGTATCGTTTCTTCAGGTTCATGCATCTGCTTTCAATGATGGTAATGAACGTTACGACAGGGAACTGGAACGGTATAACCTGAAAAATTTCTACTGGAAAGAGATTGCCCGTAAATATGGTTATACCAACCAAACACCAACCATATATGATTTCCTGCTGGAAATATTCATTAACAACTTCTCCGTTGGTAAAAAAACTGGTATTGCGAAAGAATCGAAGATACTCATAAGCATGTGGAAGGATTCCATATCCTACCAACTGGCATATCGAAAACTTTCACAGAAAATTGCAGGTGATTTGAAAATAGAATCGGCTTTGAATAACATCAGGGTGGATGATATTATTCAGGATGATTTATTCGAATTGATTGATAAACGAATTATATCGGAACTTGCTCAACTAATATGTGATGAATCCATATCAAATGACAGGTTGAACCAACTCATAAAGCAAAGGGAAAACAAATACTGGTATCAGGATTACGAAGATTTTTATGCCTGTCTGGAGAACGGGATGCAGATGATTACATCGGTCAGAAAAACGGACAAGTTGAAAGTCGAATCATTTGGTGAAGGAATCCAGACCTATGCCCAGAACCTCTATAAGATTGACCATTATTATCGGAAGTATATTTACCACTATCGTAAAGCCAAGCAAAATAAAGTTTTGCAACCCTTGACCGAGAAAGTGGAGAAGGTTTATTGCAATGATTGGCTGCTTAACTACGGGAACAAATGGCAGAAAGTAATTGATGCAACTGACAAATGGTTCAACCAACCCAAAATCTCACAATACAGGTTCTTCTCAGACCATATAAAACCATTTACTTCTAAGGGACAACGGCTTTTTGTTATAATTTCGGATGCTTTACGCTATGAATGCGGTTGGGAGTACTTGCAGAAAATCCAAACCGAGAAACGTTTTGAAGGCGAACTGGAACACATGGTTTCATCCCTTCCATCCTACACTCAATTGGGAATGGCAGCACTGCTTCCCAATGTAAATATGACTTTCCAGCCAGATAGCGAAAACATCCTTATCAACGGTAATTCTACCCAAGGGGTACAGGGAAGAACCAAGATACTGGAACAAATGGCTGGCGTAAGAGCCACGGCTATCAATGCCGAGGATTTCATGAAGATGAACTCTTCCACCGATGGTCGGGAGTTTGTGAAACAGTATGACCTGATTTACATATATCACAATCGCATCGATAAAGTGGGTGATGACAAAACATCCGAAGAAAAAGTGTTTGAAGCAGTGGAACAGGAACTTGAATTCCTGATGGATGTGATAAAAAAGATTGCCAATATGAATGGCAATAACATGTTCATTACTGCTGACCACGGTTTTCTTTACCAGAATAACGAACTGGCAGAGAGTGATTTTTCAATCGGTGAAGTTAAAGGAGAGATTTGGAAAGAGTCCAGACGATATGTAATCGGGAAGAATTTGAAAGGTGATGCCAGCACCAAACATTTTACCGCAGAACAACTCAACCTACCTGGTGATGCTGAGGTATTGATTCCAAAATCAATTAACAGGATACGAATTAAAGGCGCAGGTTCACGGTATGTGCATGGTGGAGCATCGCTTCAGGAAATTGTGATACCCCTGTTAAAAGTCACGAAAACACGTCAGGATACCACAAAACAGGTGGATGTGGATATCATCAAATCCACCGATAAGATAACCACCAACATACTGGCTGTTTCATTCTTGCAAACCGATTTGGTGAGTGAAAAAGTACTCCAAAGGCAAATCAGGAGTGCCATTTACGCTGAAGACGGTGAAATGCTAAGTGACCAATTCACCTACAACTTTGATATCGCTGAGGGCACTGAAAGAATGCGTGAGGTGAAACACCGCTTCCACCTGAGTTCAAAAGCGAGTGGAAAGTATAAGAATCAAAGGGTGAAACTGCTACTTGAAGAACCCGTAGAAGGAACAAGCAAATGGAAGACATATAAAGAATATTCCTATACGCTGAATATTTCATTTACAAACGACTTTGACGACATGTAATATGAATGAACTGGATAAGAAAATAAATCAACACTTTGGTGGCAAAGTGGTGAGAAAAGACCTGACCAAATTGGTGAAGGGTAATGCAATAGTACCAACTTATGTGCTGGAATACCTTCTCGGACAATATTGCGCCACAGACGATGAACCAACCATTGCTCAGGGAGTGGAAACGGTAAAGAGTATTATTTCAAAACATTTTGTTCATCGGGATGAAGCACAACTGATAAAATCCACCATCCGTGACAGTAAGTCACACCGTATCATTGATAAGGTATCTGTCAGATTGAATGATAGAAGGGACGTATATGAAACATCCTTTGCTAACCTTGGTCTAACCAAGGTTGTAATAAACGAGAATATCGTTAAGCAAAACCAAAGACTGCTCTCAGGTGGTGTCTGGTGTTTAATTACAATGGGATATCAACCCTCAGAAGAGAGGGATGCTTCACCGTGGATAATCGAAAACCTGAAACCCATCCAGATTTCCAATGTGGATGTGGATGAATACAAGGAAATCCGTAAACAATTCACCACCGAAGAATGGATTGACCTATATATACAGTCCATTGGGTTGAACCCTGAAGAATTTACTTTTCGCTCCAAACTCATTCAACTGGCACGTTTAATACCGTTTTGCGAGAATAATTACAATTTGATAGAATTAGGACCGAAAGGCACAGGCAAGAGCCATATCTACTCAGAAATGTCTCCACATGGAATACTCATTTCAGGGGGTGAGGTAAGTAAAGCCAAACTATTTGTCAACAACAGCACAGGAGATATTGGTCTTGTGGGATATTGGGATGTGGTTACCTATGATGAGTTCGCAGGAAAAACCAAGAAGGTTGACCGTGGATTGGTGGATATCATGAAAAACTACATGGCAAACAAGTCCTTCAGCCGTGGGAAAGAGATTTATGGTGCATCCGCATCTATGGCATTCATAGGCAATACAGAACATCCAGTACCATATATGCTGAAACATAGCAACCTGTTTGATGCGTTACCGAAAGAATACTATGATACGGCATTTCTTGACAGGCTTCACTGCTATTTGGCTGGATGGGAAGTGCAAAAATTGCGTAACGAAATGTTCACGGATAATTACGGTTTCATAGTGGATTATATGGCTGAGGTCATGAAGGAACTACGGAAGGAAGACCACATGAATGACTACACCAGATATTTCGACCTCTCCGATTCAATAACGACCCGTGATAAAACATCCATTGCTAAGACCTTTTCTGGATTAATAAAAATCATCTTTCCACACGGTGAATTTACAGAAGAGGAAGCCAAGACAATACTCGAATTTGCTATCGAAAACAGGAGAAGAGTGAAAGACCAACTCCGTAGAATGGACGAAACATTCGAAAAGGTTGATTTTTCATATATCAACAAAAAAACCAGCAAGAAGTTATATGTTCAAACACTTGAATACATTGAACACAGGGAAATATTAGGATTGGAAGATGATGACGAACCCATACCAGAGATAGAAAAGACTATTCCAAAGAAAGAACAGCCAGAAAAAGTCATAGAATTAGCAGAAGGTCAGAAGATAATCCGTGATAACCAGTCAGGGATATCATACGACATGCTGTTTGGTGCTTACCTTATCGGTGCAAAAGAAATAACTGTAACCGACCCGTACATTCGCTTACCATACCAACTCCGAAATTTCATGGAGTTCGCAAAACTGGTATCAACTAAAAAAGATGAACTGGAAGAGGTAAAACTACACCTGATTACCAACAACAACGAGGAATACATTGAAAACTCCAAGGATGCATTTAAAGAGATGGCTGATTCACTGGAATCACTGGGCATTCAATTTACCTATGAGTTTGTTGAAAACACCCATGACCGCTCCATAGTGATGGACAATGGCTGGAAGATAGTTCTTGGTCGTGGTCTGGATATTTACCAGAAGACTAATGGGTGGTATGATATTGCCGAGTATTATCAGGAGAAGAGGTTGTGTAAGGGGTGTGAGGTGACGTATGTTAAAACCAATTAAAATTTGACACAATTTGATAATGAAAGAAGAATTCTTTTTGACTTTTCTTAATGCTTTATTAATTGCAACTGAAAGAATACAACCACGGTATTTTCTGTTGCCTGTGGCATATGAAGAAGAGTTTATATATAGAGAAAGAGCATATTGTTATGAACTTTATCATCAAATCAGGAACATACTTCCTGATGATTACCCATACCTTTTAAGTGGTGAAGTAAATAAGGCTGGACATCCTCTAATTGCACAACATTGTGGTTCAATAATTCCAGATTTTCTGATACATAACGCTGGAAACATGGGTGTTGATGACAATCTGGCTATAGTTGAAGTAAAAACAATTCAAGGTGCACGTTATTACAGAGAAAATAAAGGACTATTGAAAGACATAGAAACAATAAACTGCATGACAAGTATACCAATGGGTTATTACAGAGGCATTATCCTAATATTTGGCTCAAATTATGAGGAATGGAAAGATGAAATACGTAGACTCCTTTCAGAAAGATGCAACCCTGAAAAAGTGTTGTTACTGCTTCATAACAATCCATTGGAAAGAGCAACTTTATTAGAATACTGAATTTGATTTATGCGGAATTCAATCTTAAATAAATGAGCGTAAGTGACTGGATAACGATAATTAGTATTGCTTTTGCTGTTATTGCAATTTATCCAGCAAGCGAACGTATTGTTATTACCAACAAATTGATGAGATTTGAAATACCAGCATTAATATTTTGGTTATTCTTAATTCTATACTTGATAAAATTTGATGACATTGCTGATAAAATTCAATTTCTCCATTCCTTTTACTTTCGCTGGGGATTAAAAGCAAATGATTGGGCATTGTTATTTTTTCTTGTATTACTGTTTTATTCGGCTTGGCGACTGTTCTATAGGATACCACAAATTTTACCCAAACAAAAACTCATTGACTATTACTTAAAAAAACTAAACCAAGATTTTGATTCATTTTTTGAACTTTTCAACAAGTATGAAAAGAAATCGAATGATATCAGGTACTTTGAATCATATAAAGAGATTGTTTTTAATTCAAAATTTGTTGCAGAAACAAGCAACCGTAATACTTATCTTTTTACCAAATTATTAGATAAGATGGGTAATGACACTTTTAAGCCATTCTTCACCCATGTGTTAAATGATTTCGAATCAGTTTTTTATGCAGAGATAAAGAAAAATTACAATTCATTTTCCGTTGAATCATTTAATTATTTCCTATACACGACATGCCATGATAACCCAAAACTTTTTATTGACATTGGTGGATTAAAAATCTTACGTGATTGGTATATTGTTCACCTCCAAACAGAAAGGTTGAAAGGAAAATATTCTATTTATAATCAACCACCCGAACTACTGATTGATGACTACAAATATGCTCTCCCATTATACTATCACATATCTTTCATTGAATTACTTTATAATGAAGCCATAATTGAACATTATGATTTTAGTTTATTATCAACCAGATACACAAATATGCAAACTATCTTTTCAACTATGATTGAAAGGATGATTGATAATATTGATATTGAATCTTACAAGAAATATTCGAGCGAAGAATATCCTCTTGGCTACCATTATCTTATTTCAAAAATCTTTAGCGTCATTGGTCACTGGTTACATAGTTTCTGTCAAGACGAGCATTATGATAAAGAAAGTAGTCTTGTAATTTTCATTCCTTTTTGTTTCTCATTATCCATGGAAAGTATAAATCAAGATAAAGTGTGTCTTGATTTTATTAAGAAACAATACCGCTATCATCTTTTCAGTGAGTATTTTAGTCATAATATGAAACCAGAACTGGAATCCGAGATTAATGATAGGTGTATTTCCAAAATACCGATTAATCAGATTAAAGATATATTAGATTATGCTCTAAATGATATATTAGCAATAAGTTACATCGATTTTGTTAATAATAATTCCACTTTCCCTGTATTAAAAGATTTTGAAAAAAGCAAGTTAGAATCTTTAAGAACTTTTTTAGATAAAAATAATTTGATTTAAATTTTGCTTCACACCCCAAATTAGTCCTCTCCCCAAACAATTGACATAAAAAATATGGCATCCAGAACCACTGATTTTCCGTATTCATCCCCCCCTGTCAAAAACCTACAAAAAAGGGGGTGGGTTATTTTGGTTGCACCAACACAAACACCATTTATACGGTTGAATCAACACCACTTCATTTAATTCATAAAAAAATCAACAATTTTTTATTCATTTTTTCAGCAATTTAAGCACCACATTTTTTTGTTGTTTTAAAGATTAAGGTATTAATTATCAACAATATCATAAGTCAGGTGCATCAACAACATTAGCAATAAATTTTTATTTAAAATTTTATAACACCATAAACACCACCAACAATTACACCACTAACACCAATATTTTTTATTTGGTGAAATCGGTCAGGGTATCGAAGTCTGCCAGCGACCAGAACCACCAGCCGTCACTATCGATTTCCATGTTCCAAGTGATATTGTAGCACCTGTTTGTTTTCAGGTCTTGGATATTCAAATAAATGACACCCTGATAATCCTGATAGTTCAATAACCTGATGGCAGCGATATCTTCACCAATGGTTTTCTTCTCCACTTTCAGGTAAGGCATACTTTTGGTTAACCTTTTGCCTTGGGTCATAATGAATGGCAGGTTAAGAACAATGGTATCATTGGAAAGATATTCCAGCACCTTATGTCCTTCACCATTTATGTAGGGTTGATTATTCATTGTCGAGTTCCAATAAGTCTTCACCAGCACAGGAACTGGTTATTTCATCATAAACCATATCCCTAATGTCCTTCCAGCATATGAAAGTGTATGCTGGATGTTTATCGTTAACATCCAGATTGATTTCAGCATGGTTTCCTGTGTCTGGGTTGGTAAACAACATCTGAAGGATACCAGCATTATAATCAACACAGTTGAGTTCGTACAAACCAAAACCATCAGGGTTTACCACCAGATATTTCTGACCAAAGCCTAAGCCAAGGTTGGATTGGTTACGGGATAAGAAAATCTGAAGGTGCTTATACTTTCCTTCCTGCATCTGGTCAATCAGGTCTGTTATATCTGCTGGGTAAGTGTTATTGATTGCTTTTTCCATAGTTTGTATCGTATTATATAATGTACATGTACCCCACTGGGTATCCACCCGTTATAACCCCGTATCCATCCCCTGCCTCTGGAGTTGCGGGGTGCTCTAAGCGTCTTTTATCTTTTAAATAAATACTTCCAAAATAAGGAGCAGACAAAAAAAGTTCCAGTATCAAAACCTTTAAAATCCCTATAAAAAAATTGGAAAACCTGACACCCTTGCTTTTTCAACCTCGACCCTTTTTCAAAAAAATTCCCAAAAAATTGGAGCGATTATGAAAAATTAAGCCTTATGGTGGTGTTGATGGAACTTGGGTGCGGTCAGAGGTTGTTTGTAAGCCGATAAAAGGTAACACTTGAAGTAAACTACCCCTGAAGCAATGATTCGCTTGCGAATATCATAAGGTGGGTCTGGAAGGAATGTTGTTTGGAAGGGTCGGCTTCTTTTGGGGGTTGAACGCAATGGTTACCATCACTGCTTTGAGGGTCTGTGGGTTCGACTCCCCGCAGGGAATGAACTCTCGTAACACTTTGGGGTGTTGGTTCGAGAGTCAGCAAAACAACCATTTCTTGGGGTTGTGATGGCATTTTCGTACATTTGGAAAAACAAGATGTTCTTTGCGGTTTTGCCGAATAAAATTCACCAATTAGCATACCATATATTTGGGCAATTGGCGTAAATTATTGAATCATAGTGCGTCATGATGGTTGGGTCTGAGTCTTATACGCTCCACTAAGGACTCTAACCCAAGCAGTTAGAGTCTTTTTATTACCCCCTTAAAGCGCAGGATTATCAGACGTTTACACCCTTCAGTGCATCGAAACGTGCATATACTGGGCAAACGAAATACCTCACCTGCGCAACACGCTATGAATCAATACTTACAAGGACGCTATTAATGTTGCGACCGCCCCCCGAAACGCCTTATTGTGGTGAAATAAAATTCGCCTTTTAGTATACCAACATTTTAAAATCACCCAATTGGTATACTAATTGGTGAATCAAAACCTCGCAAACCCGCATGGAATCTGGTTAATCGACTTTGTCAAATTTAACAGATTTATGCTATGGAAAACAACATTAAAATCACCTTCTGGCTCTACAGGGCAAAGAAGAATTCGAAGAATCTCATCCCGATTTACGTCAGGGTGCAACTCAACTATGACAAATTCTTCAAGTCAACTGGAATCTACATTCAGGCTGCCGAATGGGACAAGAAAGCCATGCGCATTCGTGGTACATCTCAAGAGTCGCAGACAAACAATGCTTCGCTGGATGCTCTGAAAATCAAAATCCTTCAAGTGGTAAACCAACTAACCGTGCAAGGAAAACCATTCAACATTCACACCATTCGCAAAACATTGGAAGGGAACGATGCCAATCAGATTACCCTGATGCGGGTATATGATGAACAACTTGGTGAAATGAAGAAACTCAAGGGAAAGGATTTTGCTCCTGCCACCATCATCAAGTATAAAAACACCCAGTTGCGACTGCGTCAGTATATCAAGTTCCGATTCCAACGGAAAGACATGTACCTGTATGAACTTAATTACCAGTTCATGAGCGGATTCGAATCATTCCTGAAGCAGAAATTCAATAATTCTGCCACCACCTGTTACAAGCATTACCAACGCTTTACCCGTGTTATCCACCAAGCCATGCACAAAGGGTATATCGAAAAATATCCTTTCGAGAACTATAAAATTAAGTTGCCACGTAAAAAAATTCAGTACCTCACGCAAGCGGAACTTGACCGAATTGACCAGTACGATTTCAAAGTGGAACGCCTGAACATCATCAGGGACATATTCGTTTTTGCCTGTTACACTGGTCTTGCCTATGCGGAATCAGAGTCCCTGACTCCCGATTGTATCACAACTGGAATGGATGGGGAACTTTGGTTGAACATCCACCGTAGAAAAACAAAAAAAGAGTACCAAGTTCCCCTCTTTCCCCGTGCGCTGGAAATAATTGAAAAATACCAAAATCATCCAACCTGCCTGAAACGGGGCAAGTGCCTACCCGTACCCTCAAATGTCAAATTCAACGCTTATCTCAAGGAGATTGGTGATATCGCTGGCATCCCCAAGAGTAAACCACTGGTGACACATCTCGCCCGAAAAACATTCGCCACAACTGTTGCCCTGACCAATGGAATGAACATCGGAGTGCTGTCAAAGATTCTGGGACATAATTCCATCAAAGTGACATTGGATTCCTACGGGACAATTATCGATGAACTGATGCTCCGAAGTGTCAAAGACCTGAAAAGTAAACTGACTACGAAAAAAGAGGGTGAAGATAATTCCTATGAGAAAAGGCTATCCAATGCACATCATGAACTGATACTCAACATGAACAAAACAAACCAGAATTAATCAATCATTTGGACGTAACAGACTTGGATTAATCTTCCATCGTGTCAGTGATTGAATGAATCGACCCGATACATCATCAGTATTGTTTTTGAGAACCGAGATAATGTCATCAAAGGTTATCACCTCTTCAGTGTCATCATGATGTTTCTCAGGTTGAATATATACAATTTGAATATCGTAAGGTTCACAGGTGTTGATGATTTGCTGGTTGTCAATTGTTATCCATCCAATTTGTTCTACCTCATGCAGCAGATTCATGTATTTGTTTTTCTGGTTGGTGGCTTTGAAAATTTTAATCAGACCATTAACCAGACCTGCTGTATTTATTTCTCGTGCCTTGCCTAAGTACCAGTCCTGTTTGCTTCTTCTGGATAGGGTATCCGTCTTAAGTCTGTCTATTATACACATCTGACGCTGCCGACGATCTACTCTGTGTAGGTCTCGGTGGTTACCTCT
>ERZ1026814.1237-NODE-1237-length-10261-cov-4.244227_pt1 | contig 10261 bp, 11 predicted proteins | sample MGYA00520871_ERZ1026814 | MGnify/ENA primary metagenome ERZ1026814 (study PRJEB33270, sample SAMEA104284478) | anaerobic digester metagenome | biome: Anaerobic digester microbiome; feature: mesophilic sludge digester; material: Anaerobic digester biomass... | reverse complement strand
GTAAAGGTTTTAGACTATCGCTCGTTACGTATTTTTAACGATCATTTGGGGAAGAGGGACTCCAGCGTGTTGTAAGTGAAAATGGATGAAATGAATATCTCTTAGGAAAGATGAATACGGATATAAGCAGTACCAGACAGCGAATTGCCACCCTGTTCGAAATTAGGGTTGGCTCCGACAAGAAAATCCACAATGCACACCTCCTTGTTCATTCGGATTCGCACCATTTGCACCTGAACCTGGCCGGCGGAAATGCAAAAATTGACGTGGACGATACAGTAGTTGTTGGTCAGCCCGTGTTTATGGCCAGCGTTGGTAAGTTATTCACAGCTACCCTAATTGCTATGTTGTGCGAACGGCGCATGCTTACCTTCCAACACCGGATTGTGGATATCTTGGACCCAGAATTACTCGATGGGCTGCACGTTTATAAAGCAAAAGAATATACGGACCGCATCCAGATACGGCACCTGCTGAATCATACCTCCGGGCTGCCTGACTATTTTTTGGATAAACCTGCCAGGGGTTCAAGGATGGTCGATAGGATCATTGACGAACCCGAGTGCATTTACCGGCCGAGGGATGTCGTTGCCTGGTCAAAAGAGAGCCTGAAAGCAAAATTCCCGCCAGGCAATGGTTTCCACTACTCCGATAGCGGCTATCATTTGTTGGGGCTGATAATCGAAGCCGTTACCGGCATGCCTTTCTACATTGCGTTAAGCCGTTTGCTCTTTGAACCGTCAGACATGAAACAGGCTTTCCTGATCGGTCACTCCCTGCCCTGCGAAGCAAGCCCGTATCCGGTTGCTGGAGTATACTTCGGGGAGATCACTATTGTTGGCTACAGCTCCTTAAGCATGGATTACGCGGGAGGAGGGATTACAGCACCGCTTGAAGACCTGCTCAAGTTTATGCAAGAATTGACACAAGGCCGATTATTGAGCGAACAGATTTTCAGGAAGATGGACGACTGCGCAAGGTTCGCCCCCGGAATTGATTACGGTTATGGCATAATGAGATTAAGACCTGTACCGCTGCTCATGCCGGGGCGGTACTCCTGTTGGGGCAATGCCGGAGCGACCGGCGCGTTCCTCTTTTACCATCCCGGCCTGGATGCCTACCTCATCGGGAGCCTTAACCAATTCAGGTATCATCGCAAGGGTATCCAATTCATGCTGCGTGTGATCGATGCGCTTGTAAAGGATATCTCCCCATGAGCTATGTATATCTGGAAACCGAGCACTTTATCATACGACAATGGCGATATGACGATATAACCGCACTATGGGACGTCATGTCAGACAGCCGGGTACACCGATTTACCGGTGATACCCCCTGGACGTTGGAACGAACGAATGAATATATCCAATTTATGTTGGATCAAGATTTTCGCAGCTTGGAAGCTTTTCATGGAGCTTGCGTCTTGAAGGACAGCCAGGTCTTGATCGGTCTCACCGGACTTAATCCATACCTGCCGAAACAACCTGAAATTGAATGGCAATTTGGAGTTCCATTTTGGGGAAAAGGATTTGCTACCGAAATTGGGAAAGCTGTGATCGTATCAGCCTTTAATACCACCAATATTGAGGCAATTTATGGAATGGCAAATCCCCAGAATAAAGCCTCGAGACGTGTTTTGGAAAAGATCGGCATGACTTGCCTTGGGCTGCAAGATTTCCGCGGCGAACAAGACATGTTCTATAGAATTGAACGCAGCAGATGGTGTACCCGTTGCAGCTACCGCTGAGATCAACCAGCAAGTATTTCAAGATACCGGAAGTCTTGTTCCCACTTCAAGAACCTGGGGGAAAGCTCAGGCTTATGTGACCTCCAATACAGCCAGCTTACCTATATGATTATGCAGCTGGTGAAGCCGGTTTCTTTACGATAAGATGAGATTTCCTAATAGGGTATACTTGTGTTACCACATATAAAGTTAATCCAAAAGAAACCTTCAATCTGTCCGCCAAACCCGAACTCATATAATATTGGCATAATTTAATAAAAGTAAACAGAATAGGAAAAGCGGGTCAATTATATACTCTCCAACACATCCGGGAAAATTGGATATACTTAACCATACACATCCAGCACAAGGGAGGGATTGCATCATGACAGCCAGGAGCAAATCGCCCATTACAGACAAGCCGCTCCGTATGCCCGGGCAAACGTTAAGTAGACAGGTGGATGATACTGCAATGGAAATCGCAGTAATATTCAGCGGTATCCTGTTGGGGATATTTACCATCATCAATATCTGGTGGAAATGGTATCACCCGCATGTACCCCATCCTCTCCCGGGCACCATTACAAGCCTGGTTATCATCTGTGTCCTTGTTATACTGATGATCAAACGCATCCGTAAAATCAAGAATCTCAGGCTGGGACGGGATGGTGAAATTGCAGTCGGTCAATTCCTCGAACGCATGCAGGGCACCAACTCCTTATTATTTCATGATATTCCCGGCGATCACTTCAACCTGGACCACGTGCTGGTATCCAACCAGGGGATTTTTGTTATTGAGACCAAGACAATCAGCAAGCCAATCCGGGGTAATGTGTACATCCGGGTGAAAGATGGGGAAGTGTATGCCAACCAGTTCCGCTTGGACCGCAACCCCATCGTCCAGGCAACCGCCGAAGCGCGCTGGCTGGGAATTTTGCTGGAACAATCCACCGGTAAAAAATTTCCCATCCAGCCGGTGGTGCTGTTTCCCGGATGGTATGTGGATTCGCAGCCTTCTGCTGAACGGCAAAAAGTCTGGCTGTTGGAACCCAAGGCGCTCCCGGCATTTGTTGGTAATCGCAGCACCTGCATAAAGGACGAGGATGTCCACCTGGTGAGTTTCCACCTCAGCCGGTATATCCGGAATCACCCCAGTGAATAGAATGCATCCGTAAATTTTGTAATGAATCGATAGGTATAATAGGTTGTATCGGGAAAAAGAAATCCTTTGGAGGTTTCCATGGAAATCAAAAAGATAAATTGCGTTGCATGTGGAGCTCCAATTGGAATTCCAGATCATCTGGATAATAGTAGGAGTATAAGATGTATAATAGCGGCTTTTTATGACAAGGTCAAGCAGTTTTTTTGCAACCCGGAAGGCGATGGTTGAAATTCGGTGAATGAAAGTCCTCTTTTTGAAAAACTTTTGTGAAATGGAAAAATCTTTAAGATTCGAGGGTGTTTGATTCTGTCAAAGACCGGGAGTCACTGGTTGATCAAAGGATGAAAATTACAAACCATATTTAACAGCAAGCTGATTTGTCAACCACGGAAGTATATTATTTTTACGAATGCACTGGTTATTTAGAATATCAAAATTTGATGGAAAGATACATATTCCTGAAGGATATTTTAAATATTCTCAACAATGAAGATCTATTACTTCTACCGGCGCTTGCTCAAAATCCTCAGCAATTACTTTTTGAATAAATTAGATTTAAGAAATTATTTCCCATAAAGCTTGTTGAATTGGTTAAATTACTTTAGAATCATCTGCATATATATAAGGCATTTTTAACACATAACGATACCTATGCAACATTGATCATAAAGAAATCTACAGTAGAGGAAACCATAATTAAGTAGAATCTCTGTAGAAAGAGGATAAGTCTACCGCTATTACCTTACCAAACCGAACACTTGAGAACGCCGCAAATTATGATTCAAGCCGGCCTGTTGCTGAGTTCATTTTCGGCAATCGTAATGTTGGATTCGAAAATGGAATGATTGAAACAAAGAATATGTAGAGGATGGATCAACATGAACGATCAGGAAAATATCATAAAGTTAATCCCCGATTGCCACTTATCTGGGTTAATTAGTTATATCGTAAAAACAACTCCTCATTTTGCCCAGACTTGTGATGATTATGACAAGCGTTGGAATGTTGATTTTCGGACTCATATCGGTCCTAATTACCCATATACTATGTCACCCAAGACGACAGAAATTATAGCTAAAGCCTCTTTACAGTTAAAGCAGACAATGACTCAATTTGGATTCCTGATCGATCCCTGGAAGATGAGTCCAAGTAATGAACCATACGTCCTAGGTGTGTTGAGAAGGGTGTTGGTTCCCGATACGATAGAGCCGATCATCGGATATACAGATGAAATGGCTGACTTTTTAGAAAACAGTATAAGACAAAAACCCAGAAACCTCCGGATTCGCTCATTTTTCTGTGGCGCTGCAGTAGCAGATAAGTGTTTATTAGTACGTTTGTATGAAAAAGGTATTTCTGCGAACCTTATTGCCACTGATCACTCTGCAGATTCCATAGCCATAGCCGCTATGAACTTCTCGATTTGGAATGAGTTGTTACCAGAAAAGCAGAAGTATGAAATTCATATCGTAAACGGCTCCATCCCTGTAGAATTATTTCACCGAGAAAGGATTATTGTTCTTCAGGTCTTTGACGCAATCTGTGCCTCTGGTATGGAAATTGATAAACCTGTTTCGTATGATGCGCTGTTACTCGATAATGGATTACAGTATGTAACAAAAGAATATTCAACAAAACTAATAGCGAACGTGATAAAAAAAGCTGCCTTTTCTGGATTGTATATTGGAGCTCTTGGATTGGATTCTCAAATTGAGGTAAACATATCACCACTTTCGCATATATGGTGGGTTATCCTTTCCTTGTTTTTAAATTTGCCTTCTTATTTTGCGAAAATATACACATGCGAAGCTCCATATCCTTATGCGTACAAGTATCGATTTCGGATTAATAAGAATTCTCAAACAATAAACATTTCGGGTGTCTTTTCAAATGGAGCGGCTAGAACCTATACCTGGCTTGGTATTTTACTTTTTTCAAACAGGAAACGGTTCTTTGAAGTCATGAAAGCCATCAAGTCTGCCACCTATTTATCCAAAATATCTGCTGAAGTAATTACCAGCCCTTTTGAATACCATAACTCAATTGTAAATGTTATTGAAGCTCATGGACTTGATCTCCAGGTTCTTGAGAAGCCTTTGGATTTTGAAAAATTTGGCTGGAAACAAATAGGGAGCGATTTGTATGATAACGGTAAAACTCAGTTGGAAGGGGAACAGATGATGAGGAAGTGTAAAGAACAAGACCCACTTGTTTTGAGAAGGTCGAGAATATTTTGTAAACCAAAGGATCAATATTACATTTAAAAGAAGGGGGAAAAATGAAAAAACATAATCGTGTAATTGACGAAAGAACAGAAGATATCATCCTCCAAGTTTATCGATATAATCGGAACTGGAATCCCTTACATCACCTCCAGTGTGACCGAAACGATCAAAACAGAAACTTAACTGTTAGCCGATTTATTAATTAAAAAAACTGGAGAAATGAGTGTCAATTCTTTTTGGGATGGAAAATCAATCGGCAACTTGTTGGATAAAGGATACAATCCTGTGGCATTGGCCGGTACTTTCCAGAGTGCAAGTCAATTTACAGATCACAGAAAACCAATTTTTGATAAGACAAATTTTAAAACTTTCGTAGAACTCGGACCCCTTGCCTGGACCAATGTCACCAATGCATTTCCAATTTGTGGATTTTCGAAATACCGCTGTTTGAAAAAAAGAAGGATGTCTTCTACACGAGAACGTGAAGCCTTTCCAAAAATATTATTTTGACGAGCATTATATAAATTCGTATTTACATCTACCGATAAATCCCAAGATGCCATTAAAGCCTTGGTGTCTGGTAAAAGAGCTGTAGCTTTGATTAAGCGGTTAGAATAAGTCATATGTTCATTCACTCTTCAAGTTCAAAAATAATTAAATCACCGACTTGGCAAGAAAAATACTCGCACAAAGCTTTTATAACAAGGGTGTCGTAACGGGTTACTTGATTATTAGCCCAGGCGGTAAGTGTAGACCAAGCGATACCAGTTTCTCTACCTACGTCTTTCAAGGTTCTTTTTCATTCGCTCCACTCCTTCCAATGCGCGTTCATCCGACATTCAGAACATGGGTGACGGTAGATGTAGGTGAATGATATGATTATCCTGTAATTACCCGACACATTGTCGGAATAATGCACATACTACGGAGGATCATCTTGATGAAATTCTGGCGCCGAAACTGGTACTATATTGGCGGGGTCCTTTTTGTAGCCCTCTCCTTTTTTATGGGCTTTTGGGGTGACATTTTCAACCGCATTCAAGTCATTTTGATTTTTAGCTTCATGGCCATGCTGGTCCACCAATTCGAGGAGTACGCCCTGCCCGGTGGATTCCCATCAATCACCAACATCGCGGTGATGGGCGAGAAACAAGCACCTGAGCGGTATCCCTTGAATGCCAATCAGTGTTTCATCAGCAATGTATTTCTTACTTATCCTTTCTATATCATACCGGTGTTTTTTCCCCATGTGATCTGGCTGGGTCTTGCCCAGGTGTTCTTGGGTATGTTCCAGTTGATTGCGCACGGCATCGTTGTCAATGTCCGGCTGAAAAGTCCCTACAATCCTGGCCTCGGTGCAGTGGCGTTTCTGCACATGCCAATCGGCATTTATTACATCTGGTATGTGAGAACGAACCATCTCGCCAGCACACTGGATTTCGTGATCGGGGTGATTACTTTTATCAGCGCGGCGATCTTACTGTTTTTACTGCCAATTCGCCTCATGGCCAACAAGGAATCAAAGTACCCGTTCGCTGAAGCTGAAGTGTATGGGTTTGCCAGGGCAAAGATTGAGAAGATCAGAAATTCATCAACCGACAGGAATAAAGGAGGTGTAGCATGAAATTCTTCAAGTTTTATAGCAAGAACTGGTATTACATCGGTGGTGTGCTATTTGTGTTGTTAGCTTTTATGGTGGGATTTTTGGGAGAGGGATTCAACCCGCTGAGTAAAATCCTCACATTGAGCTTTATGGCCTTACTTGTTCATCAATTCGAGGAGTATGCCCTCCCGGGCGGATTTCCGGCTATCATGAATTCAGCCTGGATGGGGGAGAAGGATGTTCCAGATAGATACCCGCTGAATCGCAAAAGCGCTTTTATTGTCAATGTGATTGGTGGCTATCCTTTCTATATCCTGGCAATCCTGTTCCCCAACCTGATCTGGTTGGGCCTGGCGCAAGTACTTTTTGGCATGCTTCAGATTCTGATCCATGGGATACTCATCAATGTGAAGATGAAATCCTGGTATAACCCGGGATTGGCTGCAGTGGTATTCCTCCATTGGCCGATCGGCATATATTACATCCGGTACATTTATGTAAATGGGCTCATCCAACCCTGGCATTGGTTGGCCGGTATTGGTGTGACAGTGCTGGCCGCCATGTTGATCATCAATTTGCCACTTCAATTGCTTAAAAACAAAAAATCGGAGCACGCCTTTTCCGCAGAGGAAATGAAGCGCTTCAACATGCCAGAGAAGCTCAAGCGCTTGAAGGTTGATAAGCCAGGATAATGGATTGCTTTCATTTTTTAGAAACATTATGTCACACCAGGATATATATTGACACAGGGTGAGAACGCCTTTATTAATTTTAAGTATCTATTGTTTCATCCATGAAATAAGATTCGGACTAGAGACCTTTGTCCGACAAGGCTCATTCTTAATGCTGCTCGTTTGAAAATAGATTGGATTCATAACTACTCCCAGGTATCCTCAAGAAAAATACTTTCCCAAAGGAATTAGTACATGTTTACGACAAAAACCACCTTTTTTGGTCGTCTCTGAAACAGTAGCGGGGAGTGGACGTCGTCCCCTCAATGGGGATTTGAGCCACTCAACAAAAAAGACACCCTTTCAGGCGTCTTTTTCTTAAGTAGCGGGGAGTGGATTCGATATCATCCCTCGATGAGGACCACTGACCTCGATAATAAAAATCCGCCCTTACGGACGGATTTATCAGGTAGCGGGGAGTGGATTCGATATCATCCCTCGATGGGGACCACTGACCTCGATAATAAAAATCCGCCCTTACGGACGGATTTATCAGGAAGCGGGGAGTGGATTCGAACCACTGACCTCCGGGTTATGAGTCAAAATCCTGAATCCGTGCCGTTTGTGCGGCGGGCTCTGCAAAACAGCCGACCTAACGAACTCTGGTTCATGCTTGCCGGGCACGCTGCGGTAGCTAATCAATGTTCGTATAGTATCTGTTTTACCTGGGTTCGTCAAGTACTTTTTTGCTCTTTGTTACTCTTGTATCGTTTTCTTAGTTTTTAATTACACTCAAATTAACTCAATGTCCTTTAAATCTAAGCGTACTGGCGATAACTTGAGCTACTTTTCCCCAAATTCCACTGCCTTTACCGGGTATTTTCCATATTCGCCCTTGGTAGGTGGTGAAATGAAGCTCTCACAACCGGTATCAAACTCACCCTGATAACAGTTCACTCCTGGTCTGATATTCAATCTAATTAGCCAGGGGATTAAGCCTATGAACTACCGATTGTCAGGCTGTTACTGTATAAAGGGGAAAAAAGACCTACCAGGTAATGGTGAAAAAGTCATGCTCCAGATGGTTGGCTTGTTTGGTCATAACTTTTAGCATGGTTTGCAAGACAATCTATCAAATTAAACCCCCATTCGTTTCGATGATCTTTTTATATTCGTAAGCCGAATCTTTGATGGTCTGCTTTCCGGTTCGATAATCCACAAAAATCAAACCAAAACGGGGATCGTAACCTTCCGCCTACTGCGTATCGCTGCTGGTGTTTGCGGCATGGTCATTGCCTGGTTGTTCCTCCCCGATCTACCGGCAATTGTAATTGGGGGAATCCTAATTTACATTCCTGGAGTGTGGTTGAATGATCGGGTGAAAAGTCGTCGTCAGAATATTGACCAGCTGCTCCCAATTGCTATTGGTCGGACGCCAGCTGGTCTACTCGCTGGTGGGGCGGTGCCCGATGTTTTACAACAAGTCGGTGAGTCCCTGGAGATGGAAAAAACCAATCCACTCACCCCAGAGTCTATTCTAACTGCTTCAGAAATGCGAATCAAAGACAAGGTGGAAGCATTGCGAAGGGTGTTATCGCGCAGTCCTATGGTGTCCCTGGCCAAACTGGATCAACTATTGGAAGGATATACCGAAGCGAGCGGGCGATCCTTCACCGGAGAAGCCAGAATCTCTTTCAACCTGGAGTTCTGATACCCTGGCAAGAGTATCTCTGATCGAGTTTGGTACGTCAGAGACGCACCCTCCATATTATCCAAAGCGAAATTTCCCACAGATCTTCATGAATCCATTTATATTCAATTCCTCTTAACGTTTTGGAACCATGAGGAAAACTCCGGCTGCCAGTAACAACAGACCTAAAATACGCGGCAATGTCACGGGGATGGGAGCTGACCCACCCCAACCCTTTGCATCGGCTATCAGGGAAACAATCATCTGTCCAAGGATAATAGTGGCTAATCCAGCAGCCACTCCAGCGCGCTGCAAAGAAAAAGAAACGCCCGTGATAATCATGATCCCCAGCGTTCCGCCAATAACGAGGAGCAACCAGGCCATTGGAGGAGCTTTGGCATAGGCTTTTCCATTTATGAGCACGAGGAAAAGAAATAGTATCCCGGCCACACCGCCACCAATAAAGTTCATTAGCACGCCGGTACGTAAACTGCCTATGAACGTGCCAATCTTACTGGAGAGGGTGGATTGTGTTCCGATGGCCAAACCTGTGAGCAGAGCCCCGATAACGCCAAATAAAAGATACGCGCTCAATTTCTTTTTACCTTCTTTGTTGTGAATCATTCATTCGCCATTTCTTTAAATATTATCCTTATGAATTGTATCAATAAAATGAAAAGGAATGGATTTTAAATTCAAAGTCTATATCATTATGAAAGAAGGGTTGAAAACTTTCAAATGATTAATTCCTTCTTGTGGATGTTTTTTTAAGGAAGTGCGGTTAGTTTCAAAGATCACAGATGCATGATGCCAACGAGCTCATCAAAATAACATACAAGACCGTCTGGTGTTTTATCAATAGGCAGCGTAGAGTGGACAACATCCATGTATGAAATGAGAACCATTATATTAAAATAAAAACCACCGTTTCAGGTGGTTTTTCAGGTAGCGGGGAGTGGATTCGAACCACTGACCTCCGGGTTATGAGAGATTTTCCTGGTTTCGGAACGTTTTTCACTCAGGCTCCGCATTTTAGCCTGGCCTGAGGGACGCTCTTCTGAAGCTGTCTCTTATACACATCTGACGCTGCCGACGATCTACACTGTGTAGATCTCGGTGGTCGCCGCACACTTAAAAAAAAAACAATGAACATTATCGTATTCGTTCGACATGTGCTACATACA
>ERZ1026814.1234-NODE-1234-length-10269-cov-3.852002_pt1 | contig 10269 bp, 9 predicted proteins | sample MGYA00520871_ERZ1026814 | MGnify/ENA primary metagenome ERZ1026814 (study PRJEB33270, sample SAMEA104284478) | anaerobic digester metagenome | biome: Anaerobic digester microbiome; feature: mesophilic sludge digester; material: Anaerobic digester biomass | place... | reverse complement strand
GCATCTGTATATGATGGTTGTTCGTGTTTTTTTTTTTCAAGCAGAAGACGGCATACGAGTTCTAGTACGGTCTCGTGGGCTCGGAGATGTGTATAAGAGACAGATCCTGTTGTGCGGCCTGGTAGTCAAGTTTGACGACCTGAATCCTGCAAGCAAAACAGGGAACGTGCCCGTAATTGGTGAAGTGATCCCTTCGCGCTGGGCCTTCGAAGCCCTGGCGGTAAGCTCGTACATGTACAATCCCTACATGAAACATTTTTTTGAAGACGAGAAGGAAAAATTCAGGGCACAGTATTACCGGCTGGGATTCCTGGAGGAATTGCAGAGCCAGATGGAAACAGCACAGGATGAGTATATTAAACAGAATGCAATGGATCCGCAAAGACTCCGCGTCATTACAGGTGGAATGCCCAGGCTGGCTGAGGTTACCGGGCTTGAACCGTTCACTTATCCGGTGGATTCATGGTCTGCGGAACTTTATGAGGCCCTGGACGATTATTTCAAACAGGCAGACAAGGTGTTGTCAGGTAATTCGTTGCATTATACACACGCCATAGACAGGGTGAACAGGAATTTATTGGAAGAAACGGGCCGGGAGGGATTGCTGGAACTGAAAAAAAACAACCACAACCTTTTTTTACAGGACCTTGTTCTCAACACATCAAGTACGCGTATGTACAGACTGGTAGACCATGTGATTGTTCCCCGGGTGGGGCAGATTTACCTGGAGCCATCAACGCGTGACGGCCGTGCCCCCTTTTACAGCCATATGAAAATCCTGGGATCATGGAAAATGCCTACCCTCTGGTACAACCTGGGGGTTCTGGGACTGATGGCGTTATTGACATCACTGGCCTTGTTTTTAGAGATTCCAGCCAGGTTTATGCGAAAGAAAAGCACATAATACCGGGTTTTTTTTATATTTGTACGATTATTTCGGAAATATTATCAACATTCAAAAAGACCTAAATATGAGAAAAATCGCCATTGCGCTATTGTTCGCCTCTGCACTTATAGTGGGTGCCTGCGGCAACACTGCTTCAAAAAAGAAAGATGCCGGTACAAAATCGGACATTTCTATGCAGGAGCAATACCTGACACAGGATTTAATAATTAAAATTGATTCACTGATCGCCGGATTCCAGCAATTGGGTGTTATGCCCAACATGAAAGCCATTGATGAAGGGACATTGGTTCTTACCGACCGCGAAAAGAGGGTCAAACCCACGTATCTTATGCCTCTTGCCAGAGTGAATGAACTCATCACCCTGAACCAGAAAAGCAGGGCTCTGGCTGTTTATGCAGTGGACAGGGAGATAGCCCAGTTATACGAGATGCCCCTGGAAGAGTACGACAAGGTGATAGCACAACTAATGATCGATACCGATAATGTGGCGCTCATGGAAGGCGCAGAGGTCAAGGTAGAAGTAAACGCACTTGACGTGGACTCCTGGATCGTAACAATGGGTGAAGAACAACTGGGGAAGGAGCAAATGCATTTGTTCTTTGAAACTATCGCAGCAGGCGTTATGGAATCATTGTATATAACCAGCCTGGACATACCCCGTTATATGACTTATTTCAATGACCAGACAGCCTCCGAGGTTTCCTACAGGCTCCTTCTGGTTGTGGAGGGCATAGAGTCCCTGATGCCCTATCATCCGGAACTGGAATCGATCCGCGGGATCATTGAACCGCTGAATGTCATCAATGCCATCAATGTCAAACAGCTTGAAGAACAACTGAACACACTGGCAGCAGTTATAGCCGACGGAAGGAATAAACTGCTTGACTGATACTTAAAACCTAATCGTGTGTAAGAGGGTGACAAAAAGGTCATCCTCTTTTTTTATGCCGAGGCTTTTGCTCTGTTTAGTCTTTACACCATGAAGAACGGAGAGCTTTTTTCCTTAAGCCGAGGCTCTCCGTTCTTTATGGCGTAGCGACCCTGCCATTGAATAGTATTCCTGCTCCAACAACCGCCCGGTGGGTCTTCAAGGTGGTGCGCCAAAGGCTTTTGGCGCGGAAGGTTCCACCTCCTTCTGGCGAACGGGCGCTGACACCCCACGATAAGGGAAGCCTCGGCTTAAAGAAAAAGCTTTCCGTTCGTGGGGTGTTAGCGACGGCGACGGGCAGAAAAGCACGGAGAGCCTCTGCGTACCCAAAAAAGCTCTCCGCTCCAGGCGAGGGCAGTGACCTGAAACTGGAGCAGGTGGTTGTCTTTCAAAGTGGTGTCCCATAAGCGTTTGGGGCATATAAAAGTGGGGTAACTACTTTTTGTCACCCCCCTTTTTTATTTTATACTACTTTTACAAGAAAAATGATTTTCAAAATTGCATTATTCCTGTCTATGATCATTCAGCTGGCAACAGCAATTGTAGCAGTCAGCATGGTGCGCAGGACCAGGTACAATGTATCGTGGATTCTCATCTCTATAGCCTTTGTCTTAATGGCGCTCGAAAGGCTGGTTGAATTTTCATCTTTTTTCTGGCAGACTAAAATTATTACCAAAGAAGAAGTTAACAGCTGGCTGGGTATTCTTATTTCCATCTTCATGCTCATAAGCCTCTATTATATCAGGCAAATTTTCAACCTCCAGGACCAGTTGGATGCCATGCGCAAGACGAGTGAAAAACGCATGCTGATGGGCATTATTCAGGGCGAAGAGAATGCCCGTCGTACCATAGCCGGAGATTTGCACGACGGAATGGGGCCCTTGCTTTCTTCAGTGAAAATGATCATAAGTGCCGCCGATACCAGAAAGATGAATCCGGAAAACCGGAAAATAGTGGAACAGACTTGCTCGGTTATTGATGAGGCAATAGTCACACTCCGGGAAATATCCAATCATCTGAGTCCACATCTGCTGAAGAATTACGGTTTGGTAAAAGCAATCGAAACCCTAACAAAACAGCTGTTTGCCAATTCCCCCATAAAGGTGGTTTTACACTCCGGCATTTCTGACAAAAGGTACGATTACGATGTGGAGATAAATGTTTACCGGATTGTGACTGAATTATTGAACAACAGTGTGAAGCACGCCGGGGCGGCAAACATAGAAATGGAATTGAAGGAAGAGGCTGGCAAGCGGCTGATGGTAGATTACCGGGATGACGGCAAGGGTATGGAACCCGGGTTTTTTTACGGACAGGAAGTGACTTTTTCCGGGATGGGTCTGGATAACATATATTCGCGTGTCACGTCACTGGATGGATCTGTTTCCGTGGAATCATCCCCCGGGAAAGGATTTTATGCACATGTTGAAATACCTGTATGATGAAAAAGATCAATATATTCTTAGTGGATGACCACGCCTTGTTCCGGGAAGGGTTGCGTTTTTTGCTTCAAAAAATGGATTTTGTAGAACAGATACTGGAAGCAGAAAACGGAAAGGATTTCCTGGAAAAAATAGTTGAGGTAAAAAACTGTATCGTATTAATGGACATAGAAATGCCTATAATGAACGGAATAGAAACTACAAGAAAAGCACTCGAACATGATCCGGAATTGAAAATCCTTGCCTTGTCCATGTATTCGGAGGAAAGTTACCTTACCAGCATGATAGAGGCGGGAGCATCGGGTTTTTTATTGAAAAATTCTTCCTTCAGTGAAGTGAAAAGTGCTTTGCGGGATGTCATGGAGGGAAAGAATTATTTTTCACCTGCCATAATACAATCCATTCTGGAAATTATGAACCAAAAAATCAACCACCCTGATAAGGATCAAGGTGAAATTACCCAACGCGAAAAGGATATTCTGTATTATATATGCAAAGGGTTCTCCAATGCGGAAATAGCAAAAAAACTGGGCATAAGCAAACGTACAGTGGACAAACACCGGGAAAACCTGCTTCTGAAAACACAGTCCAGAAACACGGCCAACCTGGTTACCTATGCTGTTAAACACCATTATTTTGACATTTAAGCTCTCAATGATACGTGTTTTAACGTAGATGCGGATACGTTTTTCATGGGTTTAGCAAAATAGTAAAAGCTTTTACCTTTGTCAGAAAAGAAACGACAATGATCAAAAGCATTACCATAATGCCTGGAAAAAACAAAGACGGGAATCCCGAATACTACTCGCGGATTGACATATTTCCAGGTGAAATCGTGGGAGTTGTAGGACCTACCGGAAGCGGCAAAAGCGCTTTTATCGAAGATATAGAACAACTGGCACAGGGCGATACTGCCACACAGCGTCGTGTGCTAATAAACGAAAGCATTCCCGATATTTCCATGCGGTATGATCCCAAAAAGAAAATGATAGCTCAATTGTCTCAAAACATGAATTTTCTGGCAGATATGACGGTACGGGACTTTTTGATGCTTCACGCCAAATGCAGGGGAAAGAATCCGGATATGGTGGAACAGGTTATTAATCATGCCAACACATTGACTGGTGAGCCGATAACCGAAAACATGAATCTGACGGTCCTGAGCGGAGGACAAAGCCGTTCACTGATGGTGGCAGATGTTGCTTTTATCAGTGACTCACCCATAGTCCTGATAGATGAAATTGAAAACGCAGGCATTAAGAAACACCAGGCTATGAAATTATTGTCGGGCAAGGGTAAGATCATTTTGGTGGTGACCCATGATCCGTTGCTGGCCTTGCTGACCGGCCGGCGCATTGTAATGAAAAATGGCGGGGTAGAAAAGATTTTCAATACCACTACTCATGAGACGGATCTTTGCGTGGAATTAAACCGGATGGACCGGGAACTGTTCAGGATCCGCGAACGGGTGAGGCTAGGTGAAGAAATCTTTGCCTGACAAGAGAACCATGAAAGTAATTGTAGTAGCCGGTACGCCGGGAGCAGGCAAAACGTCCGTATTGCTCAATACCATTAAATTTCTGAAAGAACAGCAGGTAACGATTGCCGTGGCCAAGATTGACTGTTTGTATACCGAAGACCATATCCGTTTTAAAAAGACAGGAATTCCAACCCTGGTGGGTTTATCCAGGGATATGTGCCCCGATCATTACACCATTTACAACATGGGAGAAATGGTGTCTTTTGCCAGTGAGAATACCGCCGATATGCTAATTGTAGAAACAGCCGGATTGTGCCACAGATGCGCTCCATATACCACCAATGGCCTGGGTGTATGTGTGATAGATGCCACTACAGGGCCCAATACCCCGCTTAAGGTAGGTCCTTTTTTAAGCACGGCCAATGTGGTGGCAATAACAAAAGGCGATATGATCTCGCAGGCGGAAAGGGAAATATTCAGGGAGCGTGTAATTGAAATGAATGCGGGATGCCGTATCATTGAAACAAACGGTTTGACCGGAAAGGGAACTTCCGAATTGGCAGGATGCTTTATTGAAGCCCCCTTGTTTGATTACAGTGAAGACCTCTTGCGCCATAACGCGCCCTTTTCCATATGTACTTTATGCGTAGGGGAAATGCATATCGAAAAGAAATACCATAGGGGTGTTCTGAGACATATAAACGGGGTTCAGGAATATAAGGGAGAATAAGCCATGATCAAGGAGGAAACCCTTTTATTGATGTTGCCGGGATTCAATTGCGGTGCCTGCGGGTATGTGAATTGCGCGACTTTTGCCTCGGCTTTAAAAGAAAAAAGAGCCACACCGGAACAATGCACTGTTTTCAGGCAGGAACGGTTTAAGGAGCAATTCAATAAATTGACCAGGATGCTGAATCTGGACGGTATTCAGGCGACAGAAACCTATACGGGCCTGATTGATAAAGCAAAAGCCGATTTCTTGTTACATCCGTTACCCGGAGAGCCGTCCTGCCGTGAGACGCTGGCCTGTTTCTCGGCCAAAAAGATATCCAAAGACGATGTGATCCGTTACCGCCCGCTGGGATGTCCCATTACACATTTTGCGCGGGTTGTGGAGCTGGATAACGGATTATTGGATGTGTGGGTGACAGGGCCGGGGAAACTGTTGAGAAGGGAGGAGATGGTTATTGATGTTGGCATTTGTATGGTGCTTTCATTCCGGGGTGTAATTGAAGGGATGCGGCCGTATGTGGGGCAAACAGTGAAATTTCTGCCGGCTCATTGCATGATGGGAAAAGTGCATTCAGGAGTGATCGTATCTTTGGAAGACCAGACTACGCGAATAGACTGTATAGACCTCAAAATCTGGGAACACACAAAGGTTTAAGCGGAATCACCATTTTTTTGATTCCGGCTTTATTATCTTTGTTCCATGAAAAACACGTGTAAAGCCGCCCTGCCTATCCTGTTGCTTGTGTTTGCCGCAACAGGCTGTCACAGGGCGGAACCTGTTATTACCAGCCTTTCCATGCTGGAAAAAGGAAAAACCTTTGCCGTTCCTGCGGGAACAGCGGCTGATCAGATGGTCCTGGACCGCATTCCCGATGCCCGGATCATTTATTTCAACAACGTGCTCCATTGTGCTTTGGCCGTAAAAGAAGGGAAAGCACACGCCACGGCGTATGACCTGCCGGTACTGTCCAATTTACAGGCAAAAATTGAGGGACTGACCGTTCTGGATGAGTTCATCATGGACGACCAGTACGGCTTTGCGGTCCGCAAAGAGGACAACAGGCTGAAAGAAGCCATGGACCGGGTATTGTCAAAGATCCAGGAGGACGGGACTTATGCCCGGATGCTTGACCGCTGGTTCCCCAAACAGGGGGATCCCGGTCCGATGCCGCAAATTCCTTCAAGCGGAGAAAACGGTATCCTGAACTTCGGGACGGCTGCAGTTACCGAACCGATGACATATGTATATGCAAATGAGGGAGTTATTGGTTTTGATATCGAATATGCGGCATACATAGCCCAGGACCTGGGCATGCAGCTCAATATTGTTGATATGGAATTCGGGGCAATGCTCCCGGCTCTTATTTCGGGGAAAGTGGATATGATAGGAGCCGGATTGTCCATAACGGAGGAAAGGGCCAAGAGCGTCCTGTTTTCCGAGCCCTACTACAAGGGAGGGCTGGCCGTCATGGTACGGGAAAAACCTCAGCAAGCGAAACAGGCAAAACGGGCCAAAACACTTGGCGTACTATTGGGATCTACCCATGAGGAATACGCCCTGACCCACTACCCCGATGACCGCATACAACAATTCCAGAACGTGCCTGACCTGTTGGTATCGCTGCGACAGGGAAAATCAGATGCAGCCATGTATACCCGCGAAATGCTGGCCCCTGTTTTGAAAGAAAATCCGGACCTGGGCATTTTAGCAGATTTTATTTTTTATGAACCCATAGGAGCCGTTTTCAGCAGGGAAAATGATTCCCTGCGATTGCAGTTCAATGCTTTTATTCAACAAATCCGGGAAAACGGGATTTATGACCAGATGGTGGAACGATGGGTGACCAAAGAAGGGGAAGAGATGCCGGAAATAGAAAAGCACGTGGAAAACGGAATTTTGCGCGTTGCCATGGTAACCAGCATGGGTTTGCCTTTTATAGCGGTCAGTCACGGAAACCTGGTGGGTTATGATGTGGAGATCATGAAGCGCTTTGCCTCTTACCTGGGGAAGGAGTTCGTTCCTGTAGACATGCCTTTCAATAGTTTATTACTGGCCGTGGCCACGGGAAAAGCAGACATGGCCGTATCCTGTATCACGATTACCGAAGAAAGGGCAAAAACAGTGGCTTTTTCCGATAAGTATTACGATTGCAGTGTAAGCATCATTGCCGATATGAGCCGCATGACCCGCGATAGTGCCGAAGAATTCATGCCGTCGGAAACCACCCGGTCAGAAAAAAAGGGTTTTTTCAAAAAAATAAGTGAGAGCTTTCACAACAACCTGGTTCAGGAAGACCGTTATAAGCTGGTTCTGGACGGCTTGGCTGTGACGGTCATCATTTCCATCCTGGCAGCCATCCTGGGCACCCTCCTGGCAGGGGTGGTCTGCTCCATGCGCATGTCGGCCTCGCGTTTTGCTGCCACTTTTGCCAAGGGCTACATCTCTTTCTTTCGTGGCACGCCGGTCCTGGTCTTGCTGATGATCATCTTCTATGTGGTGTTTGCCTCGGTCCAGATCAACCCGGTGCTGGTGGCGGTCATTGCCTTCGGATTGAATTTTGCCGCGTATGTTGCCGAGATTTTCCGCACGTCCATCAACAGCATCGGCAAGGGGCAAAAAGAGGCTGGGATAGCTGCCGGTTTCACCCGCACACAGACCATGACCCACATCATCCTGCCACAGGCGCTGCGGCACGCTCTGCCGGTGTACAAGGGTGAATTCATTTCCATGGTCAAGGCCACCTCGGTCGTGGGATACATTGCAGTACAGGACGTTACCAGGGTGAGCGACATCATCCGCAGCCGCACCTTCGATGCCTTTTTCCCGTTGCTGGTAGCCACGGTCATATACCTGGCCCTGTCCTGGCTGCTGACCTGGTTGCTGGATAAGGTAGAGATTTCTGTGGATCCCAAAAGAAAACGCGTGCGTAAAATGAAGGAGGAAACGGTATGATACAGGTAGAACATTTGTCCAAGAAATATGGGGACCTGGAAGTTCTGAAAGATGTGAGTGTTCACATAAAAAAAGGCGAAATCATTTCTGTAATCGGGCCGTCGGGAACTGGTAAGAGCACCTTCCTGCGCTGCCTGAATTTACTGGAAACGCCTAGCGGAGGAAAGATTGTCATTGACGGGGAATCCTTGCTGGATAAAGGCACGGATGTGCCGCGGATCCGCCGGAAAATGGGTATGGTCTTCCAGTCTTTCAACCTCTATTCCCACCTGACCGTCCTGGATAACCTGACGATCGGTCCTGTGACTCTTTTGAAAAAGAAGCAGGCCGAGGCTGACCGCAAGGCTATGGAGCTGCTCAAAATGGTCGGTCTGGCAGAGAAAGCCTACAATTTTCCCGATGAATTGTCCGGCGGGCAGCAGCAGCGCATTGCCATTGCCCGCTGCCTGGCCATGGATCCGGGGATCCTGCTTTTTGACGAGCCCACCTCGGCCCTGGATCCTACCATGGTAAGTGAGGTGCTGGCTGTGATCCGGCGTCTGGCCCGGGATGGCATGACCATGATCATCGTCACGCACGAAATGGAATTCGCGCGCAATATTTCCACCCGTGTTTTCTATATGGACGAAGGGGTGATCTATGAGGAAGGTACCCCGGAACAGATATTTGACCATCCACGCCGGGAAAAGACCAGGGCTTTCATCCAGCGGGTAAGGAGCCTGCAGTATGCGATCAACAGCCCGCTGTATGACCTGTACCGGCTGCAGGGCGAAATAGTTCTCTTCTGTGAAAAGCATGTGATCTCCCCGAAAATATCCAATCGGCTACAAATCATTGCTGAAGAGACACTTCAGTTACAGTCCGATTTCACAGACATACTCCTGCAGCTTTCTTACTCGGAAAAAGAAGACTCTCTGCTGATGCAGTGTACGGCAGCAGGAACACCCGTAAATCCGTTGGAACAGGAAGACAACGAAATCCGCGTCACCATGCTGAAGGCGCTCTGCGAAAGCGTGGAATACAGCTATAACGAAGGCAAAAACCTGCTGCTGCTGCGGGTCAGGAGGTAAAACAACTATTTCAGGCGCCACTTCCTTTCCCCTGACCCCTAAATTGTTAAACCGGTATTCACCCATGGTCTGCTTTATCAGAAATGAGCCCAATCCTTCCATATCCTGTTCAAGGATATTCGCAGCAGGGTCATACCCTTGTATCAATGAAGGATCATAGGGTAATCCAATATCGCGAATATGAATCTCTATCCCATCAAGCCTGCCTTTAAACTCCACCTGGTAATCGGCTATTTCATCAGGGTGAAAAGATGTTTTCATCACATTAATACAGGTTTCTTCGACGGCCAGCTGGATTTTGTAACAGTCGCGTGACGAAAATCCGGCTATTTTGGCAATTTCAGCAGTGTATGATTACAGGGCAGGCAGCAGACTTTCTTCGTTAGGCATGCTCAGCTGACCCAATTTTTTTTTGCTTTTATTGGGATTTTGAAATGATTTAAATAAATATATAACAATATTTTTTTCCACAATGCTGTAGGTGAGGAAGTAAGATGGCCGCAGCACTGTAAAGAACAGCGCGCTTTTTTAATACGCCGAGGCGCGCTGTTCTTTACAGTGCTGCGACTGCCCATTAGTGCAGCTGAAGCCTTGGCATAAACAAATAAAAAAACCGGTTAAAATTGCTTATAACCGGTTTCCTGTCGGGGTGGTCCGACTCGAACGGACGACCCCCTGCTCCCAAAGCAGGAACGCTAACCAACTGCGCTACACCCCGAAACTTCAGGGCTGCGAAGATAGGGAATTTTTTTTATTT
>ERZ1026814.1232-NODE-1232-length-10289-cov-2.546054_pt1 | contig 10289 bp, 12 predicted proteins | sample MGYA00520871_ERZ1026814 | MGnify/ENA primary metagenome ERZ1026814 (study PRJEB33270, sample SAMEA104284478) | anaerobic digester metagenome | biome: Anaerobic digester microbiome; feature: mesophilic sludge digester; material: Anaerobic digester biomass... | reverse complement strand
TAGTTGTGTAGTGGCTCTTGTCAGACAACTGTTTGTATGTGCTTGCGATAGGTGACTTGTTCTGGTAGAGATGATCGTGATTTTTTTTTTGTTTTTTTTTTTTGTTTTTTTTCAAGCAGAAGACGGCATACGAGATCTAGTACGGTCTCGTGGGCTCGGAGATGTGTATAAGAGACAGGGCGTCCGCGATGGCGCAGCATCTGCGCGGCGGCAATTTGCGCGTGCGGCATAAGAGCAAGGCGGATCTCGTCACGGAAGCAGACACGGCGATCGAGTCCTTCCTGATCGATAAGATCAACCAAAACTTTCCGGATCATAGCGTCAATGCCGAAGAATCCGGGGAACATGGCGAGGACCAGGATCACCAGTGGTTCATCGACCCGATCGATGGCACGCTCAACTATGCCCACGGGCTGCCGCAATACGCGATTTCGGTAGCCTATGCCCAAAAAGGCGCGCTCAGGCTCGGTGTGATCGCCAATCCGCCGATGGCGGAGTTTTTCAGCGCCGAAGCCGGAAAAGGAGCCTGGCTCAACGGCGCGCCTATCCGCGTTTCGGATACCCGCGAGCTGATCGATTCAATGCTCATCACGGGCTTCCGCCACCATCTTATCGACACGCCGCGATCGAACATCAACAATTTTGTGCGGCTCTCACGCGAAGCGCAGGTGATCCGGCGCCTTGGCGCTGCCGCGCTGGACATAGCCTATGTGGCTTGCGGACGTGCGGAGGGTTTTTGGGAAATCGCACTCAACCCCTGGGATGTTGCGGCAGGCATCCTGATGGTCCGCGAAGCCGGCGGGGTGGTCAGCACGCTGTATGGAGAGGGGCATCTTTTGAGGGGAGAGGTGGATATTCTGGCTGCAAATCAGGAAATTTACCCGAAGATGCAAGCGATCCTGGCGGAAGAACGCAGTAAAACGCTCTGAACTGGCTACTCTGCTCGACTTCTTAAAGCCATCCTGGAGAGCTCAAAGAACCGCTAACATCATCAACTAATCTGCGCGGCTTTGTTATAATAAACAAAAACGCTCAGGAGGCTTATTGATGTCTGGTCCGAGAGAAGTCCATGCCCCTACAGGCACACAACTCACTTGTAAAAACTGGTTAATTGAGGCGGCTTACCGCATGATCCAAAACAATCTCGATCCAGCAGTAGCCGAAGCCCCGGATCGCCTTGTTGTCTATGGCGGTCGCGGGCAGGCAGCACGCTCCTGGGAGGCGTTTGACGCCATTTTGAACGCGCTGCGAAACCTGGAGGAGGATGAAACCCTGTTGGTGCAATCCGGCAAGCCGGTCGGCATCTTCCGCACGCACACAGACGCCCCGCGCGTGCTGATTGCCAATTCGAACCTCGTGCCCCACTGGGCAACCCAGGCTTACTTCGACGAGCTGGCTTCAAAGGGCTTGATCATGTACGGTCAGATGACCGCCGGGTCCTGGATCTACATCGGCGCGCAAGGCATCCTGCAGGGCACCTACGAGACCCTCGGATCGCTCGCCCGGCAGCAAGGCTGGCAGTCGCTGAAGGGCAAATTCGTGCTCACCGCGGGATTGGGCGGCATGGGCGGCGCCCAGCCAATGGCGATCACCATGAACGAAGGTGTTGGCTTGATCGTTGAGGTCGATCCGGACCGCGCTCAGAAGCGACTGGATATTGGCTATGTGAACGTAGTGACCGACAATCTCGAAGACGCCATGACCCAGGTGGAAGAGGCGCTTGAGCAGCAGATTCCAAAATCCATCGGCTTGATTGGCAATGCCGCGGACGTTTACACCGAGCTGCTGCTGCGGGGCGTCATACCGGACGTGGTAACTGACCAAACTTCCGCGCATGACCCGCTTTCGTACGTTCCGGATGGGATGAGCCTGATGGCAGCCTACCAACTGCGTAAGAGTGATCCCGAAAAGTACATCCAACGTTCACTCAAGACGATGGCTAAGCATGTTGAGGCGATGCTGGGGATGCAGAAGCAGGGCGCGATCGTCTTTGACTACGGCAACAATATCCGCCAACGAGCTTTTGACCAGGGCGTTAAGAACGCGTTTGATTTTCCTGGTTTTGTGCCGGCATATATCCGCCCGCTCTTTTGCGAAGGCAAGGGACCCTTCCGCTGGGTGGCGCTTTCAGGCGACCCGGAAGACATCTACAAAACCGACCAGAAACTGATCGAACTCTTCCCGGAAGACGCGCATCTCCACCGCTGGCTGAAAATGGCGCGGGAACAGGTACCCTTCCAAGGTCTGCCCTCGCGCATCTGCTGGTTGGGTTACGGCGAACGCGACAAAGCCGGTTTGGCTTTCAATGAGATGGTCGCCAGCGGCGAGCTCAAAGCCCCAATCGTGATCGGGCGCGACCATCTGGATGCCGGTTCGGTGGCTTCCCCCAACCGGGAAACAGAATCGATGCTCGACGGCACTGACGCGATCAGCGACTGGCCCATCCTCAACGCGCTGCTCAATACGGCTAACGGCGCAACCTGGGTCAGCTTCCATCACGGCGGCGGCGTGGGCATTGGCTTTAGCCAGCATGCCGGACAGGTGATAGTTGCCGATGGCACGCCGGAGGCAGCCAAACGCCTCAAACGCGTCCTGATGGGCGACCCCGGCATGGGCGTTATCCGCCATACAGACGCGGGCTACCCCGAAGCGATCAAGTTCGCGAAAGAGCATGGGGTGAAGATCCCGATGTGGCATAAAGAATAGCGCAAATTGATGAAGACACGGCGTTTAGTATTCTTCTTTCTGGCGATCCTGGTTGGGGTTGGGGCGGGGTTGGCAATTGGCTGGCTGATGATGCCGCCTGCCGCACCGCGCAACGCGCCAATGAACAGCTTACGGGCGGACTTCAAAACCGATCTCGTTTTGATGGTGGCGGAGGACTTCCAAACCAGACCCGACTCAATGCGCGCGCTCGACCAATTGGACAAGCTGGATGAGAGCGACCCGATCACCCTGCTCGGCGACAGCATCCAGTACGCCCAGGAGATCGGTTACCCTGAAGAGGATCTGAACATAATGCGCAACTTGCTCAAAAATATTGATGCTGCGGTTTACCTGCAGTGGAACGAAAATCGGGTGCCTTAATGGAAACAAAGCCTGTCAACTCATCTTACTGGTTCTTGCTGACCGGGTTGGTGCTTGGTCTGGTTGTGGGGCTGGTTGTTTCGCTCTTCATTGCGCCGGCGGTGAACGCGGATGCGCTGCCGCATGAACTGGACGAGGCGGGCAAAGCCGTTTACCGCGAGCAAATCGCCCTGGCGTATGCCAGCAATCACGCCCTGAATCGTGCCTTGAGCAGGCTGGATCTGCTGAAAGATGAGGATCCGGCTGCAGCGCTGATCGCCCAGGCGCAAGCAGTGGTCGCGCAAGGCGGAGAGGTGGAACTCTCGCGCGCCCTGGCGGAGCTCGGTACGGCTGTGCAGGAGCTTGCACTGCCTCTCTCCCCCTGAGGAGGATCGCTTTCTAAAAAAACCGGTGATGAGCCGGTTTTTTGTTTAAACCGGAAAAAATCACTTTCATTCCGGTTTTACGGCTTGGTGTGTTTCTTATCATGTAAAAGGCTATGAACTCAAGCGTTAACGGGTAAAATAAGGGGCATGCCTCATGTGATCCCACAGGACCTGGAAAAAGCCGCTGTTCGCGGAGAGCCTTCTCACGTCTGGCGCGCCGGGCAGGAACGGCGCTTTGCCATGCTCCGGGATGCCGCGGGCGAACGCTTGCAGGGAAGCGTGCTTGTGGACGGCTGCGGTGTGGGCGCTTACCTCGCGCGCCTCGTCCCCATCTCGGGTTTTGTGACCGGCATTGACATTGAATATCCCCGCGTGCTCGAAAGCAGCGCCTATACGCCAAATGTGCTCTGCGCCGCGGGCGAATACCTGCCCTACCGATCCGAGAGCGTGGATTTGGTCTTCAGCCACGAAGTATTGGAACATGTGCAGGATGACGCCCTCGCGATCCGGGAGATGGTACGGGTGCTAAAAAAGGGAGGGCGGATCGTGCTGTTCTGCCCCAACCGCGGGTACCCTTTCGAGACCCATGGTCACTATTGGAAGGGGAAATACCATTTCGGCAACACGCCGCTGATCAACTGGCTGCCCCGCCAACTGCGCGACAAACTCGCGCCGCACGTGGAGGTCTACACCCGCGCCGACCTGACCAGGCTCTTTGAAGGGCTTCCGGTTCGATTCATCCAACGCCGGACGATTTTTGGCGCTTATGACAACATCATCGAGCGCCACCCTGCCTTGGGCAAATTTCTGCGAGCCTTCCTGCAAGCGCTCGAGAAGACCCCCCTCCAGAGACTGGGGCTTTCCCATTTCTGGGTGGTGGAAAAGGTCTAGCGAGGGCTTTCCCACCAAGAAAGAAACTTTTTAACCTGACCGGCAGGTTTCAATCAGCCGTTTTTCAGCAGCCTGACTTGATTGGGTTTCATGACAACCTGCAAGGTCCCGTCTGAGCCGGCGGTAAAGAATTCTTCTTGACTGAGGAGGTCAAAAAATCGCCAGTTTGCCTTACCTCGCAGAGACAGGCTCAGTTCTATCGGTTCCGCGGCGCTGTTGACGACAGCTACCAGGCAGTCATTGCCCGTTTCCCGGCTGAAAGCCAATTGTCTGGAGGCAACCAGCACCTGCTCGTAGTTACCAAAGCGCAACGCAGGTTCTGACTGGCGCAGCCAAGCCAGATGCCCGATCCACCCGCGAAGGTCAAAAGCGTGTGCTAGGTTCTGCAGTTCGTGCAGGGCAAAGATAGGTCTGAGGTTCCAGTCATCGGATTGCTTCACGCCTTCAAAACCAAACTCGCTGCCGTAATAAACCGAAGGGACACCCGGCATTGTGAACAGCAAAAAATAGAGCAAGGAGAGATGCTGTTTATCGCGAAGCTGCGAGGCAATGCGGCTGACGTCGTGATTGTCGGCGAAGTTGTAGAGCGTGGGAATCTCCTTATAAATCCCGCCCGAACCAAACTCGCGGTTGAGAGAGTATGCCAGCTCGAAAAAATTGCCGTCGTTGAACGAGGAATAGAGGCTTTTGTAGAGCTCATAATTGGTGGTGGCGTGCAGCATGGCTGGGTTTGTCCACCGGCGGTAGTCGCCGTGGATCACCTCACCCATCAGCCAGAGATCAGGATCGAGCTGGTTTGTGAAGGCACGCAGATCGCGCATAAAATCGAAACTCAGGGCGTCTGCGGCATCCAGGCGGATGCCGTCGATTTGGAATTCCTCTTTCCACATGCGGATGGCGTCGAAGAGGTGCTGCTTTACGACAGGTTCGGCAAGGTTGAGCTTGATGAGGTCAAAGTGCCCGTTCCAGGCGGCATAGCTGAAGGGATCGCCGTAGGGGGAACGCTGGTCGAAGCGCAAGTCAGCGAACCAATTCCGGTAAGGAGAGTTCACACCGTTTTCCTGCAAATCGCGAAACGCCCAGAAATTGCGTCCCACGTGGTTAAAAACTCCGTCCAACACCAATCTCATACCGCGGGAGTGCAGGGCGCGGGCGAGCTCAGCCAGGTCAGCGCGGGCGCCGAGGCGCCGGTCCACATGGAAGTAATCGGCAGTGTCGTATCCGTGGCTGTTGGATTCGAAAACGGGTCCGAGGTAGAGAGCGTTGGCGCCGAGGCTCTGGATATGGTCCAGCCAGCCCAGGATCTGGCGCAGGCGCGGCTCGGGAGCAGATTGAAAATCGTTAAAATGGGGCGCGCCGCAAGCCCCCAGGGGGTAAATGTGATAGAAAATGCTGTTTTGATTGATAGCGGTCATAAATCCTCCGAAATATACCAAGCGGTATAGTGAAATATGTAAAAAAATTTACGAGTAGATCCCATACATGAACTGCTGGCGCGCTTTGTATGCCAGGTCATCGTTCAGGGCGAGGTCTTCCTCAACAGCCTGCTGAATGTAAGCGTTCGCCATGCCGAGCAGCGTAATGGTGTACGCCTGCGCGCGTCCGCGCATGTTGCCGTTGTCCTGCTCGGCGGCAGTAAAGAGAGCGAAGATAGGCGCGTGCTGAGCTCGTATCCAGGGTTTGATGATATCGTAGGCTTCTCCGCAGGCTGGAGCGTTGCGCATGGAAAACTGCAATTTGTAAAAGAGCAGGTTGCTCTCAGCGAAGCGGAATGTTGTGCGCAGCACCTCGGCGATATTCTGGGGCAGGTCGCGCCGGTATGCGCAGGCATCCTCCAGGCGTTTGATGTAGGGGGTGTAGTTTTCCGTTAGTAGCGCTTCCATCAACCCGCGCTTGCTGCGGAAATAGTGGTAAAGGGTGGGCTTGGTGACGCCCGATTCGTCGCAGATCTCCTGCACGCCGGTGGCATCGTAGCCGAAAGAGGCGAACAGGATCAGCGCGTTCTCAAGAATAGTCTCACGGTTGTTCATACGCCTACTATACCGTACGGTATAGTGTTTTGTCAAGACTTGGGTAAAGAGAGGTAAAGAGAGGTCAAAACTTGCTGGAGGTCATTTATCTGCCAAGCTGGTGGCAATGACCTTTTACTGTTGATAGAAGGTGATATGCAGAGAGAAGAAAGATTTATTTTCGTCGGATCACAATGGAATCAGTATAATCAACGTAAATGTCACTCACAAACGGTCAAAACTCTGGAAAAGCTCATGGCACAGCCATAACCAAAAAGGTGGAGGTGCTACCCTACGACCCAGCCTGGCAGGATGGCTTTAAGGCACTACGCCAGTATCTGCAGAGCATCCTCTTTGGGCAGGACGTGCGTGTTGAACATGTTGGCAGCACGTCGGTGCCGGGCTTGGCAGCGAAACCCATTATCGACATTGACATTGTCCTTCAAAATGGAGAGAACTTTGAGGCAGTCAAAAATGCACTGGAAGCTAATGGCTATACCCATGTTGGCGATCTCGGAATCACGGGGCGGGAGGTCTTCAAGTACGAAACCAAACCCCAGTTTATGCCCCACCATCTCTACGCGCTCTCAGACAACTCAGAAGAACTCAAGCGACACCTCACATTTCGAGATTGGCTGCGCAGCCATCCGTCGGACAAGGAGGCTTATGCCCGAGTCAAGATTGCCGCTGCCCGTCAATTTCCAAACAACATTGACGGCTATATCGATGCCAAAAGCGACATCATTTTTGACATCTACCGGCGTTGTGGTTTGTACCAGGCGCAATTGCTACCAGAATTAGCATGTTCAGTGGTAAATAACCGCTATGGCTTGCGCGTGGTGAAGTTGAACTGCAAGCAGATGCAGCCTGGAATCAGCTTATGTGAAGTACACACCGCGCAGGGAGCTTTTTACTTGCTTGCATGGGAAAGAGCTGGCTTCGTCAGCGGCGAAATCTCAGTTGGTCAAGACACCCCCGAATTAACCACTGCGCACCCCTTGCCCACGGCGTCCGGGCAGACGCTCTGCAGCACACCTTTTGCGGCTTTCGCCCTGTTTGGCACTGAGCAAGACGCGCTTACCTTTCTAAACTGCAATCTTTGGCAATAAGCAGCCAATAAGCGAGGAGTAATATGGACAACACCAAAAAATTCAGCGGTAAAGCCGATGTCTATCAGCAAGCCCGGTCCAGCTACGCCCCGGAAATGCTTGCATTTATTGCCAAAACCTGGCAGATTGGCGAGGGGTCTTTAGTGGCGGATATCGGCTCTGGCACGGGCATCCTCACGCGTCAACTGCTCGGCTTGGGAGCTCAGGTTTACGCGGTGGAGCCCAACGCGGATATGCGCGCGAAGGCTGAGGAATTACTGGGTGGTGATCCAAATTTTGTATCGGTAAATGGTACCGCCGAACAGACGAACCTTCCCGATCACAACTTCCATCTGATCACTGCCGCGGCGGCTTTTCACTGGTTTGATGCAGTCCGTTTCAAGCGGGAATGCGAGCGAATTCTACTGCCGGGGGCGCCTGTGCTGCTGGCGTGGAACGATGCCCGGCTCTCGGCGGAGGTCAACCGCGGGAGGGAACGCATTTTCAGAAAATATTGCCCAAACTTCCAGGGCTTCAGCGGTGGAAAAGACGAGAACCACGCAATCAAGCGGGCTTTCTTCGACGGAGCCCTGCGGGAAACGCGCTTCCCCAACCCGGTGACTTATGACCGCCAAACCTTTATCAACCGAGCCTTGTCCGCTTCATATTCCCTGATCGAGACTGATGCGAGGTTTCAGGATTACCTGACCGAGCTTGGCGCGCTCTTCGATCAATACGCGGTTGACGGCAAGATTGTGATCCCCCAGGACAGTGTCGCGTTTTTCAGGGGTTGAACGCCTGATTATCAGACTGCCAGGCGATTATATGTGCTCCAGCAATCCAGACAAACAGGATTGCCTTCCTGTAAACGGATAAAGTGTTCCGCCGCATGCTCATGGCACTTAGAGCACTCTACAGACTGAAAAATGCGAGATTCCTCCGGCAGGTCTGCCCGAACTGGCTTAATGTCAAACAGGTCGCGCGGCGCTCGGTCCCGAAGCCACTCAAACCCCAGTTCGCGCGGGATATCTGGCGGGCGTTTGCGCAATACCAGCCGCAGGGATTTGCCGCTGGCGCGTTCATAGAAGGAATACGCCTGTTTTCCCGTCAAGTGAAAGAGCAGATTGCCCTTGCCTGCAGTGCAGCCGAGCAGAACCTGGATCGCGTCCACCCCGCAGGCATCATTCTCACTGACGCATACCACCTGCTCGTCTTCAGAAAACTCGAGTTTCAGCCCCTCTATCGCCAACAGAGCGGCTTTGAAACCAACCATCAACCCCCCGCATTCGTGTCCGTGAAACGCCACGCATTTATTCCATAAATCCAATTGATCCATTTCAACTTCTCCTTCTTAAGAATGTCTTACATACGGTAATAAGGCGGACTTCCTTGCTGGCGGGGATCAAGACACTGCGATCCGGTTTATTTGGACGGCTTGAGAATCTCTTTTTCAGCCGCGGCGATCTCTTCGATCACTGCGCGGGCGTCCGCCTTTACCTCTTCAGGGGTAGAGGGAGAGTGGTTGATGAGCTTCACCAGCTCAAACGCCTGCCTGAGGGTATCCTTCACCTGGGCGGTGTAACTGAAGTGTTCCCAACCGACAGAACTCGGCGCGGGGATCTGGCGCGCCTTTTGGATCAGCGTGCGCGCTTTGATCACGCGTTTTTCGGGGGTTATAGGTTTTGCCATTTGGGGCTCCTTTCTGCGGGTCACTTAATTTTAACACGCAATTTCCCTCCTACGACCGAGTTTGGATGTTTCGCTCTATAAGCTGGCATGCAACTTGCTATCTAATTATTGAATTTAGCTTTTACTTTTGGATAGGTTGAAGCTTGTTAGGTTTTTTTGGGTTTAAGAGGTGCGTATGGAAAGCAAGAAGAATCGTTCAACAATCCTCCTGCTGGCACTGCTGGTGTTGATTATCCTGCTGTTGATCCCATTCACCTGGCGTTCATTCAAAGCTGTTAAAGCTTCCCTGCAAAATGAATCCCCATCCATTATTACCTCGTCCCCTGAAAACAAGTCAATCTTCGGGAGTTTAATGCGAGGCGGTTGGATTCCAACCAGCACCGCTACAAGCTGTCCTGTTGCCACTACCATACTTCCGCCTACCGCGACAGCCACACTTCCACCCACCACGACAGCCACGCTCCCACCCACTGCGATAGCCACGCTTCCACCTACCGTGACGCCGTCCCTGCCCCCAACGGTCGGTCCGGGAGGAAGCCCTGCCCGATACTCCACACTGGGTTTCCTCTGCGGTTTGATCGCTTTGGGGTCATTTTTCTTGTATTTCTCGCGCTTGATTATCACCAGACACAAACCCGATTAGGATCAATTTAGGAAATATGAACAAACGCGCAAATCCCATTTTCTTGCTTGTCGGTATCTTTTTCTCGTTGGTGGCTGGGATCATCATGGTGAAAATGCTGCGGTTTAACCAGTTTGACCGCAATCCGAGCCTTTTTTTTCGCAGGCAGCCATCCATTGACATCCTCCCGCAAGGCGCGAACTCCGCGATGCAAACAGAAGGCGCATCAGCGGAGAACGCAAACGGACAGTGGATGAACTTCGCTGGTTTAGATTTGCTGAGTGAGAAGGTAAGCTTGACCTTCACCAATCGCTGTAAACCGAACGAGATAGTAGAAATCCCTCCGATGGATATTCTCGCCTGGTATCCGGCTATCTTTGAGGACGGCACGTTTGGAATTGGAAAAGACCTCGCAGTTGCTTGGGAACACTTGGGTTACGACTGTCTCTTATACACATCTCCGAGCCCACGAGACCGTACTAGACCTCGTATGCCGTCTTCTGCTTGAAACAAAAAAACAACAACAAAAACAAACACC
>ERZ1026814.1231-NODE-1231-length-10304-cov-3.716714_pt1 | contig 10304 bp, 10 predicted proteins | sample MGYA00520871_ERZ1026814 | MGnify/ENA primary metagenome ERZ1026814 (study PRJEB33270, sample SAMEA104284478) | anaerobic digester metagenome | biome: Anaerobic digester microbiome; feature: mesophilic sludge digester; material: Anaerobic digester biomass... | reverse complement strand
GTCTGTGTTTGTTGGTGGTTAGTGACGTTCGGCTGTCTGTGTGGTATGTTTGTTTGGTTTGGTGGTGACTATATATATTGAACATGTTTGTTTTTTTTTTCAAGCAGAAGACGGCATACGAGATCTAGTACGGTCTCGTGGGCTCGGAGATGTGTATAAGAGACAGACCCTCCCCTCAGCGCTACCGGCGCTGTCTGGACGTCCCGGGTCCTTTGCCCCTGTTCCCGTCTTTTCGGAGCATGGGATGCTGAGGCGGTTGCCGATGACGTGAGGTCCAAAACATGGCCGCATTCCTGCGAGCGTGGTGGTGGAAGATGCTGGTCGCCGGCGCCGTGGTGTTCGTTGCGATCCAATTCGTTCCGTACAGCGTCGACAACCCGAAGACAGGCGACGAACCGGCGTGGGACAGCGCGCAGACCCGCGAATTGTTCATGACCGCCTGCGCCGACTGCCACAGCAACGAGACAGAGGTCCTGTGGTTCGAGAACGTCGCCCCAATCAAGTGGTACGTCGCCAACCACGTGAAAGAGGGACGCGACGAACTCAACATCAGCGAATGGCACACTGCTGCGGGTGATGAAGCTGACGACTCCGCCGAGACGATCGAGGAGGGGTCGATGCCGCCCGGCTACTACACATACTTCGGGCTGCATGGCGACTCGAAGCTGACTCCGGCACAGAAACAGCAGCTGATTGATGGCTTCAACGCGACGATGGCAGCCGACCCGCCCAAGGGCGGAGAAGGCTGACCGACACGGTGCGGTCACGAGCAGTGCGATCGCGGCGATGCAGGCTGCGGAGAGCAGGGCGTAGCCGACCCCGAGGTAGGGCACCTCGCTGAACTTGCCGGAGAACTCGGCGAGGTGGATGTAGGCCGTGCCGGCGAGGCCGATGACGGCACCGACCTCGGCAGCGATCACTGCCGGTGTGCGCTCGAAGCGGCCCATTCCTTCGATCAGCGACGGTGGTGTCGTGGTCGGGCCGGACAGGGCCTGCCCTCCTGGTGTGATGCCGGCTTGCGTGCGGTTGGTCATCTTTTTCTCCTCTGGTCCGCCTCGACGCGAGGCGGGGGTTGGTGATGACTCGATTGGACACCCGCCGCCTGAGGCCAGCCGAGGTGCTGCTGTGCATTGGCTGAGAATCGTTCACCCGTGAGTTCGAGGTGGGAACCCCCCAGCCCGGGCTCGGCGAGGCCGGCAACGCCGCCGCTGGGGCCAACCTCCGGGTTGGCTGAGTGTTTCCGCACAGTCGCCCGTTTCTCACGCTCCTCTTATCTGAGCCCCGAATACTCTGCTCATGGACAACGAAGCGGCGCGTTCCAACCCACCGGTGCCTGATCTGGCTCAGCCACCGGTGCTGGAGATCGCCGTCCCCGTGTTCAACGAGGCGCACGTGCTGGAACGGTCGGTGACCACGCTGGTTGACCACGTTCGACAGCACGTGCCGTATCCCACCCGACTCACCATCGCCGACAACGCCAGCAGCGACGACACCCTGGCGGTGACCCGGCGACTCGCGGCGAACACAGCCCGGGTGCAAGCCCTTCACCTCGGTATCAAGGGCCGGGGCAATGCCCTGGCGACAGCCTGGGGCCGCTCCGATGCTGCGGTGTTGGGGCACAATCAGGCCGACGAGGCGATCGGCAGTCGGGCCTGCAGATCCATGAGGTGCCCGTGACCTGGGTGGAGGACCCCGACAGCCGGGTTGCCCTCATCGCAACAGCGCCGGCCGACCTCGACGGCATCCACCGACTGCGTGCCGACCGCCGACGGGCCGCCCGCCATCAGCTCGAACATCCCCCACTGCCTGCGCACCATGGAGCACTCTCGTGACCATCGACGTGTCCGAAGCTCGCCCGCCCACCGGGATTGCGGCGCCCACCGAGGCCGGACCCCCCACCAAGGCCGCTCCTCCAGCCGAAGCCGGTCCCCCGACCAAGGAGACGCAGCGCCCTGACGTGTCGCACGCCAAGCCGCAACGCTGGGAGCGCCCGGCGCTCGGCGCACTACTGGTCGCAACCGCCGTGTTGTACATGTGGGGGCTCGGCCAGGCGGGCTGGGCCAACTCGTTCTACTCCGCCGCCTCGCAGGCCGGCTCCGCCAGTTGGAAGGCGTGGTTCTTCGGTGCATCCGACGCGGCGGGGTCGATCACGGTGGACAAGCCCCCGGCCTCCCTGTGGCTGACCGGCCTGTCGGTTCGGGCGTTTGGCCTGAATTCGTGGAGCCTGCTGGTGCCCCAGGCGCTGATGGGGGTGGGCACGGTGGCCCTGGTGTGGGCGACGGTGCGCCGGTGGGCGTCGGCTCACGCTGCGCTGCTGGCCGGGCTGGTGATGGCCACCACCCCGGTGGCCACGCTGATGTTTCGGTTCAACAACCCCGACGCCCTGCTGACCCTGCTGCTCGTCGCGTCGGCCTACACGACGCTTCGGGGCATCGAGGACGGCCGCCGCCGCTGGGTGATCGCCACCGGCGTGATGCTGGGGTTCGCCTTCCTCACCAAGCAACTTCAGATGATGCTGGTGGTGCCCGTGTTCGGCGGGGCGTGGCTGATCGCCGCCCCGAAGCGGTTTGGTCGGCGCCTGCTGGACCTGCTCATCGGCGGCGCCGCCATGGTGATGTCAGCCGGATGGTGGATCGCCATCGTCCAGCTGTGGCCGACGAACTCACGCCCCTACATCGGCGGCAGCCAAACCAACTCGATCCTCGAACTTACGTTGGGCTACAACGGCCTGGGCCGCCTGACCGGCAACGAAACCGGCAGCGTCGGCGGGGGCGGTCCAGGCGGAGGGGCCGGCGGTTCCATGTGGGGCGCCACCGGCTTCAGTCGCCTGCTCGACGGTGCCGCCGGCGGTCAGATCGCCTGGTTGATCCCGGCCGCCTGCGTTGGGCTCGTGGCCGGGCTGTGGCTGACGAGATCGGCCAAGCGAACCGATGTCCGCCGGGCTGCGCTGCTGGTGTGGGGTGGCTGGCTGGTGGTCACCTTCCTGACCTTCTCGTTCATGGCCGGGATCTTTCACGACTACTACACCGTGGCCCTGGCCCCGGCCATTGCGGTGCTGATCGGTCTGGGCGTCCAACTGCTTTGGGACGTCCGCCACAGCCTCACCGCACGCATCACGTTGGCGCTCACCATCGCCGGTTCGGCCGGTTGGGCCATCGTCCTGCTACGACGTGCGCCCGGGTGGAACAGCTGGCTGATCCCGGTGATCGGCGCGCTCGGCTTGGGCTCGGCCATCGTCATCATGCTGCCGACCGTGCCCCGGCGGGTGCTCGTTGGTGCGGGCGCCGCGGGGGCCATCGCAGTGCTGGCCGGGCCGCTGGCCTGGAGCATCGAAACGGCCGCCCACCCTCGAACAGGCTCGATCGTCACCGCCGGACCCAACGTGCAGGGATCACAGTTCAGGTTTCCCGGCGGCGCGGCAGGACGCGGTTCCCCACCACCCGGACAGGGCGCCGCACCCGACGGTCGGGCCGGACTTCCGCCCGGCGGCCCAGGCGCACGACCAGGTGGACAGGCCGCGCCACCACCTGGTGGGCAAGGAGCCCTACCGGGAGCAGGCGGCCGGCCAGGCCGTACCAACGGGGCCACCGGTAAGTTGCCGGCCGGATTCCCCGGCGGGATCTCCCTTAGAGGATTGGGTGGAGCGGGCGGCCTGCTGGACAGCGCCAAGGTCAGCGCCGAGGTCGCCGCGGTTCTCCTCGAGAACGCCGATCACTACACCTGGGTGGCGGCCGGGGTCGGCTCCAACCGTGCCGCCGGGTTTCAGCTGGCCACCGAACGGCCCGTGATGCCCATCGGAGGCTTCAACGGCTCCGACCCCTCCCCCACGCTGGCCCAGTTCCAGCGATATGTCGCCAACGGCGACATCCACTGGTTCATCAGCGGAGGTGGGCGAGTCGGCGGCTTCAACAACCAACAGGGCGGCAGCGAGGAATCGTCAGCCATCGCCTCCTGGGTGACCACCCATTTTGAGCCCACGACCATCGACGGGGTCACCCTCTACAACCTCAACCCCTGACCCAAACCGTCCCTCCGGTGGGGCGACCGCTCGGCCGGGCCGGGGCACGAATCCAACATCGTGCCCCGGCCCGGCCACACCGCTCAGATGTGGGATTGCCGGCCGAACTCCGGATAGCCGGTGACGCCCATTTCCGGAACGTCAAGACCCAGTTGCTCGTCCTCCCGCGAGGAGCGGATACCACCCGAGGTGAAGCGGTCCTGAAGCTTGAAGAAGGCGTAGGAGATGCCGAAGATCACGGTGCACAAGACAACGCACCCAAGCAGCTGCGCCCCAAACTGGCCCACGTCACCGGCGATCAGCCCTTTCACGCCGCTCACATCAGAGCCGTTCCAGCCCGCCCCATAGCTGCCGTTGGCGAAAATGCCCACGCTGAGCACGCCGAACAACCCACACACGCCGTGCACCGAGATGGCGCCGACCGGATCGTCAAGGTGCAGCGTGCGTTCAACGAAGAACACCGACTCGATCACCAACACCCCGGCGATGGCACCGATCACGGCCGCGGCCCACGGGGCCACGAACGCACACGGCGCCGTGATGGCGACCAAGCCGGCCAGCATGCCGTTGACCATCATCGCCGGGTCGGGTTTGCCCGTCCGTCGGGTGATCCATCCGATGGATGCCACCGCACCAAACGCCGCCGCGATCGCGGTGTTGGCCGCCACGGTGGCGAACTGAATGTCGGTGGCTGCCAAGGTGGAGGCGGCATTGAAACCAAACCATCCGAACAGCAGGATGAACGTGCCCAGCATGGCCATGGGGATGTGGTGGCCGGGGATCGCCTGGGGTTTGCCATCGACGAACTTGCCGATTCGAGGCCCCAACACAATCGCACCTGCCAAGGCCGCCACGCCACCCACTGCGTGCACGACGCCGGACCCGGCGAAATCGGCATACCCGGCACCCAGGTGCATCGAGTGCCAACTTTGGGCCAGCCATCCACCGCCCCACGTCCACGCAGCGAACAGCGGGTAGTAGAACGCCCCGCAGAACAGTCCCCACACGCAGAAACTGCCCCACTTCCAACGTTCGGCCATCGAACCGGTGGGGATGGTTGCCGTGGTGTCCATGAAGGCCACCATGTAGAGGAAGAGGCCGAACAAGGCTGCGCCCCCCGTAGCGGCGGATTGGCCCGATAGGAACCAACCGCCCTGGTGCAGGAACGTCCAATCTCCCGACCCGACCAATGCACCCCCAACCGGGTTGTCCAAGCCAATCGTCGGGGCGGAGAAGCTGCCAAAGGCCAACGGAAACCCGACGGCGAAGAACGCCACGAAACCCAGGCCGAACACTGCGAAGTTGGTGCTGACCACGTGGGCGGCGTGCTTGGCCCGACAGAACCCGGTTTCCACCATGGCGAACCCGGCCTGCATGAAGATCACCATCGCGGCCCCGATGACCACCCAGAGGAGGTTGACCTGGGTGCCCAGAACCTCCACCGGGTCGGTGACGCTTTGAGCGCCGGCCACTTGCGGGAACAGCGCCACAACGGCGCCGCCAACCGCGGCGGCTGCGCTAAAGCGAAGGAGTAATCGACGCATGGAGTGTCTCCTGACCTTGGGCACCGGGGGTGCTGCCGTAGCCGGCGAATGCCGACCACACTCCGTGCGAACAAGTTCGCGTGACGAAGTAGCCGTACGCTCGCATCGCCGTGTTTCGGTTCGACGACCCGAATGTTGCCGGTCGATGAACAGGTGGAACCTTCAGGTGCGGGTCGTTCCGGGGCGCGCACAAGGAAGCCTCACCCTTGTGACGGCCCGGTCGGTGAACCTACGCCTGTGGGGTCGGTTGGGGAACGCTGGGCTCGTCTGGCGAGCGAAAGCGTTCCTGAGCCACGGCAAACACGGCGGGCAACACCGAAATGCCCACGATGACCAGGAGGGTCAGTTCCAGGTGATCGCGAACGACCGCCATGTTGCCGAAGCGGTAGCCGATCAGGGTGACCCCCGCCCCCCACAACACGCCGCCGACCACGTTGAAGCGGGCAAACGACCGGTAGGGCATGTCGCCCACACCGGCCACCACGGGGCAGAGGGTCCGCACGATGGGCACGAAGCGGGCCAGCACGATGGCCTTCGGTCCATGTCGATCGAAGAAGGCAATGGTGCGGTCCCGATGTTCAGCCTTCAAAACCCGCCGGTCGGAGCGCTTGAACAACGCAGGACCCGCTCGGCGTCCCAGGAGATAACCGGTTTGGTCCCCAGCGACGGCGGCAACGACCACCACCAGGATCAACACCCAGATGTTGGGGTTGAACGATAGCCGGGGCAAAGCCCCCGCAGCCGCAGCTCCGGCGGTGAACAACAGCGAGTCGCCGGGGAGAAAGAACCCAATGAGCAGGCCGGTCTCGGCGAAGATGACGGCGGCGATGCCGATCAGCCCGAAGGCATCGATCAGATGGCTGGGCGAGAGATTCATCAGTGTGGTTCCGGCCCATTCGCGTGCACGATCTCAGACGATCACGTCACCATGGCCGGACGGGCTTCCAGCTCGGCCACGAACGAAAGCGTATCCACATTCGTGCCCGACCGGGCGCGGCCCGACGCCTTGGCGCCGTCACCGACGGGTTCGACGCCGCCCGTAGGATCGGGAGGTCGGGGTTGGCGTCGCCACGCCCGACGGGCGGAGCCTGCATGAACAGCCTGATCGAGCACCTCACCGGCCTTGCGGCCCCATGGCTGTATGTCGCCGTGGGCACCCTCGCAGCGGCCGAGGCGGCCATCCTGGTTGGGCTGGTGTTTCCGGGCGAGACCGCGTTGCTGATCGGAGGCTTCGCCGCATCCCAGGGGCGGGTGAACCTGGCGGTGATGGTGGCGGTGGCGGTCGGCGCGGCCATCGTTGGCGATTCGATCGGCTATGAGGTGGGACGGCACTTTGGGCCGCGCATTCGCGACACCCGGGTCGGTCGCTGGGTGGGCCAGGACCGCTGGGAGCGTGCAGAACGCTCGCTTCAGCATCGTGGCGGACCGGCGGTGATGTTTGGCCGCTGGGTGGGCATTCTTCGGGCCATCGTTCCCGGGGTTGCCGGTATGACCCGCATGCCCTATCGCCGGTTTCTGATCTGGAATGTGATCGGCGCTCTGGTGTGGGCCCCCACCATGGTGATCGGCGGGTACCTGGCGGGCAGCAGCTACCGGGCGCTTGAAAGCTGGTTGGGACGGGCAGGTTTGGTGATCTTCGTGGTGTTGCTGGTTGGCGTTGCCGGGTGGCGGTGGCTCAGATGGGCGGCGGCCCGCCAAGAACCGCGAGGCGACGGCCACTCTTCAGCTGAACCACAGGTTGAGCGGTCACACTCCACGGGCACGACCTCACAACACCGGCAGGAACCCGGGTAGAACATGCGAATTCTGGTGGTTGACGACGAGCCACGCCTGGCCGCGGCAGTGCAGCGCGGGCTGGAGGCGGAGGGGTTCGCCGTCGACGTCGCCTCCCCCGGCGACGAGGGGCTGTCGATGGCCACCGAGGTGACCTACGACGTGATCGTGTTGGACATCATGTTGCCCGGCATAAGCGGTTACACCGTCTGCGGTCGCCTTCGGGAGGCCCAGGTGTGGACGCCCATCATCATGCTGACCGCCAAGAGCGGCGAGTGGGACGAGGCCGAGGCGCTCGACACCGGTGCCGATGACTACCTGTCGAAGCCGTTTTCGTTCGTGGTGCTCGTCGCCCACATCCGAGCGTTGCTGCGGCGGGGAGCGGCAGAGCGGCCGGCCAAGCTCAGCATTGGCGATCTGGTGTTGGATCCGGCCGCCCGCTCGTGCGTCCGGGGCGATGTCGTCATCGAGTTGACCGCCAAGGAGTTCTCGGTGCTCGAGTTCCTCATGCGTTCGCGGGGCGACGTGGTGACCAAGTCGCGGATCGTCGACCACGTGTGGGATGCGGCCTACGACGGCGACCTCAATGTGGTCGAAGTGCACGTCAGTGCGCTGCGCCGCAAGATCGATGCACCCTTTGGCACCGACACCATCCGAACCGTCCGCGGGGCCGGTTATCAGCTCGTCACGCCATGATGCGGCTGCCGAAGGCCGGCTCGGTTCGAACCCGAACCACGTTGGTGGCCGCCGGCGTGGTCGGGCTGGCACTGATGGTGTCGGGGCTTGGCCTGACCGGACTGGTTCGACACCGCCTCATCGACGCCGAACGGGTTGCAGCCCGGGTGCGCGCCGACGATGTTGTGGCACTCGCTCAAACCGGCACGCTGCCCAACCCGCTCTCGTATCCCGGCGAGGAGTCGGGCGCCACCCAGGTGCTCGACGCCAATGGCAAGGTCATCGATACCACCGACAACCTGGAAGATGACTCGCCACTCAGCAGCCTTCGTCCGCCGGTCGGGGAACACGCTTCCGAGGTCCGCACCGACGTTTCGCTGGAAGACGACGATCGGTACCTCATCGTTGCCACCACCGCCGTGGTGTCGGGCCAACGCCTCACCGTCCAGGCCGCGGCCTCACTGGCGGCGGCCGACGCCACGGTGGCCACGCTGGTGGGCACGTTGTCATGGGGTATTCCGCTGCTGATCCTGCTGGTGGCCGCCACCACCAGGTTGCTGGTTGGCCGAGCCCTCCGGCCGGTGGGTGCCATCACCAGTGAGGTCGCCGACATCTCCCAGGTCGACCTGCATCGTCGGGTGCCCGAACCGACCACCAAGGATGAGATCGCACGGTTGGCCATCACCATGAACCAGATGCTGGCCCGACTCGAATCGTCGTCGGCCCGCCAGCAACGGTTTGTGGCTGACGCGTCTCACGAGATGCGCAGTCCGCTGGCTTCGTCGCGCGCTGTGCTGGAGGTGGCCGCCCTGCACCCCGGATCCGCCAACGACCTGGTTGCAGCCATCAACGATTCGCTGATCGATCACCGGCGCCTCGAAGCGCTGGTGGCCGACCTGTTGCTGCTCGCCCGCCTCGATGGTTCGCAAACCACCACTCGACGAGCGCCGACCGACGTGGTTGCACTCGCTCGCGAAGTGGTCGAGCGCAGGATCGAGACCGACGTCACCCTGGTCTCGCACAGCACCAACATCGGTGACATCGGTGATGCGATCGTGATGGCCGACCGGCCGCAGCTCGATCGGGTGCTGACCAACCTGCTGGACAACGCCGCCCGCCATCGTCATTCACGTACAGAAGTGACCGTTGACCGCCATGGAGCGACGGTCGACATCACGGTGGACGACGACGGGCCGGGTATCCCCGAGATCGATCGCAAGCGGGTGTTTCAACCGTTTATACGGCTCGACGAGGCCCGCACCGCCGAGTTGGGCACGGGCTTGGGCCTGGCCATCGTCGCCGAGATCGTCAGCGACCTCGAAGGCCGGGTTCGGGTGGATGACAGCCCGCTCGGCGGTGCGCGGTTCGTGGTCTGCCTGCCGGCCCCATAACGCCCGGTCTTCACCGACGCATACTGGGGTGATGGCAGAACGACGAAGCGGCAGAATCCACACCCCAAGCTGGCGCCGTCACCCGGCCGTGCGCTCCGGCAACCAACTCACCCGCGGTGAACGTTGGGCCGACCGACTGCGAAACGGCATGGGCTCGTGGGGTTTCGTCATTGCCGCCCTGGTATTTCTGGCCGGGTGGATGCTGGGCAACCGCGGCGGCGGCTTCGACCCGTACCCGTTCATCCTCCTCAACCTGGTGTTGTCATGTTTGGCAGCAATGCAGGGCGCCATCCTGCTGATCGCCGCCAAACGCGAAGACCAGATCAGCAGCGAACTGGCGCGACACGACTATGAGACCAATCTCGACGCCATGAACGACATCAAGGCCATCCTCGTCCTCACTTCGGACATCCACCGCCAGACCGTTCAGCCCGTGGTGCCGCCCTCAAGCCAGGCCTGAACACTCAGCTGCTGGGGGTTGAGGTTTGGTGCACCCTCGTCTGACCGGACGACGTGGTCAAGCCGGTGTCGGAAGCCACGGGCGAGCTGTCAACGACCGGGTTGACGGTTGCCGTCACCGGGGTATCGGCAATCGGGGTGGCCGTCGTTGGCGTCACGCCATCGGCCGTGCCCACGATCGAGGATTGACCATCACCGATGATCAAGGTGCCAAGGGCATCCGAAGCGTCAGCAACGCCGACCGGGGCAGACCTGTTTGCCGACGACGACTCGCTGGAAGCGGCTGCCGCCACCCGTGGTTGGGCGGCCCCGGGGCGGCGGTCGGGGCCGCCTTTAATGCGGGGGTACCGTCGAGCACGCGACCGTCTACGGATACGGCCTCGTCTCGGCGCCCTCCCTGTCTCTTATACACATCTGCCGCTGCCGACGACCTACCCTGTGTAG
>ERZ1026814.1217-NODE-1217-length-10361-cov-4.595759_pt1 | contig 10361 bp, 1 predicted proteins | sample MGYA00520871_ERZ1026814 | MGnify/ENA primary metagenome ERZ1026814 (study PRJEB33270, sample SAMEA104284478) | anaerobic digester metagenome | biome: Anaerobic digester microbiome; feature: mesophilic sludge digester; material: Anaerobic digester biomass | place... | reverse complement strand
GAGTGTGGTGTTGTGCGTTAGAGGCTTAGGTTGTGTGGTCTTGGTAGAGGTGAGTTGTTTTTTTTTTTTTTTAATACTACGGCGACCACCGAGATCTACACAAGGTAGATCGTCGGCAGCGTCAGATGTGTATAAGAGACAGCAAACACAGCATTGCCCACGGCCAAATCAACAACTTCGAGGCTTGTGTCTCCGCCCTGCAAGGAAGTACCCGCCACGGACGACTGCATATTGCTCTTATCAAATGATTCAAAGAACACGGAAATCTTCTTATGCTTCACGCCATCAATTTCAATCGTCACATTTGACCAATCAATAGCTTCGGCGGCTTTGGCGACGATATGACTGACAATAAACTCGCCCGTATCTTTTTGTGCATGACCGACAACATCAGAAGAAATGAGGTAATCACCAATATTGATATTATCACCCTTATCGGCAACCCACACTTCTCCATTACCCACAGCCATTATCAAATGCGGATTGGATTCATCATAAGCTTTATTGGATTCTTGCAAAGCCAAGTATGCACCCATAACTTTGGAGTCATTAGCGACAGCCGTCTTGGCAACTCCGTAAACAATTTCCGATTGAGAATTGTTATGTAAGTTGCGATTATCTCCGGTCAAAGACACCAACATGCCGCGTTCCAACAACTCATCCGTCCAAGCATAGTGAGAACCCGTAAAAGCATTATAAGACACCGTTGTACCTGAAACTGAAATTGTGCCCTCTTCAACTCCCGCTTGTCGCAAAGAAATGATAACGCCGTCGCTGGTGGTACGGTCAAACACAGCAACCGTGTTAGCCGATTGAGTGGCATGAAAACGCGCAGCCGGAGCATTGGTGCCAATACCCACACGATCATTGGTAGCATCCGTATATAACAAGTTGGCATTAGTATCACCTTCAACTCTCAAACCAACTCCGGCTACCCCGCCATCGTTGATAACAAGACCTGAATTTGTAAACAAACCCACACGTGAAGCACCATTCCTAAACTCAATAGCCCCACCGTTGCCCGTTACGTTATAATCCCAAATCATAAGATTGCTACCCGTAGGGATATACAACCTATGATCAACGTCACCCGCACCCTGCAAGCGCATATAATTGTAATCAACCGCAGAACCAGCAGTCGTATTACCTACATGCAATTTTGCTAATGGGACAGATTGATCAAAACCCACATTTCCATTGGTAGCATCAGCAAACAAAGCGTGTGTATCGGTATCACTTTCCACGCGAAAATCTACATTAGCCAAACCTCCATCGTTAATGATAAATCCATTGTTCAAAAATTTACCGACTTCAGAAGTACCATCTTTAATTATTAAAGCACCTCCGTTTCCGCTGGAATTTACATTCCAGTTTGTGGCATTACCGCCGGCTGAAAAATATATTTCACTTTGAATATCATTATCATTGGTAGCTTGGAATTTTAACAAGGTAACATCAGCCAAGGACGCATCTCCGGCAATTTCCAGCCTGGCATCCGGCGAAGCGGCACCGATACCCAAATCTCCATTGGCTGTTAAAACAAACGGCGTGGAATCGGAAGCTTCATCGGTAATGTAGAATGAATGACCACTCCCTGTGTTAGCAAGCTTGATAGCTGCCCCAGACGAAGAGTGTGCAATATCAAGACTATCTCCGGTTCCGCTGTTAGAGAGGCGTATCAGATCGCCTGAACCGCTGGGTTTGGAAACATTAATTGATGCCTTACCCAGGGTATCATCAATATAGATGCCGGACCCATCCGTATCATTATCAATGCGTATACCATTACTGCTATTGCCTGAATTTTGAACATTCATACCGTTTCCCGTACTGTTAGTTACCAACACAAAGCCGTTATTAGCCGTATTGTTATCCAATTGCATACCTATGCCCGCATGTTGACGAATATAAATACCTTGTCCGGCACCCGATTGCGGAATCGTTATACCATTACCCGAACCGTTATTATCAATTAACAAACCCGCGCCTGCACTGGCATTGTTTAAATCTATCAAATTACCGCCGGAAGCCGAATCATTACGTATAGCCATACCGGCAACACCGGAAAAATGATCTATATTGATACCATAACCATCGGAACTGTTATCAATATACAAAGCACTGATTCCACTGCCATAATTGTTCAAACGCATGGCATCACCGGTGGAATTGGCATCAACATAAATACCATAATTACCGGTATTATTTTCCACCACCAAACCGGTTCCATTGCTTTGTCTGATATACATGCCGACCCCTGTTCCGTTTTGAGCTACAACAAAACCTCTTCCGGTACTGCCGTTGGTAACGGCGACAGCTTCACCGGAGCCGGAATAATCAACCTGCAAAGCCGTGCCATTGCCCGCATCCGTCAACCAAACAGCTCCGGAGTCAACACGAATTTGTCTGCCAACACCGGATCCTCCGGCATCGTACGCTCTATCCAAAGTAATCAAATCTTGAGAGGCTAAAGCTTTCCAAGCGGTTCCATTCCAATAGAAAGGTGTAGACGAAGCCGTATTGTAAATCATGGCACCCGCTTGCAAACCGCTGGCCGGATTCAAGGCATATTGACCCAACATAAACTGAGCCGTTAAGCGCGCGTCGCCGGTAATGTCCAATTTATAAGCCGGTGACATGTTGACAATGCCAACATTGCCACTGTTATCAATGATTAAACGATTATCATCATTAGTGCTTAAAAGCATGCTATCGTTAGAATGGCTATACATTATGCCTCCCACATCGTTATTGTCCGGATCCGCGAACCTAACTCCACCCGCACTATTTATGCCGGATCTTATTGTCATGCCGGCATGACTATTGTTTTCCAAAACCAACAAAGCCATTCTGCGATCAATACTTGTTCCGCCAACAGAATTATAAACCACATGCAAACCATATTCACCGATATTGGAAAAGCCTCCGTCATTAAAAGTTGGATCAATTCTTAATCCGGCTAAAATCTGATCGTCGGAGCTGGCTTTAATTGTTTGTTGGAATAAAACACCGGGATATCCATCTTCCGTACCTCTGCGCACGTCCAATCCCGCAGCCGGAGTTTGGACGCCTATGCCCACATAACCCTGATTTGCCAAAGTCATTACATTCTGTGAATTGGAATTGAAATCCAAATTTCTTTGCCATTCAAAAACCGAATTTCTGTCATCAACGCCGTTAACATACAAATTGATATAACCCCCGTTCAAACCTCCTTCAACACGGAATAAATTATTACCGCCCGTATCAGAACCTCTCACCAATAATTGATGACTGAACGTACTGGTTCCAATACTGAACAGTTTTGAATTTTGATCAGCATAAGCTATGTCTTGACCTAACATCAAAACATTCGCATCTCCTATGGGATGACCGACTAACAACCTCTGTCCTCTAAACTCGTATAAACCGGCCTCTCCTCCATAGAGATCTGCACCGAATCCGAACCCATCAGCAACCAAACTATTGGAGAATCTGGCTATTCTGCTGTCTGAATTACCTTGAACATGCAAAAAGTCCGTGGGAGCACTGGTTCCAATGCCCACAAAACCGGAATTTTCCTGCAAAACAACATAATTACTGTCGCCATCAACACGTATATGTGAATTGGCTTTGGGTGAATTATAAACCTCGAATACGGAAGTATCTTCACCGACCGAAAAATAAGAGCTTCCCGCAACATTCAATCTATATGCGCCCGGTAATTCAGTTCCGATCCCCACATTGCCATTGGTCAAAATACGCATAGCCTCACTGCCCCCGGCGCGAGTGACTGTTAAAGCGCCATTGGCGGCTTGCGCCAAATCCCAAGTCGAAGTACCGATGTGGACATTCGCTCCCCAAATATCAGACCAGCGTCTGGCCGAACTGCCCAAAGCATAAGTATTATTGGCACCCGGAATGATTGTACCGGTCGAAGTGCCTCCGGCAAACTCGATCCAATTGGTGGTGATGTTTCCATTATCCGTAACCTGTTGCAAATCCAAAGCCCCGGCTGTTCCGGTTGCAAAAGCCGACCAACCCGTATTGGTTACATCACCGGTTTCTTTAATATACATAACACCCGAAACCGAATCCACCGCCAAATCACCAACCGAACCGGTGATATAACCTTCGGGATCCGCATCCGAATTAAAAATCATGAAACCCGTTCCCGAACTGTTTAAAGCTATGGCCGGACTGCCGATTCCTCCCTCTACATCAATATCCAAAGGAGCCAAAGCCGTATGTCCGGCATGACTTCCGATATACAAACCTTCAGAATCAATGGAAGCTCTTTGTCTCAAGAAACCGCCTCCCAATTCCGTAGTATAAAAAATAAGATTTGCTCCGTTATTTATTCCATCCCAATCACCAACCGCACGGCTCAAAATCACTGACCCCGGATCAAAAGTTGTTCCGTTGTGACCCTGAAACACCATAGCTCCCAATGTTTTACCCGAATCCACAGCTTCAATGGTACCACTGTCACCTTGAGCGGCTTTCAAAGTAATGCCCGGAAAATCCGCCAAATTGGATGAAAAATTTTCAATGCTTAAAGCGCTGTTTGCCGTAGCGCCCTCACCGCTCACGGTTAAGCGTGCATCCGGCACGATCGTATTTACACCAATATAACCGGTAGCCGAATTGATATACATATTCCTCCCACTGCCGCTGGTATGCAAATTAAACGATCCATCGCCGTCCACCAATACACTGGCCCAATCACTGCCTCCATCGGACGACATGCGCAACTCGGAAGCTCCGGCATTACCTTCCAAAATCATAATCGCATCCGAATCACCGGAAATCACACTGAAATGAGTTTCCGCATTTGGTCGAATGATTGCAAAATCATTGGTGCTGGTTCCTCCGGCAAACTCGATCCAATTGGTGGTGATATTGCCAAGATCGGTCACAGCTTGTAAATCTCCGGCCGCAGCTCCAGTACCTGTGGCAAAAGCGATCCATTCAGTACCATCCCAGAAGAACGGAGTGGATGAGGCCGTGTTATAAACCATGGCGCCCGCTTGCAATCCTACCAAAGGATTCAAAGCATATTGACCCAGCATTAATTGCTCACTGACACGCGCATCGCCAACCACATCCAAACGATACATGGGAGAAGATGTCGATAAACCCACAAAAGCATTCTGATCTACTTTGATCGCATCCAAATTATTATTTACAGATACACCGAAGCTCTGTCTGCCGATATTCATGGAAGATTGATTGCTGGCATAGTACAAAGCAAAACCTTCTTCCGGGTTGAAATTGAACACCAAATCTCCGCCAAAAGCATTCAACACATCAGCGGCGCGGATTTCGAAATGATCATATTCATCATTGATATTTTGCAAAATCTTAGCATAGCCTCCCAATGTACTGTTGATTGATACCAACGGCTCACCCAAGGTCGGATCTATTCTCATGGCTTCGTAACCCGCTACATCAAACCTGATAATATCTTCGTCCGCCGATTCCTCAACTTGAATACCCGTATCCGAATCCGCGTCCCAAATGGAGTTGGCTACACCGGCGCCCGCCAAGGGGAACCAACCCGTATTACCAGCGTCAGTGGTTTTAACATAAAGCTGTTGACTGCTGCCGACTCCATCGGTGCGGAAAAACAAACTGCCGCTTCCAGCTGTAACCTTGGCTTCCGGGGTACTTGTACCAACACTCATGTGAATTTGGTTGCTTAAAGCGGGCCCGGGAACTGCTAATCGTAAAACCGGTACATTGTAGTTACCTGCCAAAATACCCAAAGCTCCGTTACTGGGTGTACCCGGAACATTTAAAGCCATTTGATTGTAATCAATATAAAAACTGGAATTTCTGGTACCCGCGGTTTGGTAGCCAAACTCAAAAGCGGATGCCTGCTCATTCCAATCAATATATGATCCGGTACCATTCTCCGGATCAGAAGTATCAGTTGTAAAATATATTCTGGCACCACGGTCACCAAATGCATTTTGCGTTCTAAAAGCCAATCCTCCGCCAAAGACGCCATTGGAAAGTGCTAAACCGGTTTCCCATTGTTCAAGCCCCGGATTAATAATCTCAACGGGATTAGCTCCATCGACCGTAAAAATTTGTCGACCGGCCGCGGCTCCGCCAAAATTATAAGCATCATCCAAAGTCCCGCCTCCTGCAACCGTACCCGTAGCAAAAGCCACCCAACCGGTATTAGTGCCATTACCTGTTTCTTTAATATACAAACGACCGTTGGAGGAATCGATGGCCAAATCACCGCGCGAACCGGTCACCAAACCTTGAGGATTGGATGTAACCAAGAATTGTTGATAATCACCGGCATTATTCTCATGTGTAACTATAGCTGTAGTTGAAGCGGCTTCAGAAAAAACATGCAAACGGCTTAATGTTGTATTTGTGCCAATACCAACATTTCCGTTTGTTGCATCAGCCCAAATTGTGTTCGTGCCTCCGGCCACCATGTTAAACGAACCATTGGATGCGATCTCAAACGTCGCATAATCACTGCCTCCGTTGGATGACATTCTTAATGCAGTTGCGCCGGCATTACCGATTAAGTCAAAATATGCATCGCTGTTGCCCGAACGAACCGTTAAATATGCTTCGGCGCTTGGTCGATTAACCAAGAAATTTCCGGTCGAAGTGCCTCCGGAAAATTCAATCCAATTGGTGGTGATGTTGCCAAGATCGGTCACAGCTTGCAAGTCACCGGCGCCCGCTCCTGTTCCGGTGGCAAAAGCGACCCATCCCGTATTAGTACCCGTACCCGTTTCTTTAATATACAAACGGCCATTGGTTCCATCTATAGCCATGTCACCGATCGAAGCAGTTATAACTCCTTCAGGATTCGCATTGACCACAAAAGTCTGCACCGTATCTAATAAATTTTCCAAAGTCAATATGGGCATCGCGGCAAAATCTAACGAAGAGACGTGCAGTCTGGATTCCGGCGAAGAAGTATTTAAACCCACTCGACCATTCGCATTACTGACAAAAATATCAGCCGAACTGTAGGAGGTTAATACTAAATCCGCTCCTAAACGGCTTTGTAATAATAATTGACTGGGCGTGCCGTACAATATGCCGTAAGTAGTACCATTTTGCTGAAATTCAATTCCGGCTTCTCCTCCATCAGAACCTCCATTTAAAGTAATATACGCACTGCCCCAGCTGTCCACTCCGCCATTGGCATCTAATAATAAATGAGCATAATCATGAGTTGATAATATATTGAGATTGCCCGTGGCTCTGGCATCATTATCACCAATCGTTACTCTGCTGGTGGCATACAAATCACCGGTCGAAGTTCCTCCCGCAAATTCAATCCAATTGGTGGTAGTATTTCCGATGTCGGTAACCGCCTGCAAATCACCGGTCGCAGCTCCCGTTCCCGTAGCAAAAGCCACCCAAGATGATCCATCCCAGAAATACGGGACCGAGTCCGCGGTGCTGAAAACCATGGCTCCGGCTTGATAGCCCGCGGCCGGTAAAACCGCGTATTGACCCAATAAAAATTGTTCGGCCACCGCCAGATTAGTGCCCGTGGCATTAACAAAAAACACATCGCCTGAAACATTTAAATTGCCCATGATGGACAAATCAGACGTGCTAGTGCCGCCCGCGAATTGAATCCAATTGGTGGTTATTCTGCCCAAGTCCGTAACTTGTTGAAAATCCAAAGCTGACGAAGAAGCTCCGGCGCCAATCAAAGTTCCATCCCAATAAAGATCTCCGCCCACATTATAAAGCAAGCCCGTCGTATCACCCGGCGCTGAAGTGGTGGCCATGCGGATACTGCCGTCATTATTAACCACAAAGGCATCTTCTTTGCTTGTATTGCCCATGCGGATCAATTCGCCGGAACCCAATTGTTTGCCCCAGAGTAAAGGATCCGCGGAAAAATATTGACATAAAGTGGCGCTTTCAAACGGACATTTGGGAGTTACACAAGTACAAGTATAATTTGAGCCTCCATCAGTACAAGTACCGCCCGCATCAACCGCACAACTCCAAGTACCCGTTAAACCACCGGCTCCGGTACAAGCCCCCGCGCGATAAGCCTCACAACCGTTGCCAACCGTAACTCCGGTGGCATCGCAATCATAATAACTGGTATTACATCTCACATCGGCCGCGTCGCAAGTTGTTCCATAGTGATTGTTGCCGCCCGTGGGATAGGTGGTTACGTTTTTTTGAACTTCGCACTTGGTATCACCCGTACAATCCAAATGTGTGGTCAAACAATCTCCGCAAGTATAAGCACCGGCGCCTTCATAAGCCCATTTTCCGGCCAAACAAGTGGTCAAACGATTGTTGCCTCCTCCGTAACAAGAAGCATCGCGATTACACCAAGCCGCGCCATTGTTATCGCAATACGGCGAGCTTGAATCCGAGGCCGTAAAACAATTGATTACATAACCTCCGGTCAAGGCCGAGGCGTAAAGCACCGAAGAATTGACGCTGACGGCCGGAGCTGAAATGGAAGCCGTATTGTAACACTGCGCGATACCCGAGGAATCTCCGCACATGTTGTTGGGAGCGCAATTCTGGCCCGGAAAATTAGCCGGGTCGCTTTGCGGACACGAGGCCGGATTGGCCACCCAATTGACCGCGGCATTAGCTTCCGCCGGCATCAAAGCCATGGCGACAGTTAAGGCGAAAACCATCCCGAGTGCAAAGGCCAGGATGGACTTGGTCTTAAACTGTAATTTAGAGGAGTTCATATTTTTATTTTTGTATTGGTTTTTTGCTACGTGTTTTGTGCTATATGCTTTGTGTTACATGTTGATTATCTGCAACAACTGATCTTTCTGGTAACCTGGCAATTATTCAGCCAGCCCATGCCTCCGCCGTTCGGATCATAAGCCCAGAAAGCACCCAAGCTGGTATTTGAATTGCTGGTATAACCCGCACAGTCATTGGAATTGGCCGTGTAACCCGGAGGACCTTCAGCTATCCAGCCATAAGTCGTAGCCGCAAACAAAGTGGAAATATCCACCGCGGCTATGGTGGCGATAATTTCATCGGTCCGGCAAAAGTGGCTGCCCGGATATTCGTTAAGACAGATATCATTAGCCGCCTGATAACCCACTTTACCTCCATAGCTGAATGCTCCGTCATAAGAACCGGCTGTTAGGCCAACAAAGACCGAAGTACTCGCCGATCCAAAAGTCAACATTGAATCAATGGCCTTCAAGGCGGCCTGAACTGTCGTGGCGTTAAAATTCGCAAATTCATCAAATGTACCAACAAGATAAGCACCGCTGACTAAAGGATTTGTTCCCGAAGCGCTTAATCTGATTCCATTGATTGATAATTCACCGGTAACTTCCAAAGAAGCTGTGGAAGTGCCGCCGGCAAAAATAATTGGATTGGTTGTAGAGGCACCGCGGTCAGTAACCGTCTGCAAAGTATCAAGTTCAGCCAAAGTCCCCGTGGCAAAAGCGACCCATTGCGTGCCGTCCCAATAGTACGGGACCAAATCCGTAGTGTTGTAAATCATGGCACCAGCCTGATTGCCCAACGCCGGATTGACTGCGTATTGACCGATCATGAGTTGAGCGCTCACACGCGCATCGCCGACCACATCAACACGATAGGCGGGAGTTTCCGTAAAAAATCCAAAATTGCCCAAACCGTTCATAAACAATTTTGTAGTAAAACCCGATGCAATTTGAAATTCCGAAGTGCTGGTTGGCATCCAAATGGAAAAGTTATCAATACCTCCGGATAATTTTGTGCTGTATACTCCATTATTTAAAAATACAATATACGGGTTATCGGATCCATTGATATTATCAGAATTAATAATAATGCCCGCATCATTACCTGCTCCGCTCCCATCATCTGAATCAATGGTTAATAACGCATGATCACTTAAACCACCCTGCAGATGCAAAAGACTGGAAGGTGCACTTGTTCCCAGACCTAAACGGCCCACCTCATCCAATCTCATGCGTTCCAAATTATCCGTTCTGAATACCAAGGGCTGGGTATCTATGGTACCGAGAAAATTAATATTTGGATCTGTTCCCGTATTACCAATTAAATTCCAGCCAAAATCCAAATCATCAAAAGTAATAATTTGATCCCACTGCGTTCCATCCCAGATATGAGCTGTCGAATCTAAAGATCTAAAAAGCATTGCGCCCGGTTCCACGCCTATCATGGGCAATAAATTACTTCTACCCATCACCAATTGACCCCAAGCTCTGATTACTCCGGCAACTTCCAAATCATATTGAGGGTTAGTATTATTTATACCAACCGCTCCATTTGTTAAAATCCTTATCCTTTCACTGCCTCCGTTTCTACCTATGGTGAATGCTCCGTTATCAGCTTGACCTAAATCCCAGGTAGAAGTTCCCACGTGAACAATTCCGCTC
>ERZ1026814.1216-NODE-1216-length-10365-cov-3.689099_pt1 | contig 10365 bp, 10 predicted proteins | sample MGYA00520871_ERZ1026814 | MGnify/ENA primary metagenome ERZ1026814 (study PRJEB33270, sample SAMEA104284478) | anaerobic digester metagenome | biome: Anaerobic digester microbiome; feature: mesophilic sludge digester; material: Anaerobic digester biomass... | reverse complement strand
TTAAGTAATACATAGACAATACGCTTATAGAGTCTAGTGGGGAGTGAGGTGATGGAGTGAGAGATGATGGTAGATGAGTAGAATTGATGCTGTTGGTTCGTTTGCTGTTGCTTTTTTGTGTTTTTTTTTTTCAAGCAGAAGACGGCATACGAGATCTAGTACGGTCTCGTGGGCTCGGAGATGTGTATAAGAGACAGAAGCCGCACCCTTGGCTTTAAGCTCTCCATTTTTTTGAGGTTCCAAGCTGATGCCGATAATTTTTCCGTCCTGCACAACAGATCTTAACTGGTCACCCGTAAAGATAGCCATGCCCAACTTGTCGGCCGCTTTAGTCAGATTTTGAGGCAAATTGGCGATGGTTAGAATGGCAGCGGCCGGTTCGGTAACCACCCGGAGTGTACCCACCATCTCTGACACCTTGTTTTTATCGCCCAAAGCGATTTTAGCTTCATCATCAGCCACTTCCAATACTAAATCAGCCCCGCCTACCACCAAAGCAGTCTTGGCCACCACTCCACCGGCGGCCACGCCTGCCAGCCCTCCGGTCATTACGACTCCTCCCACAAAAACAGTCACCTTGGCACTGTTCTTAATCCTCATCGAGTTCTGTTCGCAAGTTTCAAAGACATCGCCTTCCATGCCGTAAGCTTCTCTGGTGATTTGATCTTGGGTTTGATTTAAAATCAGTTGCGCCATTTTAGCATCCACTCCCAAATGTTGAGCCAGAGTTCTTATTTGTTTCCCGGCCGGAGCTTTTTCAATTACCTTTTGGATCTCGACAGAGTCATAAGCATGGACGCTTTTTATCAATTCAAAAGTCATTTTTTCTTCGGCCATTTCGCCTGCTGATTTCTCTAAAACCGAAGCGCCATCTTCCAGTGTTTTCCAATCTTCAATAATGGCTGTCATTTCTTGATGCCACTTATCATAATCTTGATATTCCTCCGCCTTTTCCAAAACATTTTCAGTTCGATAGCGCAGAGAGGCGTATTTTTGAGTAATTGTCAGAGTTTGCTCTAATACGACTTGTTCTGGCGACTGTTCGGTTTTTTCTTTATTAAGAAAATAAAAAGATCCAATCAATAGAACGAGTAAGCCTCCGACTAAAATGATAAGGGTTTTTTTCATAGTATCAGTTTATACATTGTTTATTATTAATTTCGAATGCATTTGGATTTTTTGAAGGATTTGTTGTCTGGCAACTTGCTATTCAATAAATGTTAGTAGACGCATTATTATACCTAACAATATTACACACGCGCCCTATTTTAGCTATCAGATCTCTTTTCGATCTTTGCTCTTCAATTCAATCGGCTGACCCACTCGTTTAAGGACCGGGAGCAGCATGGTGCGTTCCGCATAGACATGCCAATATCTGGGCAGGCTAAAGAAGACTTTCCAGGGTTGTTTACCTGTTCTTCGTAGATGTCCAAATTAAACCAGATGAACGGTTTATTAAAATTATTTTGCGTGTTCGCAGAGCTGACAAGAAAATAAATTATCCGTAGCCTGACGCAGGCAATGAGTTTATAAAAATTTTCCTACTAATAATCCGGCTATAATCAGCAGAGCTGCAATGATGAACGAAATAATTAGCAGGGAATTATTTTTTCTTTTTCTGAGTAATTCGCCTAACATATTTGCTAATTAATAATTTAATGTATATGTCGAATGATGTACAACGTTCGCGCCTAGCCGACGTTTTAATGTTGGTTAGGCGCTGTTGTCCGATCGTTCATTTTTATCTATCAAATAAAATAACCCGCGCGTCCAATCTCTTTAAAGACTCAATCTGATAACTGGAAGGTTGAGAGAACTTTCTTTGCCAGCTCCAACCGATCTTGTTGTAACGAAATGATGTAATGCCGGTTTGATTTCGTGGTGGCATATCCTTCGATAACCCCGCTGTAAACCGCGTTTATTGCGACGTACTTATCGAAGGTAACTCCGTTAATCATCGCTGTGGATTTAGAATACTTGCTCGAATCACGCCAGTCGCTGGGAATGGAATTTGCAAGTGTTGTGCCTGGTTCGGATGTTTGCGGAGGCGTGTAAAAATACATCACTTGAGTTTGCTTATCGGTATCCACGACCATCAAGTTTTGCTCCCATTGACCTGCTGACTGACCGTCTAGCGCACCTAGGTAGTTGCCACCTCGAATGTCGGCGTGGCCCAGACCCTCCGGGTATTTAAACTGGTAAACAACTGTTGGCGCGGTGTACGTTTTCCACCCGGCGGTGGAGTTGGTTGCGGTATTACTATTATTAATAGTGCTTGTGTTTGCAGAAGTACTTGTATTCGCACTGGCATTGCTATTCGCTCGATTCACTACCGCAGTGTTGGTGTTTTTAGACTCGTTTCCTTTATTGTTTTTAAGAAAATAGATAGTGAATCCGACTGCTACAACTGCACAGACAATAATCAGCAGTAAAACTAGATTGTTGCTTTTTTGGTTTTTCATAAAAAATATACTTTAGCTTATTAATAGCAGTTTGATGATACTACAAAGCCGCCGTGTGGTAAAAAAATACTTAGATAAAAATGTAATGTCGGACAACGTTTCGGGCTAATGCGAAGACCGCGTTTAGCGGTTTTGGGTGAGCGTCCTAATTCGCTTAGCTACCTAAATACTAGCAAAACCGTCGCGAACCGCATAGCCCGAGTTAGCTGAAGTATTCCTTTTCTTTTTTTGTGATTTAACTCTGAAAATTTTCAAATTTCTTTTTCTTTTCTATGTGGAGGGCAAGAGGGGAAATGAAGGGGTGAATTGCCCGGAGTGGCATGGTTTTTTAACCTTCCTTTTCTAAACTAATTAAGATTTTGTTGGCCCTGCTATATAAATGATCGAATGTAATAATTTCTACACCATGTAAATTATCATTTAGTAGACGAAAGGCTGTTTTTTCTTCGATTTTCCAATCATAAGACCGACCAAAAATAATTGTACATTTCGGCTTTACAGGTGTTTCGCATTTATTACTTCGGCACCAATCCGGATCTGAGTATTTCTTCTCAACTTGGAATATGTAATTAATCGCCTGTGTGATAGAGCCTTTTAATTCCTCACTGTGTTGTAGAAAGTTGCGATATTTTTTGTAATTACCCGCACTGTCTTTTTGCCAGAAATCAAAATGGGGATGTTTTATTTCAACTATATCTATAAAACCATCTTCAGATTCAAAAAGGTAATCTGCCGTATCCCATAAATCAATTCTGTTTTCATCTAACAAAACAAAATAAGATAAACCAAACATCCATCTATTACTCTCTAAAAATGACTGCCAATAATTGCGTTCTTTCTTAGTGGGGTCATTAAGCGATGGTTTAAATTCATCAAGTGCAACTCTTCTCGCTTGGACTAGTTTTAACGTTAGTATTTTTTTATCTAACTCCGGGTACTGCTCTTTAAAAAGTTGGTAGATGGCCTCTATGTTTTTTTTGGATTGCAAAATTTCTCGCATTAGATCGATAGTCGCATCGCTGTCTGACAAGATAGCTGAAGTGTAATCTTTAGATAAAATATCAATATTTAACAAGGCTTCATTGGCTTTGATGTACGATGATAGTTTTTCAAGGGATGCACGATCAGAGATTGTAAAACCCGCATCGCTTATAACGTCAGCTTCTACCCAAAATGGCTCTTCCTTAATTTTTTTGAATTTAGAAAACTTTAAAGCGTAATGATGGGCTTTATTTTTCTGCCTATCGGGTATGATGACGGCTTGGATTTCTACAAGATAAATAACTCTTGTTCTTTCCGTTAATTTTTCAGCGTTAACAAAAATAGGTTCAGGGAAACCAAAATCTTTAGCTTTTTTTACCTTCAAATTGTAATATTCTTGTGCTTTCATCTTTTTTGCTGTTACTTGTTATTAAAATCTTGAATTTTTTTTGCATTATTTTGGATTAGCTTTCCTAAGCCTAGCTTGAAATCATGCGCCCAAATTCGTATAATAAGCCACTCTTTTTTTCTATAATACTTATTAACTAACCTATCTCTTGCTTTGTTCCTATAAATTTTCTCTTCCCAATATTTTTTATTGGTTTTTGGTTTTGTTCCGTGTTTTTTGCAACCATGCCAAAAACATGAATCGATGAAAATAACAGTTTTGTATTTCGGGAGAACGAGATCCGGTTTTCCAAAATACCGCGTAGAATTTTTTAAGTATCTATATCCTTGTTGCCATAGTGCCTTTCGAAAAAGAATTTCAATCTTCGTATCCTTACTGCGGATTTTGGACATGTTTTCACTTCTTTTTTCTTTAGTAAAGCAGTCAGCCATATATGTGGATAATTATAGCTGTATTTTTCTGTTAATTTTCGGTATACTCTATTTATATGAGTAATTTAACAAAAAGACAGAAGCAAATATTTGATTACATTGAGCGCTATATAAAAAAGAATGGATATTCGCCCACTTTTGAGGAATTGCGCGAATATTTAAAGCTTAATGCTTTATCTGGTATATATCAACATATAAATGTTTTAATAGATAAAGGCTATTTAACTAGGGATGAAAACGCTTCGCGTGGTTTGAATATAAGACAACCGGGCAAGAACGCAACAATTGAAATTCCTTTGCTTGGACTTATTGCTGCCGGACAGCCTATTGAGGCTTTAGAAAATAAAGGAGAAACAATAACAATTGCTCGCGACAGCTATTTTGATCCAGATCAGCTGTACGCGTTACGTGTTTCGGGCAATAGCATGATTGAGGATGGTATTTTTGACGGAGACGTTGTTGTTATAAAAAAACAGGATACCGCCAATAACGGTCAAACTGTTGTCGCGATAATTGATGAAAATGAAGCGACGCTAAAGAAGATTTTTAAAGAAAAGAATAAGATTAGATTACAGCCCGCGAATCAAAATATTTTACCAATATTTAGGAAGCAGGTGGAAATAAGAGGGGTTGTAGTAAAAATAATCAGAAATTTTGAAAATGAACCGCAAAAATCTAAAAAATATAAGACCATAGATTTGTTTGCAGGTGTTGGCGGTATTAGATTGGGTTTTGAAAAAATTGGTTTTGAAACAGTCTTTGCCAATGACTTTGAACCGCAGTGTAAAGAAACATATGATTTGAATTTTGACGGTACGAAATTATTTGTTGAGGATATTCAGAAAATAGACGAAAATAAATTACCTGATTTTGATTTTTTATTAGGCGGTTTTCCCTGTCAGGCTTTTTCTATAGCCGGTTATAGAGAAGGTTTTAATGATAAAAAAGGGCGAGGTAATCTTTTTTATGATGTAGCTAGAATTTTAGAAAAGAAAAAGCCTATGGGTTTTATGCTGGAAAATGTAAAAAATTTAAAAGCCCATGATAACGGTAAAACTTTTGAAATAATTGTAAGTACATTAGAAGGTTTGGGTTATTATGTAAAAGCTAAAGTATTGAACAGTATGGAATATGGTAATGTGCCGCAAAATAGAGAAAGAATCTATATAGTTGGTTTCAAAGATAAAAAACATTATGAAAGATTTAGTTTTCCAGCACCAGCCAAACTAACGCGCAAAGTGACGCATTTGTTAGAAAATAGTGTAGATCAAAAATATTATTACGACGGCAAGCCTTTGTATGGCAGTTTGAAGGATTATGTTAAGGATGAGAATACAGTTTACCAATGGAGGAGGAAATATGTACGAGAGAATAAAAAGGGAGTGTGTCCGACGCTCACGGCGAATATGGGGATGGGCGGGCACAATGTACCGATAATTAAAGACAAAAAAGGTATAAGAAAATTAACACCTCTGGAATGTGCCAGAATACAAGGTTTCCCTATGCATTTTAAATTACCTAAAAATATTTCTGATTCAGCCCTATATAAACAATTCGGTAATTCGGTAAGTGTCCCGGTTGTTAGCGCGGTTGCTAAACAGATAAAAAAGGCCGTGTCAGATTAATTAGACGCCGGTCATAGTTTTTAGTATTTCCCAATTTTCTTTATAATTTTGGAGTCTGTTTAATGATTTTGAACTTCCCATATTTTCAACATCCTGAATTGGTATAATATAGCAATCACCGTTTCTACCATCTACAACAAGAATAAGGTCGCAGTCTTCGGCTGTATAACGGTAGGTGCGCTGGGCGACCTCGCGACTTATTTGTTGACCGCTTCTGCCACCGCCGGTAAAGCTAACGCTTCCGCCGGATGTGCCTTTGATTTGGACTCTCAAAAGTCTGTTATTGCCAACGTCGATAATAGCGTCATATCTCCCATTTGTTACATCGGCTCGTGAACAGGGAAAACCTGCTTTCATACACCTGCCGACGCCGATCATTTCGTCAGAATTTCCGTTTATTGTTCTAAATATTCCATCATTTATACCGGTTAGGTTTTTTGGCCACATATAATTAATCGATAAAAAAAGTTAAAGGTTTTTTATATATTTGTCCAAATTTTTGCAGGTCAATGACGTCTATTTTTCTTTGCCCGGATTCAATTTTGGATATATAAGATTGTGACCTTTTTAAAAGCTTTGCAACTTGCAGTTGGTCGAGGCCAGATTCTTTGCGGGCTTTTTTTAGATTGGCAACAATTTTTGCATGATCATTTGAATGAATACTGGACATAAAATTTAAACTGTAAACATTGTATATTCCAAAACGTAATATTCCAAAATGGAATATACAAAATAACCCTTACTTAGGATGTTTAAAAATAAAAATAAAATTTTCGTAGAAACACCTTATATCCCCTTATAAAAATAAAACTCTACATTATAGAAAAAACAAAATCGAATTCTTTTCAGTTTACCGGAACAACCAAGCAGAAAACGGGTATAGCGTACAACGTTTCGGCATATACGATGTTGCGATAGCAATATGGGCGAAGCGAAGCGTAGCCGTATATGCCGTGTTGTACGATGTAGCGAAAAACATTTTTTCCTTATTTGTGCAAAAGAACAAGAGCGGGGCCATACTTTAACGGAATTTCCTTGTATTCAATACCAAGCTCCGTTAGTTTTTGCTTCCATTTTTCCAAAGGAACCGCCCACAAGCCATCAGGCAGTTTTGGGCTGATTGCTTTTACTTCTTCCTCGTCAAAAACGTGAATTGCTATTCCGCCGGGTTTGAGCGCATCAAAAGAATTTTTGAGCAAATCAAATTGTTTTTCAGCCTCAATAAATTTCAAAAGCACATGCGCATATGTAATGTCGTATGGCGGATTGGGTAGCGGCAATGTGCAGTCGTGCTGAAAAACATTTGATTCTCCTGCAAGATGATCAATGGAGATGTCAAATGTCGTCACTTCCACATTCCTTTTTAGCACGTTCTCAAAAATTCTTTTATGATGCGCGGTCAATCTTTTGTCGCCACAGCCCAAAACTGCCAACCTTGCTAGGTCGCTGTCGGTGTTTAATGAAACCTCTTGAAAAATGGAAGCAAGCTCTTGTTCTTTTGCGTCGGCCTTGCGTTGAATTTCTTCATCGCTTTGATCAACATACTTTTGATGATATGTAGATAACGTCATACTTTTTTATATTTAATAGTTAAAATGTTTTTCGCTATTTCGCACAACTCGTTTCTATACGAAAACATTTCGTATAGAAACCGGTAACTTGAATGTTATAGGAAGTGGTATATACTGTAAACAAGGTACAGACGTGAAGCCTCACTTAATTAGTTTAAGCGAGGTTTTTATGATGCAAAATTATATTCAAAACGCCAGAGAGGAGATGCTTTTGCGGAATTACAGCCCCAAAACCATCAAAGCCTACCTGGGCGCGATCAGTGATTATCTGTCTAAATATCCGGATGGTGCGGGCAGGCTGGATATTGGGCATGTCAGACAGTTTTTGTTGGGTAAGCAGGCCAAGGGTTTGGCGCCGCAAACCGTTAATTTGTGTTTGAATGCTTTAAAATTTTACTACGGTGATGTTTTGAAGACGAGCGGCCGGATTGATTTAAAATTCGCTAAAAGATCAAAGAAATTGCCCGTTGTCTTGTCTCGTCAGGAGATCGCGTTGATCGTGGACGCCATCATCAATCCAAAACATCGGCTGATGGTGGCTCTGGCCTATGGCGCGGGCCTGCGGGTGAGTGAAGTGACGGCTTTGCGCGTACGGGATCTGCAATATGAGGAAAATATTATTCATATTAAAGGTGCCAAAGGCAATAAAGATCGTCTGACTCTCTTGCCGGACAAGGTGAAAGCTGACTTGAAGGCTTTATTGGCCGGTAAACCGGGCGAGGCTTTTGTTTTTGAGAGTGAAAGAGGCGGGAGATTAACTTCAAAGACACTCCAGCTGATTTTTATCCGGGCTTGCCGGCGGGCCGGCATCACCAAGAGCGCGACTTTTCATTCTTTACGTCACAGCTTTGCTACGCATCTTCTGGAAAACGGCGTGGACATCCGCTATGTCCAGTCATTGCTGGGCCACCAAAACATCCGCACCACCCAACTGTACACGCAAGTCACCAAACACAATTTATCCAAGATACCAAGCCCATATTCCGACTTCTAGTCGTCATTTTTATTCTATCAAATTAATTAACTTGCTCCCTCGCTTAATTCCTTCGACTGCGCTCATGGCAGGCGTAAGAGAGGGCTGGGGTGAGTTTACAACCAAAACATATGCCGCAAGCCGAAAACCCCCGTGCAGTGCCCCTCGTAGCTTCAGAGCGAAGTGGGGATAAAGGGGGAACCAAAGGGGGATTAACCCTGTCCAAAAAACTCCCATACTTCATCCTCTCCGCCTTCCTTTTAGGCATAGGCCTGCATTCTTTTTATCCCACCATCAGAGCACCGGTTCTGGTTTGGTATGTTTTGGGCTTGGCGCTGTTGTTGGCAGTCTGTATATCGTATGGCATAAAAAATTATGCACCATTTTTGATCGTCTTGGCTCTGGCGCTGGGTGTTTGGCGGTTTGATATCAGTTTGCCGGACATGGACGAGTTGGCTTTTGGGTGGAATCAAAGAATCGGGCGGGTGGAGGAGCAGATGAACGGTTTATTCGGACGGCAATTTTATGTGAAGCTGGAGACGGGTCATAAAATTTTGATCAGCACGGATCAGTTTTTGATTTTGGGGGAAACCATTACTTTTGAATGCGCTTTATCGGGCTTGGTCCGCCGTGAACAAGATTCGGATTCAAGATTCGCGGCTTTGTGGCACCGGGCGCAGGCCAAATGCGGGGCTTCCAATTTACAGCGAGCGGCTCCGCCGGCTTGGTGGGACACCCGGCAGATGTTTCATGACTGGCGAACCTGGAGCAATAAACGCATCGCGAGCGTGTTGCCCGGCGACCAGGGCGTGTTGATCGCGGGCATGCTGTACGGCGAGAGGAATATGACCCAAGAATCCCAAGATATGTTCAGGCGCGCGGGGCTGACGCATCTGATTGCCGTGTCCGGGTCTAACATTACTATTGTGGCTACCATCATGTTTGCTATTTTTTTGGGTACGGGCCTGTGGCGCTCGCAAGCTTTTTGGTTTACGTCCGGGGCTTTGCTGGCTTACGTGGGTCTGACCGGCTTTTCCGCCTCCGTAGCTCGCGCCGCTTTTATGGGCTGGCTGGTTTTATTGGCCCGTCATCTGGGGCGCAAACCCAAGATTTGGTATTTATTATTATTGGCCGCGGTTATTTTGTGCGTCATCGATCCTTGGATGCTGTTTTTTGACGCGGGTTTTGCTTTGTCTTTTTTAGCCACCATGGGGTTGATGCTCTGGACGCCCATCATGACCAGGAAATTGGATTTTGTACCGGCCTTCGCGGGTCTGCAGGAAGCTGCGGCCACCACTTTTTCGGCCACGCTCATGACCATGCCCTATTCGGCCTTGATGTTCGGTAAAATTTCTTTGGCCGGTCTGTTCACCAACTTGGTAGCCGTGCCTTTGGTGCCTTGGGCCATGTTGTTTGGCACGGCCGCGGCTGTCTGGGGCAGGTTTCAGGGTTACACTCTGGTCAGCCTGCCCGCCTTGGGCGTGAGTCAGACCATTTTTTTATCCGCGCGCATCGCAGATATCTTTCCTTGGTTGTCTATTGAAGTTGAAAATATTAATTGGATGTTGATAATTTCAATTTATATTTTGATCGTCTATTTTTGGTTTAAACTTCGCCAAAAAAATCAGCTTTCCACAAGATTTGAGATTTTTTGTCAAAAAAATTCCGAACAATAGCGAATGTAAAAAATTTATAACAAAATTTTTTGGTTAGGAGATGGTGAAACTTTATTGCCTTGGACTCAATGAGCTAAAGCGTTTTCTCGACTATCGCTCGAAATGACAAAACTACAATCATGTCATTGCGAGCGAGTCCGACGAGCGCGGCAATCTATTAATAACACGGAGTCAATTAGCGAGATTGCCGCGCTCCGCTCGCAATGACAATGTTGGTTTTGACGCGGGACGTAGGAC
>ERZ1026814.1215-NODE-1215-length-10373-cov-5.773961_pt1 | contig 10373 bp, 8 predicted proteins | sample MGYA00520871_ERZ1026814 | MGnify/ENA primary metagenome ERZ1026814 (study PRJEB33270, sample SAMEA104284478) | anaerobic digester metagenome | biome: Anaerobic digester microbiome; feature: mesophilic sludge digester; material: Anaerobic digester biomass | place... | reverse complement strand
GGTCGAGGGGAAAATCGAGAATACCGTCATGGTGTGAGATGCGACGGAAGCTGATCCTCTTCACGGACCTCGACGGGAGCCTCCTGGATCATCAGGGGTATTCCTGCGAGGGCGCACGGTCGGCCCTGGAGCGGATCCGGGACCTGTCCGTGCCCCTGGTCTTCGTCACGAGCAAGACCCGCGCAGAGGTCCTGCGACTGCAGGGGGACATGGATATCCGGGAGCCCTTCATCTCGGAAAACGGAGGGGGGCTTTTCTTCCCCCCGGGATACCGGAATTTCCGTATTCCGGGCGGGGTCGAGCAGGACGGCAGGATCCTGATCCGGCTGGGGAGGCCCTATTCCGAGATCCGGCGGTTCGTCGAGGAGCGGAAGACCCGCTTCGGCATCCGCGGCGTGGGGGACATGAGCATCGGGGAGTTGGTGGAGATCACGGGTCTGGGCCCGGAGGAAGCCCGCCTGGCAAAGCAGCGGGAATTCACCGAGCCGTTTCTCGTTGCCGGGGACGCGCCGCCGGCGCTCCTGGGGGAGGAGGCACGAAAGGCGGGCCTGACGATCACGAGGGGAGGGCGCTTTTACCACCTGATCGGAAGCGGGCAGGATAAGGGGGAAGCCGTGAAGCGGGCCCTCCGCATTTTTCGCGGCAACCTCGGCGAAGAAGTGCTCAGCGTCGGCATCGGCGACAGGCCCAACGACATCTCCATGCTCGCCGCCGTGGACCTCCCCGTCCTGATCCCTCACCCGGACGGGCGCTACGAGGACGTCGACCTGCCGAATCTGCGAAGGGCTCCCTGTCCCGGGAGCCGGGGCTGGAATGAGGCCGTCAACGGGATCCTGGACACAGCGGCCCCGTGATGCAGCGCCCATACGAGAGGACAGTACCGCGATGACGACAACCCGTTTCTCTACAACCCTCCGGGACCATGCCCGCAAGACGATCGAGCAGCTCCGCTACGCGGACATCGTCATCGGGATTCCCTCCTATTACAGCGAAGGGGCCATCGTGCACGTGATCCAGACCGTCGCCGCAGGTCTCGAGCGCTTTTATCCCGACGCCAAGGCCGTCATTCTCGTCGCCGACGGGGGATCCACGGACGACTCGCGCGAGGTTGCGAACCTCGTGCAGATCCACTCGTACAACATCAGGAAGGTCGTCACGATCTACCGGGGCGTTCCGGGGAAGGGGTCGGGCCTGCGGACCGCCTTCGAGGTGGCGAATTTCCTGCGGGCCCGGGCCGTGGCGGTCTTCGACTCCGACCTTGTCTCCATCAAGCCCGAGTGGGTCCGCAACGTCCTCGACCCCGTCTTCAAGGGGTACGACTTCGTCGCCCCGTACTACCGGCGCTACAAGCTCGACGGCACCATCACCAACACGATCGCCTACAACCTGACGCGCGCGCTCTACGGGCAGCGCATACGGCAGCCCATCGGCGGCGACTTCGGGATCTCCCAGCGGCTGGTCAAGCACTACTTCGACCAGGACGTCTGGGAGACGGACGTGGCCCGCTTCGGCATCGACGTGTGGATGACCACGACGGCCATCGTGGGTGGATTCAAGCTCTGTCAGGCCCGGCTGGGGATCAAGGTGCACGGCGAGAAGGACCCCGGGGCCGACCTGGGCCCGATGTTCCGCCAGGTCGTGGGGACGATCTTCCAGCTCATGGAGACCAACGCCGGACACTGGCAGAAGGTCCGGCGATCCCGCGATGTCCCGGTGCTCGGTGAAGAGCTGGAGCAGGAGCCGACTCCTTTCGAGATCGACCAGGAGGGGCTAGTCGACTATTTCCGGACGGGGTGGGCGAACTTCTCGGGCGTCTGGCAGCGGGTCGTCGAGGAGAAGGACCTCGAGGTGATCCGGGACCTCGCGTCCGTCACGCGGACGGAAGAGTTTCTCCTGCCCGCCGAGACCTGGGTCCGCATCGTCTACCGCTACGCCCGTTATTTTCACGCGACGCCGCGGCAGCGCTTCAAGATCCTCGACACGATGGTCCCGCTCTACAACGCCCGGGTGGCGAGCCTCATCAACGAGGTGCGGGACCGGGATCCCGGCGGAGCGGAAAAACTCTTCGAGGCCCACGCCGCGGCATTCGAGAAGATGAAGGACTACCTGATCAGGATCTGGAACGAGGAGGTGCGCGATGGCTGATTTCTGGCAGCACGGCATGATCACGACCCTGCAGAAGCTGCGGGAGCGTCCCGCCGGCGCGCTCGAGGCGGATCTCAAGGCGATCGCGCGGCACAGGAAACTCGTCCTGCTGCTGCCCGCGCTGTACTCGGAGTTCGAAACCGCCTCCATGCCGCGGATCCTCGAGGAATTGAAAGGGGTGGAGTATCTCCACAAGGTGGTTCTCTCGCTGGACCGGGCGGGAAGGACGGAGTTCGAGAAGGCAAGGCAGGCCATGTCCGTGCTGAGGGCCGATGTCCGGGTCGTCTGGCACGACGGGCCGAGGATGCGGAAGCTCTACCGGGAGCTGATACGGAACGCGTTCTCCATGGATCACCCCGGCAAGGGGCGATCGGTGTGGATGACCCTCGGAAGCGTCCTGTCGGAACCGGAGGTGTACGCCGTCGCCCTGCACGACTGCGACATCGTCAACTACCGTCGGGAGATGCTCGCCCGGCTGATCCTCCCCGTGGCGCACCCGGCCCTGGATTTCGAGTTCAGCAAGGGCTACTACGCCCGCGTGACGGACCAGCTCTACGGCCGCGTCACCCGGCTATTTTACACGCCCCTGATCCGGACGCTGAACCGCATCCTGGGGTTGAACCCCTTCCTGTCTTTTCTGGACAGCTTCCGGTACGCCCTCTCGGGCGAGTTCGCCCTGATTTCGAGCCTCGCCCGCGGGATCCGGATCTCACCCACCTGGGGCCTCGAGGTATCGCTGCTGAGCGAGGTCTACCAGCGGGCCTCGGTCAACCGGATCTGCCAGGTCGACCTGGCGGAGACCTACGAGCACAAGCACCAGGTGCTCCGGAAGGAAAAGCCCAACGAGGGGCTGCTGCGCATGGCCGGGGACATCGCCAGGGCCCTCTTCCGGGTCCTCACCCAGGACGGGATCGTCCTGAGCGAGGCGTTTTTCCGGACGATGCTGACCTCCTACATTCAGGAGGCCCGGGTGACCATTGAGAAATACCACGCCCTGTCGCTGATCAACGGGCTGACCTACGACCGCCACGCCGAGATCGAGGCCGTCGAGGCCTTCGTCGGATCCCTCAGAGCAGCCATTGCCGACTTCGTCCAAGATCCCGTGGGCGTCCCCATGCTTGCCGCGTGGGTGCGCGTCCACGCCGCGATCCCGGACTTCGAGGAACGGATGAGGGAAGCCGTCGAGATGGACAATGCGTAAGGACGCCCGCCCTCGGCGAGCGGGCTGCCGGGGATGGCCGGCGGGCAAGCCGGGCCGGGGACCCTCCGAAGGGAACCGGACCGGGTGAACCGGCCGGACAAACGACAAGAAAGGAGACCATGCTATGAAAACGATCGACAACCTGAAACAGATCCTGTTCTGCGCCGATTTTTCCTCAAGCGCGGATGCGGCCTTCGGCTATGCCTGCGGGATAGCCCGGGCGAACGGCGGCCGGATTGTTGTGATGCACGTGGTGGCGAACGACTACGAAGATCCGGAGTATATGAGTTTCGTGACGCCGGATCTGCGGATCCAGGTCGCCGACGGGATCCGCGACAGGGTCGAGCAGGAACTCCGGGAGCGCTACGCCGCACAATGCCCCGCGAACATCCCCTGCGAGACTCTCGTCATGAAGGGCAAGCCGTCCGAGAAGATTATCGATGTCGCCGTGCGGGAATCGATGGGCCTGATCGTTATGGGCAGCCGGGGCCAGACGGCGATGGGGCACCTGTTCATGGGCAGCGTCGCCCAGCGTGTCGGCCAGAGGAGTTCCGTGCCGGTTCTGCTCGTTCCCGCCGACGGCTGATCGGATGGCGCCCGCCGCATTCCGGCCGGGCCGTGAGTGCCAAAACGACTCCATCAACAGGCCGGGAGGCACGAAACGATGACCCCAATCGTCACGCTTACGGTAAACCCCGCAGTGGATATCAGCACCTCCGTTTCGAACGTTGTGCCCGGCCGCAAGCTGCGGTGCGGGGCCCCCGTCTACGAGCCCGGAGGCGGCGGGATCAATGTCTCGCGGGTGATCGCCCGGCTTGGCGGTCGATCCCTTGCGGTCCATTCCGCGGGCGGCCACACGGGGTGTCTTCTCGGGGATCTCCTCGATCAGGAAAACGTACCCCACTGCCCGGTGCCCATCACGGAGCCCACGCGGGAGAGCTTCATGGTTTACGAAGAAGCGACGGGCCAGCAATACCGTTTCGGGATGCCGGGGCCGACGATCGGCGAAGCGGAATGGGAGCGATTGCTCGATATCCTGACCGCTCTCGGCCCCGAGACGGGCTATCTGGTGGGGAGCGGCGCTCTTGCGCCGGGCGTTCCGGAGGATTTCTATGCCAGAATGGCACGCATCGGGCAGAGGATCGGGGCCCGCGTCATCGTTGATACCTCGGGGGAGGCCCTGAGGCGGGCCGTCCGGGAACCGCTCTATCTCCTCAAGCCGAACTACCAGGAGTTCATCGACCTGGTGGGCCGGGAGCCGCGAGACGAGTCGGAACAGGAGGCGCTTTCCCTGGATCTTCTTCGGCGCAGCGGCTGCGAGGTGATCCTTCTTTCGCTTGGGGCAGCGGGCATCCTGCTGGTCACCCGGGAGGGGGCCGAGCGCCTGCGGGCTCCCGTCGTGCCGATCCGCAGCAAGGTGGGGGCCGGCGACAGTACCGTCGCAGGGGTCGTTCTGAGCCTTGCGCAGGGCAGGCCCATCCGGGACGCCGCCCTGTACGGGCTTGCCGCAGGGACGGCGGCGGTCATGACGCCGGGCTCCGAGCTTTGCCGCCGGGAGGATGTGGAGCGTCTCCACCGGATCCTCCTGGCGGGTGAGGCGGCGGAATGAGGCGCATTCCCTCGAAAGAAGGGCTCGGGGAGACTTCATGGATTTGCATAACGAAAAAGAGAGACAAATCAACCGGGCAAATGAATCCGTATTGGCCGATGATCGGCTGGGTGCCGTTATTTTCGATTTCGATGGCGTCGTGGCCGATACGTCACCCCTGCACGTCCGGGCCTGGAAGAGCACGTTCGACACATTTTTCTCTGCGATCCGGAAGACCGGCGATGAAAAGAGCTGCCGCGACCTACGCCCGTTCGATCCCCGGGACGACTATCGCCGCTTCGTGGACGGGAAGCCGCGGATCGACGGGGTCCGGGATTTCCTGCATTCGAGGAGCCTTCGGCTGCCCGAGGGCAGCGACACGGACCCGCCCGGATTGGAAACGCTTCACGGTCTCGGCAATTGGAAGAACAGACTTTTCCGGAAATACCTGGAAGAGGAGGGGGCGAGGATCGACGGCGCGCTGCCCGCGCTCCTTCGAGATTTGAAGCGGCACGGGTTTCGGACCGCCGTGATATCGGCCAGCAAAAACTGCGCGGCGATTCTCAGGGACGCCGGATACGCAGAGCGCTTCGACGCCGTGGTGGACGGGCTCGAGGCGGAGCGCCTGGGCATCCCCGGGAAGCCCGACCCGGGCATCTTCCTCGAAGCGGCGGAGCGCCTGGGCGTGGCGCCGCGGCACTGTGCCGTGGTTGAGGATTCGCTGGCCGGTGTGCTGGCGGCCGGCAGCGGGGGCTTCGGCCTCGTCGTGGGACTCGCCCGTGAAGAACGGCACGCGGAAAGCCTGCGGGGGGGCGGCGCGGGCATCGTCATCGCGAGGCTCTCCGATCTGTCCGTTTCCGGGTCGGTCCGAATGGGTGAAGCGCCGGACGGCACCCTGCCGTCGGCGCTCGCGGCCCGGGACGAGATTCTGGCCGAGGCCCTGGGCCGGCGGTTCGCCCTGTTTCTCGACTACGACGGCACGTTGACGCCCATCGTGGAGACCCCGGATCGGGCGCTCCTTTCCCCCGAGGTGCGGCGCCTGCTCGAGGAACTCGCCGCCCGGGTTCCCGTCGCCGTCGTCAGCGGGCGCGACCTGCGGGACGTCCGTAAACTGGTCGGCATCGATACGTTGGTCTACTCGGGAAGCCACGGCTACGAAATCGAGGGCCCCGGGGATCTGCAGGCCGAGCATGAGGGAGCCCGCGCGTACCTTCCCGCCCTTGACGGAGCCGAGCGGGAACTGAGGGGCGAGCTGGGCGGCGTCCGGGGCTGCCTGATCGAGCGGAAGCGCTTCTCCATCGCCGTGCACTACCGTCTCGTGGCGGACGCGGATGTGGCGGCGGTGCAAGCTGCCGTCAATGCCGCGGCGGACCGGTATCCCTCGTTGCGGAAAACTTACGGGAAGAAGGTCTTCGAGCTTCAGCCCGCCCTTGCGTGGAACAAAGGTGAGGCGGTCCGTTTCCTGCTGCGGGCGCTCCGGCTCGACAGGGAGGATGTTGTCCCCCTGTTCATCGGCGACGACGTGACCGACGAGGACGCCTTCCGCGCGCTCCGGGAACGGGGCATTCCCATTGTCGTGCGGGAACAGGCCGCTCCGACGGCGGCGCGGTACGCCCTGCGGGACCCCGGCGAAGTGTCGAAGTTCCTGCAGATGATCCTGGAGATCGAAACGGGAGGAGCCCCTCGTGCCTGAATGGACGCTTCGATACGACGACTTCAACCCCGCCGAGGAAAAGCTTCGCGAGGCCCTCTGCACGCTAGGAAACGGGTATTTTTTCACCCGGGGCGCGGCGGCCGAATCGCGTGCCGGCGATACGCACTATCCCGGAACCTATCTTGCGGGCGGATACAACCGGCTCGAAACGGAGATCGCCGGCCGGATCGTGGAAAACGAGGATCTCGTGAACATGCCGAACTGGCTGTGTCTGGGGTTTCGGTTCGACGACGACGGCTGGTTTGATATCCGGTCCGTTTCCCTTCTGGGTTACCGCCAGGTTCTGGATCTCCGGCGGGGCATTCTCTCGCGTACGTTTCATTTCCGGGACCGCAGGGACCGCGAGTGCCGGGTCGAGAGCCGCCGTTTCGTTCACATGGGCCGCGTTCATCTGGCGGCCCATGAGACGCGGATCACCGCCCTGAACTGGGCCGGCCTTATCCGGGTCCGCTCGGCCCTGGACGGCACTGTCGTCAATGACGGGGTGGCGCGGTACCGCCGGCTGAGCAACCGGCATCTCGAGCCGCTTCGGTCCGGCGAGGAAGGCGGGGTCCTCTACCTCCTGGTTCGGACGAATCAGTCGAGCCTCCAGGTCGCCCAGGCGGCCCGAACGCGACTGTCCTGCCGCGGAAAGGAGGTTTCCACCGCCCGCTCCGTCGAAGCCGTGCCGGGTTTCGTGTCGGAGGAGTTCGCGGTGGATGTCGAGAAGGGGCAGACCCTTCTGGTGGAGAAGACGATGTCCCTGTATACGTCGAGAGATCCGGCGGTGTCCGGAATCGTCCGGGCTGCCTGTGACGAAGCGGGACGGGCCGGACGATTCGATGAGCTGCGGGAGAGTCACGAACTCGCCTGGAGGCATCTCTGGAACCGCTGCGACATGGAACTGGGCGCCGACGCGCGCACGCGGATGATGCTGCGGCTGCACCTCTTTCATCTGCTGCAGGTCAACGCCCCCCGATCTGCGGACCTCGATGCGGGCATCCCTGCGCGCGGGTGGCACGGCGAGGCGTACCGGGGACATATTTTCTGGGACGAGCTCTTCATTTTGCCTTTTCTGAACCTCCGGTTTCCCGAGGTGGCCCGCTCCCGGCTGCTGTACCGGTTCCGGCGTCTCGGGTCGGCCCGTCAGGCCGCGGCCGATGCAGGGCTACGTGGCGCCCTCTTTCCCTGGCAGAGCGGAAGCGACGGACGGGAGGAGACGCAGTCGCTGAGGCTCAACCCCCGTTCCGGTCGCTGGATGCCCGACCACTCCCGGCTGCAGCTTCATGTCAACGCGGCGATCGTGTACAATATTTGGCAGTACGTCGAGATGACGGCAGACAGGGCCTTCCTGAGTGCCTTCGGGGCGGAAGTCATTCTCGAGATTGCCCGGATGCTTGCCGATCGGACCACCTACAACACGCTCGAGAACCGCTACGAGATCCACGGTGTGGTGGGGCCCGACGAGTATCACGAGGCCTATCCCGGAGCCGCGGAGCCGGGTCTGAAGAACAACGCCTACACCAACGTCATGACGGCCTGGGTGCTCCGAACGGCCCTGGGGGTTATTGAGATCCTCGGTAAGGCGGCGCTGCAGGACCTGAAGGAAACGATCAGTCTCGAGGAGGAGGAGATCGAACGCTGGAGGATGATTCCGCCGAGGATGAAGGTCCCTTTTCACGGCAACGGGATCATCAGCCAGTTCGAGGGCTACGAACGGTTGGCGCCCTTCGACTGGGCCGGCTACCGGGAAAAGTACGGCAACATCCAGCGTCTCGACCGGATTCTCGAGGCCGAAGGCGATTCGCCGAACCGCTACCAGGTCTCCAAGCAGGCCGATGTGCTCATGCTCTTTTACCTGTTCTCCGCGGAGGAGCTGCAGGAGCTGTTCTCGGCGATGGGGTACAAATTCGACCCCGTCGCGATTCCCCGGAACATCCGCTACTACCTCGAGAGGACATCCAACGGCTCGACGCTCAGTAACGTCGTTCACTCCTGGGTCCTTGCCCGGATGGACCGCGCGGCTTCCTGGCGGCTGTTCCAGCGGGCTCTTGAGAGCGACATCTCGGACATCCAGGGCGGCACCACCCACGAGGGAATCCACCTTGGGGCCATGGCCGGGACGGCGGACCTGATCCAGCGATGCTACACGGGGCTCGAGTTCCGCGACGGGGTCATCCACCTCAATCCCCGAATCCCCCCGGAACTCAGCGGCCTGCGGATGAAGATCCGGGTCCGGAACGACAGGATCGCTATTGCCGCGAAGTCCGGGAAAATCACAATTTCCCGCGAACCGGGGGAAGACGGCGACGTATCGTTTCAGTACCGTGAGAAACGCCGCACGCTCGCCTCAGGCGAAACCATCCATCTTTACGAGTCCGAAGCCGAATGAGCTGGAAACCAGGCGGAGAGGAAGGACGGAACGCGACGGAGGGAAACGACAGAAAATGGACGGAAGGCTCCCAACACCGGAAACGTCGGCCAATCCCGATCGTAGGGCGCACGCCTGCCTGCCTGGGGCGCTTCACAAGGGGCTCTCTCTTGTCCGTGCTGTTCGCCGGCCTCGACCGGCTTGCGCATCCGGCCTTTTCCCCGGCCAAGCGGGCCGAACCCGGGAAGAGGCGGCCCGCAAGGCGTCTCGTTCCGCCCCCTATATGAGCCATGCGCCCGGGAGGCAAGATAGGCACCGCTTTGCGACGCACCGGGGATCTGCGTCTGCGACGAGTAGCCGCTGACGCAGCCTTTCGGCCGGACGGGCGGAACGATCGGGGCATGCAGCAATCCAGGCATCTCACCGGGAGGACACCATGAGCATCCGGAACCTCGAGAAAATATTCGATCCGAAAGCGGTTGCCGTCGTCGGGGCGAGCGACGATACGCACAGCGTCGGGTACACCCTGTTCAGAAACCTCCGAAGCTCGGGTTTCGAGGGTCCCGTGTACCCCGTGAACCCGCGGCGCGACACGGTCCAGGGCGTCCGGGCCTTCCCGACCGTCGGGAAACTGCCCGGGGCGGTGGACCTCGTTGTGGTGGCCTCCCCCGCCGCATCGGTCCCCCACGTGATCGAGCAGTGCGGCCGGGCGGGAATCCTCGGCGTGGTCGTCACCACTGCCGGATTCCGGGAAGTCGGGGAGGAGGGAAAGAAGCTGGAGCAGGAGCTGCTCCGCCGGGCAAAACCCTACGGTGTCCGCATCATCGGGCCCAACTGCCTCGGACTGATCGTCCCGTCCCTGAAGCTTAACGCGAGCTTCGGCGCCCGGATGCCCCTGGACGGACGCGTTGCCTTTCTCTCGCAGTCGGGGGCACTCGGCACTGCCGTCGTGGAGTGGGCCATCGACGATCGGATCGGGTTCAGCCATTTTGTGTCCGTCGGGTCCATGGTCGACGTCGACTTCGGAGACCTGATCGACTACTTCGGCATGGACCGGAAGACGCGGAGCATCGTCCTCTACGTGGAGACCGTGACCGATGCGCGCAAGTTCCTGAGCGCTGCCCGCGCCTTCGCCCGGACCAAGCCCTGTCTCTTATACACATCTGACGCTGCCGACGATCTACTCTGTGTAGATCTCGGTGGTCGCCGTATCATTAAAAAAAAAAAAACACAAAAGACCACAGGAATCTATAACCATTCACTAACCTCGTAGTCAACATGAAGCATCAACTGAACAACATACCACCTAACTCACCAAAGAACCCAGAATACTTGTACATAGTAAGTGAACTTGAGACACACCGCGTCACCACTA
>ERZ1026814.1214-NODE-1214-length-10388-cov-5.253582_pt1 | contig 10388 bp, 6 predicted proteins | sample MGYA00520871_ERZ1026814 | MGnify/ENA primary metagenome ERZ1026814 (study PRJEB33270, sample SAMEA104284478) | anaerobic digester metagenome | biome: Anaerobic digester microbiome; feature: mesophilic sludge digester; material: Anaerobic digester biomass | place... | reverse complement strand
GTCGCAAGAGGCGGAGTGTGTGTCCCGTTATCTAGACGGTTGTGTATGTGAATGCTGCGGCGACCACCGGGATCTACACAGAGTGGATCGTCGGCAGCGTCAGAGGTGTATAAGGGACAGTCTCGAGCACGTTCGACGCGAAGCTCTCTGCGCTGGGCCAGCATCGCAGCCAGTGGGAATCCATATGGGACGATACCGCCCGCTCGGTGCGACAGGAAGCTGAGTCGGCCGGGCGCATGAGCGGATATGCGATGGCCGAGGCCTTCAAGCGCATGTTCGTTCCCATGGGGCCCGTCAGCGCCGACTGGCATCTCAAAGAGGAGGGCTGTGGATTCAATGCAGTCTGAAGGCGAACGGATCCTCACCGTGCCCGAGGAGATGGAAGACGTCGAATCGCCCATAGTCACAGGCAACGAATGGGTATCGCTTCCCGATATCTCGCGGACTGATGCCGGTATAGCCACTCTCAATGTGATACATATGGGCTCCAGAGGGCTTGTGGAGTGGGTCGGCCCCGAACAGTCGTCGGAGCACGGAGGGCCCGAACGGGTTCCCTTCCTCGCGCCGTACATCGTGGGTAACGAAGGCGGAGCCGCCGAGCTGGGGCCGTGTTTTGCGTGGGAGCGAATGGGGGACTGGATACCGTGCGCCCGAACCCGGGTTTTGACGGCATCGGGAGACGAGTGCACGCTCACGCTGATCATCTGCGCGCCCGTGGGAGAACGAGGGTTCGTCATCAGGTTCGAGCTGTCAGACTTAGTTGCAGTCACCCGGGGCCAGGCCCTCCACTTCCAGGTGGGGCTCGCCGGCCGCTGGGGCGCAGCCGGGGTCGGAGGACGCCGTCCTGGCGGCATCGAGTGACGACCAGTGGGAGGCGTTTTTGAAGCGCTACCGGGAGGTCCGCAAGTATCCGCGCGATCTGGTCGTCAAGCTGAGCCCCAACCTGGCCTACCCGGCGATCTTCATGCGCCACAAGATGGAGATCGTGGACGAGGATGCCGAGTGGGTCTACCTGCGCAACCTGCCGATCGAGGACCCCGACTCGCGCGCTCACCGGACCTGGGTGATGCGGCAGACCATCGAGGTTCGCGAGCTGATGCGGCAGGAGGCGGCCGCGGAGCAGTTCGTCATGGACCCGGCGGTCGAGCACCCGTTGCCCGGCTTTTCCGACCGTATCCACCTCGAGGAGCGCTCGAGTGGGCTTCCTATCCAGGGCCGGTGGGGGCTCGGTGTCGCGGTCGCCGACATGAACGGCGACGGGCTGGTCGACCTGGTGCTGCCGCCGGTCCGTCTCGGCAAGCCGTACCCGACGGTGTTCCTCCAGACCAGCACCGGGTGGCAGGAATGGACCGCGGTGCAGTGGCCGGAGATCAAGCTCGACTACGGCGACGTGCAGGTGGCGGACTTCGACGGCGATGGTCACCTCGACATCGCCCTGGCGTGCCACTTTCTGCGCAACTACGTCCTGTACGGCAACGGCAAGGGCGACTTCACGCGCTGGACGGAGCTGCCTCGGGCCAGCGAGCGGATCACCTCCCGGGCGCTGGTCAAGGCCGACTTCGACGGTGATGGGCGCATGGACCTGGCAACGCTGGCCGAGCTGGACGTCGATCTGGCGACCAACGCGCAGCATCTCGGGGCCCTCGTCCAGGTGCTGCTGAACACTCCCAAGGGGTGGCAGGCGCTCGAGATCGAGGGCGGTGGCCGCGACGTCTACGGCGATCACCTCGCGGTCGGCGATTTCAACGCCGATGGGCGGCCCGACCTGCTCGTCTCCTCGCACAAGAACTCGAACCGCCACCTGATCTTCTTAAACCGCGGCGACGGGCGGAGCTTCCGTCCGGTGAGCAGCCGTGAGTTCCCGTATCTCGGCTACGTATTCGGGGTGGCGGCCGGGAAGCTGGACGGCACGCGGGGCGACGCGGCGGTGGTCGGAGCGTTCCAGAGCGTGCGAGCCGGCAGCCAGCAGCATCCCATGAACGGCGTCATCGTCTACACGCTGGGCCCGGGTGAGGACGAGCCGGCGGTGGCGCGCACCGTGGTGGCGGTGGATGGGCGCGAGTACGACGCCTACGTCTCGGCCCTGGTCGCGGACGTGGATGGCGACGGCCGGAACGACCTCGTGATGGGGCGCCGCAACGGCACCGTCGAGATCTACCTCCAGGGTCTGGAGGGACAGCTCGTGCGCGAGTACAGCCCGGAGCTCGATTTCGGCGACGCCTATATCAATGCGCTCGCGGTGGCCGCCCCGGGCAGCGGCAGCGAGCGGATGCTGATCGTGGTGTCCTCCGACGGCAAGTCCACAGCGGGCTCGGTGCGGGCGTTCGCGGTTCGCCGGGGACCCTTGACACGGGCGACGGTGGCGCGCTAGCGTGTGCCGTGGTCACGGTGCGCCGCCAGCAGGGCTTGACAGGAGGGTTGGGGCGTACTAGCTTATATGCTGTGGCAGCATAGAGAGGCAAGGCCAACGTGAAGATGGACGAAAAAAACTGCGGGGAGGTGATGGCATCGCGGAGAGAGCGTCGTGGCGTGGCCGTTCCGACTCAACTCGAAGTTACTGCTAGGAAGGAGAATGATGGCATGAAGAAGATTTTTGCTGTGACTCTGGTGGCGGCGTTGGCCCTGTTCGCGGGCTCGGCGTACGCCAACTTCTGCGCCCGCGACGTCGTGCCTGCCTCGACGTTGCTGGTGCCGTACGTGGCGGTGTCGATGAACGGCTCGGTGCCTGACCCGTCGGGGGCGACCACCCTGCTGTCGGTCACCAACACCTCGTACGAGGCGACGATCATCCACGTCACGGTGTGGAACGCGATCTCCGAGCCGATCCTCGACTTCGACGAGGTCCTGTCCGGCTACGACGTGTGGGTCATCAACTTCCGTGACCTGCTGTCGGGCAACTGGTCGGCGTTCGACACCTCGCGCGCGTCTACGGCTTACCCGAACACCGAGCCCGGGGTCCTGAAGCGGACGCCGTTCGAGTGGGGCCCGGACGGCCGCTCAGCGTACGGCGGCGTGCCTGCTCCGTTCACCTCGCCGTGGTCCCGCGGGCTGCCCGTGCCGCAGAAGACCGACGTCCTGCCGGCCACCAACTGCAACATGCCGTTCGGCAACACGGTCGGCGCTGTGTACGCCCCGCTCGTGGTCGAGGCCCTGCAGGATCCCCTGTTCGCTCGTGGCCACCTGGGCTGCGGCACGCAGGTCGTGGCGCGTCACAAGGACGACTGGCTGTCGAGCCTGACTGACAACCCGCTGTTCTTCTACGTCACGGTCGACAACTTCAAGCGGTGTGACCTGGTCTTCCCCGGGGACATCAACTACTTCGGCCGAGAGGGTCGCTACAACTACGAGAACGTGCTGATCGGCGAGATCTACTGGGTCGATGCGGCCCATAACTACTCCGAGGGGACGCCGGCCGTCCACATCGAGTCCGATGTAAACTCCGAGCTCGCCGACGTGACCAGCGAGTTCTACCTCGAGAAGACCGTAGACCCGGCCACCTACCTCGAGCCGCTGGCCACCGCCTTCGGCTTCAAGTACTACAACGGTGGCGGCGTGACCTCCTCGGCGATCGTCTGGAAGAACTTCTGGGAGTTCTCGATCCCGCTGGACAATCCGCTCAAGAATGTGAACGACTGCGGCGCCTACCTGTACTACGCGTGGGACGAGGACGAGCACGTCATCACCCGTGGCCAGATCTGCCCCGTGTCGCCGTGCCAGGGCGCCGACATCGACCCCAACGAGTTCCCGTTCGAGACCCAGATGGTCCCGATCAGCTCGGCCAACTTCGACCTGCCGGCGACGGCTGGGTGGATGTTGCTGGTGTTCCCGCCGTCGTACGACGCCAACTTCTGGGCTCCGAACGGCGATCCGACGCCGAACGCCGTCCTGCTCAACCGCGACTACCAGGCGTGGGTCGGCACCCGCATCGAGTACGGCACCTACTCCATGGGTCTCGAGGCGGCGACGATGGCCAACGCCCACTGCTTCCCGGATCAGCGGCTGCCTTGGCTGGGCGTCAACTACCCGCACTGGGGTGCGTACAGCTACGACTGGTACCGCGACGTTCCGGCGGTTCAGTAAGTAGCACGTGTATCGTGGTTTCGTGGCGGGCGGGCTGCGGCCCGCCCGCTTCTATTTTGGTGCGCCCCAAGCCACTTCTTCGCCTCGCATGGGCGTGACTCGCGTCACCCCCAAGCCGTTGCGATTCAAGCGAAAGCGACGTATATTCCGGACCAGGGGGTGGCGATGAGGTGCCTGCGGATGACTGTCTTGCTCCTCGTTCCGATCGTTGTCGCAGCCGGTGTGGCTTCAGCTCGGGGGAGGAGTCGTGCGTGCTGCCGGTGGTCTCGCCACAGGCGCCGACCCCGCCGGCGTTCTGGGCGAGCTCGGCGCCGCCGCAGACGATATACGAGTGTATGGACATCGTGCTTCTGTCCCGGGTCGTGCGGGTGAGCGGCCAGGTCGGCCAGCCCGGGCAGCCGAAGCTGGTGGCCAGCATCGGCTGCGACGTGACGTTTTTCGATGTCAGCGGCGCGGCTCCGGTCAAGGAGTCCGGGACCAGGGTGTGGAGCTACGGCAACAACGATCCGCACTCCAGCCACTACCTGTCGGGGATCGAGATTCTCGAGGGCTTCCCCTACACCATGGTGTCGCACAGCAGCAACGGCTGGGTGCTGGCCAAGATCAACACCAACGGCGCCGGTGCGGTGACCGGGCTGTCGGCGGTGACCTACTTCAAGTTCGACCGCAAGCCGAGCCCCGATGCCCAGACCTACGGCACCAAGATGTGGTGGGGGCTCGACGGGCGCGCCTACATCGTGGGTCAGTACCTCAACAAGATCGACGCCGGCTTCAAGATCGCCGACCTCGGCACCGGCGTCCAGGCGCCGGCGATCACCATCAAGAGCGCGCTGCCGTCTGAATCGCACTCGGCGCTGTTCTCCACGATGCGGCTCGGCAACACGATCTACCTGCTGCAGTGGGGCCGGAACGGGTTGTACGTGTTCGACGTCAGCAACCCCGCCTCGCCGATCCAGGTCGCCTTCCACCAGGATGCCGGCCTGAAGGCCAACATCCGGGATTACGGGCCGTCGTACGTGTGGGGGCCGACGCTCATCAACAAGGGCACCGACAACAACCCGCAGTGGCGGGCCTACACCTTCAAGGGCGGCGGCAAGCAGGTGTACATCTACGACTTCAACAACCCGGAAGCCCCGATCCAGCTCGCCGCGACGACGCCGCCGGGCGACGGTGGGATTACGGCGGTGGCGACCGACGGCCAGCTCCTGGTGGCGCACGCTTTGGTGGCCCCGCCGCTGCCGACCCCGCAAGTTCACTACTACTCCGTCGGCACCGACTCGTTCGTCGACATCCCGGCCAGCTTTCTCTGGCTCGCCGAGCGCGACCGGATGGGAGAGGATTCGGCCGCAGAGATCGCCCTGTTTCCCGGCTCGCCGACCTACAAGGTGTTCGTCGCCTCGCGCATCCGCGCCTACCAGAGCACGGTGCAGGCGAGCTGCCTGAGCACCACCCCGACCGCCAGGCTGGGGGCGGTGCGAAAGCCCGGTCAGAGCGGTACTCCCACCTGTCAACCGGCTCACCCCGGTGCCGCGCTCGGCTTCCCCGGCGACATCTTCACCCTCAGCAACCAGTCCTCGAGCGGCCTCACGCTCTACAAGCTCGAGGTGACCGGGCCCGACCAGTACTTCGCGGACCTCACGCCCAGTTTCGGGAGCGGCCAGCTCGACTGGACCTCGCCGCCGGCAGGGCCACTCGGCGAGTACACGTTCACCCTCACGATGCGGGATGCCCAGCTAGCCCCGCTCACCGCCACCGCGTACGTGCAGCTCTGTGGCGACCCGCATGCGCGCCTGGCCATCACCCACGTAAAAGCTCCCGGAAGTAACTGGGCGGCGTGCACGAGCTGCTCGTGGCTCGCCGGTTACAGCGTGCGGCTGTCGGCCGCCTCCTCCGATGGTCACCCCGGGTGGGGCCCCGACAACCCGGTATGGAATGTCCGCCACTGCCCGGCCGGCGCCGGCTGCCAGCCGGCGCCCGCGAGCGACTACGTCAACCCCGGCAACGGCACGCTCGAGCTCACCCTCAACAGCACGGGCGACTACAAGGTCGGGGCCACCGTGACCTACCCGTTCTGGGAGCCGCCGGTGGCGACTGGCGACACCACGCTCCACTCCGGTGCGGTGACCGCGAGCTTCAGCGCCACGCAAGGCAGCACGCCGATCCAGAACAACGGCACGGTCACCGTGTCGCAGCCCGTCGCGCTCACCTTCACCGGGCAAGTGGCGACCGGAACCACCGCCACCTGTAGCTGGGCTTTGGGCCCGCCGCATTGGCCCGGGGTCCAGCAAAGCTGTACGGTGGCCGGGCCAGCGATTCCCGCCGGTACCTTGCAAGCCAACCAGCAGTACACGCTGACGCTCACCGCCACGACGAGCCCGATCCCCGACCAGGCCGTGGCGACGTTGACGTTCACCGCCACCGAGATCACCGGCGACTTCTCGTGGTCGCCGCCCACCCCCAACATCGGCCAAACGGTCACGTTCACCCCGCAGAACCTGCCGTCGGATGTTAAGAGGTTGAAGTGGACGTTCGGGGAGGCGGGGTGCGACCCGGTTGCCCACCCGGCGACGATCGAGGCCCCGTGCCTCATGGGCACCTGTGCTGCAGCGCCCTTCCAGTTCAAGTTCGGCGGCTCCAAGACCGTCGTTTTGTCGGCGTCCACCGACTCGGTCAACTTCACGCAGGTGGCCGCTCACCAGCTCAACGTCAACTTCGCTGGCTCGTGCGTCACCTGCACCCCGCCTTCGGCGCCCTACAACGTGGTACCGCAGCCCGGCGGCCAGGCGACGGCCGGCAACGTGCAGTTCTCGTGGACGGCGTCCTCCGGCACGGCGCCGATCAGCTACCAGATGTACCTGGGGCCGATGGCCGGTTGCAGCTCGAGCACGACCTCCTGCAGCCAGACCATCAGCAATGCCGGCAGCTACTCGTGGACCGTCAAGGCCAGCAACGCCTGCGGCTGGGCGACGTCGACCGCCACCAGCTTCACGGTCGGCTCGGCCGGCACGCCGCCGAGCCCGCCGGCGCTCGTTAGCCCGGCCAATAACTACAACCAACCCGGTGGCTCGGTGACGTTCACCTGGGCCGCCTCGACCGGTTCCTCGCCGATCACCTACGACGTCATCCTCGGGTCGCAGGTGCCGGCCTGCAGAAACGTCGCGGGCACGACGTGCACGGCGACGATCTCGGCTGCCGGGACCTACACCTGGTCGGTGACCGCGAAAAACGCCGCCGGCTCGAGCCAGTCGGAGACGCGGACGCTCGTGATCGGCACCCCGTGCGTGGCCCCGGGGGCGCCCGCCAACCCGACGCCGGCCAGCGGCGGCGTGGTCGCTCCGGGCAGCGTGACCTTGAAGTGGTCGGCACCGACCGCGGGAACCACGCCGTTTTCCTACGACGTGTACCTCGGCAGCCTCAAGGCCTGCTCCGACGCCGCCACCCCGCAATGCGTGGTCAACAACCTCCAGTCCGGGACGTTTTCCTGGTTCGTCAAGGCCAAGAACGCCTGCTCACCCGGCGGGGTGCAAAGCGCCACCTGGACGTTCTCGGTGTGCCAGGCCAGCGCGGTGCCGGTCGCCGACTTCACCTGGTCGCCGAAGGACCCGGTGACGATCGGCGGCGTGCTCCAGGAGCAGCCGTACGTGGGGCAGACGGTCAGCTTCGACCCGGCCGCGACGACCAACTACCCGACGGCGTGGGACTGGACCGACTTCAACACCCCGGCGCCGTGGATCCACTACGATGTCCAGAACCCCACCCACGTGTGGACGACGCCCGGGAACAAGACCGTGCGCCTGAAGGCCACCAACTGCATCGGCAGCTCGCAGTGGGTGACGAAGACGGTCACGGTCTACGCGGACATGCGGCCGGTGACGGCCAGCTTCGTCGCCTCGGTCGCCGACCCCAACCGGCCGCAGGAGGTCACCTTCACCGCCGCCACCGGGGTCAACCAGGGTGAGCCCAACGACTTCACCTGGGACTTCGGCGACGGCACCACGGCCTCAGGCAGCGACAAGGGCACGGTCGTCCACACCTACAAGTGCGGGGCGACGTTCGCCGTGAAGCTCACGGCCACGCGGCGCAAGAGCGGCTCGACGATCTCCTCGTCACCGCTCACCCAGCAGGTGCGGGTGGGGGGCCCGTCGTGCTCGCCGCAGTCGCTACTGGTCGTGGACGTGGTGCGCAACCAGCCGGGGAAGAACGACTCGCTGTGGAACACCGACCTGACACTGTACAACCCGACGGCCGACGAGATGATGCTCAAGATGGCAATGAAGAAGCCCGACGGCTCGCCGCGCGAGGAGTCCCGGACGTTCTCGCTGCTGGCGGGGGAGACGCTCTCGCTCGAGCAGGTGCTCACCTACGTTCAGCTCGACTTCCAGAAGGCCTCGCTGTGGTTCTATCAGGCCGATCCGATCAACCGCGGCATGAAGCCGCTGCCGGTGATCTCCGCCCGCACCCACACCGGCGCGGTGCCGCCGTACGACGACTACGGCCAGTTCGTGATGGTCTACCCAGTCTTCGCGGCCACCGAGGTCAAGCAGACGCTGTACATCACGGGTCTGCGGCACAACGGCAAGGCGGCGCAGGAAGCCGGATGGGGGTTCCGTTCGAACCTGACGATCATCGAGCCGGGCGGCGGGCAGTGGGGTGCCAACGACGTCAAGCTCACGCTGTACAAGGTGGACGACCCCGAATTCGTCAAGCAGCGGCAGCTCTGGGGGGCCGGCAAGTACGGCTACTGGCCCAACAAGCCGCTCCATGAGCTGTTCTCCGATCTCACGGTCGAGGACGACCTCGGACGGGTCATCCTCAAGATCGAGATCGAGCCGGGAGCGTCGATCGCTTTCGGTTGCTCGCTCATCAACAACTACACCAACGCCCCGATCTTCGTGCCGACGCAGGGGTTGGAGTAGCACTCAGCTCGCGGTAGTGCGCACGAGCGGCCCGCGGTGACGCGGGCCGTCTTGCGTGCGTCGCTCGGTTACCGGAACTCCCAGCGGTGCGGGCTGTCGATCAGCCCCGGCTCCCAGCGTGTGGCGTCCACTGCCAGGGCGTGGCGCACCACCACCTGGTCGATGACCTGGAGGGTGCTCTCATCGGCCACGACCACCGTCAGGTCGAGCTCCCCACGCCGAATCGGGAAGCGCTCGAATTGCAGGACAACGGTTTGCTCGTCGCGGGCTCGTAGTGGGGGGAGCTCGTCCCAGCGTGTGGCTGCGGCGAGGAGGCAGACCCCGTGCTGGTCCTCGAAGAAGACGCCGATGTGGACCGGCAGGCCCGGACACGCCCGCGTCAGCCGCGCTGTCACGGTCACTGTGTCCCCGGTGGCCACGTGCTTTGCGGGCTCGATCTGGACGGCGGTGATGCGAGCCAAGGTGCCCTCGGCCGCGGGAGGTGGTGCCTCCAGCTCGCGTTTGCCGCGGTGCCGCAGGTAGTCCTCATAGGCGTGGATCACCTCCGCGGCCGGCCCTGCCGCCGCCACGGCGCCGTCTCGCAGCCACAGCGCCCGCTCGCAGAAACCTGCCACCAGGTACATGGCATGCGAGCAGAACAGCACCGTCCGCCCCTCCTCCTTGAACCGCACCATGCGCTCCACGCACTTGCGCTGGAACGCTCCGTCGCCGACCGCGAGCGCCTCGTCGACCACCAGCACCCGAGGGTCCACATGGGTCGCGACCGCGAATGCGAGCCGGGCGACCATGCCCGACGAGTAGGTGCGGACCGGCTGGTCAACGAACTCGCCCAGCTCGGCGAAGGCGAGAAGCTCGTCCAGCCGCTCCTGCATGACGTCCTCTCCTACCCCGATCAACGCCCCGTAGAGCAGGGCGTTGTCGCGACCGCTGAACTCGGGGTGGAACCCCAGCCCGAGCTCGAGGATGGCAGCCACCGGCGGGGCCACCCGAACGCTTCCTTCGCTCGCCTCCGAGATCCCGGCGACGATACGCAAAAGCGTGCTCTTGCCGGAGCCGTTCTCGCCGATGATCCCCACCGCCTCGCCGGCGCGGGCGAGCAGCGACACGTCCCGCAAGGCGACCTTGACCGGCAGGCCGCCAACCCGCCCGGCGAGCGCCCGCAGGCGATCGAGACGGCGGCGGAACATCGGGTACCGCTTGTGGATCCCCGTCAGCACAACGGTCGCCTCAGTAGTGGGAACGTCCATACCCGTGTCCTCGACGGCGAAGCCTAGCACCTGTCTCTTATACACATCTGACGCTGCCGACGAACTACTCTGTGTAGATCTCGGTGGTCGCCGTACCATTCAAAAAAAAAAAAAAACACAACCTACACACACATATGTGAACGCC
>ERZ1026814.1212-NODE-1212-length-10413-cov-14.082637_pt1 | contig 10413 bp, 21 predicted proteins | sample MGYA00520871_ERZ1026814 | MGnify/ENA primary metagenome ERZ1026814 (study PRJEB33270, sample SAMEA104284478) | anaerobic digester metagenome | biome: Anaerobic digester microbiome; feature: mesophilic sludge digester; material: Anaerobic digester biomass... | reverse complement strand
AAGTAAAGATGTTCAAAGGCTTTACTGGTATTGGATATACCCGGTCTTATATGGACGCAATGTCATACCGGCAGTGTGTGGGAGAACGCAATGTTGAAATCAATGGCTGGAGATGTGATGGAGATGCAAAGATAACGTTCCAACTCTCGGAAACTCCCACGAAGCCGGTTGTTATCCCATATTATGTATTCACCAGGAGGTTATAAAAAATGGGAATAGTTGTCGCCCGTAGCACCACAAAAGCGGACAAGTTATCTACCCGCAGAATAGATGAAATTCAATACATCGGTAACATTAGTGGTCTGGCCAGAAACCAGATCATTAACATCCATCCGGTAACACTCATGGAAAAGAATCCTGCTCAGATCATGTCGACGATAATAGCTGATCAGACAGGGCAGATGGTTGGTAAATGGGTCGAAAAGAAATCGGGTATAAGCGGTGTCCAGACCTGGGCAAAGCTTGAAGGCATCACCTCTTCAGTGAGTAGCCGTGACCTAATGCTTCTTGAAAGTTCAAACGACTTTCGAAAAGTACGCGATGTCGGGGTTTTTAAAACGCCTGGCAAAATAATGGATGAGAATACCCAAATTGCACTAACCGGGCTAGGAGTACAACAAATAACGGTGGAAACCAATATTGAATTTACCGGGGCAGATAGTAGATGTGCCTTAAATCCGACAGTTGGAAAACATATACATCTATCACCGGAAGGCAGAGTCGATATGTTCATCTCCGCGCTAGTTAACATGCATATACCTATGACAAACCCAACGGCAATATATACGCATACAGATGACGGCGGCAAAACGACGACACGTGTGTTCATTCATGCGACTGATAATCCACAGACACAGTGTTCATTTTGTGCAGACGCATATGGAAATCTTCATTTCGTATGGAGAGAAGCCGTTGGTGTAAATGATATTAGAATAATGTACAAAAAATATAATCCTACCACGAAAACTTCGTTGATAGTTTTGGAAATAAGTAATATAACTGGGGTCCCAACTGCATGTCCTGTTATCCAACTTACCCCCGATGATACTTCGGTGGAAATAATGTGGCTAAGCAACGGATATGCCCCAATTACCAATTATCCACAAATTCTTCTTCGGGAGGTAAACGCGGACGGATCGATGGGAACATTGCAGCAATTAACCACGGATGGCTCTGCAACCCATCGATATACATACATATCATTTGATTATGATAGTCTTGGATATCGTCACATAATGGCTACAGCCAAATGTGATACTGTCAACCCGGATCTTGGTAATCTTTGGTATATACGGCAGACCTCGGATGGATGGCAACCCAAAGTAGCATTAAATACTGATGCGGGGGACGTAAATGCTTTGCATTATATGTCGAATATTTTAATCAGTAAACAGAATGAAGTCTATTGCGCATACAGTATCGGGCCATTTGATGCCGTCAGCAGGCGGCCATTATATATTAAACAAATAAAGAATGGGGTGGTTGGGCCAAGAGTAACCGTAGAAGCAGGCAACCCCGGCCCAGGCGGAACATACCCCAATATTCAGTTTGACAAGAATGACTTTGTTGGTGTGATCTATCAGAGCAATACGGTAGAGAATGACGCTTATTGTTTACGAACTTTTAACCGAATGTTAACTGAAGTAGGAACCAAGCAAATCATTTACGAACCAGGAGATGGTTTCGAACTGTTCTTTTTTAGCACGCCCTGGAGTACGTCACCTAATATCCACAGCGTCAATCCGACCGTCCCATTACAAGGAATGGTCATGATGATATCCAAATATAGACCCGAAACACCGGAAAAAACCGATATCATGGTTTATAGTACCAAAAACTGTGTGTTCGGGGTTCCAACCACTGCTACCAAAATGCTGGTCAAATCATATAACATCCGTGGCATAATCAGTAGAACAAAATTCAACGCAGGGTTCAACCCGGTGATCTAGATGCCCCCTGACAAAGAACGTCAATTGAAGGCACTGCGAGAGATGCTGGATGGGATTTACTTAGATGCCACTCAATCACATGCTACCGGAACGGTACCCTGCGATTTAACCATAATTTTTACAGCTTTGGCATCGCTTACAGTAAGTTATGATGATGTAAAAGAAGATGTCCGATCCTTGAAAGACAGCATGGCTGAGGTACAGACCGGATTGCACGAAATAGCAACAACCATAAAGGTATGCGACGCCGCCGATCAAGGTAAAAAAGCTGCGTGAACAGCAATAATTGCATTTGTATCAGGCGGACTTGGAATAACATTGATAAAATGGATATTGGATACATACTTAAATAATGTGATATAGGTGATATGCATGAAAAGACCAACCGCTAGACAATCTGCCTGGCAATGGCAAGAAAGAATAGGTATCCGGGACCGGAAAACCTTGGACGGCGATCAGTCGTTGTTCTTCAACCGACTGATGGATCTTGGTGATCCTATCGAACCTAAAGATGCAGCAACTAAAGAATATGTAGATAACCAGGAGGTACTTGTGCTAATTGGACCAAATGACAGTCTAATGGAACTGGACATCGATTCAATAGAATATGTAGGAGACTGAAAAAAAAATATTTTTCCCGGTCTTCGGGCCGGGAGTTTTTTCTATCGGTTAAAGGGAACAACTTCTACTGTGCAGTTCGTACCATCTGCATCCTCGGTAGCCACGATTTTTGCATATGGAGCACCGCAAGGCCACATATCACTAAAGTTGTTCTGGCGTCAGTGTGGCTCCGCGACAAAGCGACCGCCGATATTCGAACCCGTAGAAGAAGGTTCGACTATCCCTTTTTCGGGGGCATGCATTTCAGCTCGAACTCTTCTCCCAGTTCCAGGGTGTCCAGGAGTTCTTCAGCCAGCTCCTCGTCGGGTCCGGTGATGGTTAACGTGGCCTTGTATCTCCCAAGACCATTTTCATAGAGACCCTGGCACTTGACCTCGAACGTCTTTTTAGTTTCACCCGAAGAAAGAAGCTTGAGAGGCTTCGGACCAGCAACTATGGTTGTTATTTTCATTATTTAGTCCCCGTTATAGCCAGTTTCAGGGCAGTTTCGTGCAACGGGACCCAAACGCTTCCCATCTTAACAGCAGTTGGAGTTGAGACGGGATCATTCATCCACTCTGGATCAGACTTTGTCTTGGGTCTAGTAACCCGCCCACCCTTGAAATAGTGGATCTTTACGTAAGTTGTCTTTTCTTTCTTGCGCACTATGACCTTTCTCTTTCCGGCCTCACGAAGAAGGATATCAACTACCCCCCGATTTGCAGCCTTTAGAGCTGCCTGACGAGGTGCCCGGCCAGTGTACTTGCCGATTTCACTGGCATCCCAACTCAAAAGGATGAAATTTCTTTTCTCGGTCCCTTCAATCTTCTTCGTCTCGGTCTTTACCTTTTTGGTAGGCTCCTTCTTGGCAGGAGCCTTTGTTACCTTTTTTCCGTTCTTCTTCATCAAACCACCAGTTTTATTGCAGGTCCGTTTTTATCAACGGTTACCTCGAATATCTTTTCTCCCCAGGCATGGCTTCGAAGTCTAAAAACTTGGAACGCTGCTTTGGAACCCTGCGGGGAATCCAATGACTTTTTGGACAATAATAGTGCTCCTGGAATAAAATTGCTCTTATCCCCAAATGGCATGCGATGATCGCCTTTTTCCTGGGACGAGGACTTGCCAAACTCTGATTGTGGTTGGTTTGTGACGAAAGCTATGGACTTGTTGAGATAGGTCCACTCCTTCAATACTCCCAACCACTTGATTATGTCCAGAAGCGCGCTCCCTCTATCGTGGGCGCTCATCGCCGAGAACTTCCTCAACACTGGCATACCAACGCTGTCCACAATAATGACATCGGCCTTGATTGCTGGTATGTTCTTGTCGAAGATTTCGTCAATCTCCTTGAGAACCGGGGTATAATGATAATTTACTCCCAGATTTCTCAACATTTCGACATCTGGAGGCGATATATTATTTTCCGTGTCTAAATAATATACTTTTCTACCAGCCTCAGCACACTGTTTGGCCAGCGCCACCATTCCCTGCGACTTCATTGTCCCGGTCTCTCCAAAGACCTCCATGAGATCCGGCCCGAAATGAGCAATGATCTGGTCAAAGATGCTTTCCTTCACAGGGGCCGACTTTGTTGGAGACGAAGCAGCAACCTTGGCCGGCGCGGTCTTGGCAACCGGAGAAGTAGGCTCTTTGACAGGCTGCCCGCCAAGGATTCGTATATAACCCGCTACCTCGGACAAAATCTCTCCGTTGGCAAGAACCTCGGCATCGCCAAACTCGCCTCTCAGAACTAAATGTTCGTGGTTTTCCTCGACAACTTCAAGTCCCTGTTTACTGCCTCGAAGTTTCATTAGCTTGTATATCTCCGGGAGAACTTTGCCAGTTTTATCACACTCAGGCCGAAGATCCGGCAATTCTTCCTCTTCATCTTCGGTGGGAGCAGGAGGCTGTTCGACCGGGGCATCTGGTGGGTCATTCTGAGCTTTCTTAGCTCTTTCCGCATCTTCGGCGGCCTTCGTGCCTCTGGGAGCCCTTCTTGGTTTCGGAGGTTCCTCCTCTCCAGTCGGCAATTCTGTCTTTTCTGTTTTCGGAGGACGCCCGGCCTTCTTCTTTGGAGGTTCTGGTTCAGCAACTGGTTCGGAAGTTTTTTTATTGGCCTCAAGAGATGTTCTGAGATATCCCGAAAAATGTCGCCGAATCTTCGACAAGCGCATTATTTGGTCATCATCCGTTTCATCAAGAGGTTCTACTCTCTTGAGATTCGCTACCCCGTCCTTTTCCTCAAGGACAATTTGTCCATCATCCGTAACAAACTTAGCGGCGGTATCAGTAAATTCTACCGTGACACCAAACTCGTCGGAATACCTGGAGATTATATCGACTAAATCTTCTCTCATTGTGTTCCCTCATCCAATGCTTAAAAAAGAGACTTAAAAAGTTTTCGGCCATTTGACATAATTAGACCGTGGCTCAAAATACGAACATTCTGTAGGATTACACAGGCCGCCTCTCTTGCATCTGAAAATGCCACCATCTGCAACCTGGTTGTTACAGGCTTTTACCGGACGTTTCAGAACCTTTATATGGGGATCGATTTTCTGCGCGACGAGATCCCCTATTTCAGACCTTATCTCGCGCATGACCGTAACCGCAGCGGAATGCTTGCCAACTCTGATTCCAAGTGCAAGTACCTCCTGCTCGCGATCTGTCAAGCCTTCGCATAATATTCTTGAAATGGATTGCGGAGATCCATCGCATTTTGCGAATCTCCTCATCCTATCTTCGACATCTATTCCTGCGTCCATTGGCTCAGCCATTCCGCACTCATATTACAATGATTCGACACGTTTCTGAGAGACTTTACAGCATTACCGACAATTGCGGCCATAATGCCGCGCTGGACAAAAATACCTCGCACAATACCAAGTTTGGCCTCCGGAGGCAGGTCAGACCAAGCCGTCAGAATATCAACGAACTCTCTCGACTTGCCTGTGACCTCCATATATTCTCTTTTGATCTCATCGAATTCTTGCCGTGAGATCTTCAACGATCGCATGATAGTGTTGTCCAAATTGAAGAAGTCACTGGCAAATTCCTTGAAATCCGAAAATACCTTGCCAGGGGTAACCTTTTCACCATCCACGGCGAGGATACCCGCCATCCTCAACATCTCCAAAGTAGCCTGCGCATCCTCAATCAAAGATTGCTGTTCATCCTGGTTCTGGGCAGTTCCCTTCATCAACATCGAGATGATTGCTGATACGTTCGATACCGATTGCTCGTTCAACCTTAGTAGGTTGGAGACAGGAATACCATCATCAACCAGAGCGATTATCAAACTTTCAAAATCCATAACGTTCCCTCAAAAAATAATGGTGCTGATATCTACCTGCCGATTCCTGCCACGATCCGGTCAATTGCAGACTTGACGGCTTCCAGCTGAATGCCACTGACATCCTTATATAGCCCCCTGACCAGCTGGTCAATCTCATCCGGGGATAACTTTCTGTCGGCCAGTATATCAGCAATGTCCTGAATAGCGCCCCCCGTTTCATACAGGAGTTCTACCATATTTGCATATTCCTCATCAGTCACATTGGCCGTAGCTACTTGAAGGGCACTGTTAATACCCTTCCCAGCTAAATCTTCTATGATTCCCATGTTGATCACATGTTCCAGCGTTTCCATAGGTTAAATATCTTTCTACCGGAGGTCGAAAACCTCGTCGTCGTCAAGCTTCTCAACAACGATGGCATACTCTCCCGGATAGTTGTTCTTAGCCTGTACCAACTTCTCAGCCTTTTTATACCCCGTGTGAAAATTGGCTTCATCGAAGTCACCCACCTTGAAAGCTTTAAAAGGTGGGCATCGTTGACGAATTATTATTTTATCCATGATAAAAATCTCCCGGCTGCCGGGATGTCTGCCAGCGAGGAAGGAGGGCCGGCTGAATCATGACCGAAAACCTCGCCGTTAGCAGTCCCGGCAAACCTCCTCTAAGCATGCCTGTAATACGTCAAATACTTTTCGAGCGGTTGGATCACCCGACAGAACCAGTTGCCGAGCGGCTTCTTCTTGGAGAGCTGTCAACACCGTTTCCCAACCGTTTTCTGCGACCAATTGCTCAAAGCTTGGCATCGATTTTTACTGCCTTCACGAAATCGTAACATCCATCATCAGATTCACACTTGGTCCGCTGCTTGCAAAAAGGAGCATTAAGGCACTTGTCACACGCATTACTCATTTTATCACCGTTTAAATCTACAATGGCGTTCCCTCGATGAACATCATCGTCCCGCATAGCGGATATTTGCTCATTTCTGCAATCAGAGTTATCGATTCTAATTCTCTTTCGTGATCAAAGCACAGATCATTCTTGTCCAGGTATTCTCTTACTTGCATATATGCGCTGTCAGTTGAAGAGGCCACCACATACGATTCGTGATAATTTACATCCACGGAACTGTGCCCGCCCCGTATCTTGACTTCATATAGTTTCATCTTTATCGCCTCAAATCCGAAAAATCTCAGGGTATTTCTTTGCAACCATTTTCCGCGACAAGCTGTTCAAAATCCAATGCTCCAGTGTTTTTCGTAGTCGGACCTCATCAGTTCTAATTCGGTCGTAATCCACCATAGATAGTTGTTTATGTCTGTTATCCATCTCTCGTATTCTTTTTCGCGAAAGCTTGCTGTGTCCATTGCTGCATATGCGTCATATAATCGTGATTCCAGTTTGTCGTTTCTGCACCACTCCGATGGATATAGTGGACATAATATTGCACATTGTTCATATTGAGTCATATCGGTGTCTGCATTGTATTCTATTTCTATACATATTCCACACCATGTCCATGACAATGGACATCCGCTTAGTGCTGCTGAATATTTATTTAATGTTTGTTCCAATGCCTGTTCGGATAGTTCTGATAAACTTATTCTCTTAATCAACGTTACCACCTGCCGAAAATGACCTAACGGCCCTGTTCACATAAACGCGATGCCAAATTTTGCCTAATACCAATATCTTATGTTCAGGGTGCCTAATTGTTCCTCTGACATAAATATCTCCATCTTTTTGTCTGATTTCTGTTACTATGTGCGCATGACCTGTTCCGGCATTCGGAAAATATCGTGCCAGGTTATTTTGGTCTTTAATCGGGAATCTGTGAACCATTCTACTAGAGTTATCTTCGAACTGCCCCCATGATTCTATGTGTCTTCTCAGATGTTTGTCTGCAAGTTCTTTTGTTGCAAACCTCGTTTGATAAGCATGTTGAACATTGTAATCATACCACCCCCATTCATACAATAGCTCAACTGGTGAAAGTTCTTTTGTTTGCATATTTGTCGGTTCGAAGAAAAATTCTCCTTGTCTGACATGCGGTGCGTCTCGGGCCAGATCTTCCGGAAACAGAGTATCAAACGCCTCATCAACCGAGGTTACATTTTCGGGCAATTCCACCAAAAAATATCCTCCTCGATCTTTGGCACCTGCATCAATTGATGACAAGTAGTGTTTACCTTCTATCTCGATTACGGCTGACCCCAGCCTGTGTTCATTGTACTCAATTATTTCTCCTGTTTTTGGATCTCGTCGAATTCGTGGAATGTATATGTCTGATGATCTGTCAACCATCTTGATAGCTGAGTACTCCGTTGTTACCTGGTTCAATGCCGAAAATGGGATTATCACATTTGGAGTCAAATGTCTGATGCACAACGATGTATGCCTTGATGTTGATGAACTATAAGTATCCCCGTTGATCAGATACTCCCCGGTGTTTAATCTTACTGCTAAGATGAAATGATGTCCGTAGCTATATAACGTTCTGCTGTTTTCATGAAAAATGTTTTTGCTGTTTCCTCTACGTCCATCTCTAAATGCTTTTACAGCGTCCTCATTTGATAACATTTTTATCTATCTCCTTTCTTATTCGCATATGCTTTTTATTACATTCTTTAGTGCCGCTCTCAATTTTTCCTCGTATTCGTCACTGAAATCTGTTTCTGCCATGTCTATTACCTCATCAACCTTCATGCTCGCTCCTCCAATTCTTTTACCCATTCTGCAACACTCACTCTAGATGGAACCTGTCGCAAAAATTGCAGAATAAACTCTTTGTCATTGGAATGTTGCCCGAGCAACCTGGCTGTTTTGCCACCGGTTTGCTCATCAACATAGTCCAAATCAAAAGATATCGTAAATCGCATGCATCTCATGGATCTGGGATTGAAAATGATATGCGATGTTCGTAGTCTAAATTCTGCACCCAGTTGCGAACTTCTGCGATCCTTTTTCTCAAAACGTCTACGTATTCCGGAGTTCCGAATTTTGCGTATTCAAATTCAAATGTTGCACGCATATCTCCCTTTTCAAACCAGGTGTTTCCGCCATTAAATATTCCTAGACCCCGCTCTCTATCAGTGTTTGTTAACAGTCTTGATGCAACGTACATAGGTGTTTCTTTACCATCAACGAGCACTAACTCATATTTGTGCCCGTCTTTAATTCCGTCTACCAATGTTATTTCCATTTTATCTTACCTCAACATTTCTTCAATTGTTACTTTTTCTCCGTTCCAGCTGATCCAGACCGGGTGAAAGTTGCCGATTTGTCGGCCATCTCCTACACGATATTGGATATTTCCCTGATGATCACGAATAAAAACATCAACTTTGGTTCGGTCTCCCATCGCGTTTAGGGTATAAATTTCACCTAGCGCGATGTCATACTTGTTTCCTTCGTGCCATCTTACGTCACCGGGCGGGACCTTTTTAATTCTCACGTATGACACCCCCTATCTGATACGGGCCTCTTCGACCTTCAACCATACTTCGATCTGCTTTGGACAGCTCTTCGGGAGTCTCAAATATTCGATAATAGACGAAATTCATCTTGATTGCGCCTAGATTTTTGGTGAGGTTTGCTCCCATTCTGACAGAAGTATCCAGGCCTACGACCCGGCCATCTCCGACTGGAATTAGTACATAACAATGATCGCCAGGTCCAGGGTCTGATCGAACAGCGATTACAGGGTTATATCCGTGGTCCTTGAAGAACTGCCAATTGGCAGAGGCCATGTCCGCGCAATCAAAGACACCCTCCTCCCAGGGCTGGGTAAAATGATGAGAGTTGACCAGCTCTTCAACTTCCTCAAGATTGCCGGCAATGACTGTTGGTGTCAAACACAGCAATGCGATAACCCAAATGAATTTCATCTTAGCCCCACCACGCGTCGCATAACCCAGATCAAATGTGTGGTTTTGAAAGTGGTACACATATCGAATTCATTGCTCCAATATCTAAAATCCTTCTGACTATGCTCAAACGCTGTGCAGTTTACTAATTCTTCTTCACTTATTGTAAAAGGTTTCACGGCAATTCATCCCGTAAATACTGAATCTGCCACAATAGCTGCAATCTCGGATCGTTCTATAAATGAACCATTTGTACCAAACCCCACCGTGACGTTGCTACCATGATTGTTTCTGATATTTTCAAGTTCATCTTTTGTGAGTTCATTTATAGTTATTTTAATGCCAGATTTCAAAACAACCAAATATCTCATTTTAAGTCCTCTCAATAGTTTTCATCGGCTCCTCGCTGTTTCATGTGGGTAAATTGAATTTGAGTTTCCCTGGATATAGGTTTTAAACTGAAAGAAGTCCAAATGTCGCCAGGTTCTTTCGATAGTATCATGCACGCCGCAACCTGGATTGCCGCATTTCGCACAAGGAAATTTGCTGCCTGTTTCGAAGTCAACGTGGATCTCAAGTTGCTTTCCTTCGGCACTGAAATCTATCGTCTTGATGTACCAAGGATCTTCAAGATTCAATGCTATCTTAAATAGGGCTTCCTGGGAGATTGACACGGCTAATTTTCTAGCATGAGTTGCTA
>ERZ1026814.1211-NODE-1211-length-10423-cov-3.444250_pt1 | contig 10423 bp, 6 predicted proteins | sample MGYA00520871_ERZ1026814 | MGnify/ENA primary metagenome ERZ1026814 (study PRJEB33270, sample SAMEA104284478) | anaerobic digester metagenome | biome: Anaerobic digester microbiome; feature: mesophilic sludge digester; material: Anaerobic digester biomass | place... | reverse complement strand
AAGGAGTTGTTAATGTTGATTGTGTCTATAATAATGACTGAAGACTGGTGTCAGTGATGATATCACGATCGTGAGGATAAATGAATATCAGTTGTGAAACTAGAAGAAGTAGACACAAAGAGCACAACCATGTGGTTGCAACTGATGCGAATAGTGACATAATAATTTTTTTTTTAATGATACGGCGACCACCGAAATCTACACAGAGTAGATCGTCGGCAGCGTCAGATGTGTATAAGAGACAGGGACGGCGTGACTGTGCGCATCTGCGGCCGCGACATTGTGGAAGCTGTTGGCAGGCTATACTAACAACGGGCGTTTCGCCTGCGCGCCCTCAGGGAGAACAAATCGTGAAGGTCTTTATTCTGGTTGACATGGAAGGCATCTCGGGCATCTGCCTCGAAGCGCACACGACGGGCGGCACCGCCGAATACGAAATGGCGCGCCGGTGGATGACTCAGGACGTGAACGCCGCGGTTCAGGGCGCGCTGGACGGGGGCGCCAGCGAAATCGTCGTTGCGGACGGTCACGGCACGAACGGCATGTACAACCTCGTCTATCACGACCTGCACGAGGGTGCGAGCTACATCGAAGGCAGCCCGCGCGACTGGTACATCGCGCAGCTCGACGGCAGTTTCGACTGCATGCTGATGGTGGGAATGCACGCGATGTCCGGCACTCCGCGTGCTGTTCTGGAGCACACCTGGTCGGGCGAGCGATGGCACAAGGCCCGCCTCAACGGCCGCGAAACCGGCGAGATCGGCCTCATGGCCGCATACGCGGGCAGCTTCGGCGTCCCGGTCACGTTCGTCAGCGGCGATCTCGCCGCGGTCACCGAAGCCCGGCAGTTCCTGGGCGAGTCGCTCATCACGGCCTGCGTCAAGGAAGGGCTGTCGCGGTATGCGGCTAAGCTCCTGCCGCCCCAGACATCGCGCGAACTGATCCGCACGGGCACGGCGCAGGCCGTCCGGGCTGCGGGAGAGGCGAAGCCGTACATCGTCGAAACGCCTGTCGCGTTGGAAGTCGACTACGTGCGCAACTCACACGTGGATGTTATCCGCGCCGCCGAAAACGTCGAGTTCGTCGCGCCGCGCACGGTGCGCTATTCGGGGCCGGACGTTCCATCGGCGCTCCATCTCATGCGCTGAGCGGTCTTTGCAAAGCTGTTCCTCATCCATTCGCGCCTCCGGGCCCTTGTGCCTGGAGGCGCGGCTGTTGTTCAGCCCTTCGGCTTCTCAGGAATCCCGCCGTCCAGCCAGCCGCGCCGCTTCATCCACCAGAAGAACCCTGCCGCCGACCCCAGCATCAGTGCGAGCGAAACTACGAAGAGCGCCACTCTCGGAAACCCCGTCGGGACCTCATACGACGCGCCGAAGAAGTTCATCCCGAAGAACCCGGTTATGAACGTGAGCGGCATGAACAGGACGGTCCAGATGGTGAGTACCTTCATAATCTCGTTGAGCCGGTTCGAGACAACCGACAAGTACATGTCCATCGCGCCCGTTACCAGATCCCGGAGGCTTTCGTTGATGTCCACCAGCCGCACGAGGTGGTCGTACACGTCGCGGAAGTAGATGCGGTCGGCCTGGTCAATCTGGCTGTACTCATCGCGCGCCAGCCTGTTCAGAAGCTCCCGCGTAGGCGTGAGAATCCGCCGCATCTCGAGCAGAGCCCGCTTCAGATCGAAGAAACGGTTGAGAACGGCTTTGGAGGGGTCCTCGAAGATGCTGTCCTGGCAGCGGTCTATCTCGGCGTCCAGATCATCCATAATCGTCATATAGCCGCTCGTGACGCTGGTCATCAGCTCATACATAAGGTGATCCGGGCCGTGCTGCGGCCGTCGCCCGTGCCTGCTGGCGGACTCCCAAACATGGTCCACCGCGGAACTCGGCCCGTCGTGCAGGGTCACCAGGTAGTTCGGCCCCAGGAACATATCCAGTTCGTCGTGCCGGACGGAGATCTCGCCGCCCACATCGAGCGAGAGTTCGCCAATGACGCAGTACACGTAGTCGTCCCATTCATCAACTCGCGGGACGTGCTGCTGCTGGAGGGCATCGGCGATGGCAAGGGGATGAAACGCGAAGAGGCCGCTCAGGATTGCGTCTGCCTCCTGACCGCCGCCCGTGATGTCGAGCCACACCACCGCCTCGCTGTCCGCAAGCGCCGCCGCCCATTCCTCCCGCTTGACGTCCTGCTGAGCAGGCCCTTCCTTCGGGATATACAGAAGGCGTGTCACGGGATTCCTCTGCGTGTCTGGGCTCAACTCTCACCCGGCCGTATTCGCCGGCCCGCGGGTCACGGCGAGGTCGTCGTGGCTTTCTGGGCGGCCTGGAAAAGCTGGCTCTGCTGAATCCACTCAGTTCCGACCGCTGCCGCGCTTGTGAACAGACCGGACGTCGGCTGTGCGCCCTCGATGACCCGCAGCTTGGCAATTGCCTCTCTGCTGTAGGGCGGCACATCGAGCGAAGCGATCTGCAGATACTGCTGACGCGCCTGCTCGTAGCTGCCGTTGTCTTTGTAGATGTTCGCGAGCTTCAGCTTCTCGGAGGCAAGCTGCTTTAGAAGCTTGCTCATGTCCGACTTTGCCACCGCGATTCGAGCCCAGGCCGCCTGCGCTTCCAGTTTGTCGTTGTTCGTCTTGGCCTGCCTGTGAATGACGGCCCACTGGTTGGCCTTCCCCACAACCCTGTTCAGCTTTTGATGAGTGACCGCGACCGCCTGAGCCTGGGTTGCGGCGCGCTGAGCCGCCCACGAAAAGTACGGATCAAAGGCCGGGTTCCCCGTCGCCCTCACGTCTGCCTGCCCCTGCGAGTCCTTGCCGTAGCACGCGAAGAGCGTCACCCATTCATCCTTGCTGCGCGCGTCTTTTACCATCGAGACCGGAATCTCAACGGAGTACGTTCGCTTACCCTTCGAGATGAATGTGTAATACGGGATGCTCCCGCCGCTTGCAGTCCTCTTGTTGATGCGCTTGACCGCCCCGTGCGGCGCCATGGAGAAAGGCACCTTCGCATCCGGGTCGGCCATGTTTGCAGTTGGGGCTGCTGGCGCGGGCGCCGCAACGGGCGTAATCTGCACGGCCCCGGGCGGCGGCTGTGCGGACATCCTCGATGCGCCCACGAGCGCGACTGCAGCCAGCGCTATGAGTGCGGCTGCGATGTATAGGTTTGTACGTTTTGACGCCAACGCGAACTCCTCAAGCGCGGCCCCGCGCCGCGCGTACGATCAACGCAATGCCGGTCGTGTCACCAATATAGACGCCGCGGGGCTCCCTGTCAAATGACTCCCTCGCCCGGGCACAGGTTCCTTGCGGCATTCGTCAGCCGCCGCAGATGCAGGCCTCCACGCGCGCGTTGCACTTCGAGCAGGTCGGCACCCAGTGAGCCGGCCGATACCCTTTTGCCTCACCCGGGCCCAGGAAAACGAAATCGGCCTGCCCCGAGTCGCCGTCCGACTGGAAGCGTATGCGGACCTGATTCGTGTCGCGCACGTCATCCGCCGAAATGCAGAACATCGCCTGGTTGCCCTGGCTGCCCTCCAGGGTCACCTTCCATCCGTGCGGCGTCACGAGTTCTAGCCTGGCTGAGATCGGCATCTCCGATCGCTCCACGCTGACGCCCACGAGTTTCGGCAGCTTTGGCCGTATCACCGGCTCGCCGTAGTAGTGGAGGGTGATCTCCACGTCATTGCCCGCGGGCACGGTCGCCGCCTGGTAGTCCCGCTCCAGCATCCTGCGCGCGCGGTCGCTCCGGCGAAGTCCCGCCAGCCTGTTTCCGCTCACACTGGTCCTGTCGCCGAACTCCACCGTGTTCGAGCGCTCCTGCATCACCAGGTCCGCCAGAGCGACGGTCTGCTCCGTCAGCTCGCCCACCGTTGCGGGCGCTGTAAGGCCGCGCGTGTACGCATGCAAAACAATCCCGTCACCCACCGGCTCACTCCACTTCTCGGGAATCCCCGCTGTCCCGCCCAGAATCCCCAGAATCGAGCCGAGTGTCGCGCCCGTGCAGTCTGTATCGTAGCCGCAGTTGACCGCCTGGCACAGCCTGTCGCCGAAGTCCTTGCCGTACAGCCAGCCGATAATCGTGAAGCCGATGTTCTGCGGAGCATTGCATGGGTGTTCGTGTTTGTAGCGCTTCAAAATCAGTTCGCGCGCCTCGGCCCACGGAATTTCGTTGTTGTAGCACCAGACGGCAGCCCGGGCCGCGCGGGAGATTGCCGTATGGATCGGAATCATCTGAAGGCCGATGTCTATCAGATTCATCGGGTCGCTCTCGACAAACGCCGCGCTCTCCAGCGCCGCGAAGAACATCTCCCCGTAGACGCCCTCTCCGCCCGCGTGGTCCAGAACGGCGTCCTTCCACGCCATCTCCGCGGCAAGCTGAGGGTTGCCCGGCGCGATGCACGCCCAGAGCTCGCTGCGTATGGGAGACCCCATCTGGTCAATAAAATCGTTCTCGAAGCATCCGCTGATCGGCGGACGCAGACCCCGCGACAGGTTGCGCAGGCAGAACCCGTACTCATCCCAGGGGTAGGGGGCAAGATGCTTGAGCCAGTAATCGGCAAAATCCGACAGGCGCGGCCGGATGCCGCGGTCCTGAAGCATCTTCAGCCAGACGAGCTGCAGATCCAGGTCATCGTTCGGCAACGCTTTCGTGGGGACGGGGTCGAAGAACGTAAGGCTGTGTGTGTCCTTGTTGCCCTCGAGCGGGGTGCCGAGGGTCCCTCCGATGTTCTTGCCAAGCCAGCAGGCATAGACTTTGTCGCAGTACTCGTCTCGGTTGATCGTTACGGGTTTCATACTCTAGCGGGATTCCTTCCGAAATGGACAGTCACGGTCATTTTAGACGCATAAGCGGCCGCTCGCACCGGTATGCGGGCGGAAAACCCAAAGGAAGTTGCGATCAGCGGTCTCGGGAGCCCCGTTCCTGTCCGGTGAAGCCGGGAATCGTGAACGCCGCGCCCTCTTCGAAGTTGTAGACAAAGCCCTTCGAGTAATCCGACGCGTCCTGGTAGCCCCGCACGAACGAGACCGGCCCGCACGAAATCCGCCAGAGGTCTCCCTCGCGCCAGACGCCGCCGATGCGGTAGCAGGCATTCAGCGCCCGGTCATTCTCAATGATTATCTGCCTGCCCATGATGCTGGCCGCGTCCGGGATGTCGCCGCGCACCCATATCTGGCCATCCCCCTGCGTGTCCCTGTCCATCTTTACGACCGTGCCCGTGAACGCCGCGGCCCCAGTCAGCCGGAAATCGCGATACGCAATCTCACGGCCGCCGATGAGACCCGCGCGGACTACCCGGCTGTTCTTCAGGCGCAGGAAGCCGATCCCTGCGTCCAGCGTAATGCCCGCTTGTGTCTCGATCCGTTGCCCTTCAGGAGCGCTCAGAATACAGTCCACGCTGCCGTCACTGAGTGCCACGCGCAGCGCAACCGCTCCGGCCGGGCCCTTCACGATCTTCAGCTTCGAAACGGACGTTACAAAAGGCCGCGCCCGGTAGGGCTCCAGCAGCGAAACGAACGTGCTCTCGAGATCCGCGCCTGCGCGGTGAGCGAGCGCGTAGCGTATGCGCCTGGGGTTGCCGGGCTTGTTCTGGGGCGGGTCGCCGTCCGCCAGCGCCACATCGTCGCAGTCCGTGAGCAGGTGCAGGCGCACGTGGATGTCGTCCGCCTCAGTCACGCTGCGATATCCCGCCTCCGCCTTCCAGTCGAACGTGCAGCTTGAGGCCGGAGCGCTGTCGCGCTCGACGTTGTACAGGAACGAGTACCCGAGCGGGTGCCCCGGGTCCATGTCACCATAACTCACGCCTTCCCCCGCATACGTTCCCGCCTCCTGTCTTGCCAGCTTCAGCCCGTCCGTCGTAACCGGCCCGGGAGGCCCGTGGAAGCTTAGCAGGTGGTCGCTCCCGCCGTTCACGCGGAATATGTCCACCCCGTAAGCGCCGCCCGGGGCTTCCACGAAGAGCACGCTCCGGTCATAGAGCGACACTTGAGGGTAGACTTCGCGGCTCTCGACCCGAAGCGCGCGCAAGCCCGGAAGCTCGGCGAACAGCTTCGGATGCCCGGAGAGGTTCACCTGCTGCTTCTTCCCATCCACAATCACCGTGTTGTGCGCGATCGTGTTGTTCGACCATGCCGAGCGGTGCGGCCAGTCGGCTGCGAACTCGGGGTAGCCGAGGTCGGGGGCAAGGTCAACGCCAAACGCATACAGTCCGATGTTGAGACGGTCCGCATGCCCGTGACGGTCCATACGGCCGTAATACATCCACAAAGCCTGCCCGTCCGTGCCTCGTCCGTGCTCCAGCGATGCCAGTCCGAACCCCGCGAGGTTGCGGCTGCCCTCTGACGCCTGCCCCGTCTTTGCTGCCTCGGAGATTTCGCCGGCCAGATCGCCGGGTTCCGCAGACAGAATGTCGCCGCGCAGTCCCTCAGCCGAATCGCCGTTTGTCTGGAAGGCCGCCTTAGCGGTGTCCGGGTCACGCACGAGGTCATAGCCCGCGGCGAACGTCCGGGGGTTGCACGAGTTTCTGACAATCGTTCCCGTCGCCCCCGTATCCCCGATGTTCGGCGTCGCCATGCCGAGCACGCACAGGCGCCACGCAGCGGAGTAGGCTCTGGCAAACTGCGGGAAGTCGCGCAGGATGTTGTTGCGGGTGTACGCCGGGTACTGCGCCATCCGTGCGGCAAGATCGCCGATCGCGCCATTCCACAGCAGAGAGTAGCCAGGAGCGCCCTCTCCGCCGCATCCATCCCTGTCAATCTTGCCCACAATCGTCCCCGGGATGCGTCCGCCGGATGGCGAAAAGACCCAGTCCAACCAGTTCGATGTGTCCGGTTCGGTGTCCAGCGCAATTGCGCACGCCGCCATCGCGCTCTCGTGCATCCCCTCGTTGCCCCAGATGCGCCCGGCCATAATCGCCTCGGCGCCGCATCGCAGGATGTTGTCGTCCACGTTCGAGACGAAGTCTTCCCGCGTGCCTTTGGGGCGAGGGAGCGTGTATTTCTGTGACTGCCGCTTCAGAAATGCGTAGAGCTCCGGGTTATCAACCGTGCCGCTCAGTATCCGGTCGTAGGAGTCGGCGAAATTCTTGATCCGGCCTGTCTCCCAGATGCGGCCTTCAATCTTGCCCTTGCGCGATCCGCCGTCCGAGTGAAACCACCCCAGTTCGCCGTAGGGGTTCCAGTCCATGTCCGGATAGACGTCGGCCATCCGGTCGAGCAGAATGGCCGCTTTGCGCGCATACAGCCTGTCGCCCGTGTAGAGATAGGCCAGAGAGATGTCGCCGATGGCGTAGCTGATCCGCTGCCAGTACTTCCATGCGTAGAATCCGACGAACTTGTGCGCGCGGCCGTTGTCGTCCGTGTATCCGAACCCATCGTCCACGCCATACTTGTGAAGAGGGTCCGCCGGGTCCGGGTGCGCGGCGTTGAACAGCAGCGACCTGTCGCCTTTCGCGGGGTCGAAGAGGCCGCGCTCGTCAATCGCGCTCTGGTAGTACTTCCCGAAATCGTTTGTGGGGAACACCGATGCGCAGCTCGGGCAGGTGATCTTCCACGGCTTTCCGTCGAAGTCTATCTGCCAGGGATAGTTCCCGAATTTGGAGATCGCGCTGCCGCATTTCGGGCATCCGATCTGGTGCGGCTGTTGTTTGTAGTTCCAGCTCGTGTCTATGCAGCGCGGAAGATCCTGGCCGGGAATCATGGCCCAGAGTTCTTCGTCGCTCTTTGCCGTCCACTGAGCTGCGTTTGCCACGGCCTTGTCGCGCTCTGCGCGGGCCCAGTCGTAGCGTTCGCAGTTTCGAAGGACGTTGGCGATGCGTTCGCGCGTGTACTTGCCGCCGTACTCGCGCGCTGTGTCAGCGCGAGACATGGAGGAGATGATCATCAGAATGACAGCCAGCCTTAGAGTGTTCACGCGCAGTTGTTCGCCGCCGGGCCCCGCGAGCCCTGCGTGTCAGCGGGCGGCGGAGTGTATCTTCGGTTCCGGCAGCTTCAGGGCGCTCGTGACGGCCTCATCGCGCGAAAGCGCCCGGGGAGCGCGCGTCACCCTGCTCGCGAGAATCGAGCGTCCCAGACGGCGCTTCTGCAGCTTCCCCTCCACGATTACGACCGGCTCCGAAAACGCCAGATACCCGCTTTCGCGATAGACATCCTCGAAGCAGGTGACATCAATCAGCCCGAACTCGTCCTCCAGGCAGAAGAACAGAACCTTCTTCCCGCTTCTCGTGGGCGGCGTGTGCGGGCAGATGGTCAGCCCGCCCACCTTTACCCTCTGCCCGCCCGGAATCCAGACCATATCGGCGGTCGTCAACAGTCCAAGAGAGTCAAACTTAGGGCGCAAAAGTGATACGAGGTGACAATCGGGGTTCAGCGACAGCACGCTGTACTCCATGCTCAGGCGCTCGATATCGCTGAAGTCCGGCAGCGGCGGCGGCGAAGGCCAGGGGTCCAGAAGCCGCCGTGTCCGATCTGCCGCGTTGTCTGCAACGCCCGATTTCCATGCCGTCTCCGCCTGCCAGAGCAGCGCCCGGCGGTTCGGGTGCAGGCTGTCGAATGCGCCGGCCGCGACCAGCGACTCCAGCGTGTTCACCGGCGGGCGGCATTTGCGGCAGAAGTCCCGGATGTCTTCGAACGGCGCCATCTCGTGAATCCGCCGGCCCAGCTCTTCCGGCATCCCGCGCACCTGCCGGAATCCGATGCGAATCGTCTCGCCGGTGGACGCGGCGAAATATTCGCTCTCGTTGATGTCGAGCGGCAGGATCATAACCCCCCGCGTCCGCGCCTGCGTAATCAGCGTGTTCGGCGGGTAGAAGCCCATTGGCTGGTTGTTCAGTAGCCCGGCCAGATAGTGCGCCGGATGATGGCGCAGCAGATACGAGCTGCGGTAAGCGATCTCCCCGAACGCTCGCGCATGCCCCTCCGCGAAACCGTACCCGGCGAACCCCGCGATGCACTGGAACACTTTCTCCGCCGCTTCACGCGACAGCCCGTTCGCCAGAGCCTTCTCCATAAAGCCCGCCTTCAGCTTCTCCATGTTTTTGCGCGACCGTGCGTGCGTGATTCCTTTCCGCAGGATGTCCGCCTCTCCGGGCGTGAAGTTCGCCGCCGCGCAGGCGACCTCGATCACCTGCTCCTGAAAGACAATGATGCCAAATGTATGCTTCAGCGGCCCTTCAAGAGACGGGTGCAGATAGGTGACCGGCTCGATTCCCAGGCGCCTGCGGATGTAGTTCTCGGTCATGCCTCCCATGCCCGGCCCGGGCCGGATCAGCGCGATGCTGTCCACGATGTCCTTTTTCGAGTTCGTCCCGACCCGTGTGTGCAGCGCGCGCTGCGCCGGGCTCTGAAGCTCGAACGCGCCGATGGCTTCCCCGGAGCGGATCATCCGGAACGTCTCCTCATCATCGTCCGGAATGGACTCGTAGGGGCAGGCGCTTCCGGCCTGATCCACCGCTCCCAGAATCGGCAGGGAGAGGACATCGGTCTTCAGCCCCACCGCCTCGATATCGTCCTTGTCGAAGTGCGCGATGCGCACGACGCCCTTTGCGGTCGGCTGAAGAGGTGTATAGGTATAGACAGGTTGAGTGGTGACAACTATACCAGCAAGGTGCGTGGAGATCATCCGCGGCAGCCCCGCTACCCGCGCGCACATCTCAAAAAGACGCTTGTAGTGCTTCGCCGCGGTCGCCTGATGGATGGCCTGGGGCTGGCTCCCCATCTTCTCCTCTATCTCATCCGCGTTCGCGTGGCGCAGGCGCTTCGCAAGCAGGCCGATCTCATCCTCCGGAAGTCCCATCGCCTTGCCCACCTCCCGCAGCGCCGAGCGGCCGCGAAACGTCGAGAACATGCACACGCCCGCCACATGCTCCGGGCCGTGACGCTCCTGCATCCAGCGCACCAGTTCGTCCCGCCGTTCCCGAGGGAAGTCAATGTCAATGTCCGGCATCTGCGAGCGCTCGAGGGACATGAAGCGCTCGAAGCGAAGGTTGCACCTGATCGGGTCAATATCTGAAATGCCCAGGCAGTGCCCCACCGCGCTGTCCACGACCGACCCCCGGCCGGATGTGCGGATGCCGCGCGATTTCGCCTCCCGCACCAGGTCCCAGACCACCAGAAAGTAGCCTTCGCAGTTCAGATGCGCGATGACCATCAGCTCGTGATCGAGTCTCGCTTCGATCTCGCGCGTCAGGCGGCCCCAGCGGCGCTGCGCCCCCTGAAACGCGAGCTTGCGCAGGAACTCCCGCGTCCCTCCGGGGCAGATGAGCGGGGTGGGGACATCCGGGCTCGATATATCGAGCGTATTATGGTCTGTCTCTTATACACATCTCCGAGCCCACGAGACCGTACTAGATCTCGTATGCCGTCTTCTGCTTGAAAAAAAAAAAACAAAAAAATATGCAAAAAAACGAAGAATCATCAACAAAC
>ERZ1026814.1208-NODE-1208-length-10432-cov-3.061038_pt1 | contig 10432 bp, 9 predicted proteins | sample MGYA00520871_ERZ1026814 | MGnify/ENA primary metagenome ERZ1026814 (study PRJEB33270, sample SAMEA104284478) | anaerobic digester metagenome | biome: Anaerobic digester microbiome; feature: mesophilic sludge digester; material: Anaerobic digester biomass | place... | reverse complement strand
AGGAATAAGGAGTGTCTGATGGCTCAATCTCTGCCCGCGGTCTACGACCAAGTGTGTGCCTTCGTCCGCCAGACGGCGATGATCGAATCGATTCAGGAGTTGTTGGGCTGGGACGAGCGGACGATGATGCCGGCGGCGGCCGGGGAGTACCGGGCGGAGCAGATCACGTATCTGTCCGGGCTGGTACACGGCCGGCGCACGGATCCGCAGCTCGGCGCGTGGCTGGACGAATTGGCCGACAGTCCGCAGGCGGCGGATCCGCACAGTCCGTCGGGCGCCACGATCCGGCTGTCTGCGCCGAGGGCGATCTGGATCCCGCCGCCGAGGGCGACGCCGTGCACGGCGGCGATCACCGGCACCGTGTAGTCGGTACGGCGCAGCAGTGCCTTGTCGAGCAGTCGGGGATCGGACTGCAGTCGCTGGTCCCACTCATCCTGCGCTGGTCGCGCACCGGTGAACAACGGGATCAGCCGCCCGAGGTCCGCACCGGTGCAGAACGCCCGGTCTCCTGCACCGGTCACGATCACCACCCGAACAGCGGGATCGGCTGCCATCTGCTCCCATGCGTCGGCGAGTCTGCAGCCGAGTTCGGGAGCGAGGGAGTTGAGCTTTGCGGGACGATTGAGCGTGAGGGTCACGATGCCCTCGTCCATCTGGACACGCAGCACCGGCTCCTGTACTCCTACGGGTGGCGTTGTCGACTGTGGCATTCGGGGAACCTCCGCGTCCGGGCGCTGCCCGGCGGCAGCACGATACACATCGTACGCCTTGTCTCACCCCGGCGTTCGTCTGGTCATGTCAGTGGTGATACGCATCCAAGTCGGGTTCTGCCATGACCTCGCGGAATCGGCGGAACGGCCACGGCCACGCTGCTGGTACGCCGCGAGCGTCGAGGTACCAGCTGTTGCATCCGGTCACCCACACGGTCGCTTGCGCCGCTTCGATGCGCCGGGCCTCATGCTCGCGCATGGCCGCCTCAGTCGCATGGATCTCCGTCGAGAGGCCCGCCTGGAGCCAGCGCACGAGTTGCAGGATGTAGTCCATCTGGAGCTCCGCGACCTGGATCAGTGAGAAGTTGCCGACGGGGCCGTTCGGACCGTTGAGCATGAACAGGTTGGGGAACTCGGGAATCGAGACGGACAGATAGGCAACAGGGCCATCGGCCCAGGCCTCTTCGAGGGTTCGTCCGTCGAGGCCGGTGATCACGGTGGGCCGCATGAATCGGTCGACCTCGAACCCGGTTGCGAGGACGATGACGTCGAGCTCGTGAAGGCGTCCGCCGTCGGTTCGGATGCCGCGCCGCTCGATGCGCGAGATGGCCGCGGTGACGAGTTCGGCGTTGGGTTTCTGGATCGCGTCGTAGAAGTCGGCCGACACGACGAGCCGTTTGCAGGCGGCGCGGTAGTCGGGCTCCAAGCGGCGGCGCAGTTCCGGGTCGGTGACGTGCTGGTACAGGTTCGCCCGACAGGTGTCCTCGATCTGTTCGAGACGCTCGGACTTCGCGTCGACAACGGCATCGGCGAAGTTCTCCGCGAACGCCGACTCGAGGAAGTCCCGGAGCTCTCTGAGTCGATGCGGCTCGTTCCGGAACGTCGCCCTCTGGTCGTCCGAGAACAACTTGTTGTCCATCGGCATGATCCACTGCGGCGTTCGCTGAAAGAGACTGAAGTGCTCCACCCGATCGACGAGCGCGCCGGTGATCTGGACCGCCGTCGACCCGGTGCCGATCACGCCGACACGACGGCCGTCGATCGGCACATCCTGGTCCCACCGCGCGCTGTGGAACATCGCCCCCTCGAACTCGTCCACGCCATCGATCTCCGGCATCCGGGGATGGTGCAGGACGCCACTCGCGGCGATCACCACGTCGAAGTCTGCTCGATGTCCGCGCGCAGTCTCGAGGTGCCACACACCCCGGTCGTAGATCGCGGAGACGACTTCGTCGCCGAGGCGAAGATGCGGGACGACCCCATGGTCGACCGCAACGCGCTCGAGGTACGCCTGGATCTCGTGCCCGGGCGAGAACATGCGGGTGAAATCGGGATTCGGAGCGAACGAGTACGAGTAGACGTGCGACGGGACGTCGCATCCGATGCCGGGATAGGTGTTCTCGCGCCACGTGCCGCCGACGCGGTCGGCCTTCTCGAAACAGACGATGTCGGTGATGCCGGCCTCGCGCAGCTTGATCACTGCGAGGATGCCGGCCATGCCTGCCCCGATCACGCCAACGCGCAGCGATCGGTCCCCGACGAGACGCGAATCCGGCACGGCGTCAGCCATCGGTCTTACGTTGAGTGCCGACCAGCAACTCGCTGAACGCGACGCCCTTGTCGATGCTGGGCTCTCTTGGCAGTCCGAGCACCCGTTCACCGATGATGTTGCGTTGGATCTGGTCGGTCCCACCGCCAATCGAGATGAGGTATGAGGAGAATCCGATGTCGTGCATCCTCCCGCCGAGCGGAGCGTCCTCCCCCCAGAGCGTCGCGTCGGCACCGCAGATCCGGAACATCGTCTCGCGCAACGTGCGCAGCAAATGACTGGCGGCCAACTTACCGACCGAGACTTCTGGACCCGGTCGCCCACCTCGTTCGACGGCCCCCTTCACCCGTAGATCGGTGAAGCGGGCGATCTCGAGCAGCGAGTAGATCGTTGCGTACTCCTGCCGGATGAGCGGATCACCCGAACGGTCGTACTGCTCGACGAGACCGCGGAGCAGCGCGCCGACCCCACCCGACGGAACGCCCTCGCCCGACCCACTCTCACGCACCAGGTCGCCCACCCGGCCCGCGAGGTCCGGCTTGGTGATCGACATGCTGCCACCGGAGCTCCCGAACGAACCGGCGCCGAGCATCGTGCGTTCGTTCGCCAGCGTGGTCAACGCGACCCCCCAACCCGAGCCGACCTCGTCGAGCCTGTTCTCCTCCGGCACGACGGCGTCGGTGAGGAAGACTTCGTTGAAGATCGAGCGACCGGTCATCTCCCGAATCGGTCGAATCTCGATGCCAGGCTGATCCATGTCGATCACGAAGTACGTGAGCCCCTGATGCTTCGGGAGGTCCGGGTTCGTCCGAGCGACCAGAATGCCGTAACGGGCGATGTGCGCACCGGAGGTCCACACCTTCTGCCCGTTGATCACCCACTGGTCGCCGTCACGAACCGCACGGGTCTGCAGGGACGCAAGATCGGACCCCGAGCCCGGTTCGCTGAACAGCTGGCACCAGATCTCCCCGTGGACGATGCCGGGCAAGAAGCGATCCTGCTGGTCCTCGGAGCCGTGAGCCAGCAGCGTCGGACCTGCAAGGTTCGGCCCGATACCGGCCGGTGGCCCCAACGCCCCGACCGCTCGACGAGCGACGTTCACCAACGGGGCCAGGTGCGGGTCGACACCGCGCCCGTAACGGTGTGTCGGCCAGGTTGGGAAACCCCACCCGGACTCGGCGAGGACAGTCCACCAGTCGCCGAGCGACATCTCGGGGTCCCAGTTCGCTTCGAACCAGGCCCGAGCTTCGTCGGCGACCGCTCGGGACTCATCGTCGTCGAGCACCGCAGCTACATCTGGAGTCATAAGACATACTATGACATATGTCTCGTCGCGGCGGCAACTGCGGGACGTGTCGTCATGACGTCGGGTCGAGCGAGCCGAACTCCTCGTACGGAATCGCGATGAACAGTCCCTCCGCCTCGGCGAAACGCTTGCCGGCCACGATGGCCTCGCCGTCGATCCACAGCTTGCGGCCGTCGCGCACTCGTAACCGAGCACGAAACTCGAGGTCGACAGCCAGCGGAGTCGGCGCGAGGTAGCTCACGGTCAGGCGGCCGGTGTAGGCGGGCGTCTGGAGCATCGACAACACGAAACCCATCACGTCGTCGAACACGGCGGCGACGATGCCGCCGTGGACACGGCCCGGCGCACCCTCAAACGCTGCACCGAACGACACCTGTGCCACCGCATCATCACCGTCGCGGTGGCAGGTGATGGCAATTCCCATCGGGTTCGCCGGACCCGACACGACACAATCGGGGTAGTGCACCATGCTGTCACCGTCGAGTGGGGCCACCTCGAACAACCGCCGCTTCATGTCGTCGACCGGACGCGACCGCAACGCAGCGGACTCGACGTCGGGGAACACGTCGCGGACGAGTGCAGTGATGCGGTCAAGCACGTCGTCGTCGACGGCGTGACCGACGATCGAGTGCCCCAACTCACGCCGGGCAGTGGCACACGCGACTCGACTTGGAGAAACGGCGATCTGACCTTGAGACGATTTCACAATAGAGTTGATACTACACCCTTACCTGTTTGTCTCATTCCGCTCGCTGGCCGGCGCCTCGTCTCGCTCAGAAGCGGACCATGCAGCAACGGGGACCCCGAACCTGACCACCATTCCACGTAACGTCGGCGGGATCGATGAGCTCGAACCTTTGGATCCGGTCCATCCAGGGCGTTTGGAGCGAGTTGTGAGGACAGGTTCGGATGGCCGGCCGAGGGCGTCGCCGATGACCGGAGTGATGTGCCCCGGGTTCGGCGGGCTCGCGGGCGCTTCACGTCGCCTTCTTTCGTCGCCGTGACTCCACGAGACGGACACGGACACGGACACGGACACGGCCACGGCCACGGACACGGATGATGGAGGTCGGGGGCGCTGCATCACACGCTCGCCAACACTGGTTCTACGGTTACCGGCCGATTCGGTGGGCGTGGGCCGCACGACGACGGTCCGAGTCCGCGGGCAAGCAGGGTGCTATGAGGACTTTCGGTTGGCCAGTGCCCATGCGCCGGGCAGCAGCGTGCCGGCCAGGACCAGTTTGATGGCGTCACCGATGAGGAACGGGGTGACGCCGAGCGACAGAGCGTTGGTGTCGCCGGTGGCGACGGGCACGTTCAGTCTGTGGGCCAACCATGCCGCGCCGAACGCGTAGATGATGATCGAGCCCAACGCCATCGCCGACCATGACGAGGCCAGGTTGCGGTCGTGCTTGCGTTCGGCGAGGTAGCCGATGACACCGGCAGCGACGACGAAGCCGACGAAGTAACCCATCGTCGCGCCGGTGCCGTTGGTCCAGCCTCCCGCGCCGCCCGCATAGAACGGTAGGCCAACCAAACCGAACATCCAGTACAGCAACTGCGACGCTGCACCGGAGCGCCAACCCAACGCGCCGCCGGCCAGCAACACACCCAAGGTCTGGCCGGTGATCGGCACGGGCGTGAAGCTGAGCTTCAACTCCCATTGGGCAAGGGCAGCGGTGAGCAGCGCGAACGCAACCACGACAACGATGGCACGCACCGCGGCGAGGTTGCGCTCGGACGGTCGCGACCAGATTCGGTCGACGAGAACGGCGGGGTGAACGGAAGTCATGGTTGATCCTCGGAGGGAGAAGGGGGATGGACAGCTCGGGGAGTCGCCGGGGACCGTCCCGACTGGTACACCAGCGACGCCTGTACGACAAGAATGCATATCATTCGAGCTGAAGAAACGTCCTGGTAGGGGTGGCGGGGGCGCTCGCGCTTTGTGGTGCGGTCGGAGCCGATGGCTCCGACCGACCCCATTGCCATATCCAATGTCAGAAGCGGACCATGCAGCGTCGGGGGCCGCGGACCTGGCCGCCCTTCCATGTGACGTCGGCGGGATCGATGAGCTCGAACTCCGGGATGCGTTCCATCCAGACCTGCAGTGCCACCCGAAGTTCGAGTCGGGCGAGGTTCGACCCGGCACAGCGGTGGATGCCGGCACCGAATGCCACATGACGATTGTTCTCGCGATCGAGGAGCACCTGATCGGGGCTCTCGAACACGCGCGGGTCGCGGTTCGCCGCCGGGAACGCCATCAATATCCGGTCACCTGCCTGCATCGGGCACCCCTCGAACTCCGTGTCGTGCGCGACGATTCGAGCCATCGTGACCGGCGCGTAGACCCGAAGCATTTCTTCCACCGCGGTCGGCCACACATCAGGGTGGTCGCGGAGCTGCTGGCGGTGATCAGCGCGATGTGCGAGGTGCCACAGCGAGGACCCGATTGCCGACCACGTCGTGTCGATCCCGGCGATCAGCATCAGATTGCATGCGCCGAGCACGAAGATGTCGTCGACTGGTTGTCCATCGATCTCGAGGCGGAGCAAGTCGCTGATCAGATCGTCGTCGCGCGGGTTCGCTCGCCGATCCTCGATCTGCTGCATGAAGAAGGTGATGATCTTCATCCGGCTCTGCAGGCCGACTTCGCGATCGATCAGACCGGTCTCGAGCACACCGCGTACCCAGTCGACGAAGTCGTCCTCCATCTCGAACGGGACACCGAGGATCATCGAGATCACGCGAACAGGAATGCGTTGTGCGTAGTCCGACGCGGCGTCTGCGGTGCCGTTGTCGATGAATCCGTCGAGCAGCCGGTTGCACAGGTCGCGGGTGATCGACTCGTACTTGGCGACCGCCTGCGGTGCGAACGTCGGCAGGATCGCACGCCGATGCCCGTGGTGCTCCGGCGGATCCGAATCGATCGGTGGGACCCTGACGCCACCATATGGCCCCTCTTTCGATTCAGGAGAGAGTCCGATCACGCCAACCTCACGTGACGTAAAGATCTCCGGAGTCTGTGCCATCGCCACGACATGGGCATGGCGCGTCGGCATCCACGAACCGCCGTTCTGATCGCTGTGCGCGATCGGGCATCCTGACTCGCGGATCTGATCGAGCAGAGGGAACGGGTCCGAGACGAAGTCATTGTCGAAGATGTCGTAGTGGTTGAGGAGCTCGTCGAGGCTTGCGTTGCGCATTCCCATGGTCACTCCCTGATCTCGATGGCGCGCTCCGGGCAGTTGCCTTCGGCGCGCTTGGCTGCCGCCTCCAAGTCACGGGGAATGTCTCCCTCGATCAGCACCACCGCATTGCCGATCTCGTCACTTCCGAAGACATCGGGCGCCGCGATGGCGCACATCTGGTGTCCACGCCACCGCACCTGATCAACCTGTACACGCATCTGCAACCCCCTGATCGTAGTCAACTCGAACAATGATACACATCCGCCGCAGCGTCTCACAATGGCAGCACCATGGGACGGAACCAACGGCGCGAGTATGCAGGTCAACACTGCAACACCGTGCCTATCGCCAGCAAGAACAGCCGGCACGTTCCGACTGCATCAACACGCGACAGATCGGCTACAGTGCCTCATCTCGACGGGCATCGCAAGAGCGACATGGGGAAGCCGCTCACGCAAGTTCGAGTCCGATCACCACCTAGGGGGGCCATGGGTACGAGAACCAGGCATCAGCTTCACGTCGCCGTCGCGACGTGTTTGCATCGCCGCCCGAGCAGCCCACACGTGGGCCGTGCGGGGCACGCATGACGTTCGTCAACGGGACCATCCTCGGTGTCTTCACCGGCGCGCCGTACGCGATGTTGGCCATCGTGGTCACGCTGATGTACCGCTCGACCGGCGTCCTGTCGCTGGCCCACGCGGGTTTCGCCAGTATCGCCGCCTACGTCTATGTCGACCTCGCAGGCCCGCTCGGGGACAGTCAATGGCCCGTGGTTCCCGCGGCTGTCATCGCCGTCGCCGTCGCCGCGACCACCGGCATGCTGGTGGAGCGCGTTGCCATTCGTCAGGTGCGGCACGCGCCGGCCACGACCAAACTCATCGCCACCCTCGGCGTGCTGACCGTGATCAACGGCACCTTATTGTACTTCTACGGCGTCGATCCGAAGTCCGCGCGGCTCGTCTTCCCGAACAAGACGGTCCAGATCGGCGACGTGCGCGTCGCGTACCAACAGTTTGCGGTGCTGGCGATCGCCGTGGGGTCGGCGTTGCTGCTCAGCCGGTTCCTCCATCGAGCACGCTTCGGCGTCGCGATTCGGGCCGTTGCCGACGATCCCGACGCGGCGAGGCTCGCCGGCGTACGGCCCAACGCCGTCTCGCAGTTCAACTGGATTATCGGCGCCACACTTGCGGGCGTCACCGGAGTCCTGGTCGCGCCCCTGCAACTCGTGAGCGTCGGTACGTTCCCGTTGCTCCTCACCAAGGCATTGGTGGCCACGCTGATCGGTGGACTGGTGTCGCTGCCGCTGGCCTTCGCCGGAGGCATCGCCGTCGGAGTCATCGAGAGCATCTCGATACTCAAGTCGAGCGTTCCCGGCGCATCGGACCTCGTCATCCTGGTGCTCGTCACCGCAGTGCTGCTGTTCCGCAGAAAGTGGCCCACCGTTGCCGCCTCGGCAGGTCCCACGTCACACTCGGTCCCGCGCTTCACGGTGCCCGCTCGCTTCCGCTGGCTGCTCATGGCGATGGCACTCGCAGGCGTGGCCGCGGCGGTGATCATCCCCGCTGGTTCGACCTATTGGTCCTTCATCGGCGGCCGAGCCATATTCTTCACGATCCAATGCCTCGCGATCGTCGTCGTCTCCGGTTGGGGTGGCCAGGTCAGCCTGATGCAGGCCGCCTACGCCGGAATCGGAGCGTTCGGAACGGCGTACCTCGTCGTCGAGCGCGGCTGGCCGCTCGGTCCCTCGCTCCTGGTCGCCGCGATCGCCGGGATGCCCATCGGTGGACTGGTCGGTATCCCCGCCCTGCGACTGAGCGGACCGCAGTTCGCTGTCGCTTCGCTCGCCTTCGCGGGTGCAGCATCGAGTTGGCTCTTCAAGCAGAAGCAGTTCCCGCGTTCGATGCCGCGCGGCGATCTCTTCGGCTTCGATCTCTCGAGCGACACTCGGGTGTACTTCATGATGGCAGGCGTCGCACTCGTGCTCTTCGTCCTCGCCTGGGGTGTCCGCCGCTCCACCCACGGCACGTTGGTATTCGCGTCCCGTGACGCGGCGGACACCGTGTCGCACTTCGGCGTGTCGGCAGCGAGAGTACGCATGGGTGTCTTCATGTTGTCGTCGTTCATGTCGACCCTGGGGGGCGGCCTCTACGCAGTGCTCGTCACAGGCCTCTCTCCGAGCGACTTCTCGTTGTTGCTCTCGCTCTCCTTGGTCATGTACACCGTCGTCGGCGGGATGCGCTCGCTCCTGGGCCCAGTCATCGCAGCCGCCATGTTCGGAGTCCTGCCACAGGTCATCCAAGGACGGTCGGGTTCCACCGGGAGCGCGATCCCGGACATCATCGCCGGATTGATCGTCGTCGGCCTGATCGCCTCCCGCCCCTCGGGGGTCGCGTCCTTCCTACCGACCCGACTGATCTCGCCTCGGCGGTCCCCCGAACCCGAGCGCCGCGTCGTCCTCACCCGTCCGGTTCCGACACCGACCGAGGTTCGCGCATTTGTCCATCGTCATCCCTACCACGACCGGAGGTCAGAGTGCCCGCCAACATCGACGATCACCCGTTGAACAGAATTTCCAGCGACCTGCCCCGTCGGGGAGGGCCCAACATCCAGGTAACTTTGGCGCTGATCGTCGCTCTGGTCGGCGTCGTCCTGCTCGTCGCCGGGTATCTCGGCGTCTCGGGCACGACCGTGACGAGTGATCAACTCTCCTACCTCGCGTCGTCCACGCTGCCGGGTATCGCGGTGCTCGTCGCAGGTGCTGTCCTGCTCGCCCGGGCCGCCGCCTTGGCTCATCAACGTTCAACCGAAGCACTCAACCGTCAGGTCGAGTCCCTCGTCGCCTGGCTCAGCGATGCGTCGAACGATGCCGAATCACCTACGGATCCAGGCGAGTGACCGGGGCTGTGCTCACCGTCACCGAACTGAGCGTGCGGTTCGGAGGTCTACTCGCCAACAACGAGATCTCGATGTTGTTGCCGGCACAGTCGATCAGCGCGATCGTCGGGCCCAACGGCGCGGGCAAGACGACGTTGTTCAACGCGATCACCGGTGCAATCCGAGCCACCTCGGGCCGCATCGACTTCGGCGACGTGGACATCACGAACATGTCGGCGACCGCGCGCGGTCGACTCGGCATCGCGCGCACGTTTCAGAACCTCTCGCTGGTCGAGGACCTCAGCGCTGTCGACAACATCACCGTCGGTCTCGGCCGGTTCCGGCGCAGCGGATTGCTCTCTGCGATGTTGTCGCTGCCGCGGTCCTTGCGCACCGACCGCGCCACACGCGCCTGCGCGCGTAACGCCCTGGGCTTCGTGGGGCTTGCAGAGGCGGCGGATCGCCCGGCCGGGCATCTCAACTACGGCGACCGACGCCGCGTCGAGATCGCTCGTGCCATCGCGCTTGCGCCATCGCTGCTACTGCTCGATGAGCCCTCGGCCGGAATGGGCCCGTCCGAGACCGACGAACTCGCAGAACTCTTCGTCGCCATCAAACGAGAGTTCGGCTGCAGCATCCTCGTCGTCGAACACGACATGACCATGGTTCGGGCGGTCGCCGAATTCACGCTGGTGCTCGATCACGGCGTGGTCATCTCCTCCGGCGCGACGACTGCAGTGCTGGCCGACCCGGCAGTCACCGCCGCCTATCTCGGATCGAACCCGAGCGCCGCGTCGTCCTCACC
>ERZ1026814.1207-NODE-1207-length-10437-cov-3.137148_pt1 | contig 10437 bp, 7 predicted proteins | sample MGYA00520871_ERZ1026814 | MGnify/ENA primary metagenome ERZ1026814 (study PRJEB33270, sample SAMEA104284478) | anaerobic digester metagenome | biome: Anaerobic digester microbiome; feature: mesophilic sludge digester; material: Anaerobic digester biomass | place... | reverse complement strand
GGGTACCAGGGGCCATGGGAACCGAGGCTACCCGTCGCTCGTAGGGCCGGCGATGCCGACGGAGCGGGCCGCAGCCTCGACCGTATTGACCAACAACATGGCCCTGGTCTGGGGCCCACACCACCGATGCGGGGCGACAGCCAACCGGCCACCTCCGCCACCTCATCGGCGACGTCGGAGACCACTTTGCGGCCGGCCATCGTGACGCCGGCGGCCACCACCGCCGAACCGGGCCGCACCATGTCGGCGGTGATCACGCCCGGTGCACCGGCGGCCGCCACGATGACGTCGGCGGTTCGAGTGAACGATCCGAGATCCTCCACGCCGGTGTGCACCACGGTGACCGCAGCGTTGGCGCCCTCACGCTTCAGCGCGGCCAGGAGCGCCAGCGGCCGACCGATGGTCAGCCCTCGCCCAACGATCACCAGATGGCGGCCTGCGAGCTCGACCCCATGTTCGGCGAGCAGCGCGAGGATGCCGTTGGGGGTGCACGGGAGGGGCGCCTCCTCCCCCATGACCAGTTTGCCCAGATTGACCGGGTGCAACCCATCGGCGTCCTTGGCCGGGCTCATGACCAGCATCGCTGCTTCAAAGTCGAGCCCCGCTGGAACCGGGTATTGCAGGATGAACGCATCGACCCGATCGTCGGCGTTCATCTCGGCGATGACAGCCTCGAGTTCGTCCTGAGTCGTGCCCATCGGCATGCCTCGGTGCACCGAGGCCATGCCCACGTCGGCACAATCCTGGTGCTTACCGGCCACGTACCGGGCGCTGGGGCCGTCGTCGCCCACAAGGACGGTGCCCAACCCCGGAGGACGACCCTGCTCCGACAAAACGCCGGGGCGCGCAAGTTGCTCCACCCGGACCGCCAACTCGGCCTTGATCCGGTCGGCCAACGCCTGCCCGTCCAATGTCTTCGCAGTCATGGGACCACGCTAACCGGCCGCCCATACACCTCACCGGTGAGGCCGGTCAGTGCCGGAAGTGTCGTACCCCGGTGAACACCATGGCCATGCCCGCCTCATTGGCCGCTGCGATCACCTCGTCGTCCCGCACCGAGCCGCCCGGCTGGATCACGCAGGTGGCACCGGCGTCAGCGGCGGCATCGAGCCCATCACGAAACGGGAAGAACGCGTCGGAGGCACATGCACCACCGACCGCACGGCCGGCCGCCTTCTCGGCCGCGATCCGGCCGGCATCCCGGCGGTTCTGCTGCCCGGCACCAATTCCAACCGCCGTCTTGTTCTTCACCAGAACGATGCAGTTGGAGCTGACCTTTGCCGCCAGTCTCCAGGCCAACTCCAGGTCGAGCCATTCGGCCTCATCGGGAGCCCGTTCGGTCACGGTCACACAAGCGGCCCGGTCAAACCCTCCCTGATCGGTGGTTTGCACCAACAGCCCGCCGGAGATGGATCGCACCTGGAGCTCCGGTTCGGTCGGCGCTGTGGTCTCCAACAGCCGAAGGTTCTTCTTCTTCGCCAGAATCTCCCGGGCCTCGGGGGTGTAGCCGGGCGCCACCACCACCTCGGTGAACACGGGTGACAGCGCCTCGGCCACCTCGCCCGTCAGGTCTCGATTGACCGCCACGATGCCGCCGAACGCAGACACCGGATCGCCCTCGTGGGCGCGCCGATAGGCGGTCAGCAGATCGTCAGCCACCGCTGCGCCACACGGGTTGGCGTGCTTGATCACCACCGCTGCCGGACCGTCGCCGAGGCTCCAGACCAAGCGCCAGGCGGCGTCGGCGTCGTAGACGTTCAGGTAGGACAGGTCCTTACCCTGATGCTGCACCGCATCGTCCCAGCACCCACCGTTGCCCGTTCGGTACCGGGCGCCGACCTGGTGGGGATTCTCTCCGTAGCGCAACACGGCGGACCGGGTGGCGGCGAGGGTCAAGCGCTCGGGAAGAGCACTGATGTCCGTAACGTCCTCGCCCTCCTGGTTTGCCGGTGACGCAGAAGCCTCAGGTTGCAGAGCCCCGGTCCGCATCCAGCCTGCGATCTGAACGTCGTAGTCGGCGATCACCTCGAAGGCCCGCACCGCCAGCGCCCGACGGGTGTCGACCGAGAGTTCGCCAGTTTGCTCGACCTCATCCACCACCCCCGCGTAGTCGGAGGGATCGACCAACACCCCGACATGCGCGTGGTTCTTGGCCGCGGCCCGCACCATGGTGGGCCCGCCGATGTCGATCAGCTCAATGCCCGGGTCCGATGCGAACGGATACAGGTTGACCACCACCAGATCGATGGGCTCAATGCCATGCTCCGCAAGGTCGGCCAGGTGGGTGGGATCATCACGATCCGCCAGCAGCGCACCGTGAACCGCAGGATGAAGCGTCACCACCCGATGCGACAGCATCTCGCCGAAACCAGTGAGCTCGGCAAGAGGTTGCACCGTGATACCGGCTTCGGCACGCACGGCGGCGGTGCCCCCGGACGAGAGCAACTCCCAACCCGCTCGCACCAGCACCTTCGCCAGATCAACAACGCAGGTCTTGTCATAGGTCGACAGCAGGGCTCGGCGGCGTTCCGCCATGATCACTCTCCGGGGTTCGTTGGCCGACGTCACACTCGGGCGCCGGCGCCGGTCGACCCTACCGGGCCACCCCAAGAGGCCACCAACGGCCCCGGGTCGGCGAGCACCCACGGCACCTTTCGGTCCCCTTTCAAGAAATTCACTTGACCTTGAACCCCATCTCAGAAAGACTGAACACCAGTCGAGCCAACGCAGTCTCGGCGCCCACGCAGAACACATTTCGGCTGGGCGCTGCCACCGGCGCTGGGGCTCGTTCCTGGTTCACCATCCTCCGGCACAGCGCTCGTCGAGCGAGAGAAGGGGACCAGTGTGAGTCGTTTCTTCGAAAGCATCGAGACCTTGATCAGAATCGTGGCGCTGATTGGAGGAGCGATTCTCGGCCTGTTGCTGATGGTGATGACGTTTGCGGTCTGACCCCTGATCGGCCCGGCCTGGCGTGACGACCCCGGCCTGGCCGATTTGGAAGCTAGCGTGCCCCCGGTGTGCGTCACCCTTGAAGCGCGCCTGCAACGGTTATGACCTCACCGAGCGCACCTCCAGCCAACCCTCCGGGAAACCACCCGCCAACGGACAGCGGTGGCCGGTCCGCGTCGGCGAACGGGTCCGACGTTGCCGACGAAAATCCCAGGTCGCTCTCCCAACGGGTTGAGGGAGCCGGTGACAGCACCGTCCTCGACCTGACGATCGGCGTCGAGGGTGCCGGTCCGGTGACGACCGCGCCCGTTCCGCCCGATGATTCCCCCACGACGAGCGCTGGCGACCCGCCCATGCTGCGTCACCGGAACTGCCTGGACGGCATCCGGGGCCTCGCCGTACTCACCGTGGTGTTCTTTCACCTCGAACTTGGGTGGATGCGCGGCGGGTACCTGGGCGTCGATGTGTTTTTTGTGCTGTCCGGGTTCCTGATCAGCACCCTCCTGATCCGCGAATGGACCAAGCACGGGCGGATTGACCTGAAGGGGTTCTGGGTCCGCCGGGCACGGCGACTGTTGCCCGCCATGCTCGTCGTGCTGGCAGCCGTCGCCGCGTTTGCGGTGTTTCTCGCCCAGCCCGAGCAGCTCAGCGATATTCGGAGCCAGGGGCTCGCATCACTGTTCTACGTCACCAACTGGGCTCGAGCCGCAGAGAAGACGAGCTACTTCGACACCTTCGCCGCAAAGAGTCCGCTGGAGCACTACTGGTCACTCGCCATCGAGGAGCAGTTCTACGTCGTCTGGCCTCTGGTGGTCATGGCGCTCTTCACCTGGCGCAGCCGAGCGAAGGGCACCTTGGATCGTGCTCGTCGCTACGACGTGCCGCTCGGGCTCGTTGGGCTGATCGGCGCGGCTGCTTCGGCCACGTTGATGGCCGTGCTGTACTCGCCCGACAACTCCAGCCTGTACTTCCGCACCGACACTCGCGTGCAGGGACTGCTCATTGGAGTGGCGTTGGCAGCGCTCTTCGACGCCGTCGGTCGACGGCTCATGGCCGCCCCACCGGCATGGTTGGTGCCCGCCGGGTGGGCCGCAGGGCTGGCGTTCCTCGTGGCGATCGTCACCGACGTAACCCCCGCGTGGCTCTATCAGGGCGGGTTTCTGTTGATCGCCGTGCTGACCGCCGTCGTCATCCTGGCGGCGATGGCCCACCCACGTTCATCACTGGACCGCGCCTTGTCGGTCCGACCTCTCCGATTCTTCGGCCGCATCTCATATGGCCTGTACCTGTGGCACTGGCCGGTGATCCTGGCGCTCACCCCCGAACGCACAGGCCTTCCCATGCCGGCGCTCAACGTGTTGCGATTCGCCATCTCGGTGGCGTTGGCCGTGGTGAGCCTGCTGGTGCTCGAGGTGCCCATTCGAGAACGGCGGCTGCCGGTCCGGGTCGAGTTCGCGAGCCTCGGGGTGGTGCCGGTTGCCTTGGCGGTAGCCCTGCTGGTCACCACCACAGGCGGCGAGCTGACCCTCGAAGAGGCGTACGCCGCCGACCAACGCACAACGGCGCCTGTCCAGACCGTCGCGCCGGTGGCCACGCCAAACCACACCGACACCCTGGTGTTGGGCGACGAATTGGCGCTCGCCCTTCCCGCCGACTGGGGCGACCCGGACGGCGACGGTCCTGCCACCGGGTCGGTCACGCTGGCTGGAACCGCTTGCGACGACGCCACCAGGCTGTGCGACGACTGGCGTCAGCGGTGGAAGGCGCGCGTCGATCAGGCGTCACCCGACGTCGTGATGGTGGCAATCCGAAACTGGCAGCCCTTCGACGATACCAACGCCAAGATGGACGTCTTCGATGCGGCTTTGACCGAATCGGCGTTCGTCGACGGTATGGATCGGCTGGCGACGGAGCTTGGTGCCGGGCCCACCGCTGACGGCGGCCGCACCGTGGTGTTTCTGACCGCTCCGAAGCGCAGCGAAGACGGCTCGCTGGACCCTTTCGTTGTGGAACGCACCCGCGAGGCGGCCCGGCAGGTCACCGTCCGGCGCAACGGCGCCGTCCAGGAGGTCTCCATGGAGCGATTGTGGTGCGGCCCGGTGCGATGCATCGACCAAGCGCGTCTTTACCCTGCGAAGGGCCGGTTCGAGGTGGTCAGCCCCAACGCAGAGGCATTTGGTACGGCGCTCGCCGGCGTGGCCCGCCGGGCGGTCACCGACCACCTGGCCCGCGAGGCATCAGGCGACCAGCTCCGTGTGCTTTTGGTAGGCGACTCGGTGGCATGGTCGATCGGCTCCAATTTTCATGGCACCACCAAAGCAGCGGATCAGAAGATTCTGTTGTGGAATCAGGCCGAGTTCGCCTGCTACCCGGACCCGGCACCGGGCCCGCGCCTCGGGCTGCCGGGCACCGTCAGCACCGAATGCCCCGATTGGGCCGAGCGCTGGCCCACCTATCTCGACGAGTTCCAACCTCAGGTCGTCCTCCTCCCGGTCAGTCAGTGGATGATCCTCGACCGCGACGTCGATGGACGACGTATTGCGTTTGACTCCGACGAGATGCGCCGGCGGATTAAGAAGTACTACGGGCAAACCATCGACGTGATGTCCAAGACCGGCGCGCTCGTGGTGTTGACCACCGTCATCCCCAACGTGGCATCGACCAAGTCCATCACGAAGGACGCCGACGTCGCCGAAAGCCAGCGTCGGGAGGTGGCGCTCAACAAGATCATCACCGAGTTGGTGGCCTCCCGTCCCGACGACGCGGCGTTGATCGACCTGGCCGGTTGGATCTGCGAGGGAACCAAGTGCGCTGAGGAACTCGACGGCGTGCGGCTTCGACCCGACGGCGGCCACTTCTCCTCCGAGAGCTCACCGCTCGCCGGGGCGTTCCTCACCGAGGAGCTGGAGCGCGTGGCCAAGGAGCGGGGTTTGAGTCCCGACGCCGACGCAACCACAGCCACGACGTCGGCGGCGTCGAAAACCGCGCCTCCGCCCCCACCAAACGGCTGAGCGACCTCAGCGGCCCGGGGACTTCGTCAGCACCCAGCCGCGTTCAAGCACCTCGGCCAGCACCTGCGGGTAGATGCGGCGTTCAACGGCCTTGATCCGCTCATGCAGGCTGGCCTCATCGTCACCGGGCAGCACCGGCACCGCCTCCTGAGCGAGAATGGGACCCGCGTCCACCTCCAGGGTGGCAACGTGCACGGTGCAACCCGTGACCTTCACCCCTGCGTCAAGAGCGGCTCGCACTGCGTGCCAACCTTTGAACGAAGGCAACAGGGCCGGATGGGTGTTGATGATGTTCCCGGGCCGAGCATCAAACGCCGTCTGCGTGAGGATCGTTCCCCATCCAGCCATGGCCACCAGGTCGATGTCGGCGTCATTCCACGCTGAAACGACCTTGCACGTATAGCCCTCCCGGTCGAAGTCGTCCGAAAAGTCGGTTCGTTCGATCACCTGAAGCGAAAGGCCATGACGCTGAGCCACCTGCTCGGCTGCACAACGGCGGTCGACCAGCACTGCCGCCACCTCAAGGCCGGATGCCACCATGGCGTCAAGCAGCGTGCCCGAACCCGAAACCATCACACCAAGCCTCATCGGTTGTCACCCGACCTCATACGCTCACCCGGGCGTATCCGTTAAAGGTTCTTGACGATCTCAACCATCAACTCGCCGCACTCGGTCGGGTTGGCCCCCACCTTCACCCCGGCGGCCTCAAGCGCCTCCATTTTGGCGGCGGCGGTGCCCTTGCCGCCGGAGACGATGGCACCGGCGTGCCCCATCTTCTTGCCGGCTGGGGCGGTCTGACCGGCCACGTAGGCCGCCACCGGCTTCGACATGTGCGTAGCGATGTACTCCGCTGCGTCCTCTTCCGCCGAGCCGCCGATCTCACCGATCATCATGACGGCGGACGTCTGCGGGTCGGCCTCGAAGGCCTCCAGGCAGTCGATGAAGCTGGTGCCCGGCACCGGGTCGCCACCAATACCAACGCAGGTGGTGACGCCAATGTTCTGCTGCTGCAACTCGTACAGAGCCTGGTAGGTGAGCGTGCCGGAACGGCTGACGATCCCCACCGAAATCTCGCCGTCGACCGGCGCCTTGGCGATGTGACCGGCGGTGATGCCGATGTTGGCCTGGCCGGGGCTGATGAGGCCCGGACAGTTGGGGCCGAGCAGGCGCACGTCGGGGTGGTCGCGCTTGAGCTTGTTGAAGAACCACGCCTCATCCTGGGCGGGAACGCCCTCGGTGATGACGATGATCAGCTTGATACCACCCTCGGCGGCCTCCATGACGGCACTCTTCACGCCCGGGGCGGGGATGAAGATACAGGACGTGTCGGCACCGGTCTCGGCGACGGCGTCGGCCACCGTGGCGAAGATGGGGATGCCATCGACGTCGGTGCCGGCCTTCTTCGGGTTGGTACCGGCAACCACGTTGGTGCCGTAGTCACGGTTCAGCAGACCGTAGTAGCGACCGGTCGAGCCGGTGAGGCCCTGGTAGACGACCTTGGTGTTGGAATCGACGAAGATGCTCATGAGTTCTCAGGTCCCTTGGCTAGTAACTGATGCTCAGGCGCGGGCTGCGGCGAGCTCGACGGCCTTGGCGGCGGCGGACAGCATGGTGGATTCCATCTGCAATGTGTCGCCAAGGTGGGGCTTGAGGATCTCGCGCCCCTCGTCGGCATTGGTGCCGTCCAAACGCACCACCATCGGATGGGCCAGGTCGATACGACCGAGCGCTTCGATGATGCCGTTGGCCACCTCCTCGCCGCGGGTGATGCCACCGAAGATGTTGATGAGGATGGACTTCACGCGAGGATCGTTGTCGAGGATGGTCAGCGCCGCGACGAACTTGTCGGCATCTGCGCCGCCCCCGACGTCCAGGAAGTTGGCGGGGCTTCCGCCCGCCTGGTTGACGACGTCCAGGGTGCTCATCGCCAGGCCGGCGCCGTTGGCGATGATGCCCACCGACCCCTCGAGGCCGACGTACTCCAGACCGGCTTCGTGGGCGGCCTCCTCGCGCCCGTCGCGCTCCTGAGTGGCCTCGTAGGCAGCCCATTCATGACGGAACCCGGCGTTGTTGTCCAGCGTGACCTTGGCGTCAAGGGCATGGACCTCACCGGTGGGCTTGAGGATCAGCGGGTTGATTTCCACCAGGTCGGCGTCGCCGTCGACGTACGCGGTGTAGAGCTTGCCCAGGATGTCGACCGCACCCTCGGTGGCATCCGGGTTGAGGTTGGCGGCGGCCACCCACGAGCGGATCGTGGCCTCGTCCAGGCCATCGACGGGATCGATCCAGATTTTGGCGATGGCGTCAGGGTTGTCGTCGGCCATGGTCTCGATCTCGACACCACCCTCAGCGCACACCATGCCGAGATTGGCCTTCTTGGCCCGATCCAAAGTGAAGCTGGCGTAGTACTCCTCGGCAATGTCGGAGGCAACCTCGATCCACACCACGTTCACGGTGTGGCCCTTGATGTCCATGCCGATGATGTCGGTGGCGAAGGTGCGCACCTCGTCGGCGTCGTTGGCCAGCTTGATACCGCCCGCTTTACCGCGCCCTCCCACCTGCACCTGGGCCTTGACGACCACCGGATAGGTGTTCAGGCGCTCGGCGGCGGCGACGGCGTCCTCGACGGTGGTCACCGCCTCACCGGCCGACACCGGAATGTCGAATGAGCCGAAGAACTGCTTGCCCTGATATTCGAAGAGGTCCACGCGGGAAGCCTTCCAGGAAGCCCGCCCGCCAGGCAATACGACCCCATCATCTCGGAGTCCCGGAGGGGTGTGGAGGTGTGCCGGTGAAACTCACCGGCACACCTCCACACCTCTGCTCCACACCTCTGCTCCCTCTCCACACCCCCGCGATCCAGGCTGCTCGCCGCCCACGCGCCCCTACCGTGCCGACGTCAACGGGTACCGCGACCCGTGGACGGACGGCTCGCCACCCCCGACCATGCCGGATGGCTCCTTCACTGCCATCGGCATCTTCCAACAACAGTCGCACTCATGATCAGCGGTGGATGGCCCTCTCACGTGCCCATCGCGTGTTCGGCGCTGCGGAAGCCGAACCGTTCGGCATCAGCAGTGACGCGCTCCGCCAGAGGGCTGCGACCGGAGGTCTGCAACGAGTGGGTCGAGGTTGGTACGCCCCGGCCGACCGGCCGCTGACCTGGACCCACCGTGTGGAGTGGGCGACTCGGACTACTGGCGGTGTGGCCAGCCACCGGGCGGCTGCGGTGCTGTGGAAGCTGGAGGGCTTCCGTGCCTCGAAGCCTGAGGTACTCGTTCCCTTCGAACGACGGGTTCGACCGACGGGCGTCAAGGTGCACCGAACCCGCCGTTGGAGTCCGGCCGGGCACTCCGAACGAAACGGCATTGCGGTCGTGGGCCCTGCGGTGCTGATCGGCCAGCTGGCTTCCTACCTGCCCGAGGTGCGGCTTCGTGCGTGCATCGATCAACTGATCCGCGAGAAGCACCTCACCGTGGCGACACTTGCTCGATTTCATGTGGAGACCCCGCTCGGCACGCCCGGCCGGGCCGCTTTGGGCGAGGTCTTGTCGCAGTTTGTGGAGGACGAGCGGGTGCCGATGAGCGACTTCAGCCGCCTGGTTGCCGACCTGCTCGTCGCCGGCGGGCTGACCGAACCCGTGCTCGAGCACAACTTCTACGACGACGAGGGGCTGATCCAGATGGTCGACCTGGCCTACCCCAACCAGTCCGAAGCGCTGGCCATCGGGCTGGACTCGCTGAGCCATCACCGGGATCGGGCCACGTTCATCGGCGACCGACGCGCCCGCAACCGGCTGGAGCTACTTGGCATCAAGGTGCTGCTGTTCACCTGGTGGGACTACACCGACGAACCCGAACTGCTGGTTGCCCAGGTCCGGAAGGCGTTGTCAGGGCACTGAACGGCAGGGCCGCTGAACGGCAGGGCCGCCTGAGGGAGCGACGTGACAGGCCGGTAGAGTCGATCGCGGCAACGTTCGACCGCCACAGCTTCACGGGAAGCAGGCGCGCCGGTCCTCCTGGACCGGCGCGCCAGCCCGTCTCAGCCAACCCCGCCCGTCTCAGCCAACCCCGCCCGTCTCAGCCACAAGGAACAGGACCCCCTCATGGAACTCACCGGCAGCCGCATCCTGCTCACCGGCGCCAGCGGCGGCCTGGGCCAGGCGATCGCCCGGCGGCTCGCCCGCTACGGCGCGCACTTGACCCTGACTGCCCGAAACCGGCCGGCGCTCGACAGCCTGGCCGATGAAACCCGAGGCACCGTGGTGGAGGCCGACCTGGCCAAGCGAAGCGATGTACAGAAGTTGGTCAAGATCTGTCTCTTATACACATCTCCGAGCCCACGAGACCGTACTAGATCTCGTATGCCGTCTTCTGCTTGAAAAAAAAAATTACACAACCACACCATGTCCAACTCTCCATACACTCTATCACAACAGATACATTCACTCTCACACCACAGCTCACTCCACCATCAT
>ERZ1026814.1200-NODE-1200-length-10474-cov-2.030250_pt1 | contig 10474 bp, 8 predicted proteins | sample MGYA00520871_ERZ1026814 | MGnify/ENA primary metagenome ERZ1026814 (study PRJEB33270, sample SAMEA104284478) | anaerobic digester metagenome | biome: Anaerobic digester microbiome; feature: mesophilic sludge digester; material: Anaerobic digester biomass | place... | reverse complement strand
CCTAGTAGTCCACTAATACATTGTCACACTATCACATGCTCTGTTTCGCTTGTCGAGCTGTTAATTGTTGCCATTCACCTGGTGGTTTATGCTGTGATGTGTTTTTTTTTTTTTTTTTTTTGTAATGATACGGCGACCACCGAGATCTACACAGAGTAGATCGTCGGCAGCGTCAGATGTGTATAAGAGACAGACCTTGTGGCGTCGGCGCTGGTCGAGTATCCGCTCTTGACGCCGAAGCCGGGCTGGGCGGAGCAGCCTCCGGCTGAGTGGAAACGCGCGGCACTCGAAGCGCTCACGATGCTGGCACATTCGCCCAACGTGAATGCGGCCGACGTCAGAGGCCTCGGCCTTACAGGTCAGATGCACGGGTCGGTCTTTCTCGACAAGGACAACCGCGTCTTGCGGAATGCCATCCTCTGGTCCGATCAGCGCACCGCGCCCCAATGCGCCCACATCACCGAAACGGTTGGCGAGAAGCGGCTCATCGAGATGGTCTGTAATCCCGCGCTGACGGGTTTCACCGCACCGAAAATCCTCTGGCTGCGCGACCACGAGCCGGAAATCTATGACCGGGTACGCAAGGTGCTCCTGCCCAAGGATTATGTGCGTTACGCACTGACCGGCGAATTCGCCACCGACGTTGCCGACGCGTCGGGCACGCTGCTTTTCGATGTGAAGAACCGGGGTTGGCATAAGGGGCTGATGGAACTCCTCGACATCCCGGCGGAATTCATGCCGACCGCCTATGAAGGCACCGAGGTCGCGGGCACGCTCTCGAGAGACGCCGCGGCCGCTAGCGGTCTCCGTGAAGCGAGTCCAGTGGTGGCGGGCGGCGGCGACCAGTGCTCCCGGCGCAGAAGGTCCTCGGCCGCCTGCTCCGCCTGACGGTCGAAGTCGCGCGGCGCCACGCCCGCCACGGCCAGCAATGCGGTCACACGCTCCTCCAGCGGCGGGTGCGTGTCGCGCCACGCCGCCGCCGACCGGCCGCTCGAGCCCGTGGCGCGGATGCAGAGCGGCGCCAGCCCCTCGGGGATGTAGCCCGCGCCGCCGGGATGGCGGCCGATGATGCGCAGCGCCTCGGCGAGAGCGAGCGGGTCGCGCGTGTAGCGGACCGCGGCGAGGTCCGCCGCGCTCTCGCGCTCGCGGCTGAGCGCGGCGTTGACCACGGCCGCAGCGAGCTGCATCAGCCACAGCCAGCCGCGCAATGCCGAAGCGACGAAGACGACCGACGAGGCGCCTGAACCCGCCTCGCCCTCGGTGGCCTCGTCCAGCGCATCGGCCAGCGACGAGTAGATGCCGAAGAGCAGGCAGGAGACGGTCACCGTGACGTAGCTGCCCGAGAGGATGTGGGCGAACTCGTGCGCGACGACGGCCTGCAGCTGCTGGCGCGACAACCGGGCCAGGGTGCCCTCCGTCACGCCGATCACGCCGCCGCCGTGGAGGTCGCTGAAGGCGAAGGCGTTGAACCCGACGGTGCGGACGACCACGCACTCGATGCGCGGCGCCCCGGTGGAGATGCGCATCTCCTCGACGATGTTGGCGAGGCGCTCGTGGTAGCGGTCGCCGGGGTCGAGCGGCCGGCAGTGCAGGGCGCGGAGGAGCCGCTCGCGCGCGCCGACCCGGGCGAGGCTCCAGTAGACGAGCGAGAAGACGAGCGCCGCAGCCAGCACCGTGAGCACACCCGGGGCGCTGAGAAGCCACGACAGGCCGCCCACGAGCGGGATCGTCAAACGGAGGATACCGAGCACGATGAGGCAGGCGACCCAGAGCGTGACGAACGCGAGCCCGAGCAGCAGCGCGAACAGCGACCAGATGCGCCAGCGCTTCTCGCGCTCGACCTCGAACAGGGTGCGACGGAGCGGGGTGTTCATCTCCCGGTCGGCCATCGTCCCCTTCCCGTCGCTCTCTCCCTCACCGGAGGTCGACATCCCGCTTCACATTACTTAACACTACAGACGTGGTTTCAACTGTCTTGACGGTGGTAATATACCGACTGCGTGGCGGAGTCCCCCTCCACACACCCCTCCCCACGCGGGTACCACCTCCAGGTACCACCCCATGGCTCCTTTCACAAGCCCCTCCCCCCAGAGGGGCTGCCCGGAGACGGGAGTGAAGGGTACACGAAGCGGCGCTCCCCGGCGCCGCTTCTGTGCGTACGGGGCCGGTGCTCAGGCGCGGCGTCAGCTCACCGCTCGAGAAGCCCGGACATGGAGAGGAAGTTCTCGGTGAGCCGCCGGCAGAAGGCCGGGTAGGCGGGCAGGTGTCTCTCTGTGTCGGCGCGGAGGCGCTCGCCGAACTCCTCGCCCACATGCTTGTGCTCTTTGATCGCGTCCTCCACCCAGTGCGGCGCCATCGCGGCGTCGATGTGGGGGTGGAACTGCGTGCCCCACGCACGGCCGCCGGTGCGGAAGGCCTGCACGCTGTCGTCGGAGCGCGCGACCAGACGCGAGGTCGGCGAGGGCCGGATCGAGTAGGCCCGCCTGGTGAACGTGCTGAAGGTCGAGGGGGCGCCCTGCTGCCGCGGGTCGTCGTACTCCTTCTCGACCTCCATCCACCCGAGCACCGGGTGTCTGCGCCGGTACACGTCGCCGCCGGAGGCGACCACCAGCAACTGCGCGCCGAGACTGATGCCCCACACCGGAGCCCCCTCGTGCACCATGCGGCGCATGAGCTTGACTTCGTCGGCGAGGAAGGGGTGCTGGCGCGTCTGGGTCACGTGCATCGCGCCGCCGAGGCTGATGAGGCCGGAGGTCTCGTCCGGCCACGCCGGCAGTGCATCGCCGCGATAGACGTGGCGCATGACGTACGGCACCTGGAACTCGTCGAGGGCGGCAGCGATACTGCCGGGCGGACCGTCGGGCTCGTGCTGGACGATCGTCAGCGGGTGCATCGGCGGCTCCTCTCGGCGTCGACTCCAGTATACCTGAGAGGCCTGCGGAGCAGGTAGCCCCGGGGCCGCCCGGGGCGGCGCCTTGCGGCCGGGGACGCGCATCTGGGAGACTGGGGCCATGAGCGGCACCATCCCCACACACGGGCCTGCGGACCCGTCCACCGGCGCCCCTCTCGTCGAGGTGGTGTCGGCCGGCAACGAGGTCCTCATCGGCGACGTGCTCGACACCAACACCAACTGGCTCTGCACGCGCGTGACCGGCCTCGGGGGGCTGGTGCGCCGCACGGTCATGCTGCGCGACGACGTCGCCGCGATCGGCGCCGAGCTCAGAGGCTGCCTGGCCCGGCGCCCCGCGCTTGTCTTCACCGTCGGCGGGCTCGGTCCGACCGGCGACGACCGGACGCTCGAGGGCGTGGCGCTCGGCCTCGGAGTCCCGCTCGCGCTGCACCCCGGAGCGGAGCGCATGGTGGCGGCGAAGTACGAGGAGTTCTTCGCCGCCGGCCACGTGCCCTTCCCCGAGATGAACGAGAGCCGGCGCAAGATGGCGCGGCTGCCGGCCGGCGCCGAGCCGCTGGTCAACCCCATCGGGGGGGCACCGGGCGTCCTCTGCCGCCGCGACGGCGTGCGCATCGTCTCGCTGCCGGGCGTCCCTGGCGAGCTCAGGGCGATCGTCGACGAGTCGCTCGGTCCGCTCTTCTCCGAGATCTTCGGCGACGCCCGGTACGAGGAGCGCTCCCTCGAGGTGGAGTTGCAGGACGAGTCGGCCATCGCCGACGTGCTGCGCGCCGCCGAGGAGCGGCACCCGGCCGTCTACGTCAAGTCGCGCGCCAAGGTGCTGGGCTCGACGCATGTGATCCGGATCACCCTCAGCGCGCGCGGCCGGGACGACTCGGCGGTCGCCGCGCTCCTCGCGCCGGCGGCGGAGCAACTGCTCACGCAGGTCGCCGCCGCCGGCTTCAGCATCCGCCCGGCGGCGGAGACCGGGCGCGGCGGCGCGGGCGGATAGAGTCGCGAGACCGGCGACAGGGGGTGAAGGCCACTCCTCACGCCCGGGCACTCGCCTGGCTGATCGACTTCATGGACGGCTACTGGGGCCTCGTAGGGATCGCGGTGGTGGTGACGCTCGAGGTCGCCGTGTTCGCCCCCCGCGGCATGGTCGAGTGGATCGTCGGCGCCGGGATCGCGGGCGCCGCCCTGCTCGTCGGATGGCTGGCCGGCCACTCCGGCTGACCGCCTGCCGGCGTCCGCCGCGGGGTCACGGGGACGGCGCCGGGCAGACGGCGCCGCGCCCGTCAGCCGAGATGGTCCTCGATGAAGTGCGTGGTGACCTCACCGGCCATGAACAGCGGGTGGTCGAGCACCCGACGGTGGAACGGGATCACGGTCTTGACGCCGTCCACGAGGAACTGGTCCAGGGCCCAGCGTGAGCGCGCCAGCGCCTCCTCGCGGTCGCGGCCCCACACGATCAGCTTGCCGAGCAGGCTGTCGTAGAACGGCGGCACCGCGTACCCCTGGTAGACGTGGCTGTCGAGGCGGACCCAGGGCCCGCCCGGCGGCGCCCACCGCGTGACCACCCCGGGCGACGGCATGAAGCCCTGCGCCGGGTCCTCCGCGTTGATGCGGAACTCGATGGCATGACCCTCGAGCTCGATGTTCTCCTGCCTGAGCGGCAGCCCCTCGCCGGCGGCGATCCGGATGCCCGTCTTGACGATGTCCACGCCGCTGACCATCTCGGTGACGCAGTGCTCGACCTGCACGCGGGTGTTCATCTCCATGAAGTAGAAGCTGCCGTCGCGGTCGAGGAGGAACTCGACGGTCCCGGCGCCCTCGTAGTCGGCGGCGAGGGCCGCGGCCACCGCCGCCGCGCCCATCTCCGCCCGCAACCCCGCGTCCACGGCCGGCGAGGGCGCCTCTTCGATGAGCTTCTGGTGGCGCCGCTGGATGCTGCAGTCGCGCTCGCCGAGGTGCACCCCGTGGCCGCGGCCGTCGGCCAGCACCTGGATCTCGACGTGGCGCGGCGCACCGATGTACTTCTCGACGTACACGGCGCCGTTGCCGAACGCCGCCTCCGCCTCGGCCTGGGCCTGCCGCACCGCGGAGCCGAGCTCGGAGAGGTCCTTCACGATGCGGATGCCCTTGCCGCCGCCGCCGCCCGACGCCTTGACCATCAGCGGCACGCCGAGGTCACGGGCCACCACCTCGGCCTCGGCGGCGTTCCCGATGATGCCCTCCGAGCCCGGCGTCACCGGCACTCCGGCGGCGGTCATGGTGGCCCGCGCCGCCGCCTTGTCGCCCATGAGCCCGATGCTCTCCGGGGACGGCCCGATGAACTTGATGCCGTGCTCGCGGCAGAGGGCGCTGAACTCCGCCCGCTCCGCCAGGAACCCGTAGCCCGGGTGGATCGCCTCGGCGCCCGTCTGCAGCGCCGCCTGGACGAGCGCCGGCATGACCAGATAGCTCTGCGCGGCCGACGGCGGGCCGATGCACACGGCCTCGTCGGCGTAGTGCACGTGCAGGCAGTCGGCGTCGGCCTCGCTGTACACGGCGACCGTGCCCACGCCCAGCTCGCGGCAGGCACGGATCACGCGGATGGCGATCTCGCCGCGGTTGGCGATGAGGACCTTGTCGAACACCGTCGCTCCTTGCTCCCTTGACGGCGCGAGTATAGCCGAGGACCGCGGCGCCGAGTGACGCCGGACCTGACAACGCTTTGGCCGCGGGTGCCCTTGAAACGGCGCCGGCGTCTGCCGATAGCGACCATGAGACACGGGCAGGACAACTCACCGGGCCGCTCGGCCCGGCATCTCATCCTCTCTCAGCCGGGCCGGTCTCCTTCATAAGACACAGCCGGACAGCCCGCATCCGGCGAAGGCCCCCGCCGGCCCGGCGCCTATCTCTCCACGCCGCGCGGGCACCGTACGGCCCTCTGCCGCGACGGGCGCACTCGTCCACCGCTCGCCGCGGAGACGTCCACCGCCGCCGTCCGCTCACCATCCTGCAGCGTCACGCCGATACGCTAGACTGGACGAGAGCCGCCAGGAGGTGCATCCGCCCATGCCCAGGAAGACCCTCGCGATCATCGACGACGACACCGAGCTGCTCGCCGAGCTCTCGCGGACACTGGCGTCCAGCTTCGACGTCACCGGGAGTCCCGGCGACCCCGCCACCATCGGGCTGCTGCGCGACGACCCGCCGGCGGCGATCGTGATCGACCTCGACCTGGTCGGCAGCGACCCTTACGAGCTCCTGCGGCTCGTGAGCGGCGACCCCGCGTTGCGCGGCGCCCCCGTGCTGGCGCTGTCGTCGGCGAGCGACTTCGCGACGCTCGAGCACGCCTACCGCGCGGGCGCCGCCGAGTACGTCACCAAACCCTTCTCGCCCGACGACCTGCGGGCCATGCTCGAGACCCTGACCAGAGGCAGCGCCACGCCCGTCAACGGCCGTCTCAAGCTGGGCGACCTGCTGGTCGCCAGCGGCGTCGTCACCAAGGAGCAGGTCAAGGCGGCGCTGGCGCGGCAGAGCAACGGCGGCGGCCGCCTCGGCGAGGTCCTGGTCGCCGAGGGCCTCGTGACCGAAGAGGACATCGTCACCGCCGTCGCCGACCAGATGCACATCGGCGTGGCCGACCTCGTGCACACCACGCCGCAGCCGGCCGCCCTCGGGCTCCTCCCGCGCGACTTCATCGTGCGGCGCCGGGTCATGCCGCTCAGCATCGACGAGGACGGCAGCCTGGTGCTCGCCATGACCAACCCGCTCGACATCATCACCGTCGACGAGGTCGTCATGCGCACCAAGAAGCGCGTGGTGTCGGTCATCTGCGGCGAGTCCGCCTTCGACGAGGCGGTCGGCATCTACTTCAGCTCGCGCGGCAAGCTCAGGGACGCGCGCGAGGAGACCGAGGAACCCCCCGCCGAGACCGGAGAGATCGACGCCGACATCATCGAGATCGTCGACGGCCTGCTCACCGACGCGGCCAGCATGGACGCATCCGACATCCACCTCGAGCCCCGGGAGGACTCCCTCGGGGTCCGCTGCCGCATCGACGGCGTGCTGCACGACATGCGGGAGTTCCCCAAGGAGCTGCAGGCCGGCATCATCAGCCGCCTCAAGATCATGGGCAACCTCGACATCGCCGAGCGGCGGCTCCCCCAGGACGGCCGCACGAGCTTCGAGCTCTCCAGCGGCGAGGCCGTGGACCTGCGCCTCGCCTCCATCCCGAGCATGTACGGCGAGAACCTCACCATCCGCATCCTCGAGGTCACGCCGCTGCCGCCCACCCTGGCGTCACTCGGGCTGGTGGGCGAGAACCTCGCGCGCTTCGAGAAGGCGCTCAAGGTCCCCGAGGGCGGCATCGTCATCGTCGGCCCCACCGGCTCCGGCAAGTCGACCACCCTTTACACCACGCTGGAGCTCATCAAGTCGCCGCAGCGCAAGGTCTACACCGTCGAAGACCCCATCGAGCGCAAGATCGAGGGCATCATCCAGACCGAGGTCAAGCCCATGATCGGGCTCACGTTCGCCCAGGCGCTGCGCTCCCTCGTGCGCGCCGACCCGGACGTGATCATGGTCGGCGAGATCCGCGACCTCGAGACGGCCAAGATGGCGGCCGACTCCGCCATCACCGGCCACCAAGTGTTCAGCACCCTGCACACCAACGACGCCTCGGCGGCCGTCAACCGGCTGGTCGAGATGGGCGTGCCGCGCTACCTGGTGGCCGCCGCCTGGCGGTGCTTCGTCGCCCAGCGGCTGGTGCGCCGCCTGTGTCCGCACTGCCGCGCCGAGGCCGCCATGACCGACGCCCGCTGGGAGGAGCTCGGCCTGGGCCCGGCCCCCAAGCGGCGCTTCAGGATCTGGGAGCCGGTGGGCTGCGGCAAGTGCTTCGGCACCGGCTACCGCGGCCGCGTCGGTCTCTACGAGGTCCTGGTCGTCGACGACGCCCTGCGCGACCTCATCGCCACCGGCGGCAGCGTCCTCGACATCCAGCGCGCCGCGCGGCAGGCCGGCGTCACCTCACTGCGTGAGGACGGCGTGGGCAAGGTGCTCGAGGGCACCACCAGCTACCTCGAGTTGCTGCGCGTCATCGTCTGAGCGCGTCGGGGCGGGCGCGTCGGCGCACCCCCCGGCGACGAGCTCCGCCGGCAGACCCGCGCATCTGCGTCTCCGCAGCGCCGCGCCACCCCCTTCCCGTCCCCGGCGGCGCCGCGCGTTGTCGGCGTGGGCCACGCCGCGCCGACGGAGCTAGACGCGTGTTCTATCGGTCCGCCCGCCGCCGGGTCCGATGTCATGGCCAGGAGACCGGAAGACCCTGAGAGAGGACCTTCCCAGTCGACTTTGACCTTGGCCGGCGGCGCGAAGCGGGGGCTCGCACCGCCGGCCTCCACGTACGCCGCGGGGTCGTCGGTCCGTGCCGGGCGGTCAGCCCGGCCGCCTGTCGATCACGCGACGGACCTTGCCCTCGCCGCGTCCGAGGCCGCCCGGCTCCACGAGTCTCACCCTGGGCCGCACGAGGAGCGCCGAGCGCAGCTCCTCCGCCACGCGGCGCTCGAAGGCGCGCAGGTCGTCCATCCAGCCGTTGAAGATCCCGTCGGTGACCTCCACCTGCACCTCGAACGTGTCCATCCCGGTCGGCGAGCGCTCGAGGACGATCTGATAGAAGGGCTCGACGCCCTCGATGCGGAACAGGACGCTCTCCACGTGCGAGGGGAAGACGTTGACGCCGCTGACGATGAACATGTCGTCGGTGCGTCCCACGACCTTGCCCATCCGGGCGGTCGTGCGCCCGCAGGCGCAGGGCGCGCGCGTCAGCGTGGTCAGGTCGCGTGTGCGGTACCGGAGGACCGGCGAGCATTCGCGCGTCGTGGCGGTGATCACGAGCTCGCCCACCTGGCCGTCCGGCACCGGTTCGCCGGTGGCCGGGTCCAGGCACTCGGCGATGAAGTGGTCCTCGGAGATGTGCATGCCGTCGCGGCACTCGCACTCGCCGGCGACCCCGGGGCCGCAGAGCTCCGTGAGCCCGTAGTTGTCGGTGGCGACGATCGAGAGCCGGGCCTCGATCTCGGCCCGCAGCTCCTCGCTGCACGTCTCCGCGCCGAACAGACCGAGGCGCAGACGCAGCGACGCGGGATCGACCTCCCGCCGACGGATCACCTCGCCCAGGTACAGGGCGTACGACGGCGTGGCGACGAGGACGGTGCTGCCGAAGTCCTGCATGAGCTTGATCTGACGGGCGGTGTTGCCGGCGCTCATGGGGACCACCGCGACGCCCGCGCGCTGCAGCCCGTAGTGCAGCCCGAACCCGCCCGTGAACATGCCGTAACCGAAGGCGATCTGGGCCACGTCGCCCTCGTGCACCCCGGCCGCGACCGCCAGGCGGCACACGAGCTCGCCCCACGTGTGGAGGTCGCGTCGCGTGTAGCCTCCTACCACCGCCTTGCCGGTGGTGCCCGACGAGGAGTGGATCTCGACCACCTCGGACAGCGGGACGGCGAACAGCCCGAAGGGGTAGCCGTCCCTGAAGTCGCCCTTGTCGGTGAAGGGGAGCCGGCCGAGATCGTCGAGACTCGCGAGGTCGCCCGGCCCGAACCCCAAACCGGCCAGCAGGTCGCGGTAGGAGCCGATAAAGGCGCGCAGCGTGCGTGCGGTCGGCCCAAACTGGTCAAGTTCCTTGGTGGTCATGCCGTCGGCACCATAGGCGCGGCGGAAGTCCGGGAACTGGGCGTACAGCGGGTCCACGGTCGCCTGCGGCACCGGGGTCTGGAAGCGCGGCTTGACCTCGATGTCCGAGGCGTTGAAGGGCCGCTGCCACTCGTAGGGGATCGTCAGCACGATGTCGCCGCCGATCTCACGCAACCCGGCGCGCTGGATGCGCCGCAGCAGCAGCCAGACGCGTTCGAGCACGAGAGAAGGGTCGCCACTGCCCTTGATCACCAGATCGCCATCGAGCACGCCTTCGGGGCTGAGCTTGCCTTGCAGCCATACCGGCGTGGACCAGCTCCAGGCCGGGCCGAGCAGATCGAGCGCGGGGAGCGTGGCGTCGAGGGGGACGAGCGCTTTCATGCCGCCGTGACGGCGGCCGGGCACTCGCCGTTGCTCGAGCGGCTCATGACCGAGATCTCCGAACTGATCCGACGGACGCGGGTGCGTTCTCCCGAGCAGCCGAATCCGCCGGCGCGTTCCTTGGCCGATCATCGCGAGGTTGCGGACGCCATTCGTCAGGGTGATCCGCAGCGAGCGGCCGCCGCGATGTCGGAGCACATTGCCCTGGTCAGCGACGTGGTGGACGCCACTAAGGCGTGACGGCGATCGCACAGATGGCACCCGGTCGCCGGCATAACGGACGGGTCACGAAGTGGACACGGAACCATCACGCTGCTAGACATGCCAACCATGCCCCTCGCGCTGTCCCTCATTTTCCTTTTACTGTTCTCGACGTTCGGCTCTTTGAAGCAAGCGATCCTCATTTTTACCGGTGTGCCGCTTGCGATCACGGGTGGGATAGTCGGTCTGTTTCTCCGTGGAATGCCGTTTAGCATCACCGCCGGAGTTGGGTTCATTGCTCTTTCCGGCGTTGCTGTGCTCAAC
>ERZ1026814.1198-NODE-1198-length-10489-cov-3.567458_pt1 | contig 10489 bp, 6 predicted proteins | sample MGYA00520871_ERZ1026814 | MGnify/ENA primary metagenome ERZ1026814 (study PRJEB33270, sample SAMEA104284478) | anaerobic digester metagenome | biome: Anaerobic digester microbiome; feature: mesophilic sludge digester; material: Anaerobic digester biomass | place... | reverse complement strand
ATAGAGACATAGGTGGATATGTTTCTATTACCGCAGGAGGTTTTACACCATGTGAAAGCAAGTCATTAATCAAAAGACTAAATAAAAATATTTTTGGTTTTTTTGTTTTTTAATGGTACGGCGACCACCGAGATCTACACAGAGTAGATCGTCGGCAGCGTCAGATGTGTATAAGAGACAGCCCTTCAGGAACATGCCGGGATAAGACTCCAGGTCGGATTCCGTAAGCACCATCTTTATGCCATCATCCAGGCAGACCAGAAGCGGCAGGAAGGCCAGCCTGCCGAGCTCAAAACCGCTGACAGGGGTAACCGTGTAAACGTTTTCGAATGAATTATGAAAAGGGTTTGCCTCTCCCCGGCTGTAAGGAACGTAACAGGTATAGTCTTTTTCAAAAAGAAAGCCTGCAGATTCGTTCACGATGTGCAGGGAATCCCTTCCTGTGGTATAGAATTGGTAAGCGGCTCCCTGGTCATACAGGCGGAAACGAATCCCGAATCCTTCACGAAAACTGATATCCAACTGGTTATACACTGCTATTATTTCTGATTTCCTGTACAGCGGGGACGGGATGATTTCCCGTACATTGGTTGTTTTGGCCCTGGAAAGCCTGGCATTTGGCCCCAGGATTGTTCCGTCTTCCAGGCTGAGTGAAAGGGCGGGGGATGAGACAAGGACCTGGTCTCCCCGCAGCAGGCAAAAAGAGATGTTGGGCTCTGTTACCGCCTGAAGTTCCAGTTTCCCGTCCGGAGACGAAATGGAGTGGACTTTAACTTTTGCTTGCAGGATGGTGCCCGTCACGCAGGTGAGGAATGTGAATACTGCCAAGGTCAGCATCCCTGTAGCCGGTTTGGTTTTCATATCAGTAATTGTTTTTGGTTTCGGAAATGGTAAATGTAAAGGCATAGTTGCCATAAGGCAGCATGTACACCGGGCGGGGGAGTGCCCCCCAAGTGTTGACGCACCCCAGCCCCATCTGGCGAAGGTCAATGCAGCATTGCGTGAAATTTTCCTCCTTCAGGTCATGGGAATGGAGGTTGCGCTTGGCCGGACCGGAATCTAGGCTTTCTATGGAATAATGAAGCGCCGATGCGGAAAACAGCGAGTCTGAATCTACACGGATACCGGACCCTGTATGGTCCAGCAGTTCCCACCACCGGAGGCCTGTCCGTGTTCCGTTTTCCTGAGGACGTATATACGGATAGAACTGCTCAGAGACACTCTGCCTGTAAAGGCCTGTAAAAGCAGCGGCCGACCTGTCGGGATAATTTTCACCGGGTCCCCTGCCATAATAAATAAGGCGGTTGTATTTTTTTGGAGTGATGAACCTGACCCCGAAGCGGCACATCGGGGGAATTTTCCCGGCTTCTTCAGCAGTTGCCAGCGCTTCCAGTTCCTGCGTGACCTGCAGCCCGCCCTGTGGCGCCGTGCGGTACGTCATGGTCAGCCTAGACTTGAGCTGAGGCAGGTCATATACAGCGGTAATGGCATCATCCGTTGTTTCAAACCCCTTGAATTCCATGACCGGATCACGCCACGCGACGTATTTTAACTGAAGCAATGCGCCAAAATCGTTATCGGTCGGGGCACGCCAGAAATTGGGGGTTATCCGTGAATTTTCATCCAGTATGCTGATGCCACTGAATGAAAGATGGGACACAAAACCATCGCGACGGCTGAATTCCACGCGCATGTTCCCGGAGCGGGCGATAAGCCAGTTTCTGTCGTTATGCTCCATGGTGAAGGACTGTACCTCCTGTCCTTCCTCCGGCCGCTTTGCCGGTTCCGGCGAGTGAACAGGGAGCTGGGCTCTTGCCAGCACAATGCCCGCCGGGAGAAGGGCCTCGGCCTGAAGGGTGGAAAAGTAAACGTTCAGGAACACCTCCTGGTCAGAGTACGATGAAAGGAAGGTCTTCCTGTAGCCCAGATCCACCACGCTTGTTTCTCCCGGAGGTGTTTTCAGGTCATCTGCATAACCTTTCTTCACGGCAACCCCGTTGGCCACCAGCTCCCATTCCAGGGAAAGGTGTGAGAGGTCCCGGAAAAAGTATTCGTTCATCACACCAATCCTGCCATTGGCCACATCCACATCCTGCACCCATACGTTCTGGTAATGGTATCCCACTTCATAAGCGTGTGGATTGGGAACACGGGCAGGGCTGAACAGCCCGTTGTTGTTGAAATTCTGATCCGAGGCATCGTAAGGATTGAAATCGCCCCCGTAGGCATACACATAGTGTCCTTCCTTCCGATCCAGGAAAAGAGCCTGGTCTACAAAATCCCATATGAATCCTCCCTGGTATTGGGGGTACTTGCGTATGATCTCCCAGTAATAATCGAAACCTCCCATGGAATTACCCATGGCGTGAGCATATTCACATTGTATCAGGGGCCTTTGGGGATTGTTTTCCAGGTAACGGATACAGCTTTCGTAGCCCATGTACATGGGGGCGAAAATATCTGATATCTCGGGACGGGTGGCCCGTTCGTACTGGATGGGCCTTTTTTGAATATCCGCCTTTCGCAACAGGTCATAACCCATGGTGAAATTTTCCCCGTCTCCGGCCTCGTTGCCCATGGACCAGATGATCACGCTGGTGTGGTTCTTGTCCCTCAGGTACATCCTTTCCATGCGCTCTGCATGAGCCCTTTGGTAATCGGTGCGGGCGGCCAGAGTCCTTTCCCCGTAACCCATGCCGTGCGATTCTATATTTGCCTCATCCACCACGTAGATCCCGTACTGATCACACAACCTGTACCATAGGGGTGAATTGGGGTAATGACTGGTCCTTACGGCATTGATGTTGAATCTTTTCATCAGTGCAATATCCTGAATCATGCGTTCTTCAGACACCACATAACCAGTTGCGGGATCCATCTCGTGCCGGTTCACCCCTTTGATGAGTATGGGTTTTCCGTTGACCAGCAATTGGGCGTTTTTAATCTCAACGCTCCGGAAGCCCACCTTCCATGGAATGAATTCTGTCTCCTTGCCGGTTTCCGTGTCGTCAAGCGACAGGAGCAGGGTGTAGAGATGCGGCAGTTCTGCCGACCAGTTTTTTGTGTTTTTTACAGTGAATGAGCCTGTATAGGTATTGCTTTCACCTGATGACAAAGTTTTTTGTCCCAGGCTGACACCCTGCGGGTCAATAAGCTCGGCGCGTACACGTGTCCCGGCAGACGGACTGTTCAAGGTCACGGACATTCCCAGGGTGCCGTTTCTGTAATTGTCATCCAGTACAGGATGTAATATGAAATCATGCATGTGTGTCTTTTCACGGGCATAGAGAAATACTTCGCGACCCATCCCGCTCAGTCGCCAGAAATCCTGGTCCTCCAGGTATGTCCCGTCACACCAGCGGTTCACTTTCAGGGCTATGAGGTTATCTCCCGGGCGGAGGAAAGGAGTGATGTCAAATTCGGCTTCCAGTTTGCTATCTTCAGAATACCCGGCAAACATCCCGTTGACCCACAGGCTCATGTTGGAAGTGACCGACCCGAAATGAATAAAAACCTGCCGGCCGTTCCATTCCTCAGGCAGAGAGAAGTTGTGGCGGTAATACCCTGTATGATTATTTTCCAGGGGAACAACAGGGGGAGCCGACCGGTACTGGTTGTACCATGCGTAATTAAAGTTCAGGTAAAGAGGGTGGCCGTATCCGTTCAATTCCCACAGACCGGGGACAGGAATAATCTCCCAGGACCTGTCATCGTAACATGACTGCTCAAACCCGGTGTAACCCCCGTTGGCATCATGAGTCCATGCAAATTTCCACAAACCGTTCAGGTCCTTGAAGTATCGGGAGGATTCCCTTTTGCCGTCAAGGGCCAGGGAGCGTGACTCATAGGCATGATAGGAAGTACGCATGGGTACTCGGTTGATCTGGTTCACTTCAGGATCCTGCCAGACTTCCCCGGCTTTATACAAAGGATAATCAGTGGTAATGAAATCCACGCCGGATTGGATGAAATAATGAAAATCCTCGGGCCGGTTAACCGTCCAGACGTTCACGTCAAGACCCAGTTCCCGCGCCCGCGGAATCCATTGCGGATGAGCCTTCAGCACCCTCATGTTATAGTCCAGTCCGGTGTATCCCTTTTCCTTGAGCTGGTCGGGAGACAAGTTGCCGCCCAGGTAAGCCACCCGGGCTTCCGGATCCGAATGGATCAGTGTTTCGCAGATGTGGAAAGAAAAACTGATGTATTCCACTTTATTCCGGACACCTGCCTGTGATACCAATTCCAGGATCCTGGCAACCGCTGCCTTTTCTGTATCCTGGTTCCTGTGAGATTTTATTTCTATGATTAGTCTGGTGTGGTCCGATGCAGCGATTAAGGCCAGAATTTCGTCAAGCAACGGAAGGGTTTCTCCGTTTGATAAACGATAGCCGGATAGTTCTGCATAAGAACTTGCATCCACACGTACTCCGTTCAAGACAGGATCGTGTACCAGAACCACTTTTCCGTCGGTAGTCAGGTATACGTCAATTTCGGCTCCGTAACAACGGGCATCGATGGCATTTTGCACGGAACTCCTGGAGTTTTGCGCCGAGCCTTCCGCCCTCCAGAAACCCCGGTGGGCTATGATGCCCGGTTGCGACCAAAGGGAGAGAGAAGGGATGAGAGACAGGATAATGGAAACAAAGAGATAGCGTAACATGTTGTATAATTTTGTAAATTGCACGTCCATTTGAGATTCTGATATGCGAATATACGATATTTCACAGGAAATTTTCAGCGGCAACATATTTAAAGGAGACCCTGTTCCGGCAGCCACGCCGCTGTATCGCATCCAAAACGGCGACCCCTATAATTTATCTTCTGTATCCATGTGTCTGCATAGTGCCACACACATTGATGCTCCTTCTCATTACCTGGAAGACGGGCTAACCATAGACCAGGTCAGGCTGGAACACTGTATCGGCCCCTGCACGGTACTCTCTGTCAACGGACCTGTTGATGAAGGGCTTATTACACCATTATTGAAAAGGGGTGCCAAGCGCCTGTTATTCAAGGGTGAAGGATGGCTATCAGTTAAAGCAGCCAGGGCGTTGGCTGAAAGTGAGGTGGTTATAGTAGGTACCGAAAGTCAGACCGTTGGTTATGGAAACTATATAGATGACGTACACCGGGAGTTGCTGAAGAGCAATATCGTGATCCTGGAAGGATTGGTGCTGCAGGATGTTCCCGAAGGTAATTATTACCTGATATCTCTTCCTTTAAAAATGGCCGGCATGGATGGCTCTCCCTGCCGCGCTGTCCTGCTGGATTACATGCCACCGGTGGACTAATCCGTTCCAAAAGCATATACTATTTTCTGCAGGTACAATTCTCCCGGCCTGAGTATACAATCAGGATATTGAGACCGGTTGGGGCTGTCCGGGTAATTCTGGCATTCCAGGGCTACTGCGTGACGGTTTCTGTGTGGTATCCCGTTTTTTCCTTTTCCGTTACCTTCCAGCCAGTTGCCGGTGTATACCTGTATCCCTGGCTGCGTTGTGCTGATAGTCACCGCTCTGCCGCTGACCGGGTCTTTCAGCAGGGCTGCCTGCTGCAAAGTCCCGTCAGAAGAAGGCAGACACCAGCAATGGTCGTATCCGTTGCCAATGCGTAACTGTTCGTTGTCCATGGCAATGTCTTTACCTATGGGTTTGGGAACCGTGAAATCAAAAGGCGTTCCTTTGACCGGGGCCGGATCTCCCAGGGGAATACTGGTGGGATCCACGGGCAGGTAATTGTTGGCATTAAGTTGCAGGATATGATTGTGGATGGTTCCGTTGCCTTCGCCCGCCAGGTTGAAATACGTATGACTGGTAATGTTTATGATGGTTGACAGGTCTGAGATGGCTCTCAGTTCCAGTGTCAGGACATCATTTTCGCTCCAGCGGAAAGTGGCTGTAACCTGCATGTTTCCAGGATAATTTTCTTCTCCGTGGGGACTTGCATAGGTGAAAGATACGGCATCGTCACCATCCTCGATGCGGGACACCCAGACCTGTACACACATGGATTGCGGGCCCCCGTGCAGGTGGTTGGAACCATTGTTGACGGCCAGCTGGTATTGTTTTCCTTCCAGGGAAAATGACCCGCGGGCAATTCGGTTGGCGTAGCGTCCCACCGTCTTGCCAAAATAGGGAGGATCCTGGAAATACTGCATCACGTTATTGTAACCCGGCACCACATCTTCAACAAGACCGTTACGGTCGGGTACACCAATGCCCGTTACCGTAGCCCCGATGTTGCATAGCTGTATGTAAGATCCTTTTTTATTGGTAATTTTGTAACTGACAATTGCCTCTCCCCGCGGGGAGTAACCATGAATAAACTGCGTTATTTCCATAATTCCAGTTATTGTTTTGAAAAAATAAAGATAAGAATAAAATGAAAACGTTCCTGAAAACGTCAACTTGTGTCTTTGCAATTTTGCTGGCTTCTTGTCAGCCATTCCATGATGCACCTCAGGGCCCTGATCAATACCTTGCAGGGATTCATAAGACCATTGACCTGAATTTGGATGAATTGTTCAACTCGTTTGGAGTCGAAGACTACCCGGAGATCACTTCCAAATTGGAATACATCATTTCCAGCCGGAATTTTCGTGCCTCTGTTATCACCTATCATACTACGGATCCTTTCGGAAATCCCGTGGTCGCAGACGGAACGCTGTATTATCCGCTGGATTGTGAAATCAGGGGCATAGTGGAAATGTCGGGGATCGCCCATATGAGCAAAGACGGTGGCAGCTCGGAGGATATACCGGTTCTGGAAGCTTTACCAGTCCTTGCGGGCTACGCAGTAATTCTCCCGGACATGATAGGTTACGGAAAATACGGGAATACCAAGCAGATGCCCCACCCGTTCATGATCAGGGATAATTTGGGCAAAGTAGCCTGGGATATGCGTATGGCAGCAAAGGAGTTTTTCAGGAAAATAGGGTACAACGTTCCCCGGAACACTGTTATTGCAGGTTATTCGTACGGAGGGGGTGTGGGGCTGGCCGTTGCCCGTTATTACCAGGAAAACCACCTGAATGAAGTATACGTGGAAAGGGTAGTGATAGGAGGAGGTGCCTGTGATCTGAACGCCACTTTCAGGGGTTTTGCGGATAATCCTATCTGTACCTATCCGCTTTTACCCGGTATCATTATGTCCCTGGACCATTATTACAACCTTGATCTGGACTACCACCAGATCTTCCAGGGACCCCTGGCAGACAATTATGCCACCTGGTATGACAAGACACGTAATGCCAGCGGATTGGTTTCATTAATAGGGGAAGATATGCGCAATTACATGCACCCCGATTTCTTTAAACCTATAGAAGAAAGGAATGCCGAATTCAGAAAATTGCAGCCAATCCTGAATATGAATTCCGCCGTTGACGGCTGGATTCCTTATATGCCCATCTACCTGTATCACTCCACAGAAGACCTGTACGTTCCACTGGAAGCTGCAGATTATACTTACCGGGAATTCAAAAAAGCAGGGGCTTATATTATATACAAGTCAGGCCCCGGAACACATGCTGACTGGGGAGTAGAGACCTTTGCAGGGCTTTTGCTTCACCTGGCGATCAAATAATTGTATATTCCTCTATGATCCTCAGGATTACCTCCGAGGCTTTTTCCATGCTTTCCAGGGGAAGGTATTCCATTTTTCCGTGAAAGTTGTGTCCTCCGGCAAAAATATTGGGGCAGGGTAGTCCCCGGTAGGATAGCTGGGCTCCGTCAGTTCCTCCGCGGATGGGATGAACAATGGGGGTGATACCTGCTGCCTTCATGGCGTTGGCTGCCTTTTCCACGATGTGCATATGAGGCTCAATCTGTGTGCGCATATTAAAATATTGGTCCTTGATTTCCAGGGTGACACAACGACCGTATTTCCGGTTCAGGAATCCGGAAATTTCCTGCATGAGCTGTTTCTTTTGTTCAAATTTACTCAAGTCGTGATCCCGGATGATATAACTCAACTCCGCTTCTTCTACCGTGCCCCGGAACGAGGTGATGTGAAAGAATCCTTCGTAGTGGTCTGTGAACTCGGGTCGTTGTTCTACCGGAAGCATGTTGTTCAGTTCTGTGCCGATGATCAATGCGTTGACCATTTTGCCCTTGGCATAACCCGGGTGGATGTTGCGTCCCTGGATGTGAATGCGGGCCATGGCAGCATTGAAATTCTCGTATTCCATTTCCCCGATCTGGCCTCCGTCAATGGTATAGGCATAGTCCGCCCCGAACTTTTTCACATCAAATTTTGCCACACCGCGGCCGATTTCTTCGTCGGGAGTAAAGGCGATCTTAACCGGACCGTGTTTTACTTCCGGATGTGCCATCAGGTATTGGACTGCAGACATGATGGCTGCCACGCCTGCTTTGTCGTCTGCTCCCAGAAGTGTGGTGCCATCTGTAGTTATCAGGGTCTGACCCTGATAGGAAAGCAGTTCCGGGAACTCGGCCGGATCCAGGTACAATTCCTTTTCCTTGTTCAACAGGATGGGTTTTCCATCGTATTGCCGAATGATCTGCGGACAGATGTCCCTGCCGCTGGCATCAGGAGCGGTGTCTACGTGCGCAATGAATCCTATGGCAGGAACTTCTTTGTCCATATTGGAAGGAATGGAAGCCATAACGTACCCGAACTCGTCCAGGCGGGCGTCTGCAACGCCCAGCTGGTGCAATTCCTTGAGCAGCACTTCCAGCAGGGCAAATTGTTTTGTCGTGCTGGGCTGTGTTTGTGATTCGGGATCCGAAGCCGTGTCAAAGGAGATATACCGGAGAAACTTGTCCAGGATTTTTTCCATAATATCAGGTTTATTTGTTCTTTGCGGCCCTCATGCTGCTGATGGCCAGGTATATGATGATGCAGGCATAAGCGACCAGAGAAAGGAGTTCACCGGCCGTTGAACTTTGCCAGGATGTATTGACCAGGTTGATTCCGGCAAAGCGCATGATGGCACTAACAACGCCCATGAGGGCTCCTCCGGCAATGAAGCCCGAAGCGAGCAGGGTACCCCGTTCCTTACGGTCTTCGTTAACCTGAGTTTCTTTACTGCGGGTGGAAACAAACCAGGCAACCGCCCCGCCCACGAGAAGGGGCAGGTTCAACTCCAGCGGAATGAACATCCCCAGTGAAAAGGCCAGGGCAGGGATCTTGAAGATTGTCAGCAATATGGCAATCACACCGCCGATACCATACAGAAGCCAGGGAGCGCCGCCTCCGGACATAAGTGGTTCAATGACCGCTGCCATGGCATTGGCCTGCGGAGCTACCAGTGCATTTTCCCCTGTAAAACCGTACGTTTTGTTCAAAACAATGATCACCCCTCCCACCGTTGCAGCGACAACCAGGGTGCCTGCAAACTTCCAGAGTTGTTGTTTATAGGGAGTGCTTCCCAGCCAGTAACCAATTTTTAGATCAGTAATGAACGAGCCCGAAACGGATAGTGCCGTACAAACGACCCCGCCTATGATCAGGGCAGCTGTCATGCCTGCGGTTCCCTTAAGGCCCGAGGCTACCATGATGACCGAGGCCAGGATCAGGGTCATGAGCGTCATGCCGCTTACCGGGTTTGTTCCCACTATGGCTATGGCGTTTGCTGCTACAGTGGTGAAGAGAAAGGCAATAACAGCCACTACAATCAGCGCAATGACTGCATGCCACAGGTTCAGGCTCAACACGCCAAAGTAGAAAAAAACAAAAATAAGGGCGAGGGTAACAAGGGTACCGATAACAATGATTTTCATGGAAAGGTCTCGCTGGGTGCGCAGGATGGCCTGTTGTTGCGGATCGCGCTTGCCCCTGAGTTCTTTCCCTGCCATTCCCAGGGCGGCTTTCAGGGTTGAAGAAGCCTTGATAATACCTATGATGCCGGCAACAGCAATGCCGCCTATGCCGATATGCCTTGCGTAGGTGGTAAAAATCACCTCGGGGCTCATTTCCCCCACAGTCTGCATGATGCCGCTTCCCATCAGGTCAACAATCTGTCCGCCCCAGATCAGGTTCATCAGCGGGATGATCCCGAACCAGACCAGGAAAGACCCGCAACAAATGATGAAGGCGTATTTCAAGCCGATGATGTATCCCAGTCCAAGGACCGCTGCGCTTACGTTCAGTTTTCCCACCAGCTTGGCCTTATCGGCAATGGCGGTTCCCCAGGGAAGGACCCTCGTTGTAAAGACTTCGCTCCACCAGCCGAAGGAGGAGACCACAAAATCGTACAAACCTCCTATCAGTCCGCTGGCCAGAAGATACCGGGCGCCTTTGCCGCCGGTTTCCCCGCTCACCAGGACCTGGGTAGAAGCTGTTGCCTCGGGGAAGGGAAACTTGCCGTGCATGTCTTGAACAAAATACTTGCGGAAGGGAATAATGAAAAGGATTCCCAGGACGCCTCCAAGCAGGGAGCTGAAGAAGATTTTAATAAAATCCACCGACATTTCCGGGTATTTTTCCTGCAGGATATACATGGCCGGTAAAGTAAAGATGGCCCCGGCAA
>ERZ1026814.1197-NODE-1197-length-10490-cov-5.744765_pt1 | contig 10490 bp, 9 predicted proteins | sample MGYA00520871_ERZ1026814 | MGnify/ENA primary metagenome ERZ1026814 (study PRJEB33270, sample SAMEA104284478) | anaerobic digester metagenome | biome: Anaerobic digester microbiome; feature: mesophilic sludge digester; material: Anaerobic digester biomass | place... | reverse complement strand
AACCGAGATCTACACAGAGGATATCGTCGGCAGCGTCAGATGTGTATAAGAGACAGACGTAGGTGGTGGCAACCCCCTTGATAATATTAATTTTGGATAACCTCCCCAAACCACCAACAAGACCAAAGACCAACACCAACACGAAGGAAATGATGGTGACATAAAAGGTTACCCAGATGCCATCCCGGACGAAATTCAGGATGCGTAAATAGGGATCGGGTTTAAACTTGATTAAAACCAGAATCAGGATGACTACAACAGCCAGGAGCAGCCACCAGCGGTCAAAATACCGGCGTGATTCATCCACCCGTCCTGTTTTTGCAACTTTCGATACTTGATGGGAATCTCTATTCATTCGTTACACCGCCTGTATAAAAGTAAAAAAAAAGCGCCTGTAAACCAGTTGGCTTCCAGGCGCTTTTTTGATTAATTATTCAGTCGCTTCAGTCAGTTCAGTCATCCATTTTTGTTCGAGTTTCAACATTGTCCCATCAGCTTTCAATGCCGCCAGGGCTTCATTCAGGATGGGGATCAGGTCGGTGCGATTTTTACATACAGCGATTCCATAGAATTCGTTGGTGAAGGGCTCTCCAACGGATTTGATCTGGTCGGGGCGCTTGGTGATGAAACCGCGGGCGGTGGGATAGTCGGCGATGACCGCATCCACCTGACCGTTTGCCAGATCAAGGAAAGCCATGTCATAGGAGTCGTAGGGTTTGTAGGTGACCCCGGGAACATTCTTGGCTTCAATTTCACCAGTGGTGCCGAGTTGGGCGGCAAGAGTTTTGCCTTCCAGGTCTGCCATGCCGGTGATGGTGTTGTTATTTACAGCCACAACGATGATTTGACCAGCATCGATGTATGGATCGGAGAAGAGCATTTCCTTCTGGCGGTCCTCGGTGATGGTGATGGCGGCAATGGCGATATCGTATTGGCAGGAAGCCACACCCGCCAGCACGGGGTCGAATGGCTGATTGACATATTCAATTGTTAAACCGGCTTTCTCCCCGACGGCATTCATCAGGTCAATATCGAAACCGGTTAATTCCTTGGTGGCTTCATCCACTGTCTCGAAGGGCGGGAAGGTGGCATCGGTTGCGACAATTACTTTGTTGCCGGCAGGATACCCTTCGGTGGTTGTGTCTGATGTGGCGGGATATGCCGAATCATCAGTGGGGGCGGGTTTGGTCTGGCAGCCACCCAGCAGCAGGCTGACCATGATCACAATGGATAGAATGGCAAAAAGCGAGCGTTTCACAACATCCTCCTGAATATGGGGTTGAAAAAAAGGGGACTTCTCCAGAGGTATCTCTGGACGCAACTGCCTTCATTATACCATTGGAAAAGATCATCAACTCCCAAATCCAAATGGTTTGTCTGACAAACAATATATTAATCCACTGATCTATGGTGAAAATCCAGATAATATGTATAATGAAGAGAAGATCATCCCATGCTTCGCCTTGAATTGCATTGTCATACCGTGTACTCACCGGATTGCCTGGTAAAACCAGCCGATCTGGTTCAGCACGCCCGCCGTTTGGGGCTGGATAAGGTCGCTATCACGGATCACAATTCCATCCGGGGAGCGCTGGAAGCTCAAAAATTGGATCCCAATCTGGTGATAGTGGGCGAGGAAGTTCAGACCACAAAGGGGGAATTCCTGGCTTTTTTCCTGACAGAGGAGGTGCCTGCGGGTTTGACCCCCGAAAAGGCGCTGGAGCGCTTGAAGGCTCAAGGCGCAGTCATCAGCGTTTCCCATCCGTTCGACCTGCAGCGCTCCGGGTGGAGTTTACAGGACCTTGAACAGCTGGCTCCACAAGTGGATGCATTGGAAATCTTCAATGCCCGTTGTTTGACGAATGGGATGAACAACCGGGCAGCTGCCTTTGCCCGGCAATCGGGACTGCCGGGTACGGTCGGGTCAGATGCTCACAGTTTGCAGGAATTGGGTCGTGCCACCCAGCTCCTTCCCCCTTTTCACACTCCCTCAGAAATGCGTGCCGTACTGCCATTGGGGGAAATGAATGTCCGCCTGTCATCTCCCTGGATTCACATGCTATCCACATGGGCAAAAGTTGTAAAATGGGTAAAATAATAATGTGGCTAAAAGATGTCACATTAACCGCGTGACAGGAAAAATAAAAAAAGTGTATCTTGATACTACAAGAATTGCCAATGGATTAATAAAATGAAAGTGATTCCCATAGGCTTCATTAACAGAATACATCGAAAAAATGGACTCCATCGAGGCACCCTTGATTTCTGACTGTTTTTATCAAGGGTTGATTGAATGTGCCGCATCAGATCGTATTACACAATGAACTATAAACGACTTCTATCCGGAAAGGAGGGTCGAGAATTCGTTCAAAATCACATTCACTCCCCATCAACGTTTCCATCAACTTTTTTCATTTCGAATAACTATTCAGGAGGATCAGGAATGCAATTCAAAAAGTTAGTCACGTTGCTGGTCGCTTTGGTAATCATCAGCGGCTTGTTTGCCGGATGCACAGCAAAACCGACAGAGTCCAAGCCCGCAGAAGCCACCAAACCGTCCGAAATTGTCATTGGCGTTTATGAACCGATGACCGGTTCACAGGCAGCCGGCGGTGTTCAGACCATGCAGGGCGTCAATCTGGCATATGAACAGAAGGGTGAAGTCCTGGGTGTTAAAATCCGGATGGTTTTGGTTGATAACCGCAGCGATAAAGCTGAAGCCGCCACCGCAATGACCCGGTTAATTGAACAGGAAAAAGCAATTGCCGTGGTTGGCTCCTATGGTTCGTCCAACTCCATGGCTGGTGGTGAAGTCTCCGAAAAAGCCCACGTCCCGGTCATGGGATGCTCGCCCACCAATCCCCTGGTAACTGAAGGCAAGCATTATTACTTCCGTGCCTGCTTCATCGATCCCTTCCAGGGACGTGTGATGGCAAAATATGCAGTTGAGAATGGCATCAAGAAGGTGGCGATCATTCAGAACATTTCCCAGGACTACTCTGTGGGTCTGGCTGCTTTCTTTAAGCAATCCTGGAAGGAACTCACCGGTTCCGAGGATGGAATTGTTGCTGAAGCTGCATACCAGGACGGCGATCAGGATTTCACCGCCCAGCTTGGTGCAATCAAGGACGCGGAAGCCATTTATGCCCCGGGTTACTTTGGTGATGCCGCCCTGCTCATGAAGCAGGCGCGCGAGATGGGCTTCAAGGGTTTGTTCATGGGTTCGGATGCCTGGGAAGCTCCGGAGTTGATCTCCATTGCTGGCGCAGCATCGGAAGGCGCAGTATTCAGCTCGCACTATTCTGCAGAAGCTGCCACAACCCCTGCTTCCAAACCGTTTGTTGAGGCATTTGAGAAGAAATATGGCGAAACACCCAGTGCCATGGCTGCCCTTGGCTATGATGCCTACATGCTGGTTGTGGATGCGATTGAACGCGCCAATTCCTTCAATCCCGAAGATATCCGCAATGCCATTGCCGCCACCAAGGACTTCCCTGGTGTGACCGGCTCCATCACCATCAACGAAACCGGTGATGCAGTCAAGGATGCGGTGGTTCTGGTTGTGAAAGACGGCGTCTTTAAATACCTCTCCACGGTCAAACCTTAAATTCGTTGGTTTTTCGGGCGCCCAGCCTGGCTGGGCGCCTCCTTATTTGAAAATATCGAATTCAGAAGTTTAGTGAAATTTTTGTCGGAGAAACAGTTATGACATTCGAAGCATTTCTCCAAAATTTATCCAACGGGATCTCATTGGGCAGTCTGTACGCGTTGATTGCCATCGGTTACACCATGGTGTATGGGATCCTGCGGTTGATCAATTTCGCCCATGGCGATATCGTCATGCTGGGATCCTATGTGGCATTTTACGGCGTGGCGATGTTCATGCTGCCCTGGTGGGCAGCCTTTCCCCTGGCGATACTGCTTACGGCTGGGGTTGGTATTATCATTGAGCGTGCTGCTTACAAACCGCTGCGGGAATTTCCCCGGATTAATTTGTTTACTGCAGCAGTGGCGGTCTCCTTCCTGCTGGAAAACCTGGGAATTGTCATCTTCGGTGGACGCCCCAAGGCATTTGAGCGTCCAGCGTTTATGGATAATATGCTAAATGTCAAGGGAGTCCAGATTGTCAGCTACACTCCCATCATTATCATTACCGCTCTTGTACTTTTTGGCATTCTTTTATTGATCATCAACCGCACCAAGGCGGGTATGGCCATGCGGGCGTTGTCCAAGGATATCGAAGCCACCGGCTTGATGGGGGTTAATACCGATAAAATCATCATGTTTGCCTTTACACTTGGCTCGGCGTTGGCAGCGGCAGGCGGCATCCTTTGGGCGATCAAATTCCCCCAGATCAACCCCCTGATGGGGGTGATGCCCGGTCTGAAAGCTTTCATTGCAGCCGTGCTGGGCGGGATTGGCAACGTGGGCGGCGCCATGATTGGTGGTTTCCTGCTGGGCATTGTGGAAATCATGATTGTCGCCTTTTTCCCACAATTGTCCGGATACCGGGATGCGTTTGCGTACACCATCCTGATCTTATTGCTGCTCTTCCGCCCCACAGGCATCATGGGCGAAGTTCAGGCGGAAAAGGTGTAGTGAGATGAAATTATCACGAAACACCATCCTGACTTTGGTTGCTTTGGTTGTCGTCGCCGGGTTGTTGACATTGGCGCAGAATTTTCTCAATCCTTATCTTCTGCGGATCTTGAATCTCTGTGCCATTTTTTCCATCTACGCGGTGACCTTCAACCTGGTATTCGGCTACACGGGGCAGTTCTCACTCGGACATGCCGGCTTCGCGGCGGTGGGCGCCTATGTTGCAGCATTATTAACCCTCACACCAGCCCAGAAAATATCCAATTTTTTCCTGAAACCCATCGTTCCCCTGTTGGCGAATGTCGAATTTCCCTTCCTGCCCGCGTTGATCGTCGGCGGACTGCTGGCTTCACTGGTGGGTTCGTTGATTGCCTGGCCGGCTCTGCGTCTGCGGGGAGACTACCTGGCGATTGCGACCCTGGGTTTCAGCGAAATCATTCGCATCCTGCTGGTCAACATGCAGCCCATCACCAATGGTGCGCTGGGTTTGAAAGGGATTCCCAGTTTTACCAACCTCTTCTGGTCATGGGGTTCGCTGGCGGTTTGTCTGTTTGTGGTCAAGCGCCTGGTAGACAGTTCGTATGGACGGGCAATGCGCGCCGTGCGCGACGATGAGGTCGCCGCCGAGGCATTGGGTGTCAACCTCTTCAAACACAAGATGCTGGCTTTTGCGGTATCCGCCTTCTTTGTGGGTGTTGCGGGCGGTTTGATGGCTAACTTGATCAGCACCATTGACCCCAAGGTCTTCCTTTTCACATTGACCTACCAGATCGTGGGCATTACCGTCATGGGCGGCATGGGAAGTCTGACCGGCAGTGTCGTCGCTGCCAGCCTGTACACCATCTTTTTGGAATTGCTGCGCCCGATTGAGTCTCCATTTAACATCGGCTCGCTTGCCATTCCCGGCATTCCAGGCATGCGGATGGTCCTTTTCTCCATCCTGCTGCTGGTGGTCATTCTCTTCTACCGGAAGGGTTTGATGGGCACCCGGGAATTTTCCTGGGACTGGGTGGTCAAACTTTTCAAACGCCTCAAACCGAAGAAGAAATCAGGATCTTCCGGGGAGGTGCAGCCATGACAACCTTGTTGAAGTTGGAAAACGTCTATAAACGGTTCGGCGGGTTGACCGCAGTTAATAATTTCTCCACCGAACTGCAGGAAGGCGAACTCTGTGCATTAATCGGTCCGAATGGTTCCGGCAAGACCACCATATTCAATCTCATCACCGGCATCTATGTTCCATCGGAAGGTCACATCTTCCTGGGTGGTGCGGACATTTCTGGCAAACGCCCGGATGTGATCACCGGCATGGGCATTGCCCGTACATTTCAAAACATCCGCCTGTTCAAAGGCTTGAATGTACTGGAAAATGTCATCGTCGGCAAGCACCTGCGTCTGAAATCCAATGCCGCCACGGCTGTTCTGCGGCTGCCGGGCTACAATGCTGAAGAAAAGGAAATGCGTCAAACCGGCTTGATCCTGTTGGAATCGCTGGGTCTGGAGCATTTTGCTTATGAGGAGCCTACTTCACTGCCTTATGGACAGCAGCGCAAGCTGGAAATTGCCCGGGCGCTGGCAACCAATCCCCGCCTTCTCCTGTTGGATGAACCGGCAGCCGGAATGAGTCCTTCAGATGCTGAAGAACTGATGGTCTTCATCCGGCATGTTCTCAGCACATTCAACCTGACCATCTTCCTTATCGAACATCAGATGCGGGTGGTGATGGGCATCTGCCCCCGAATTATTGTGATTGATCACGGCGAAATGATTGCCGAAGGCAACCCGGATCAAATTCAAAATGATGACCGGGTGATTGAAGCATATCTGGGAGCGAGCAACCATGCTTGAGATTAAAAACCTTCACGTATCATATGGTGGCATCCGGGCGCTGCAAGGGATATCGCTTCATGTGCCGGAAGGCAAAATTATTTCCCTGTTGGGAGCCAATGGAGCCGGAAAATCAACAACATTACGCACCATCATGGGTATTGTCAAGCCCACTGAAGGATCCATTGAATTCCTGGGTGAAAGCCTGCTGGGATTGAAATCCTTCCAGGTTGTCATGAAAGGTATTGCTCTGGTGCCGGAAGGACGGCGCGTCTTTACCAACCTGACCGTGACTGAAAACCTGGCACTGGGTGCTTATACCCGCAAGGATAAGGAGCAAATCCAGCAGGATATTGATGAGGTTTATGAGTTATTCCCGCGCCTGAAGGAACGCGAAAAGCAAAGCGCCGGCACGCTCTCCGGCGGAGAGCAGCAGATGCTGGCTCTGGGACGCGCCATCATGTCCAAGCCCAAACTGTTGATGATTGATGAGCCTTCACTGGGGTTGGCGCCGGTGCTTTCCCAGGGTGTATTAAGCAAGCTGACAGAAATTAACCAGACCCGCGGGCAGACCATCCTGTTGATTGAACAGAATGCCCGGGCTGCCCTCAGCATTGCGGATTATGGCTATATTCTCGAGACCGGACAAATCACCCTGGAAGGACCGGCTCACGAGCTGGCAATCAATGATGAGGTGCGCAAGACCTACCTGGGTATTCGTTAATTCATGGGTCGTCGTTTTCTGTACTTCATTCCAGTCATGCTCCTGCTGGCGGGGTTGCTCGCCGCTTGTGGGAGCATGACACCATCTGCGCCGGAACCCACTCAAACTCCAGCCAGGAGTATTGATTTCACGGTTAATGATCTTGAAGGGAACAAGGTCGAACTCAGTTCGCTGAGGGGGCAGGTTGTGCTGGTTAATTTTTGGGCAACCTGGTGCACGCCCTGCAAGGAGGAAATGCCAATTCTGGAGGAGTTTTACCAGGCTCACAAGGATGAAAACTTCACTCTCGTAGGTTTGAATGTCAGCGATGATGTGGAGGATGCAGCTGAATATATCACCCGGAACGGCTACTCATTTACCATCTGGTCTGATCCACCCGGAAACACCATGATTGATCTGGGAATCCGTGGCTTGCCGGCATCCATCCTGGTGGACACCGAAGGCAATCTGCGCTGGTATTGGCTGGGTCCGGTGACCGGGGAAATCCTGGACCAGGAAATTTTACCGTATCTAAAATAACAGGGATGATTATTATAAAATACAGGTGTTTGGAACACCTGTATATATTTGTATTGAATCATTCCAACCCGGTTTTAATGCTTTCCGCCAGTTCCGGGGTGATGCCGGGAACCCGGGTCAATTCCTCAATGGATGCCTGTTTGATGGCTTCAATGGAACCGAATTGAATCAATAATGCCTTGCGCCGCGCCGGTCCAATGCCGGGGATGGTTTCCAGACGGGACGCCAGCCCCAGCTTGGTGCGTTTGTTGCGGTGGGCGGTGATGGCGAAGCGGTGAGCTTCATCCCGGATGCGCTGAATGAGATACAGTCCCTGGGAATGTCTCGGCAGCAGGATGGAATCGCTCCTGCCGGGGAGGAATAATTCCTCCTGTTGTTTTGCCAGCCCCACCACAGGCACTTCATCTGTCAAGCCATATTGTTCGAGGACGGAAATGGCGCGTCCCAGTTGTCCCTTGCCACCGTCCACAATCAGCAAATCCGGCAGACGGCTGAAGGACTCATCCACCCTGGTGCCGGGAGCCTGGCGGATCTGCTCATGCAGGGTCTGCCAGCGCTTGAAGCGGCGTGACAGCACTTCCTCCATGCTGGCAAAATCATCCGGTCCGCTGACGGATTGAATATTGAAACGCCGGTAATGTTTTTTGGAGGGCACGCCCTGTTCAAATACCACCATGGAACCCACGGATGCCGTCCCCTGGGTGTTGGAAATGTCATAACATTCAATGCGGTTGGGTGGTTCAGCCAGGTTAAGCGCCTGCTGCAATTCAGCCAGTGCCTGGGTCTGACGGTTGGTGTCCGCCTCCCACTGGGCGCGCAAGGCGCGCAGCGTTTCAGTTGCATTTTCGGTTGCCATTTCCATCAATTCCTGCGATGTGCCCTGGTGGGGGAGTGTCAGTTCCACCTTGTTGCTGCTTCGCCGGCTGTTCAGCCACTGGGAGATGACCTGTACCTCCTCCACCTCGTTGGGGAGCAGAACCTCGGCGGGGATGGTGGCAGCTTCGGAGTAAAACTGTTTGAGGAATTGGGAAATGATTTCACCGTCGGCGGCTTCCTCGGTGCCCTCCAAAATGAAGTATTCCCTCCCGATCAATTTGCCGGAACGGATGAAGAAAATCTGAACACAGGCTTCGCCATCAGCGCGTGCCATGGCAATTACATCCGAATCTATTTTCTCGCTGGATATGACCTTTTGTTTCTCCACCACCCGGTCAATGGCATTGATTTGATCGCGAATCGCGGCTGCCCGTTCAAAATGCATTTCATCCGCCGCCTGTTCCATCTCAAACCGCAACCGGGTAACGATGGGATCAGTCTGCCCTTGCAGAAAGAGGCAGAGGTCATCGATCATCTGTCGATAGGTGGATTGATCCACGGCTCCAATGCACGGTCCACAGCACAACTTTATGTCATAGTACAGGCAGGGGCGTAAATCTTTGCCGGTGATCGGACGTTCACAGGTCAGGTAGGGAAAAATCCGCCGCAGCACATCCAGGGTCTGGTGAACAGCCCAAACGGAAGTGTAGGGTCCGAAATAGCGCGCCCCATCATCCAACATCTGGCGCGTGACGGTGACTTTTGGGAAGGGATCTGCCCAGTGAGCCTTGATGTAGGGGTAACGCTTATCATCCTTGAGGCGAATATTGAAGTGCGGGCGATGCTTCTTGATCAGGTTCATCTCCAGGATGAGCGCTTCCAGTTCGGAGCCAACCACAATCCATTCAATATCCACAACCTGGTGAACCAGTTGACGTGTTTTATGATCCTGGTCAGAGCTTTCATGGAAATAAGATCGCACCCGGTTTCGCAGATTGATTGCCTTGCCCACATAAATAACCCCCCCGGTGCTGTTTTTCATGATATAGCAGCCCGGTTTGGTGGGAAGAGTATCCAAAATCCCCTGAATGTGATCGCTGACCATCATCAGAATAATTTTACCATTGCCTGAAAAGCCGGCGGCTGGCAATCTTTGCCAGCCGCCGGTATCGCCTGGGATCCTGAGGGATGATCCTGTTAATATATGACAGTTATTTGAAAATGACCGGCAGCCATAAGATTTCAACCATGTTGATTACAGTTATGGTGACTGTCACGGGTTCAGAATAGAACTCACCATCATATGCCCGATAGGTGAATGTCACCTCACCGAAGAAGTTCCGGTTGGGTGTGTACCTGAAGGAACCATCCGGGTTGAAGATCAGCGTGCCGGTTGAAACACCCGTCACCAGTTCAGCTTCCAACACATCATCTTCCGGATCCGTATCATTGTCAAGTACACCGGGTGCTTCCACCACCAGGGTGGTGTCCTCGTCCATCGTGTACTCATCCGCAACTGCGACCGGCGGTGTGTTATCCACCACATCGAGGACCGTGATCGTAACCGTCACAACCTCGGAATACAGATCGCCGTCATATGCCTGGTAGGTGAAGGTATCTGTACCAAACCAGTCCTCATCGGGCAGGTAGGTGAAGGAGCCATCCGCAGCCAGAGTCAGGGTGCCATGGGCGGCATCTGCCACAAGGACCGCAGTGAGGGGATCACTTTCCGTGTCGGTATCGTTGACGAGCACACCGGGGGCATCCACGGTCAGGAGGGTATCCTCGTTGGTCTCGTAGGCATCTTCCACAGCCACCGGGGCATCGTTGACCGAAGTGACCGTGATCGTAACCGTCACAACCTCGGAATACAGATCACCGTCATATGCCTGGTAGGTGAAGGTATCTGTACCAAACCAGTCCTCATCGGGCAGGTAGGTGAAGGAGCCATCCGCAGCCAGAGTCAGGGTGCCATGGGCGGCATCTGCCACAAGGACCGCAGTGA
>ERZ1026814.1196-NODE-1196-length-10510-cov-4.899258_pt1 | contig 10510 bp, 10 predicted proteins | sample MGYA00520871_ERZ1026814 | MGnify/ENA primary metagenome ERZ1026814 (study PRJEB33270, sample SAMEA104284478) | anaerobic digester metagenome | biome: Anaerobic digester microbiome; feature: mesophilic sludge digester; material: Anaerobic digester biomass... | reverse complement strand
GGCAGTGTGCTCAGTAGTGGAGGCTATGCGTTTTGTCGTGGGTGAGACATATCATGGTTATCGAGTTGATCTTTTTTTTTTTTTCAAGCAGAAGACGGCATACGAGATCTAGTACGGTCTCGTGGGCTCGGAGATGTGTATAAGAGACAGCGGTAGTCGTTGACGTCGACGAGGAAGCCGTCGCCGTCGATGTGGAACGCGCCGGCCCGCGTGTAGTACTGGGACCCCTCGTCGTCCCGGACGATGAAGAACCCCCCGCCGTCGATGGCCAGGTCCAGCGCGCTCGTCGTGGACTCGAGGGAGCCCTGGCTGAACTGGGTGGCCACGTCGGCCACCGTGACGCCCTGCCCGATCTGCATGACGCCCGAGGCGCCGCCGGAGAGGCTCTGGCTCAGCACGTTGGCGAAGTAGGCCTTGCCGGCCTTGAAGCCCATCGTGTTCGCGTTGGCGATGTTGTTGCCGATGACGTCCATCTGCTTGGAGCTGGCGTTGAGCCCCGAAATGGCGATCCAAAGTGCGCTTCCCATCTCAATGTCCTCCTGGTTTCCCCGGTCAGACGCCCGGTGTCAATTCGTGTTGATCTTCTTCACGGAGACGACATCGCCGTAGGCGATCTCGCGGCCCCCCACGCTGAGGGTGACCGCGCCGTCGCGGTAGTTCACCCCCGTCACCTCGCCCTGGACCAGGGTGTCGGCGCCGACGGCCCTGCCGGCCCGATCGGTGGCGATCACCTCGTAGGTGCAGACGCCGGAAAGCGAGCTCGGCGGGCTCCACGTCAGGGTGTTCAGGCCCTGCTTCTGGTTCCGGAAGGACAGGGCGTCGACGAACTCGCCGGCGGCGTTGTAGATGCGGACCATCCCTTCCGCGGCATCGCCCGCAAGCTGGTAGCTCAGCGCGACGGGGCTGCCGGCGGCCTGGACCGTATTGCCCCTGGCCAGGACCTCCTTGCCGATCAGGCTCACCGCCTGCGAACCGCTCAGCGACTGCTGCTGCCTGGTGAACGAGCCGAGCTGGGTGTTGATGTTCTGGAGCTGCTCGAGACTCGAGAACTGGGCTAGCTGAGCGGTGAAGGCCGTGCCGTCCAGCGGGTTGAGCGGATCCTGGTTCTTGAGCTGGGCAATGAGCATCTTTAGGAATTCGTCCTTTCCGATGACGTTCCTGCCGCTCGTTGTCGGGGTCGCACTCGCGGCGCCTGCCGCCGACTGCACGGTGTTCGTCACGCTCATGATTCAACTCCTTCCGGTTTCATGTCCTGTCAGGCAAAAACGCTGAGCCCGCCGTCCCCGGTCCGGACCGGCCTCGCGGGCGTCTCCCGGGGTTCGGGATCCGTGTCCCGCCCGGGTCTGCGTTCCTCTCCCTTCGGGGAATCCCCGCGGGCGAACCCCGCCTCCCGCCAGAAGTCCGAGCCGGAATCGTCGGGCCGGTTCTGAACGAGAATTTCGAGGCGGTCGATCTCGAATCCCTTGTCCCTCAGCGCGTTTCGCAGATCGTCCATGCCGGCCTGGAGCATCTGCTTGACCTCCTGGTTGTCGGCCAGCATCACCATCTTCACGCGGTTGTCCTGGACGACCACGTCGAGATCGAGGGTGCCGAGCCGGGGCGGCTGAAGCGTCAGGACCATGCGGCCGGAACCGTCGCGGAGAATCTGCGCCGCCCCGTCCAGCACCTGGCTGATCACGGCCTGCGGCCTTGCGGGCGCCGCGCCGTCGATCCCCTTGCCCTGGAGCGCAGCCAGCGCGGGGGGGCCCGCTTGTGCATCGCGGAATTCGGGGTTTGTCCAGCCCGCCCCCGCCTGCCTCTTTCCCTGGCCTGCCTGGACCGGTCTGTCCTGCGAAAGGTCGGGCGGGCCGGCCGGTTCCTGCATCGCTTTGTCCGGCGCGAGAGCGCCCCGGGAGACCCTGCCGGACCCTTCAGCCGCGTCGTCGCGGACAGCGGACCCCGGCTGCGGCTTTGCCTGCCTGGCGGCCTTTGCCTTCGACGGCGCCGGGGCTCCTTCTTCGCCCGACAGGATCTTGAGAACCTCCCCCTCCTTTGCCGTCATCGACTTCACGGCATGGATCCCCTCGCGCCGGTTCAGCGGCTCTCCGTTGACGTATCCCGTCATCCGGGCGGCCTTCTTCTGCGCCGCCATGCTGCCGTTTTTCTGCACCATCTCCTTCAGGAGGGCCTCCTCGGACGGCGAGAGGGCGCCTTTGTCCGACGGCCTTGCGCCCGGCAGGACATCCGCGCCTTCCCGGTTCTGCACTTTCGGCTGTGCCGCCTGCATGGCCTGCCCGGCCCGCTCCTTGAGGTATTCCAGGGTCTCTTTCGCCTGCACTTCGACGGCGGCCCGCCTGAGTTGCGCTCCGGTATCCGCCCGTCCGGCGCTGAGTTTTCCGTGCGTCTCCTCGCCCTCTTTCCGGGCGGCCTGTCCGGTCTTCAGGAAATGCTCCTTGCGGTTCTTCTCCTCCGTGCCGGTCTCGAGGTCGAGCCTCTTGGACCGGAGGATGTCGGCAAATGGCACAGTCAGGGCTGCAGCCGCGGCGGCATCCTTGGGCTCCCCCTGTTCGTTGCGTTTCCTGCCTGGCGTCAGCTCCCCGCTTCGAGGGGCGTCGGCCGAGGCGATCGGGTCGGGCGGTAACTGCACAACGGAAGGATCCATGCTTGTTCCTCGGGTGGTTTTGGCTTGGCATGGGAGCAACGCGCATGCCATGGAAGAAGGGTCCAGGGCCCGGGGCCCGCGGCCCGGAGAAGGGATGGAACGCTGATGCGCTGATATCATTGCGGAATCCGGGCATCCCCTTGTCCGCATCGCGGGCACCTCGCCGTGCCGGCACCCGTAAATCCAGTGAGCCGCTCCATGCTTTTGGGGCAAATATTGCCTGCTTGTTCTCAGGGCGGCGGGCAAATTTTACGAGGGACAGGACCTAAAGGGGAGCCCCGCTTCTGCCGATGAATCTATCGAGGAAGAAAGGCACAGGGGAACGGAATCCATGACGGCCATCGACGGGACCGGAGCCGACCGGCTCTTCTCCGCGGCGCAGCTCAACTACCGGCAACTCGAGTACTACGCGGGCAACACCCTGAACCGGGGCATCGAACTCTACAGGAAAAAGGACTACGGCGCCGCCGTCCAGGCCTTCAAGTCGTCCATCGCGCTGGCGCCGGCTGCAGGATATGCCGCCGAGGCGGCCAAAATGCTGGCGGGCATCTACGTGACGATGGGCGAGACGGAACGGGCCATCGAGTCCCTCCGGTCCTTCGTCGAGCTGCGCCCCTCGTCGGATGCCGCACGTGTCAGGCTGGGCGAATTGTACTACTCCGAAGGCCGGTACGACGAGGCCCTGGCCCAATACGAGAAGGCCGTCGAGCTGAATCCCGATGCGGGCAACCGCTATGCCCTGGGACAGGTCTACCTCCAGACGGGCGATTTCAGCAGGGCCGAAGGGCAGTTCATGAAGGTCCTCCTGATGGCCCCCGACGACCCCGCGGGCAATCTGGGTCTCGGCCAGGCCTACAGCAAATCCGGACAGTACGAGCTTGCGATCGGGCAGTTCGAGGCGGCCATCAGGAAGAAGAACGATTTCCACGATGCCTGGGCCGAGATGGGGTACACCTGTGCGGACATGGGGGACATCGACAGGGCATTGGAGATCTGTGAGTACCTGAAGGGCAAGTCGCCGCAGCTCTCCGACCTTCTCAACCGCTACATCTACAAGGTCGACCCTCCGAAGATCATGTTCGCCCATGCCGACGGAACCTTCCCGGGCAGCCTCCCCAGGGGAACGGCCGTGTCGAGCCTCGACCCGTCGCTCGCCGGCGCAGGGGCCTCCAGGATATTCACCGTGCGGCTGCAGTTCGACAAGGAAATGGACCGGACCTCGGTGGAAACCGTCACCAACTGGCAGATCGGCAGGGCCTCGGGGACCGGCCCGGCACGGTACAACTACGGCCTGGCGGTCCCGTCGACGGAGGTCCAGCTCCCCGGGCTGCCGGATTACGTCAGCTACGACCCCGTCAACTTCACGGCGACCGTTTTTTTCACCATCACGCAGAACGGCACGGCCGACGGCACCATCGACCCCGGCCACGTCCAGTTCACCTTCCGGGGAACCGACCGCTTCGGTCAGAGGATGGACCCCGCGAAGGACCAGTACACGGGATTCTCCGGGGTCTTCTAGGCGCAAAGCGCCCTTCGGGGATCGGGAAAAGAAACGGGGACCGGTGAAGTTCACCGATCCCCGTTTTCATGGACGGGATAGACGGAAAAGACCGAATAGACCTGTTTTTACTGGGTCGGCTCCGGCCTGTTCGGGGCGCCGGTGATTTCCCTGGCGATCTCGGCGGCCCGCTGGGCGCCGATGTGGCCCCAGATCGCCCCCGCCTTTTTGCTCTTCATGTTCATGAGGATCCCGGCGGCGAGTTTCCTGTCCATCTTTTCGAGCATGGGGCCCGCCTGTGCGGGCGGCGTCGCCTCGAACACGTTGGCCAGGTCCCGGAGCCTCTTGTCCTCGGCCGCCTTTACGGTGTCCAGCATGCCCGAGAGCCTGTCCTCGAGCCCCTTGAGGGCATCGATCTTGGCGATGATCTCCCCTTTCAGGGCCTGCAGCTTTTTCTCCTCCTCCCGGATCGCGCCTTCACGGCCGTCGAGCTGCCTTTCCCGCTCCGCAAGCGACGCGGCGAGCTTCCGTTCCCGGGCCAGGCTGTCTTCGGCGGGGTCTTTGGCAGGGGCGTTCTCCGGGGCCTTCTGCGCAACGTTGGCCATCGCGTGATCGAGTTCTAGGACCGAGGAGGCGCGGGGCAGCATGTCCCGCAGCGCGCCGCCTGCCGCCGACAGCTTGATGACGACCAGCGCCACGACCAGAATTTCACAGATGATGATCAGCCTTTTCATCGCCGGACCTCTTCAGAAACCGGATGATTCCCTGCTCGTTCAACTCCACAGACTCCCTGTGGTTCCACTCTTTCCAGTACTGGTCGAATTTCTTCTGCTTGAGGATCTCCATGATCTTGCGCCGCTTCACGGCCTCCGCGAGTTCCTCCCGTTTCGCCTCGAGGGCCTTCTGCCGGCCGGCGACGAGGATCGCCTGGGCAACCTCCCGCTCGCGCAGGCTCCGGATATAGCCGAAGGCGAGCCCGATCTCGCCGGCTTGGAGGGTCCCTTCCTGGCGGCGCATCAGCTCGGCCAGCACGGCCGCCTTCTCGCCGCGGATCGACCGGAGCCGCTCCTTCTCGAGCTCGAGACCCCGCACCTGCTCGGAGAACTCCTGCAGGGCCTGATCCTCCGCAAGCTTCCGCACGTTGAGCACCTGTTCGAACCGGAACCGGAACACGCCTTTCACCCTCTCGCCGGAAAGAAAAGCCGGAAACGGGTTCTTTTCCCATTCCGCTCTTCTGCTCTTCCGCTCTTCCTCACTTCACGACTGCAATACCCGGCCGATGTCGCTTCGACCGCAGCGTTTCGGGGTTTCACTCAAATAGAGCGAAAAGCTGCCGCCGGCTCTCCTCGAAACCAACCTTCTCGTTCATGTCCTGCCGCAGGTAGGCATTGACCCGGTCGATCATCTTGACGGCGTAATCGATCTCGGGGCTGCTCCCCGCCACGTAGGCGCCGATGTTGATGAGATCCTCGGCCTTGCGGTACGTGGCGATGATGTTCAGCAGATCGTTGGCGCGCCTTCGCTGCTCGCCGTCCGTGATGTCGATCATGACGCGGCTCACGCTCTCGAGCACGTCGACGGCCGGGTAGTGATTCTTCGCGGCGATCGCGCGGGAGAGGGCAATGTGCCCGTCCAGGATGGAGCGCGCCGCGTCGGCCACGGGCTCGTTGAAGTCGTCGCCCTCGACCAGAACGGTGTAGAGACCCGTGATGCTCCCCCTGCCCTCGACGGGCCCTGTGCGTTCCAGCAGCTTCGGCAGGAGGCTGAAAACGGACGGCGTATACCCCTTCGTGGCCGGCGGCTCGCCGACGGAGAGGCCCACCTCGCGCTGGGCCATGGCGAACCGGGTGAGCGAGTCCACCATGAGGAGCACGTCGGCGCCCTGGTCCCGGAAATACTCGGCCACGGAGGTGGCCACGTAGGCCGCACGCATCCGGATCAGGGGGTGGCGGTCGGAGGTGGCCACGATGACAACGGAGCGCCTCAGCCCCTCGGGACCCAGGTTCTTCTCGACGAACTCCCGAACCTCGCGCCCCCGCTCGCCGATCAGGCCGATGACGTTCACGTCGGCCTTCGTGAAGCGGGCAATCATGCCCATGAGGATGCTCTTCCCCACCCCGGAGCCGGAGAAGATGCCCATCTTCTGCCCCTTGCCGCAGGACAGAAGGCCGTTGAGGACGCGGATGCCCAGATCCATGGGCTCCGCGATCCGGCCCCGCTCCAGGGGGTTGATCGGCTCGGAGTACAGCGGGTAGTCGTCCTCGAGCTCCACGGGCCCCTTGCCGTCGATGGGGTTTCCGAGCCCGTCGATGATCCGGCCCAGGAGTTTTTTCCCCACGGCGATCGACGCCTTGCGGCCGAGGGAGACGATCTTGCAGCCCGGGCCGACGCCCTGGAGGTGATCGAGCGGCATCAGCAGGACCTTTCCCTTCCGGAACCCCACCACCTCGGCCCGGAGCGTCTCGCAGGCCCCGCCGTTGGCGAAGATGTTGCACATCTCGCCGACGGAGCTCGCGGGCCCGTGCCCCTCGACCATCAGGCCGATGATCTCGCTCACCGTCCCGTTGACCTTGATCGGGTTGATCTGGTCGAGGATCCGGGTGTAACGATTGAAATCCAGGGTCATAAAAAAGCCTATGGCTAAGGGCTTAGGGCTGACGGCTTAAGGTTCTAAAAAGAATATTTTCCACGGGACCTTATGCCCTTTGCCTTAAGCCTTGAGCCCGTTTTGCAGAAACGCCTTGAGGATCTCCTCGAGCTGCTGCTCCAGGGTCGCGTCGATCTCGCCGAAGGCCGTCTCGATCACGGCGCCCCCGGCGCCGATCCCCTCGTCCGCCTCCAGCGTGATCGAGCGGATCCCCTCGAAGCCCGCGATGAGCCCCGGGGCCAGCTTCGACAGACGCTCGTGGTCCCCCGGGTTGAGGCGCACCTTGATGCGGTCGCGATCGAGGACGTTCTTGACGGCCTCCCGCAGGACGCCGAGGATCACGTCGCGGTCCATCGCCACTTCCCGGCGGATGACCTTCCGGGCCACGGCGATGACGAGCTTGAGCACCTTCGCCTCTCCGCGCTCCAGGATGCTCCGGCGGATGTTTTCCACCTCGAGGAGCAGTTTCTTCAGGGACTCGGCCGTCGCCGCCAGCTCCTTCTCCCGCGTCTCGCAGCCCTTGCGGAACCCCTCGGCGTGGCCCCTCTCGTAGGCGTGCTTCACGGCGGCCTCGATCTTCTTTTCCGACTCGACGAGGATCTCCTCGACCCGCGAGCGGCGGGGCGCCGGGCCCTGGGAGAGGTTCTCGCAGCCGAAGTCGGCCGGCACGAAGCGGGGCTTCTCCGTACGGGGCCCGTCCACGACCTTGACGTTCCTGGACTTGATGACCCGGTTAGACGAATGCATCGCCTTCCTCGCGCAGCAGCTGGATGCGACCCTCGGCCTCGAGACGCTTGCAGGTGTCCAGGATGGACCGCTGGCTCTTTTCCACCTCGGAGAGGCGGACGGGCGGCATCATCTCGATGTCCTCCTTCAGCATCTCGGCGCCGCGCTTGGACATGTTCTTGAAGACCTTGTCCCTGCCCTCCGCAACGACGACCTTGAGCGCCCTGGCGAGATCCTCGCTGGAGACCTCGCGCAGCAGCTCCTGCATGCTGCGGTCGTCGAGCTTCAGGATGTCGTCGAAGGTGAACATGAGCCCGCGGATCTCGGCGGCCAGCTCCGGGTCCGACCCGTCGAGCGAGGAGATGATCGCGCTTTCGCTCGTGCGGTTCATCCGGTTGAGGATCTCCGCCATGAGCCTCACGCCGCCGATCTCCTTCTCGCTGGCGGCCCCTGAGATCAGTTCGCTTTCGAGCGTTTCCGCCACGTCCTCGATCAGGTCCGTGGGCACGCTCTTGAGGCTAGCCATTCTCCGGACGATCTCGAGCTGCATCTCCGGGGAGAGGGCCTCCATGATCTCCGCGGCCTGCTCGGGCCGGAGATGGGCCAGGATGAGCGCCGTGGTCTGCGGGTGTTCCATCTTCGTGAAATCCTTCAGCAGCTTGGGGTCGATGTCCCGCAGCTTCTCGAAGATGGGGTTTTCGCTGATCTTGTCCTTTTCGTCCTCCAGGGCCGTGAGGATGCTTCCCGCCTGTTCGGGACCCAGGGCCTTCAGGACGATGTTCTTCGCCACGTCATCCTTGACGGAGACGATCCCGCCCTTCTCCTTCGCGAGGTCGCAGAATTCCTTGGCGACGTTCTGGACGTCGCCCGACGAGATGCTGGTGATCCGGCTCATGTGCTTGCTGATGCGGCGGACCTCCGCGGCCCGGAGGTTCTTCATCACCGACGCCGCCAGCTCCTCGTCGAGGGAGAGCAGGAGAATGGCTGCCTTTTCTTCGTTGGTCATTGTCAAACCCGGGCGAAAGGCATAAGGCGAACGGCGTAAGGCAATCTGGAACAGATCTCTTTTTTCCTTGCCTTAAGCCCTTGGCCCTGAGCCCTTCGCCTGCTTTTATTTTATCCAGTTTCTCAGCAGTTCGGCGAACCGCTTGGAGTCCGATGACGCCATGTGCCGCACGATGTCGGCCTCCGTCAGCTCGCGGGACACCTGGGGGCCGCCGAGGGAGAGCGTCACGCCATCGGCGCCCCTGAGCTCGCCTGCGACGGCGGACGCTTCCCGGATCGAGACCTCCGTCTGCCGCCCGCGCTCGGCCAGCATGCGTACGAGGGGCTTCACGACGAAGAGGGCCGCCAGGACGACTACGGCCAGGATCACGAGATACCGCACGAGGGGCAGGAAGACCATCAGCCTGTCCATCCAGGACTTCTCGGGAAGGTCGGAAGACAGGTCCACCTTCTTGAAAGGCACGTTCGACACGACGACCTGGTCGCCCCGCTTCGCGTCGAAGCCCGCCGACTTTTTGACCAGGTCCTCCAGCGCCGTCAGCTCCTTCTCGGGGCGGGGCTGGTATTCCTCGGCCCCCTTGTCGTTCTTTGCGTAGGTGCCGTCGACGAGCACGGCGATGGAGAGCTTCTTCACGTCTCCCACGGGCATGACGGTCTTGTTGACCGTGCGGCTGATCTCGTAGTTGATCGTCTCGTCGGACTTCTCGCGGTTCGAACCGGCCGGCCGCGCGGGGGGCGCCGCCGCCTGCCGGGCCGTCGTCGCGACGGAGCTCTCGCCCATCGAGCCGGAGGTGCTGCCCGATTTCTCCTGCGAGCGCTGCACGCTGCGGATGGCGGGCTCCTCGGAGTCGAACTTCTCCTCCGTCTTCTCCATGACGCGGAAGTCCAGATCGGCGGAGATGCGCACGACCGCCCTCCCCTCGCCGACGACCTTCTCCAGCATCGAGGTGATGCGGCCCGTGAGGTCCTTCTCGACGTTCTTCTTGTACTCGATCTGCGAGTTGGAGAGCTGGGCCATCTCGCCGCCCTCGGTGACCCTCGAGAGGACCTTCCCGCTCGAGTCCACGATCATGACGTCGCGGGGGCTCATCCCCTCGATGGAGCTCGACACGAGGTGGGCGATCCCCTGGATCTGCTGCTCACTCAGACTGCGGCCGTTCTTGAGCTTGACGATGACGGAGGCCGTGGGCTTCTTCCGGTCCTCGGTAAAGAGGGACTTCTTCGGGATGGCCAGGTGCACCCGGCTCTGCTGGATCTCGTCGAGGCTGTTGATCGTCCGGGTCAGCTCGCCCTGGAGCGCCCGCTGCAGGTTGAGCTGCTGGACGAACTCGGTGACGCCCAGGTTCTTCGTGTCGAAGATCTCGAAGCCGACGCCCCCGCCCTTCGGCAGGCCCGAGGCCGCCAGCTCGAGCCGAAGCTCCGACACCTTCTCGGCAGCAACGGAGATCGTGTCTCCCCCGGGGGAGAGCTGGAAGGGGATCTTCTTTTCCTGGAGCCGCGACGTGATCTGCCCGGCGTCCTCGGTGGAGAGGTTCGTGTAGAGGACCTTGTAGTCCGGCTGGTTGATGAAGACGACGGCCAGCGCGATGCTGGCGAGCGTCGCGGCCACGGCCGCGGCCATGGTGAGTCTCCGGGAGGCCGGAAGAGACTGGAACCCCTTCCACATCTGCGAGAAAAGTTGATCCATGGGCGGTTGATCCCTCTATCCTTCAGGAGAATTTCAGTACCCGTCATCGGAGCGCGTAATCCAGGTCGAGGTGGAGCAGGAGCCGCCGCGGATGACAAAGGGCAAAAACCCGAACGTTAGACCTGCATCCGCATCACTTCCTGGTAGGCTTCCAGGATCTTGTTTCGGACCTGTCTCTTATACACATCTGACGCTGCCGACGAACTACTCTGTGTAGATCTCGGTGGTCGCCGTATCATTAAAAAACAACACAACAGACGACAGACTCCACCACAGACTATCAACAAATAAACACAACTAGCATAA
>ERZ1026814.1194-NODE-1194-length-10527-cov-4.630000_pt1 | contig 10527 bp, 9 predicted proteins | sample MGYA00520871_ERZ1026814 | MGnify/ENA primary metagenome ERZ1026814 (study PRJEB33270, sample SAMEA104284478) | anaerobic digester metagenome | biome: Anaerobic digester microbiome; feature: mesophilic sludge digester; material: Anaerobic digester biomass | place... | reverse complement strand
GCTCGGAGATGTGTATAAGAGACAGGTTCTGGGTCGTCTGCCGGAGGAGCATCTTGTCGCGGAGAATCATGATGTGCACGTCGAGGATGTAGAGGGTCTCGAGCCCCTCCTGGTCCTTGAACTTGCGTTTGATCTCGAGGAGCTGGTTCTCGGAGTCCTTGATGGCCTTGCGGAACCGGCGGATCTCCTCGGCGACGACCGCGAAAATGGAGTCTGTGTGGGAAACCGGCAAACCTGTGAATTTAACTGTCCCATTCCCAATACCCACTCCAAACAACCCCCCGCGTACGATGGACTCCATGCTGCGTTGGAGATGATCAGATGCGAGGATGGGATCCTTGAGACCATTCGCATAGTTGGTCCACCGATTTTCAAAGGTGGCGTTCAAGGATGTGCTGATGTTCAGAACCAATACGCCGATCAAAGCGGTGACAATACCCACCAGCAGTAATTGTTTCATACTGCCACCACCCAGATAAAACATCATAACGCCCAGGAAAATAATCGTTGCTGCTGCGCTGATATCCGGCTCCGCAAGGATTAAACCCGCCATGACACCCAGGATACCCATCATGGGAAACAATCCAAAGGATGCACGATTTAGGATGGTTTCTTTGGATTTGATCCAGATTGCCAGGTAAATGATGATGACCATTTTAGCCAGTTCGGAAGGCTGGATGGATCCATTCAAAAATGATCGCCGAGCACCCAGGCGTTCCTCGCCAATGATCAGGACCAGGAAAAGGGCGGTGACGGTGATAAGCATCATGGGGACGACAAACCTGCGCAGCTTGCGGTAATCAAAATACATTGTGACTGCTGCCACAGCCAACCCCAGGATTGCCCATTTGACTTGATTGAGGAAAAAGTAATAGGGCGTGCCCTTAAAATCCAATGAAGGTTTCATGCTGGCAGAGTACAAAATCAACAGACCAAAAGCCAGCAGGGTTGCAATGGTGAGCACCAGAGGAATATCGATGCCAAGCTTAACTCTCCCTGCGCCGCTCCTGGATTCGGCTGCCAAACCATCGGAGACCGGTCGAGCCGGTTCCACATTGGCAGCATGAGCACCGGTGGAAGTGTACATTTTCATGTGAGTTGGTTTACCCATTTTCGATATTGCTCCCCACGCTCTTCAAAATCTTTAAATTCGTCATAACTGGTACCGCCGGGTGAGAGTAAAACGCAATCCCCGGCTTTAGCGACTGATGCCGCTGCCTGTACCGCGTCAAATAAATTGTTGCAGTGCTGAATGGTTTGAGGATTCCTTCCAGGGAAAGTTTCTCCCAGGGCTTTTTGGATTTTCGCGGCAGCTTCCCCAAACAGAACCACATGTTTCACACGGTCATGAACCAGGGCTGCCAGGTCTTCCCAGGGAAGATTCTTGTCCCTGCCACCCAACATCAAGACCAGTGGAGTGTCAAATGCCCGAATTGCAGCAATGGTTCGTTCCGGGGCGGTGGCAATGGAGTCGTTGTACCATTCCACCCCCTGGCGGACACGGACAAGTTCAAGGCGATGTGCCACTCCGTGGAAATCTTCCACCCCGGCGCGCATGGCTTCCTGTGGTATGCCAGCGCCAATAGCGATGGCGCAGGCTGCCAGCACATTGATAAGATTGTGTTCCCCCCGGAGTAGAATTTTTTCCTGGGGGAATAATTCATTCTGGATCTGTCCATCGGTGAATTTTAAGATCCTGTTTTCCACATATGTCCCGGCAAGACCACCAACTGGTTTTTGTAAACCAAAACTGATCAATTGACCGCGCACATCACCGGCGAGGTTCCAGGAGCCGGGATCTTCCCGGTTGAGAATGGTTGTATCCCCGGTGGATTGATGGGTAATGATCCGCGCCTTGGCGGCAGTGTAGGCTTCCATGGTGCCATGCCGGTCAAGGTGGTTGGGGGTAATGTTCAGGACGGCTGATATCTGTGGAACACATGTCATGATTTCCAACTGGAAACTGGATAATTCAAGGACGACAAGATCATCCGGCTTGATTTCATCCAGGTACTCGATCAGGGGTTGACCAATATTACCGCCCACCCAGGATTTCCTGGGGCTGGCAATACCAGCCTGCGCCATACGCCCTACTATGGTGGTGGTAGTGGTCTTGCCGGCTGAACCGGTGATGCCAACCACCTTGCACGGGACTGCTTCCATGAATATTTGGGAGTCATTGCTGATGGGAATTCCCTGCCTGCCGGCTTCAATTAAAAGCGGGAGAGTCAGGGGGACACCACCCGAGACGCAAATTAAATCCAGTCCTTCGTTAAGCAGATTGAGGGGATGACCGCCAAATTCCCAGCGAATCGGCAGTCCAGCCAGAGCTTCGGTGGCGGTGGTCATATCCCTGGCTGGGCGGTTGTCATTCAGGATGACTTCTGCGCCGCGTTCCACCAGAAAACGGGTCACAGCCAAACCCTGCCGGGCGGCTCCGATTACAAGAATTCGACTTCCCTTCCAATTCCTTTTCATCATACGAATGCCACTGCTATTCCCAAAATTGCACACAATAAACCGACCAGCCAAAACCGTTGAACAACCTGTGTCTCAGACCATCCAAGCAACTCAAAATGGAGGTGGATGGGAGTCATTTTGAAAAAACGCTTGCCCTTTGTTATCTTAAAATAAGCGACTTGAATCACCACACTTAATAATTCGCTGACGGGAATGATGGCGATCAGCGGGAGCAACAGCCATTGACCAGTCATCAATGCCACCACGCCCAATGTGGCACCCAGAGCCAGAGAACCGGTGTCGCCCATGAATAACTCTGCAGGATGAGCGTTCCACCACAGAAAACCAAAAAGAGAACCCACAACTGTAAAACAGAAACGAGCCAGAAAGACCTGCCCCTGCATGATTGCCACAGCTCCATAGGCGGCAAACGCAGTAGCGGATATCAGACCTGCCAGACCATCCAGACCATCCGTGAAATTAACCGCGTTGGACATTCCCACAATAATGACAACCGCAATGGGGATGTACCATCCGCCAAGCTGGATGGCTTTCTCGGCACCAGGCCAATAAAGATCGGGGACACCCAGAACATATTTCAAGCCCATGGCTGCCCCAAAGCCCACCAGCAGTTGTAAAGCCAGCTTGGTGCGCGCCCGCATTCCAATTCCCTTCCGTTGACCACGCACGCCCTCCCAGTCATCAATTGCACCGATCAGCCCAAAACTCAACAGGACAATGAGCGGAAGGAGAACTGATTTCCCCAAAACAATGAAATTCAACAGGGAAGCGGCGTTTAACAGGATCGTCAACAAGGTGATTGGGACAATAAACATTACTCCACCCATGGTGGGGGTGCCCATCTTTACCATATGGGCTCCGGGCTCTTCCACTCGAATTAGTTTGCCTATCCGGTAATGTCGTAAAATCCGCAAGAGAGGGCTTCCCCAGATGACGGCGAGCATGAATGAAATACCACTTAGAGCCAAAGCAAGAGATGCGTCTTTCATTCCGCCACCTCAATTGCTGCAACGATTTGTTCCATTTGCATACCACGGGATCCTTTTACAAGGACAATATCGCCTGAACGAATGATTTGGTTCAGTGGTTCGATTGCATCAGCGGATGTATTCACCCGCACGACCATGATGGCTGGCATGCCTGCCTGGATTGCTGCATCGGCAATTATCCCGCCGCGCGTCCCCACAGCCACCAAAACCTGGGCAACTTCAGCCGCCCGCACTCCCACCATTTCGTGTCCCTGCTGTTCATAAGGTCCCAATTCAAGCATGTCACCCAGAACGGCAATATGCCTTCCTTCAATCTCATCCAGCAGGTTCAGGGCAGCCAGGGTCGATTCCGGGGATGCGTTATACGTGTCATCCAAAATAAGTGCACCGCTGGCTGATTCGACCACCACAAGTCTCAATTGAGTACGGGATTGCTGTAAACCGGTAAGAATTTCCTGCCAGGAAAGATCCTCGACCAAGCCGACGGCTGCTGCACGCAATGCAGTATGAACCGAGTGCTGTCCGATGAGAGGAATCCGCACACTCAGGGATTCGCGCCCATAATGCAATCGGAAGGAGATGCCTTTTAAACCCTGGCTTTCGATTTCATTTGCCCAAAGATCAGCTTCGGGGTTCAATCCATAGAAAAACACACGACACCTGGATTTTTCAGCCATCTGTCGGACAAATGGATCATCATAATTCAGGATGGCTATACCATCTTCAGGAAGCGCCTCCACGAGTTCCGCTTTTCCCCGGGCGATTGTTTCGATGGACCCTGCTCGTTCCGCGTGGACCATGCCGACATTGGTTACAATTCCAATTTTTGGTTGGGCAAGATCACACAGGAATTTAATTTCTCCCGGAACATAAAAACCCATTTCAAGTACAGCTCGTTGATATCCCGGACCGAGGCGAAGAAGTGTGAGCGGAACCCCGATTTCATTATTCAGGTTGCCGATATTTTTCAATGTATGGTATCGCTGACCGAGTACCTCTGTGACCAATTCCTTGGTTGTTGATTTACCAACTGACCCGGTTATTCCAATAACCTTGACATCCATTTTTTGCCGCCAGAAACGGGCTATGGTTTGTAATGCTTCAACAGTGTTGGAAACCCAAATACAGAATGGGGCTTCAGGGGGGATGAAATTGACTGGCAGCTGCTGATTGCGCAGATCAAGTGTCGGGAATTGATTTGTCAGGTCTTTTTGAATGATGGCAACATGGGCACCCCGTCGAAATGCATCACTGACAAAATTATGCCCATCTGCATGTTCACCTGGAATGGCAATAAACATGGCAGCAGGGATCACCTGCCGTGAATCAATTGCCGCCTCACTGATTGTCAGCGAGGCTGCCTGGGGTCGGGTGCCTGTCAGGGCTTCCAAAACATCTGCGAGCGTCAGCACAGGTAAATCCTTCTCATTTTAAAGTCTCCCGGACAGCATCGGGGGGAATATTCAGAAGTATGACAATCTTTTCAACCGCCTTTTGGAATACTGGGGCAGCCACAACAGAACCATATGGATTGGAAGTGGGTTTTTCCAACCATACGTAAACCAAAAATTGAGGATCATCCACAGGTCCCCATCCGATGAAGGTGGCATTGGTCTGGTCTGAATAACCGGTTTTGGTTGGGATTTCTCCAGTTCCAGTTTTTCCGGCAACTCTGTAACCTTCCACCAGGGCGTTGGAAGCCTCTTCTTCCAGTGAGACTGCCAACATATCTGTCAGTGTGTGGGCAGTTTCAGCCTGGATCGGTTGACTGATAACCATCGGCTCAATATTATGTTGGCGTCCATCCTGAATGTAGCTTTTGAGAATATGCGGAGCCATCATCCTGCCATCATTGGCAACGGCTGACACGGCAGTAACCAATTGAATGGGAGTTATGGCAATACCCTGTCCGTATGAATTGGTAACCAGGTTGACATCCGACCAATAACGATCTCCAGGGATACTCAGAGGGAACAAAGCTTCCCCTGCCAGGTCAATATTGGTGCGATGCCCGATGCCAAACTGGTTGAGATAATCGAAAAAGACATCCGTCCCCATTTGGATTGCCACCCAGGAAAGGCAGACATTTAATGAATGCTGCATGCAGCCAGTCATATCCTGCCACCCCCAGGCGCCGCGGTCCCAGTTATAGATATAAAAACCACCATATTCAATTACACCGTTATCCAAAAATTCCGTATCAGGTTTGACCGTACCGGAATCGAGTGCCGCAGCCATGGTGAGAATTTTAAAAGTAGAGCCGGGTTCATAAGTTTGACTGACGATCCGGTTGAAAGGCGTGGGAATTGGAAACACCTTATCCAGATCCCAATATTCGTTCAGGTTCATTCGCGGCTGGGTTGCCAAAGCCAACATCTCGCCGGTGCGGGGATCCATGACGATGATCGTACCGGATTCCGCCCCGTTTTCTGTGACAGCTTCATCAATCAATTCTTCCATGGCTGATTGAATCTCACGGTCAATGGTCAGGACAAGGCTGGCTCCGGGTGGAACCGATGGGATTTTCTCCACACGGTTGGGATCGAGCGGGATTTGAAGCTGTTGTGGAACACCTGTCAGAAGGTTGTTGTAATACTGTTCCACTCCATTCACGCCGAACGGGTTGTCCCGGTTGTAATATGGATAAAAACCAATAATATTGGAAGCCAACTCATTTTCCGGATAACTTCGAATCAGGTGTCCCTGCCAATATACACCTGACAGCGATGGATTCACCTGTCCCTTGCGGGGGGCGGGCAGTTTCTTATATTCATTCTTCAACTTATCGATCTGCGCGACAGTTTCAGCTGATACAAAATCCACAAGAGCCACATATTTAATGTTTGGGGTCGCCAATCCGTTTTCAATTAATTGCATGATTTGAACGTAATCAGCACCGGTAAGATTGGCAATGGTGGTAGCAACGGTTTCCTTGTTCACCATCTCTGCCAGGGATACGCCGACTTCGTAAACTTCCTTGTTGCCAGCCAGCAGATTACCCCAGCGATCGTAAATATTACCACGTTCAGGGTAGACTGTCCGATATTCATATTCAGTATTTAATTCTGGCAGGGTCTTGGCACTGACATTAGTCTGTATGCGCACCATCTGAACAACGATGGCTGCCACCAGCAGAATGGAGGTGATCAATACAACCTGGGGTCGGGAAATGGCGGGTAGCTTCATGGTATTACCGGCGGGTTTGGATAAGGCGGGATGTGCTTTGGAAGAGCCACTCCCATAGGGATTGACGGTAGGAGGAATCGATCAGGGATTTGGACTGATCATCGAGGTTGACAGGCAGGGCGACAATCTCTGGTTGACGCCCGGTATAACCAGGAACCACAACGAACACGGCGTCGGAAGGATCAGCAGGTTCATACCCCATGGCTTCGGCGCGTTCCCTCATCACTTTTGCAGAGGTCAGGATTGCATACTGGGTTTTTAAATCAGCGATTTGCCGATCCAGGTTTTCCCGTTCCACTTCCAGATTTTTAATTGCAACCCCGGCGGATGTGGCTTGAGCAGTGATACTCAGGTAAAGCCCGGCAACAAGGACAATCACCACCAACCCAAGCAAAAAGAAACCAATCCACTGGAGCTGGGTACGCCATGGAGCTTGATTGTAGGCTTGGATAAAACGGTTTTTCATGACTTCGGTATTTCCTGTGTTGATTGGATTTATTACCTGTGATTTGCAATTGTCATGCCAGAGTCAATTTTTCTGCTGCTCGCAACCGGGCGGAACGTGCCCGGGGATTTGACAGAATCTCAGCTTCTTTTGCTGTGATCGAATGATGGGTAAGGAGACGGAGGGTTGCCCGATGTCCACAGGTGCAAACCGGCTGGGTTGGGGGACAGAGACAGTCGGTCGATTCCTTTCGGAAAAAATTTTTAACAATGCGGTCTTCCAGCGAATGGAATGAAATGACTGCCATCCTGCCGCCGGGTGCCAGAGCTTTTGCCGCCACGGGAAGGACATTCTCAATTGCTTCCAATTCCTGGTTGACGGCAATTCGGAGGGCTTGGAATGTCCGTGTGGCGGGGTGAATACGCTCCCGGGCTCCCCGGTATGTCTTGCGGATGACCTCTGCCAATTCAAGCGTGGAATGCAGCGGGCGGCTGTCCACAATTGCCCGGGCTAGGCGACGGGATTGGGGTTCATCGCCATAACGCCAGATTAAATCCGCTAGTTCAGTTTCCGGTAATTGGTTGACCAGAAGATCTGCCGTGGTTGGGTTCCCCGGATCAAAACGCATATCCAAGGGTCCATCAGCCAAAAAGGAAAACCCCCTATCCGCGTCATCCAGTTCCATGGATGAAACCCCCAGGTCAAACAGGATTCCATCAACCATGTCCCAGCTGAAAAAATCCAGTTGATTACGGAGAGTAGTATAGGAAGCCTGTACCAACTGAACCCTGCCTTGAAAAATGTCAAGGCGCTGGAACGCAATTTCCAACGCCTGGGGATCCAGATCCAGACCGAGTAATTTACCATCGGGCTGGCTGGCATTTAGAATCCCCCAGGCGTGACCACCCGCGCCAACCGTGGCATCAACATATTTTCCTGGGCTCTTTGGGCATAATATATGTAGGATTTCTTGGTAAAGTACTGGTTTATGTGAAATAGAAAATAGAGGGGAGTCACTCATGATCCGGAGAGGTTGAACATAGCCACCCGTTCATTGGTAATGGAGGGGTCATGCAATCTCTCCAACTGCACATTCCAGAGGGTGGGCGACCAAATTTCAAAGTATCGTCCCACTCCGACGACATAAGCTGTACTGTCAAGGTGGGATGATTCTCGAAGGAATTGGGGGATAAGAATCCTTCCCAGACGGTCGCTTTCCACCTGTTGGGCATGTGATAAAATTAATCGCTTGAGTAACCGTCCATTTGGATCTGCCATGTTGATCTGGTCGACCAGGGTGTAAATCAATTGAAATTCGGAAGAGGGCATCACCCAAAGGTTTGAATCAAAGCCCAATGTTATATACGCACCGTCTATTAATTGTTCCCGGTAACGGGCGGGGACCGTTAACCGACCTTTTTCATCAATGTTATGTTCGAAGTGACCAAGGAACATGTGTTCTACCTCTGGTAAATATGCGAAACGCCGGAAATCATCCGGCGATTAACCACTTTCACCCACTTTTAACCACTTTCTACCACAGTATAGCTGAATTTGAGATGATTTGCAAGTGTTTTTACCAATTGATGGAATAAATTTAAGGTTTTCCTAAAAATGGATCATATTTTACAGAAAACAACGATTTTCAACCATAGGAGATATTCATGAGGTATCGTGATCTGTTTGTCGGACTGGATGTCCAGGTGCCGGTTTTGGATGGACGAAAAGTTCCTTATATCAATCTTGATAATGCCGCTTCAACGCCCTCTTTTCAACATGTGGCTCGCTGTGTGCAGGAATTTCTGGGATTTTATTCCAGTGTTCACCGGGGAATGGGTTTTAAAAGTCAGATTTCAACCCACGCTTATGAGGAGGCGCGGCTGGCAGCCATGCGTTTCGTGGGGGCAAATTCACAGGATCATACCTGCATTTTTGGCAAGAATGCAACCGAGGCGATCAACCGTCTGTCAAGACGGTTTCCATTTTCTGATGATCGCAATGTTATATTAATTTCAATGATGGAACATCATTCCAACGACCTGCCCTGGCGTGCCGTGGGAAAAGTCGTCCATATCCGACTGACTCCGGATGGCTGCTTGGACCTGGCGGATTTCGACCGGAAACTTGATCAGTATGCAGACAATCTGGCATTGGTTTCCATCTCTGGTGCCAGTAATGTGACTGGCTATGTCAATCCAATTCATCAAATGGCGGAAAAGACTCATGCCAGGGGTGCCCAGATCATGGTCGATTGTGCCCAGCTGGCTCCGCATCGGAAAATCAACATGCTGCCACTGGATGACCCAGCCCACCTGGATTATGTGGCGATATCAGCGCATAAAATGTATGCGCCATTTGGTACCGGTGCATTGATTGGTCGCAAGGACCTTTTTGAACATGGTGATCCGGATATCCGCGGGGGGGGAGAGGTGGAAATTGTCACCCTGGACAATGTGGTCTGGTCAGAACCACCCGAGCGCGATGAGGCTGGCAGTCCCAACACGGTGGGTGCGGTGGCTCTTGCCGCCGCAATTGCCCAGATGGAAGCAGTCGGGATGGAGGAAATTGCCGCCCATGAAGCTGAATTAACTCATTATGCATTGGAGCAATTTAAGCGCATACCTGACTTGAGGACATTCGGCTGTCCGGATCCGGATAAAACAGCCAGCCGGCTGGGTGTCATTCCTTTGATCATGAACGGGATATCCCATTATCTTGTGGCAGCCATCCTGGGTTATGAATATGGGATCGGAGTTCGAAATGGATGTTTTTGTGCCCATCCCTATTTACTGGATTTATTGGGCGTCTCGAATGATCAGGCGGGATTGGTGCGTCATTCCATTTTGATGCATGACCGGCGGGATGTGCCCGGGCTGGTGAGGGTTTCATTTGGTCTGTACAATGAAAAGGAAGATGTTGACGCATTGGTGGAAGCATTGCTTGCCATCCAGGAGGGAAAATACCGGGGCAGTTACGCCCAGGATGTCCATTCCGGATTATTTCAACCGGCAGGCTGGCAGGCAAAATTTGAGGACTATTTCTCATTTGAAGTAAAAAAATAATTGGAGGGAGGTGGAGGTATGAAACCCCAGTTATTTGCACTGATAACCGCCATTTGTTGGGGGGTGGGGGGGTACTTCGAGAAAAAAGGTCTGCATTTGGGCAACCTTTCGCCCACCCTGGGAATTACCCTGCGGACTGCTGTTGCGGTCATCATCCTGGGAGTGGCAAGTTATCCGCAATGGAAGATCTGTCTCTTATACACATCTCCGAGCCCACGAGACCGTACTAGATCTCGTATGCCGTCTTCTGCTTGAAAAAAAAAAATAGCACCAATCCCACAACCAGTGAGCTATAGGCACACTCTCTGCACGAATCCACACCTTGTCACGTACACGACCACCTCCTCACACACAAGTCATCACC
>ERZ1026814.1193-NODE-1193-length-10546-cov-7.643632_pt1 | contig 10546 bp, 9 predicted proteins | sample MGYA00520871_ERZ1026814 | MGnify/ENA primary metagenome ERZ1026814 (study PRJEB33270, sample SAMEA104284478) | anaerobic digester metagenome | biome: Anaerobic digester microbiome; feature: mesophilic sludge digester; material: Anaerobic digester biomass | place... | reverse complement strand
ATCCGGCACCGCTTCAAACACCGCAGATTTCCTCGTCCGCCTGAAAGACTTCCTGGTGGGAACGGTAGGATGGTCGCTTCACGACGCCCGGTCGGGCGACGCCGAGCCCAGCTACGTGCTGGCGTCCACGGGAGAGAGCGGAGCCGAGGACATCTTCCTCCGGTTCGTCAACGACACCGCGGCCGACCGCATTGCGGTCCGGGCCTACCTATACTGGGACGCGGTGACGCACGCGGGCGTGAAAGAGGCTTTTCAAACCAGTTACACATATATCAAGACCGTGGACGCTTCGGCTTTCCTGTATTGGATTTACGCCGACAAGGATCACGTTTTCATCGTCACCAAGATCGTCGCCACCTACTACGGGCATTACAGCGGTCTGATCAAACGCTTCTGGTCAGGGGCGGTGGCGGTCACCCAGGCGGCGGCCGGACCCGGCGCGGACATCACGGTGCAGGTCAACGACGCCACCCTTTTTACGGTCGGCTTGAGCTACATCATAAAAGACGACGCCGGGATCGAGCGCGCCCAGGTATCCGCCGTCGACACGGTTTCCACCCCCAATACGGTCACTCTGGCGAGCCTCGTAAGCGCCTACACGGCGGGAGCCAAGATCGGCGAAGATCCGCAGCCGGTCGTAGTCGGCAACTACCAGTCCCCGGGCAGTATTTACGCCATCAACAAATTCGACGGGTGGGCGAGCGCGGCCGGGCAGGCCGGATCGTGCGCCGCGGCCCACGGCAATTTCCACACCGCCGCCAATCCCGACCAACGATACGGACTGGTCACCATGTTCCCCTGGCTCGTCGCGCACACAACCGCGGCTTACAAGGAACTGCGCGGCGAGTTGATCGAGGTCTATGCCATCGGCAGCGGTGCGGCCGATTCGGAGGACGTGCTCACGTTAAACGGTGCCTCCTACAAGATCTTCAACCTGTCCGGTCCGGGATGGTGCGCGGTGAAGGAGTGATCCCATGGCGGTGAAGCAAGGCACCAAGAAGGAGATTTCGGCAAACGCCGGACGCCTGACCCCGATGTTCCGGGTGGTCCGGAACGTCGGTAAGGCGAACAGGATCACCGGGAGGCTGAGACGTGGCAATCCGTAGCGGAAACACTCTCTCCGTCCGGCCCTTCGCAGGGTCCGTGGTTCCCATGAACCGCGCCCAAATGCCGGCCTTCCCGGCTGTCGTTTTCGAGGCCGTCGGAGCGGCGTCCGAGACGCGGACAATCCGCCGCGACACGGACGCGGTCTTGAGGATCACGGCTGAAGTGGACGCCCCCGCCGACATCCAGGCCGTGATCGTGCGGCCGGTCCTGCGGAGCTTCGATCTGCGGGGATGGGTGGTCCGTTTCCCGACGATCCTTTCCGACGCAGCCGTCCGGATTCACCGGCCGGTCGAACGGCGGAGCGATACCCGATGCGCGGTATTCGCCGAGATCGAGCGGACGGCGGATTCGAAACAACTTGTGGTGCGCGAGACAGCCCGTCAAGCGGAAGCGCGCCAGACCGTCTTCGCCGTGCTGATCCGCGAAGGCCACACGATCCAGACCTGAAGGAGGAATACGAATGTCACTTGGACTCATCGTCAAAACGGGCCGCATCCTCACCGCGCGGCTGCTCATGGGCGATCCCATCGAGGGCATCACCCACTGCGCCATCGGTGACGGGGACGCCACGTTCACCGATCCCGTCAATCCGCCCGCTCCGGACATCGACCAGACAGCGCTCAAGAACGAGCGGGCCCGCAAAAAGCAGTACAAGCGCACCTTTCTCAAGGAGGACCCGGAAGGGACGCTCATCGTCAACGGCATCCATTACATCGAAACCGGCGAGGAGACCCAGACCATCGGCGTCTTCTTCCGCTTCGAGGAAAACGAAGCCAACGGCATCACCATCCGGGAATACGGATTCTTCGGCGGAGACGTGGCCTACATCGCCGGACTCCAGTCCGATTATGCGGCGAACGGCGTTTACCACCCGGACACCAATCCGACCGGTGAGGTGCTCGATCCCGGCTATCTGTACGAAGTGAAGAACATCCCCGACTTCAACAAGACCTCGGACACGCGGGTGGAGCTGGTCGGGGTCATCAAGATTTAGGAGGAAAGACCATGTCCATCTCGCGCGATACGTTCGACCCGGCGAAAAACTACAAGCGGGTCCGCTACCACCAGGACCGGGACCTGCTCGACTCGGAGCTCAATGAGCAGCAGGACATCATCAACAACGAGCGCAGGAAGCTCGCGGACATCCTCTTCAAGGAGGGGGCCATCGTCAGCGGCTTCGGCGTGACGGTCGCGGCCAACGTGCTCACCGTGGCCGAGGGGCTGGTCTACATCGACGGCTGCCTGGAGCGCGTGCCCGGCGCGGTGCTCACCTATGACCCGGCCAAGACGAGCGGCGCGGATTACGTCTATGTCGAACTGCTCAAGTACAACTACGGCTACAACCAGGACGCCGTGCTCATCAACCCCGCCACCGGCGAACCCACCGCCGAGCGTGAGAAGTGGGTCTTATCCCTCAAGAATCACGACACGAGCGGCGAGGCGTTGCCCAACAACGTGACCCAGCGCAAGGTGGTCGCTGTCCACAAATTCGACCGCGAAACCGGCGACGTGACCGCGACCGTCCGCGAAAAATCGAACCTCTACCTGCAGGACCTGCTCGGGACACTGCCCGGAAGCCGCATCACCGTGGCGTCGATCACCGAGGATCAACTCGCCTTCGCGGCCGCCGAGGGGCTGAACTCGCTGCTCCAGAACCTGGCCGAGCGGACCTACGACCAGGCCGGCAGTTATCTGGTCAAGGGACTCGACAGCTTCATCGGCGACAACGACGGCCAAAACGTCGAGGTGATCACCAACGCGGGCCGAGCCTATATCCAAGGGTTCCGCCTGCAGAAAGACCTGCCCACAACCACCTTGGTGCCCAAGTCCACGGCGGTCAAATCGGTCCGGGGTGAACAGAAGACCTACGTGGTCGGCACCCGGCGCTATGCCCTCAACAACACGCCTCTCAAGGAAACCACTCAGGTCGAGGCCATCGTGGAGATCGTCTCCAACATCACCCGCGGCTCCGTCGGGGGCGGCGAGGACCTGCTCGTTCCCAACCCGGTGGTGGATATCATCGAGGTGAGCCAGGGCGCGACGGTCTTTCAGGAAGGAGCGGACTGGCAGCAGTCCGGCAACTACGTGGACTGGCTGGGTTCGGGCAACGAGCCCGCCATCGGCACGACTTACACCGTCCGCTGGACCTACACCAAACAGATGATCGAGGGGACGGACTACGTGGACGGAGGCTGGTTCGGACGTTCGGGCCATCCCGCGGCTGACGAGTATTTCTATCTGGTCACCGCGCAGAGCGCCGCCGGCGAAACCCAGTACGATTCCGCCAAGGTCGTGTCCCGCGACACCCCGGCCGGTGAAATCAACCGCCTCTCCTGGCTTCCGGTCAGCGGCGCGACCGGTTACCGCATCTATCGCGGCACGCAAAACGCGGCCCGCGCGGACTTTCAGCGGCTCAAGGACGTGGCCGCCGGGGTCACGTCGTACACGGACGACGGCGTGGATGTGATCGTCGGCGGCAACCCGCCCGCCTCCAACACGAGCGGCCTGACCATGTCCCCGGTGCAGGTCGAGCCCGGCAACCTTTCCATCATCAATTTCGGCCGCGCCAATATCGGCGACGAGCCGGTGGCAGGCTCCAACTGCAGCATCGACTACGACTACTACGTCGGACGCAGGGACATCATCTACGCCACCACCCGCGAGATCAAGCGGCTGGAAGGCGCTCCGGCGGACTGGCCGAAGCTGCCCATCGTCCCGGAAGGCACGCTCGGACTCTGCAGCGTCGATTGTCCGCCGAATTCGGTGGACCTGACGGTCCAGAACTTCGGCCTGACCCGCGTCACCATGGACCAGATCCACGAGATCATCAAGGACGTCGAGGACCTCAAATACAACGACGCCCAGTTCCAGATGAACAACGAGCTGCAGAACCGGGACGCCCAGACCAAGAAGGGCGTCTATTCCGACGACTTTTCGAACGACGCCCAGTCCGACATCTATCACAGCGAGTGGAGCGCCCGCATCGACCGGGTCCGGCGCTTCGCCGCACCGGCCAGGACAGCCTCGGCCACCGTGCTCACGGTAAATCCCTCGGCGAGCAACGCCTTGTTCAAGGGCAGCCTCGCGTTGCTCCCGGCCACGGAACGTGTGCTCGTCGAGCAGACCGACTGGTCCGAGGTCAAGAACATCAACCCCTACGCCGTGTTCGAGAAACCCGATGCCTCAGTGGAGATCACGCCGAACATCGGCAGGCGCGGCCAGACCGGAATCGCCGTGGTCGGGTCCAACTTTCAGTCCAACGCAAACAACGTAACCATTCGCTGCGACGGCCAGGTGGTGGCGTCGGGTGTCCATGCGGACACCGCGGGCCGCGTGAGCGCGTCCTTTGTCATCCCCGAGAACGCGCGCAACGGCAACCGCATCGTGGAAATGACCGACGGGCTCTATTCCGCCCGAGCCGGCATTCAGATCAACGATCCGATGGTCATCACCCGCATCGAACGCATCGTCGAGGAGCGCATCATCCGCGTGCCCGTGGTTCAAGTGGTCTGGCGCACACAGATCGTCACCGTGCGCAACGATCCTCTGGCCCAGACCTTCAGCTTCACCGAGGACAAGGTGGTCTCCGGTGTGGGATTGTATTTCACCGCCAAAGACCCGTCCATCCCGGTCACGGTCCAAATCCGCGGCGTCACCACGGGTCTGCCCAACGGCGTGATTTTCGCTGAAAAGGTCCTGGCCCCTGGCGACGTAAGTCTGAACGTCGAGACCAAGGTCGTCTTCGCCAACCCGTTTTACGCGCAGGCGGGAACCAGCTATGCCGTCGTGTTGCTTACCAACAGCAGCAACTACCGCATGCGCGTCGCCACCCTGGGGCAACTGGGTCAAAACGGCGTGATCACCCGGCAGACCTATGCGGCCGGCGTGCTGCTGGAAAGCTCCAACGCCGAAACCTGGACCCCGCTCAACGGCTCCGATCTCACCATGAAAATCTATGGTTACGACTTTCAGCCCAGCGGAGAGGTGCGCTTCCAGCCCATCACCGGCGTACAGTTCAGCGATCTGAACCTGGACGAATACTCATCCGTCCCTCAAGGCACCGGCATCGCTTGGGAGTATTCCACCGACGGCGGCGTCCTCTGGGACGCCATCGTGCCCGCGGAGGAGGAGCGCCTCCCCAACTTGGCAAGTCAAGTGCTGGTCCGGGCGCTTTTTTCCAGCAACGCCGCCAACATCTCTCCGGCGTTGATCTACAAGGATGTGAACCTCATCGGTTATCTCAACAACATCACGGGAAAGTACCTTAATCGGGAAAACGAGCTCACCCAGGGCGTTTCATCCACCAAAATATACACCCAGATGAACATCCCGAGCGGGACGACCATCAACTGGTTCGCCTCCAATAACGGCGGCGCGACCTGGGAAGCCATGTCGATCCTGACGACGCGCAAAATAGACGAGGAGTGGACGGAGTACACGCTCACCAGGACCTTTTCCGACCCGAACGGAAACAGGGTCCGCTACAAGGCGGAGATGACCGGCAACAACCTGGTGTACCCGAGGATTCACACCCTCGGTGCGACGCTGAGCTGATCGGAGGGACGTCATGATCGTTCGCAGACAAGGCGGATTGACCGAGTTCATCCCCTCACCACAGGAAAAGCGTGACGGAATCCTCCGGGACCACACCCTCGATCTGCTCGCCAACCTGGACGCCCGCTTGCGGCGCATCGAGGAGCGGCAGGGCATTGAGCCGGACGCCGCCGAGGCGTTCGCCGGACTCATGGCCCGCATCAAGCGGGAGGAGATCGAGGCCGGGCGGATCAACCGGGAACTGATGGACGCCGGATACCTGCATGAAGACCTGTCCGCCGCGGCGCTTGCGGCGCAGGCCGGGAGGAACCAACCATGAGCATCACCATCAAGAGCAACACCGATACGATTCTGGAACTGCCAGGGCTTACGGGTACGCTCGGGCCCGGAAAGGCCGCCGTCGTTCAGGCGATGACCCCGGACCTGCTGCGCGCCGTGGACCTCGGCCTGCTGTTGGTCCCCTCGGGAGCTGAACCGCCCGAGGGGCTGCCGCCGGTGGTGTTCGACCACCGCTACCCGCACGTTCTGCCCCTGACGGCCGCTCGTGCCTACTATGTCCGCGTCCTCCGGTTCCCGGGCGCTTTCCACGACGGGACCCGACCCCGGAACTTCATCGCCTACTACGGCGACGGAGCGGGCATGAGCTGCGCCTTCTCCGACAACGGGCTCGCCTGGGACAAAGAGAAAAAGGTCACCGGCATCGCGGCCAACGGCTATCACGTGGTCTGCGCCCTGGAGACCGCTGACCGGCTGCGCATCCTCTACTGGAATCCGGACGTTCCCAACCAGCCCTATGCCATGGCCGGTCTGCGCACGGCTGTTTGTGATCCGTCGGTCGACCCCGCCGCATTCACAGGCGACACCCCGTGTTCCGGTGACCTGGTGACCGAGGGAAGCGTCCAGGTCTGGAACCGCGGCCATTACGGGCCGTCGTTCCTCTGGCACAACCCGCTGTCCACCTCGGTCGAAGGAAGACCTTTCACCTGGCGCTACACCATGTATTTCATCGCCTCCACCGGCGGCAACGACAGCCTCGGCTTGGCCTGTTCCGACGATGCCGTCGAGTGGAAACTGATCGGAAACGGTCCGATCCTCTCCGGCTTGATCGACCCGCAGCCTTGGGAAGGCGTGAACGGCTACGTCTCCGCCGCCCACGTCGAGCGGCTTCCCGACGGGAGATGGTGGATGCTCTACTCCGGGGGCTCCGCGGGAAACGCCGGAATCGGCTATGCATGGTCCTGGGACCGTGTCCACTGGCGCAAGGCGGAGATCAACCCCGTGTTCAAGAACGGCAGCGGGCCATTCCTCGAGCGCTGCTACACGCCGAGCCTGGTCCGGGACGCCGACGGCTCGCTGCTCCTTTACCGCGCGGCCAAGGACGCGACCGCCTACCGGACCTTCGTTTCCCGTCTGCGGGCACCGGCCCTTGGTTGGCGGGACCTGCTCGGCCCGGACCGGCTCGGTCAGGGGCTCACCGCGCGGGAGGCCATCCACCGGGGCGTCGGCACCCAGGCTGAACGCGACGGTACTCTCCCGAACCCGTCCAAGGGCGACGAGTGGTTCAACACCGACCTCGCGGGCGGCGGAAAGTGGGAGAAACACACCGGTACCGACTGGAAGCGGAGCTGATCCCCGGAACACCCCTCTTCTCTTCGTACGCCGGGAAATCCCGTAATCCCGCGTGTTTTTGCAGGTTGCGGCCGCATGTACATAAACCATTGGAATCAAAGGGGTTATGTGTCGAATTCGCCTTGCTTTCTGTTCGGAAAGAAGCCTGTATGTGTGTGAACACAAGAGCCAATCCCTTGCCGGGAACGGGCTTACAGAAAGCAAGGAGAGACCATGGACTTACGCCGGATCAACTTCGGAATCGAGATCGAGACGGTCAAACGGACGCGCGAGCGGGTCGCCCAGGCGATCCAGTCGGTGGTGGGCGGCCAGGTCCGCCACATCGGCAGCCCGGGGAGCTTCGACCCCTGGGAGGTCACCGACGACCATGGACGGGTTTGGAAAGTGGTGTCCGACGGCTCGCTCATCAATGTGCCGGTCCACCTGCGGGCCGAGGTGGTGAGCCCCGTCCTGTCCTACGAGGACATCCCCGTCCTCCAGGAGGTCGTCCGGGCGCTGCGGGCCTGCGGAGCCAAGGTGGACGACCGTTGCGGCATCCACGTCCACGTCGACGCCACGGCCTTTGACGGCCGGACCCTCGGCAACCTCGCCAAGATCGTCTACAAACAGGAAGCGCTCATCCTCACCGCCCTGGGTGTTAACGAGACCCGCCGCCGCAACTACAGCAAACCGGTGAGCGACGATCTCATCGCGCAGATCGAGCGCCGCCGTCCCAGGACCAGGGACCAGCTCAACCACATTTGGTACGGCTACCACAACCGGCAGCCCCAGCACTACGACAGCACCCGCTACCACGGGGTGAACCTGCACAACGTCTGGTACCGGGGCACGGTCGAGTTCCGCTGGTTCGAGGGGACGCTCCACGCGGGCAAGGTGAAAGCCTACATCCAACTGGTCCTGGCCGTGGCGGCCAAGGCGCTGAACGGCCGGGCGGCATCGAGCCGCAAGCGGTCCTTCGACCCGCAGAGCGCCCGGTACGACTTCCGGGTCTTCCTGCTCCACCTGGGGCTCATCGGCGACGAGTTCAAGACCGCGCGCAAGCATCTGATCGCCGCCCTGCCGGGGGACTCGGCCTTCAAACGGGGCAGAGTGAAACCAGACGAACAACCCGCCCCAAAGGCGGAACCCCTCACGGAGGCCGGGCCCGAAACCCGGCCTCCGGCGTTTTCGGGGGACGAGACCGGCGGGACGCAAGGAGGCGCGTCATGAGAGTGCTGATTCGAAACACCGCCCTCAATGGGCAGCCGCTGGAAGGCGACGGCGAAATCTTCACCGGGGCGACGGTGACCGACGTGGTCCTGGCCATGAAAGGAGCCACGCTCTTTTCCGACCAGCGGGACCTCGAGGACTACATCGACATGGTCCTGCGCAACGCCAAGATGCTGTCCGGTGTTGAGCTGGCGGTCCGGGGCGACACGGCAGAGGGAAAAGCCGCATCCTTTTTAGATGCATTGATCAAACACGGCCTTGCCGAGGTGCAGGACGACAAACCCGCGCGGATACCGATTCCCGCCCTGGTCTGGCAGGGCATCGACGCGGTCCGGCTCTCGGGGCTGACCAACATGCTCGACCGGCCGGTCGTCGCCCGGCTGGCCGGGGAGCTCGGATATCCCGATGCCGCGAGCTGGATCGAGGAGCATCCGAAGGAATACGCCGAGGGCGTCTTCCGCGGGTTCATCGTCGATCCGCAGGGAGGGAAATCCTGATGTGCGGGCTCGCGGGAGTCATCTTCGGAAATAAGCGGCGACGCGCCGAGGAGCGGGAGTATCTCGCCTGGCTCTTCACCCGCCTGCTTGTATTGAGCGAGGAGCGCGGACCACACGCCACCGGCGCGGCATGGCTCGACACCGACGGCGGACACCGGCTCTTCAAGCGGCCGGTGACGGCCGAGCGGTTCGTCACGGACAAGGCCTTCGCCGAACTCCTTGCCTCTATGGACAACCGCGCCACGCTCCTGCTCGGCCATACCCGGTGGCGCACCCGAGGGGACGAGCGGGTCAACAGCAACAACCACCCGATCCGCGCCGGGGAGGTGATCGGCACCCACAACGGCACCATCTACAACGCCGACTACCTGTTCCGGCGCTGGAAGATGCGGCGCTTCGCCGAGGTGGACAGCGAGATTCTGTTCCGCCTGGCCGCGAACGCCGCCCGGGACGGGGCCATGGATATCGAGCGGTTCAAAGCCCGGCTCCGACGCTGTCGGGGTCAGATCGCCGCCGTCATCGCCTGCCGGACCGACCCGGGCACCGTCTTTGTGCTCAAGGGGAACCGGCCGTTGGAACTGCGCTGGCATCCCCGCCGCAAAGCGGTTCTCTACGCTTCGGACCCCGCATACCTCGACGCCGTGCTGGCGGAGGAAAAAGGCTGGCGTGAGATTGCGGTCCCGCCCATGAGCCTGGTGGTGTTCCGGCGCGAGGACCTGGCCGGGTACTCGGTGGAACCGTTCGAGTTCGTCGCCCAGGAGAGAAAGGGCGCGGAGCCATGACAGACACTCCAATGAACCCCATGAACCAGGCAATGAACCCAACAGAACCCTTGAAGCCGAACACAAGCGGAATGCTGAGGCTCTTCGTCTACGGGACCCTGAAGCGCGGTTTCTGGAACCACGACCGCTTCTGCCGGGGAGTCCTGGCGGTGGAGGACGCCTTGGTCCGCGGCCGCCTCTTCGAGACATCCTCCGGAATCCCGGTCCTGCAGGTCCCGGAGGAGGATATCCTCGCCGTCGGGACCACCAATCCGCTCGCCGACGTGGCCACACAAGCGCACGTGACGGCCCGCATGTCCAATCCCGAGCCAACCCCCGTCCGGCACCAAGAAAACGCCACAGGCGCGCCATGGGGCCCCGTGTACGGGGAGCTTCTGACCTTCGACGACCCCGAGCCCCGCCTTCCGGCCATTGACCGGCTGGAGGGGTTCCACCCCGGCGGTCCCTGCCTCTACTGCCGTGTTCTGGTCCCTATCCGTACAAACGGAACCGTGCTCCCGGCCTGGCTCTATGTGGTGGGGGATCGCTGGACTGGGAGCTTCAAAGAGCTAACCGCCGGAATTTGGCGTTAAAAACCCGGTAGTTGGTCGCCATCCGGAGCCATGTACGCAGCAGATTCCCGGCATTCCAGCAGTTTGTCCTTGACTGGAATGGACAGGTTTCGTATACCTGTCTCTTATACACATCTCCGAGCCCACGAGACCGTACTAGATCTCGTATGCCGTCTTCTGCTTGAAAAAAAAAAAACAACATAAACATACTTACATA
>ERZ1026814.1192-NODE-1192-length-10550-cov-8.515591_pt1 | contig 10550 bp, 15 predicted proteins | sample MGYA00520871_ERZ1026814 | MGnify/ENA primary metagenome ERZ1026814 (study PRJEB33270, sample SAMEA104284478) | anaerobic digester metagenome | biome: Anaerobic digester microbiome; feature: mesophilic sludge digester; material: Anaerobic digester biomass... | reverse complement strand
ATATTTGGCTGACTGAGTTTCGCTTCTGTAATGAGTGGTGGGAAGACGTGCCCGGATTCGATCTGGCGCTTTACATGCGCCAGCAAATCCGGGCGATGGAGAAATTGCCATACCTTGACCGGTACGCCTATTTTGCCAACCGGGAATTTCTGGCTGACCCGGTTGTGTCAAATGACGGCTGTCACATCGGCCTAAACACCGACGAGGGGCTGACCAATCTAGGCAAGGTTTTTATGTCGCTGTGAGGGGAACATGAGACGACGTTTACTCAGCATGTGGCTCGGCCTGGCGCTCCGGGCGATGGAGCGGGCAGCTGGCTATAGCGCCGAACTGCTGAAAGACAAGACGCTCGACGACCTGGCGCTCAGCTACAAGATTTTGCGCAAGGCGGTCACGGGCCAGCCAGCGCCTGCGTTCCGTGGCGTGTCGGGCCGGGTTCAAGCGGCGGTCACGAGTTGGGAGTACGGCAGGCAATGAGGGTTGCGCTTGTCTGGCTTTGGGAAACCTTCAAGCCGCCATCTGGCCCAGGCGCTCGCCGGGTGGTCATGGCGTTTACGCTCCTGGTCATGGCCGGGCGCTTTGGGCTAACCCGCCTGACTTCGCCCGGCTCGGCGACACGAATCAACGTGGTGCCAGCCTGGCAGTACGGCGTAGCGTTTTTGCTGTTGTTTGTGGCGCTGGCGTGGACGACCGACGCTCGCCGGGTGACAATGGCCGGCTTTGTGACCAGCGTCTTTGGTTTTGCGCTTTATACCGTCCAGGCTTTCGACGTGTGGCCGGTGTTCCCGTCCGAAGCCTATTATGCGCTCATGGCGTTGATTTTACTGGCTGATGGAGCCGTGATTTGGAGAACCCTACGCCGTGCTAACCGCTGAGAACATTGCACTATTCATCGTTGCCGTAGTCGTGGCGTTAGCCGTGGCGATCATCTATGACAGGCTGCATGTAGGCAGCATGGACTATCGAGAGAGCCGAATCGAAGACGAGGTAAAGCAACTTCGACAGCGGGTCGAGGCGCTGCAGACGACGATTGACCTGATGTCGAGCCGGATATTCGACCTGCAAAAAGAGAATGAACGCCTAAAAAACGAGTTGGCTCGCCTGGTTCCTTTCGGGTCATGGCGAGCAACCGAACCAACGACACTGAGAAAGGCTCTTGAGCGGTTGACGGAAGACGAATTTAACAGCCTGGCTTACGACAGCTTCCGATCCATTTACGACGGATTCATCACCGATCAATCGCTAAACCGTCGCAGGCAGGCGCTTATCGAGTATGCCGAGAAGCAGGGCAAAATGGACCTTCTCAGGGCGGCGATATTGACAATCAACCCGGCGGCTTTCGGATGACGACGACACCGATCACGTGGGCCAATTGCCAGGTCACGCTTGGAGAGCTTCAGCCGTGGGCGGATAACCCACGTCTCAGCACGAAGGCGCAGGCGCGGCGGCTGCTTGAATCCTGGCAACGCTTCGGCCAGGTGCAGACAATCGCCATCGGGCCGGGCGGCCAGGTCTACGACGGCCATCAGCGATTGTCGGCGCTGCTGACCCTGCATGGCAAGTCCTACCAGGTTGACGCCAGGCGCAGCGACAGGGAGCTTACCGACGAAGAGCGCCGGGCGCTCGTTGTCACGCTTCACGCCGGGGCGGTTGGCGCTTGGGACTGGGACAGCCTCAGCGGGTGGGAAGCCGGGCTGCTTCAGGAGTGGGGCTTCGACTCGGACACCCTGACGAACTGGCAGCGGGATGTAACGGCGCTTGGCAACCTGCTGGCAAGCGAAGAAGCGGACAGCGCAGATGCCGAACCACAGATTGACCGGGCGGCCGAACTGCAGGAGATTTGGCAGGTCAAGCCGGGCGACGTGTGGCGCATCGGTGAGCATCGGCTGGCGTGCGGGGATTGCCGGGAGCCTGAGACGTGGGGTCGTTTGCTTGTGGGCGCAAAGGCGAACGGGGTTTTTACGTCACCACCCTACGCCGAACAGCGAGAGGAGCAATACGGCGGGGTGCCAACGGCTGAGTATGTCGAATGGTGGGAAGCGGTGCAGGCCAACATCAAGGCCAATTTGGCGGGTGACGGGAGCTTCTTTGTCAACATCAAGCCGCACGCCGAACAAGCACAAAGAAATCTGTACGTGATTGACCTTGTGTGTTCAATGGTTCGCCGTTGGGCATGGTTGTTTGTTGAGGAATTTTGCTGGTTGCGCACTGGAATACCTCAACAGGTGGTAAACAGATTCAAGAACCAATTTGAGCCGGTGTATCAATTCGTCAATTTTGATGGGTTTAAGTTTAGGCCGGAATCCGTGAGGCATCCTTCCGATTCAGTTCCTCTTGCTTTAGGGCCGGGGGCAGGTGATACAAATGCGGCAAGGCGACAAGGGAAGGGCGGCGGGGCCATTCAGGGAAATAGAATTGTGCAAGGTTTGGCTTATCCGGGAAACGTTCTTGATTTAAGACAAAACGCTGATGCGCTTGGTCACGCTGCGGCCTTTCCCGTTGCCTTGCCTGACTTCTTCATCCGCGCCTACTCGGACGTGGGCGACGTGTGGATTGACCCATTCTGCGGCAGTGGGACAACGATTGTCGCGGCGCACAACAACAAGCGCATCGGCATGGGGATAGAGCAGAAACCGGAATACTGCGCAGTGGTGCTAGAGCGGATGGCGACGGCGTTTCCGGGGATTGAGATCGAGCGGACAGCAGACGATGGACGTAGATAAGCAACAGGAAACAACAAAAAAGCCCGGCGGCAGGTCTGGCAAGGGTTTTGTCAAAGGCGACCCACGGATTAACCGGAAGGGAAGACCGAAGGACTTCAATTCCCTACGCTCCCTTGCTCAGGAGATAGCGCACGAGGCGGCCAAGCAATCGAAGGAGCAGGGCGGCCAGCCGGTCGTGATTGACGGCCACGTCGTGACAATTACAGAAGCGATCATGCGCTCGTGGGCTATGTCGAAAGACCCACGGCTACAGCAGAAGTTCATCGAAGTGGCTTACGGCCAGGTGCCCAGCGTCACCCGGCTTGAGGGCACGGACGGCGGGCCGATTCAGTTTATTTTCACGCGGCGGGCTGATGCTGAAGATTAAGGGTGAACTGTTTGGGGTGCAAGACGACTTTGTCGCCTGCGAAAATCGTTTTACTGCCTTCATCGGCGGTATCGGTTCTGGCAAAAGTTTTGCTGGCGCGGTGAAGGGGCTGGCTCAGTGCAAGCCCAAAACTGTGGGCCTGGTGATTGCGCCGACTTACCCGATGTTACGGGATGCGACGTTGCGCAGCTACCAGGGACTAGCGGGCGATTACATGACCGTGCGTCATGCGGAGATGATTGGCGCCTTCAACGGAGGCGAGATACTCTTTCGCAGTGCTGACCAGCCGGATCGTCTGCGTGGGCCGAACGTCCATTGGGCGCATATTGACGAAGGTGGTCTGTGTCCTGCGGGAACGTGGGAGATTGTGATTGGGCGTTTACGGGCCGATGGTCTGGCGGGGCCGTGCTTCGTGACTACCACGCCGAAGGGCCGAAATTGGCTTTATGACCGGCAGTCCGAAATGAAGGTTTTTCGGGCCAAGACGCGGGACAATCCGTATCTCGCACCTGAGTTCGTGGCAAGTTTGGAAAGCGCCTACACCGGGAAGTTTGCGCAGCAGGAGTTGCTCGGCGAGTTCGTGGGCTTCGACGGCCTGGTCTACGAGGAGTTCGACCGGGGCCGGAATGTGAGGGCGATTCCGACCCGAACATGGCGGCGGGTTATCGGAGGGGTTGACGAGGGATACACCAACCCGGCGGTTATCCTGATTGTCGGGGAAGACCAGGACGGCCGGCTACACGTGGTGCATGAATACTACCAGCGCCGTCAGCTACAGACCGAGGTGGTTATGACTGCCAGGCGGCTCATGGTAGAACACCGGGTGGGCGAATTTGTCGCTGACCCGTCGGCGGCGGGCCTGATAGCCGACATGCGGAAGGCGGGCATCCCCACGGTGCCAGCGAACAACGCTGTCATGGCAGGGATTCAAGCAGTCAAAGGGCGGCTCGTTGCGGCGGGTGACACGGTGCCACGGCTGACGGTTGACCCTGGCTGCGTCAACCTGCTCGGCGAATTTGAGGGCTATGTCTGGCGTGGTGGGAAGGACGGGCTGCGGGATGAACCTGAGAAAACGAACGATCACGCAATGGACGCCCTGCGTTACGTTGTCGCCAGGGTTGACGCAGGCGCATCTATACGGGCAAAGGTGCACAATTGATTGACATCATGCGGCTGACGCCAGAGCAGGTTGAGCGATTCATCCATCTGCAATCCATCATAGACCGCCAGGCGATTGACCGGGAAACGCTCAGGCGCCAGCGGGACTACTACGATGGCCTCCATGACGTGCTGCTTTCTCCACGCCAGCGGGACTTTCTGGGCCTGCTTGTGGGTCAGGGCAACGATGCCACCTGGTCGTTTAACCTCATGCGCAACGTGGTTGACACGATTCGGGAGCGGCTGTGCGTGGTGGGTTTCACGGTGGACGGTGAGACGGCGGCCAGCGAAGCGGACAACGCCACGCCAGAGGGTGAGCTTGCCGATTTGCTTTGGGATTGGTGGGTAGAGAACGATCTGGACACGCTACAGATTGACCTCTACCGCAAGGCGCTGCGCGATGGGGTGTCCTACCTGCTCGTGACGTGGGACGAAGATGCCGACCGGCCTGTGTTTTACGTTCACGCTCAGGATGGCGGGCTAGAGGGCGTCACAACCCACCTCGACCCTGAGACGCACCTGCCACAGTATTACGCCAAATACTGGACAACTTACGACCCGCTGAAACCGGGCGCAACGGGCAAGGAACGCAAGACGGTTTATCTGCCTGGAGAGGTCCGAAAGTACCAGCGGGCGCCGGGCAACGTCTATGGGTGGGAGCCGGCGCAAGACCCTGGCGACACGTCCTGGCCCTTGCCGTGGCTTGGCGCAGACGGGCGGCCGCTCGGTTTTGCGGTCTGGTCGTTCCGGGTGCCAGGCGGAAGCGAACTTAGCCCTTCGGCGCTTGCCTTGCAAGACAGTCTCAATACTTCCATGCTCGACTTGCTTGCGGCTGCGGCCGCGGGCGGCTTCCCGATCATGTCGGTAGAGTACGGCGAGAACGTGCCAGCGCCGCCAGCCACAACGCCAGACAATGAGGAAGACGAGGAAACCGGTATCGAGCTTGCGCCTGGGCGACTGCTCGAAGTGTATGGCGGTAAGCTAAACCGCCTGCCGCCTTCCGACACGCAGCCGATGATTGCCACGGTCTGGACAATGGTCAGCGCCCTCTCGGCTGTGACAGGTGTACCGGCGCATCGCCTGCGGCCATTTGCCGGCGCCGAGGTGCCCAGCGGAGAGGCGCTTAAGCAGCTTGAAGCGGGGCTCGTGGCCAAAGCCACCGAACGAACGCAAGCATTCACTGCACCCTGGGCGGGCGTGATGACTACGGCCTATCGGCTGGCGCAGAAATACAGCACGGGCGACCTGCCGGCTATCGCAACGCCACGCATCAAGGCGGTGTGGGCCGATGTGAACACGCGGAGCGAACTGCTGCAATCGCAGGTTGGGACGGCGCACAAGGCGCTCGGCGTGCCTGACGAAATGATTTGGCAGAAGGTGCTCGGCTACACGCCAGACGAGGTGTCAGCTTTCCGTGTATCGAAACGCCGCGACCAGGCCATGCAGGTTGCGGCCATTGCGGCCAGCTTGCGCCAGGCAACGCCGACACAGCAGGCGCCGGTTGCACCCGCAAACCCTGCGGCATTTACAGAGGAGAATCAGACATGAGCGAACCAGTTACGATTTATTGCACCACCGCCCACGAATGGGCGGCCAGGAGTTACCAACCAGGCGACGCCATGACGCTTGTCTCGCCGTCGCTTGTGCGTGACCTGCTGGCCTCTGGGCGGTGGTCACTGGCAGGGCCAGAGCCGGTGTTTGTGGCACCCGTTGAAGTATCCGTGTTGGCGCCACCTGTGACGCCACGTCACAGGGGCAAGAGCAAGCAGTGAATCCGCTTCTGGCCGCGTTGGTTGCGGCGGGCGTCATTGACCAGGCGACAGCCGAGAGGCTGAATCGTCAAATGGACTCGGCAGCGGCCAGGGCATGGGCCGAAGCGACGCTTGAGCGCGCCAACGTAGGCGCATTGGCCGGGCAGCAGGAGCGGATGATTGGCCTGCTGAGGAACAGCAACTTTGACCCAACCGATGCGCAATGGCGGCAGTTCTGGCATGACGAAGACGCCAGGCTGTGGGCTGATCTAAGCGACTCCTACCGGGACGTGGCGTCTGAGCGGGCGGCGGCGCAGGCGATTATCACGGCGCAGGACTGGTCAACGTGGGATCTTCTGAATCGGGACGTTGACGAGTGGGTGAATACCTACTACACGTCGCCCGGCCTGCTAGACGTGGGCAGCGTGCCGAACCTTAACACGACAGCCAGGGAGCAGGTAGCAGACGCCTTTCTGCGCTGGACACGGGGCGGGCGCGATCTTGCGCCAGGCGCTGACGGCGGCCTGCCGGTGCTGATTGGGCAGCTTGAGCCGATCTTCGGGCCGGTGCGAGCGAAGCGGATAGCGGTCACGGAGACGACCCGGATTTTCGTTGAAGGCAATCGTTCTGTGAATGACGCCAATCCGGTCATCACAGGGTACCAGGTGCTGACGGCGGCCGATGAAAAGGTGTGCCCAACCTGCGGCCCATTGCAAGGCGTCTTCCGCGACAAGGCGAGCCGGACATACCAGCACCCGACAATGGGCGGGATTGCCGGGCCGCCGTTTCACGTGAGTTGTCGGTGTGACGAAATTGAAGCCACGTCGCAGACGCAGGGCATTGCGCTCAATTCGTCGTGGCAGTACGAAGGGGCGGCCTGATGGAAGTCACAATCCGCATTGACGACGCCAGAGTGCGGGCCATGCTGGCACTGGCGCCGGGGCGCATCCAGATAGCCATGAATCGGGCCATGACAGATGCGACGGTGTTGCTGCTCAGGCGCATGAAGGAATACCCGCCGACTAGGCCGAATCAGCAGTATGTGCGGACAAACACGCTCAAGCGGTCGTGGTCAAGAGAAGTCGTCTGGCGGGGCGCTGACGTGACTGGCCGGGTGGGTAGCAACTCAGACATGGCGCCCTACAACCGGGAAGTGCAAGACGCCGAAGTGCAAGGGCCGCTCTTCCGGGGGCGCTGGCAGACGGTGCAATCGGTTGCACGAGACGAACAACGGGCGATTGTCAGGATGTTTGACGAACGAATCAGAGAGCAAATAGGGGGTACGTGGAATGAAAGCGAAGGGATTTAGGGGACTGTGGGCGCTTGGCCTGGCAATCGTCCTGATTGTCGGGCTTGCGGTTGGCGCATCGGCTGATCTGGGCAAAGTCTACCTGGGTTGGGTGAACGCCACCAGGCTGAATGTGAGCGACACGACTACACTGACAGGGGCGGTCACGACGGCCGGCGATGTGGTCATTGGTGACGATCTGACTGTCAGCGACGGGCTGTCTGTGACTGGAGACCAAACCCTGACCGGTGCGCTTGGCGTGACGGGCGCTGCGACGTTGGCGGGTGAATTGAAGTTCACGGCGCCAGCAACTATCACCGTCACGGCAAATTCGACCATCGCCACGGCGGGCTACGTGTCAATCAAATTGGCGGCGGCAGGGGCGGTCGGCACGGCCACCATTACCGGTTGTTCGACGGCAGGCAAGCTAACGATTCTGCGCAACACAACCGCGCAGACGATCACGATCACAGACACCAGTACGATCATGCTCGGCGGCAATGCGGCATTGGCGCAATACGACACGCTGACCCTGATTGGCGACGGCACGAACTGCCTGCAAATCAGCAAGGCAGACAACTAACTTTCTGGACTCTTTCTTGGGTACGCCTGACGGGGCGGCAAAAACACGGGGGATAACATGACAGACGGAACGACTACGACGGCGGGTGCGCCCGCTTCAACACCTGCGGCGCCAGAGCAAACGACGGCAACGCCCACCGGTCAATCGGGCGGTGCAACGGCGGCAACGGAAACCATCAGCATGACGCAGGCCGAACTCGACAAACTGATTGCCGAACGGCTTGACAGGGAACGAGCGAAATCGGCCAAGCAGGCCGACCAGGCGCGCAAGGCGATTGAGGATCAATCGCTTGTTGACCAAGCGAAATGGAAAGACCTGGCCGAGCGACGCCACGCCGAAGTAACCGCGCTGCAAGAAAAAGCGGGACTGGCCGAACGGCAGGCGCTCGTCATCGAGCACCTGTACAAGACCAGGTTGAACGGCCTCTCTGCCCTGGTTCGCAAAGCGGTAGAGAGTCTTCCGGCTGACGACACGTTAGCTCGGCTGACCTGGTTGGATGCCAACGAGGCGCTTCTCAAGGCTTCGTCTTCCGTGCCAGACATCAGCGCCCAGGCGGGCGGCAGGCAAGCGGGGCCTGGGTTGGGCGGCTTGGACGCTCAGCAATTGGCATCAAAATATGGCGTGAGCCTTGAGGCAGTTCAGGCTTACGTGAACAAGGGAACTTAGGGGGCTCAAAATGGCTGTAACACTACAGACCGATACTGAGAAGATTCGCCCGCTTGAGGGGGCTATCATCCGGCGCTACAACGTCGGGGGCACCATCACGGCGGGCCAGCCAGTGGCTATGCTGGCAGCGGGAACGATTGACCGAGCAGACGGCAACAGTAGCGACCCGATTGCAGATCAGGTGATTGGATGCGCGCTGAAAGACGCTGTGTCGGGCGACCGGATTGACGTGGTTGTGTTTGGGCCAATCTCAAACAGCACGGACGCCACGCCGGGCAAGATCATCTACATCAGCGACACGGCCGGCTTGATGGACGAATCGTCAACCAGCAATGGCGTTGTGGGATGGGCCGAAAGCGCATATGTCGTTTTCGTTCGGCCAGAGAAAGCGTAGGGGGTGACGTATGGCTGTGACTTATGGGCCTCGCGCCCTGAATAACCTGGTTCTGGCGCCCGGATGGGACGCCACCGAACTGGACAACTACCGTACCGAGGATAACATCGGTTACGGGCAAATCCTCAGTGAGGCAGCGGCGGCAATCGGCGCGCTGAATGCCGAGCTGACTATTGATTCTTTGTGGGGCGGCCTCGTGTCGTTCACCGACCAGCCGACCGTGGAATACCGGGAAGGCGGCGGGAATGCCTTTGAGGAGCACACGGAATACGCACGGCCCGACAGCTACCGGGCGGCCACGACCGGCCACATGTTGCCGCTCAAAATGTACGACCGGCGGCTCGGCTGGACTTGGGACTACCTGCGGCGTGCACGGGCCTCGCAGGTGGAGGCTGACATCGCTGACGCCATCAAGGACGCCCGCGACCTGTGGCGTATCCGCATCCTGACCCGACTCCTGAAACGGACTGACGACTCGGGCGCAGGTTGGCGCTTGGGCAGTGCGGGCGAATCGCCCGGCTTTGCCACGGTCTACACCTCGACGGGCGTGGACTTCACGCCGCCCGATTTCGGCGGCACGGCCTTCACGTCAAGCCACGAGCACTACGTCGGCATTGGCGGCGGCCTCTACACGGCGGCCGTCTTCTCCGACGCCTATGACGAACTGCGTGAGCACGGCCACGAGCCGCCATTCGACTTCCTCATCAGTCCAGACGACCGGGCGACGGTTGAAGGGCTGACGGGCTTCGTCAAGACGGCCGACCCACTGATCAACTATGGTGTGTCAACGGCGGTTGCGACCATTCCCGGCGAGTACATCGGTTCGATCAACTACTTCCGGGTGCGGGAAGTCCGGGGAATGCCGCGCTACTGGGGCGTTGGCTACAAGACCTACGGCAACCTGGCGCAGCGTAACCCGCTTCGGGTGCGCCTGGAAAAGGGCAAGAAGAATCTCCAGTTCACGCTTGTTCCTGACCCGGTGGCTGGCAGCCCGCTCCACCCTGTGCAGAATCTGATGTTCTACACCGAGTTCGGCGTAGGCGTCTATGACCGGACGGCCGCGACCCCGCGCTACGTCAACAACGCGACCTGGGCTGACGGCACCCCGACCTAAGCGCAAGCGACCTTCGATGGATGGGCCATGACCCGACATGGCCCAGAGGGGGATGAAATGGCAAATCTGAGAACTATCAGCGTTTACAATGTTACGCTGACGAACGCAAACACCGAGTACAGCCAGGAGCTTCCGCCGAACGCCAGGGCGCTTGCAGTGCAACCCCGAACGGCGGTTGACGTGCGCATAGCATTTGTGACGGGGAAGGTGGCGACACCCACGGCGCCCTATTTCACGATGAAAACGGGAAACGCATTCTCGCTCCAGGAGTTGCAGGCAGATTCAACGACCGTGTACCTGGCAAGCGCAACGGCGGGGACGGTAGTCGAGATCATCGTAGGGAGTTGGTGACATGAGCATACAGTTCACGGGGTCAGCGATCCCGCCCGACGGCACGGTAACGGCGCCGAAAATCAATAGCGGCGCGGCAACGGTCGGCTTTGTGCTGACGGCGAATGGGGCCGCCGGTGCAACTTTCGCCGAGCTGCCCGCGGCTGGCGGCGGGC
>ERZ1026814.1189-NODE-1189-length-10565-cov-3.877563_pt1 | contig 10565 bp, 10 predicted proteins | sample MGYA00520871_ERZ1026814 | MGnify/ENA primary metagenome ERZ1026814 (study PRJEB33270, sample SAMEA104284478) | anaerobic digester metagenome | biome: Anaerobic digester microbiome; feature: mesophilic sludge digester; material: Anaerobic digester biomass... | reverse complement strand
CCTGCTAGCGCTTGTTCCATGGTGTGCGATTGACAGAGCAGGTCTGTATGTCGTTCGAGTTCAACCAGTAATTCACTTCGGGTGGTCCTGTAGTATAGCAGAGTGTATCCCTACGAGATCTTATTTTGACTATTTATTTATATTTTTTTTTTGTATTTTTTTTTTTAATGTTACGGCGACCACCGAGATCTACACAGAGTAGATCGTCGGCAGCGTCAGATGTGTATAAGAGACAGACTCAGGATGTAGATCTTACGGGTTGGAAAATATACGATAATGGCGGACAGGCGGGAACGAAACCCAAGAAAGAATTTCCTGCTGGCGAAGGTATACCTGCGAATGGGTTTTATGTAATTTTAACAGATGATGCTGCTGCAAGTGCTTTTGGCCTGAGCAGCAATGGCGAAACTGTATGGCTCGAAAATCCCGAAGGAACGGTGGTAGACGAAGTTACTTTTCCAGCACTCGATGTAACTCAATCGTATGGCAGAAAACCTGATGGCAGCGATAATTTCTTCATCTTTACCGAAATTACTCGTGGCAGCTCGAATAACAATGCATCAACATTGCCAAAACGTAAATAATAAACTAACCGACTAAAATGAATTTCTATGGCTGAAAACCTCGAAATCGGAAAAATATCCAAACCAAGATTTGAATTCCGCAGTTTTGGTCAAAACTTCGATAATGCTGCATTTCGCATGTCGCGTCTGTCGGTACCCGTTCCCGAAAATGTTTGGGAACGACACTCCGACGAAATCTACATCATTTCCCGCACCAACGATGTGAACAATACCAAGATCCGCGATGGAAAAATGGATATCAAGACTCTGGTAAATATTTCGCATGGACTCGAACAATGGAATCCACTTATGAAAGGCGAGTTTCCTATGAAAACTTCATCACTTCTTTCGGAGGTCTTCATGTCTTTTCAGCTCCCTTTGCCTAATCTTAACAAAGAAGAATATACTTTCGACGAATTTTTGCAAATCGTTTACCAACATCCTGATTTAGGTGCAGTACGCGTGCATAAACAACGTTTCGGTTATATGGTGAACAATACGATTTGCGAATATGCCGTTGTACTCATCAACGGGGCAAGAGTCGTAAGCGTAAGTTCCGAATCCACCGAAATAGACGATATCTTGAAAACCATATCCGATTTGAAACTCGAAGGTGTCGAGAACATCAACTACCTTCAAGCCATCAAGCGCGTGATAGGAATGATTCATAAACCCCTTGCAAACGAATAAATTATGGCACAAGAAATCGAAAAAAAATTCCTTGTAAAAGGTGATTTTAAACCCTTTGCTCATCAAGCTACCCGTATCACTCAGGGTTATCTTTCTTCAGTACCTGAGCGAACAGTACGAGTGAGGATCAAAGGAAACAAAGGCTATATCACCGTAAAAGGAATTGGCAATGAATCAGGAGCTAGCCGTTTTGAGTGGGAAATGGAAATTCCACTCGAGGATGCCGAGCAATTGATGAAGATATGCGAACCTGGGGTAATAGATAAAACCCGCTATCTAATCAAGGCTGGGCAGCATACCTATGAGGTAGATGAGTTTTATGAAGAAAACCAAGGATTGGTTTTAGCTGAGGTTGAATTGCAGCGTGAAGACGAACCCTTCGAAAAGCCCGAATGGTTAGGCGAAGAAGTAACCGGCGACCCTCGTTACTTCAATTCCATGCTGATGAAAAATCCTTATTCGTGCTGGTAAACCACTCCACCCTCGAAGATCCAGTCCGGAGAGGAATGTCTCTTCGGACTGGATCTTTCACTTTTATCTAAGTTTTTAAAATGTATTCATTGATTCGTTGAATTCTTAATCACTCAGAAATGGATATCATAGAGCAGACTTTCGATCCGCTCGATATGAATCAGTATAAGATCGAAAAACTCCCCAAACGTGAAAAAAATAAGACCGAAAAATTTTTATCGTTTATAGGTCCACCTTTGGCTTTGATCGTTTTCCTATTATTGGCTTTCGTGTTGAAGCCCTCATTTCTTCAAAGCTTCGACCCGGAGAAACTCACAAAAGGTGCTAAGGAAGTTTTCGATAGGGTGGGGAGTAAGGTTTTTTACAGGAACAACTGCTATATGCTGGCTATTTTTGCTGCCAGTCTTATTTTATGGATTACTGGAGCTATTCCAAATTACCTTACTTCGCTCATAGTCATCATTTCTATAGTTCTTACTGGGGTTTTGCCCGAAAAGGAGGCTTTTGCGCAGTTGGGTCATCCTGTGATGTGGCTGAACATCATGTCGTTTGTCTTGGCCAGTATGCTTGTAAGTACGGGGGTTGCCAAGAGGTTTGCTCTGTGGTTTCTACTGAAATTTGGACAAAGTGCATCGGGAATTTTTCTGAGTTTTTTGGTAATCAACGTGGTTTTATCGGCCTTCATATCAGCCACTACGGCCAAGGCTGCCATTTTATTGCCTATTTTCATGGTTATAGCTGCAATTTACGGAGCTCGAGGAGGAGATCAGCGCAATAACTTCGGCCGAAGTATAGTGTTGCAAAACCTCTTATACATTAATGTAGGGGCTAGTGGATTTCTTACGGGCTCGGGAGCCAATCTACTGGCAGTTTCTATTATTGCGGGTGCAACGGGCGCAAGGATATTTTTCTCCGATTGGCTTATGGCGATGTTTCCCATGGCCATTGGTTTGATGCTCATAGGATATTTATTGGCTATGAGAGTATTTTTCCCCTTGAAACCCGAAGAACGTCTCCCTCAAATCGAAGGTGGGATGGATCGTTTGCGAGAGGTTTATAATGAACTTGGCCCTATGAGCCGAAAAGAAAAAAAAGCTATCATTCTCTTTATAACCATTCTGGCTTTTTGGTCAACCGATCGGCTGCATGGGATTAGCCCTACGGCAGTTGCATTTTTAGGTGCCATCGTTGCTCTATTGCCCCGTATTGGTATCCTTACATGGAATGAGGTCGATATTCCCTGGCATCTGATGCTTTTCTCGGCCGGAGCTTATACTCTTGGAGCCGGATTTTCTGCTACCGATCTTCCTGCCATTAGCGTAAATGCTTTTTTCGATCATCTGGGCATGACACAAAATACTCCTTTCTGGGCTCTTTATCTTTTGCTGACGGGCGTTATGGTATACAGCGCCCTCTTATTCGAATCAAAAACCATGCGGGCTATGATTTTCGTTCCTATCGCTATCGGAGTAGCTACCCGCTTCGGATACAGCATCGAAAGTCTTGCATTGCCAGTGGCCTTTATGACTGAACATGTTTATGTACTCCCGTTTAACTCGAAACCGGCGGCACTGCTCTATGAAACCGGGCATTACAGCTTGACCGATACTTTCCGCTATGGCATTACCATGATGACCATTGCATGGTTTCTGAACATCGTGGCGGGCGAAACATGGTTTAGATTGATGGGAATTACACCGAATGGCCTCTTTGGATTATTTTAATATAGAGTTCTGATACAACCTCGAGCTATCACTATTTTATCGTTATTTTAAGTACAAATAATTATTTAAGAATGAGATGATAGAAGAACAAGTAAAAATTCACGATAAATTCTCGGTCGAGATAAAGTTGCGGCTGGCTGCAAGGCGCAAAGCCAAAAAGAGTGAATTTGCTGTAAACACATGGTTATTTATTCCTGCATCACTTGATATTAATCACTCTACCTATAGTAAAAACAGTTTTTATCACGATTTGAAATCCAATATACGGCTGATTACTCCAGTGTATTTATTACGAGATATCGCCGATGGTGAAAATTCTCCATTGGAATTTCTCACGACGGCTTTTCGAAAGGTGGCTTCTTTGCCTACCCGCACTCTGGCCGCTGAATATGAATATCATATCAAAATGTTTCTTTCTATCTTAAAAAGCTCATTAAGAGAAGAAATTCAACATATTCTCAACAATAAACTTCCTGCCGATACCTCTTACCTGATAGATGAATTTTGTAAGAATGTCCTGCATATCACTCGGCGCTATCGCGATTTGCGTTACATCATAAACGCTCCTACCATAAGCGAAGACCTCATGAATTATTATTCCTTTGGAGATGAATTCATGAGCAACTTAATCGAAGAGCATGCCTTCAAATTGTTGTCTGGCTTGAAAGAAAGCCATCCTAGCTTCAGCAAAAGCTGGCAGAGGCAATTACTGGCGATAATAGAGGAGGAGATTAAATATAAAAAGGAACACAATTACCTTGTAGTTGAGGAAAAAAGCCCTACGCGAAATCGAGAGTTAGTTTTCCGTTTAAATTTATTGAAGAAATTTGCCGAAAGTGAACTCTTCCTCACAGGAGAAAAAAAGAAAGAGGGTATTTGGGTCGAACAAATATATTTTAGCCTGGCGGCAGGGCTTTCGATGGTTTTTGCAACTGCGGTGGCTTTTACTTTTCAAATCAAATATGGCAATCTGACTATGCCCTTGTTTGTGGCTTTGGTGGTGAGCTACATGCTGAAAGACAGGATAAAGGAACTTTTCAGGTATTATTTTGCTACGCGCCTGGGACATCGCTATTTCGATCATAAAACCGAAATTTCCCTCAACAACATAAAGATTGGCGTAAGTAAAGAAGGCATGGATTTTATTCCCGAGAAAAAGGTTCTGCCTAACGTAATGAAGATGAGAGGTAGATCACCTATTCTGGAGGTTAACAACCGTTATGATACCGAAAAAATCATTCTGTACCGTAAAATAATTCACTTAGACCGTGAAAAACTCGATGAAGTAAGCCCTTATTCTACTTTGGGTATCAACGAAATATTGCGATTGAATGTAGATAGTTTCATGCAGAAGATGGATGATCCTGCCGTGCCTCTTTTTATACCCGACGAAAATAAGGGTTATGCTATCATTAATGGCGAGCGAATATATTATATCAATATGATCATGCAAATGACCTATGAAAATGAAACTACCTACCGCAGATACCGTATCGTATTGAATCGCAAAGGGATCAAAGCCATCGAAAGTTTTTCCTAATCTTCGGGAACCACGAGCCGAAAACCCACTTTATGGCTATTAATGATTTGCACACGACGGTCCTCCTGTAAATATTTCCTCAATCGTGAAATGTATACATCCATGCTGCGAGCAGTAAAATAAGAATCATCTTTCCAGACATTTTGCAAGATGATGCTTCTATCGATAACTTCATTGGCATTTTCGACCAGGATTTTCAGCAGTTCTGCTTCCTTGGCCGTAAGATTGAATTCAGTATCTCCAATTTTTAGAATCTGACTGGTAAAGTCGAAACTATAGTTACCTATATGATATACTTGGTGGGTCAGGTCGTCCTGAAGGCCAGAAGTAGTTCTTCGCATGATGGCTTTTATGCGTGCCATCAGTTCTTCCATCCGGAATGGCTTGGTAATATAATCGTCCGCTCCTGTATTGAAACCCGTTATAATGTCGTGTGGTTGAGATTTGGCCGTTAAAAATAAAATAGGGATGGTTTTGTTGGATTTGCGGATTTGTTTTGTCACAGCAAATCCATCTTTCAAAGGCATCATCACGTCCAATATGCAGAAGTCGAAATCCTCTGCATAAAACAATTTGAGGGCTTCTTCGCCATCTATGGCAAGGATAGTGTCATGACCCTTGGCATCCAGATAGGCCTTCAATACGGTTCCTAAATTCTTGTCGTCTTCGGCCAGCAGTATCTTTAACTTTTTCATTTTCGGATAAAATTGACATTTTCAAAGCAAAAGTCTTCTAAGGGTGGTGTAGTTATGGTTCAAAATTGGGCAAGGTTACCGTAAAGGTAGTTCCTTTTTTCAATTCACTGCTAACTGAAATATTTCCCTGATGGGCCTCCACGATGGCTTTTGTATAACTCAAGCCCAATCCAAATCCTTTCACATTGTGAATATTTCCTGTAGGAACACGGTATAATTTGTCGAAAATCATTCCTTGATTTTCTTTACTAATTCCGATGCCATTATCAATCACTTCGAATACAAAATTCTGATCGCGGTTATAAGTATTTATCCTGATGGTAGGCCTTATGGGAGAATATTTAATGGCATTATCGAGTAAGTTTACTACGACGCTTGTAAGGTGCAGGCGGTCGCCCCGCACCATGTCGTGTAGGGCTTGGAGGGATGTTTGTATGCTGCCTCCGGCGGTTTCTGCCTGTATACCAACCTTTTGGACACATTCTGTAATTATTTCATGCATCGCACAAGGTACCATGTTCAATTCGAGTTTTCCCTGCTCGAGTACCGATGCTATGAGAATTTTTTCAGCCATTGTACCTAAACGTCTGTTTTCGTCGGTAATTATCTGAATATAGTTCGAAGCCATAGCGGGTGTTTTTACCACATCGGGATCGTTCAAGGCTTCACACGCAAGCGAAATCGTTGAAACCGGAGTCTTGAATTCGTGTGTGATATTGCTAATAAAATCGTTCTTCATATCCGATAATTTCTTTTGATACAGAATAGTTGAAATGGTTTTATAGAATATGGCAATAAATGTACCAACCAAAAGAATGGAAAGTAAAAGCAACCACCATATCTGTTGAACCATATACTGTCGTTCGTAGGGAAAATAAACCAGCAGGATGGCTTTATCTTTGCCAGGTTGACGGGGAAACAGATTAACAGCAAAGGCTTTATTCAGAAGCTCCTGAGTAAACTTGCCAGTTTTTTGATAAATGAGACTATCGCGTCTCGTATCGTATATACCAAATTCAAATTCCGTCTTGATGCCTTTATTCTGAAGCTCTACTGCCAGCATAGAATCTACTATACCGGGTTGTATTCTTTTTTCGAGTGGCATTTCGATGATATCGTCGAAACGACCAAGAGCTGCATCATAGATAAGAGAACGGCTCATCAGCTCCTCCACTACGCTTTCTCTTTGTTTTTGCAGTCTTTTGTAAACAGGATCATCTTCGATATTTACAGATCGAGTTTGTATAGTTTGAATTTGTTTTGGCTCGATTAAAGAATCGAGTTCTTCCTGAATATTCCTATTTTCACGAAATTCTGAAGTTGTGTCTAAATCACGCAGAGTACGCCATGATTTACGATCCTGAATTATTTTTCGACGTGCTTTTACATCGGCTGCCGAACTGCCATCTTCCCCAGTTAGCTCATGGTAACGCTTATCGATTAAATAATTCAACGAATCGATCTTTCGGTAAAGTCGGGCACTTTCCTTGAAGCTGCGCAAACGCTTGCCAGATTCGATCCTCTCTAAAGAAAGCACAACATTCGATACGGCTTCTTCAACCCCTGCCGTAAATGCAGCTTCACGCAGCATGAGAGCATTCCTGATCCAGTAAACCTGAATAAACAATAGGACCACCAATACAAAGCCCATTAAAAAGATGATAATAGCGAGAATACGTCTGTTCATTTTCGTTACAAAATTAACTGAAAATCAAATGACCATCGAAATTCTATGCCTTTTTCGCAATCTTCTAAAAAAATCGAAAAATTTTAAAAAATTTAGTCTGTTTGTTATAAAAGATGATAAAAAGAGTGAGATATCCTGTAATTTTGTAAGATTAAAATCCTGCAATCAAATAATCCAAAATCCCATGAAAAGAGTAGTGTGTTTTTTAGGAATGGCCTTGTGTGGTGTCATTTTATTAGGTGGACTGCAATCGTGCGATAAAGTGGAAAATCTTGCCAAATTCGATGTTAAGATGGATTTACCATCCCTTAATTTTAATTTAGTGGCATCTGCTAAAAACTCCTCAACTCAGGAATACTACAAAGATTTCAATGTTTATTTAAATCTCGATAGTATTCAGGAAGCTCATTCATTGAATTCGTTTTCCATCGAAAATGGGAAACTTACGAAAGCAACCTTGCGCATCATTTATCCAGCAGGAGCAAATTTTCAGTTTTTGATCAACTCTCGTTTGGTATTGTTCAACAGCAGCAATCAGGAGATGCAAGTGGCTCATACTGGCAATATCAATGCCAATGCCACTGAAATTGAATTGATTCTGGATACTGCCGATCTTACTTCGTTATTCAAAATGAAGCATTATACTGGCAGAATCTATTACACCATAGAGCCCTCGCTGTTGCCTGCTCAAAATGTTACCATACAGTTGAATCAAAGTATCCAGTTTACTGTACACCCCCTGTAGAATCCCACATCTTTGTCCGAAGGCATTGAAAATCCCGGTGTGAATAGCGCTGGGATTTTTTATTTTTGCATCATGATAAATGTTATTCTAACTCATCAATATATTTTTTCGATATGTTACCAACGATAGATCCTACAACAACCAAAAGCTGGAAAAAATTAAGTAATTATTTCACGAGCATCGGCAAGCAAAGTCTGAATCAATTATTCGAAAGTGATAACAACAGAGCACAAAAATTTTCTCTTCAATGGCAGAACTTGTTCGTTGATTATTCGAAAACGCATATCGACGAACAAACTATGCGATTGCTTATAGAACTTGCCAGGGAGTGCCATCTCGCCGAAGCCATAGAGCAAATGTTTAGAGGGGAAAAAATCAATCAAACGCAAAAAAGAGCTGTTTTACATTTTGCTTTACGCAACCTTGGCGATGATCCAGTTTTTCTTGACGGCAGGGATGTAATGCCAGAAATACGAACCGTACGTAATCAGATGAAAATTTTTAGCACTCAGGTAAGAAATGGTGATTGGAAAGGATATACCGGTAAGCCCATACGGAATATCGTCAATATTGGAATTGGTGGTAGCGATCTTGGCCCGGCTATGGTTTGCAGAGGGTTGCAGTTTTATGGTCACGAAAGATTAAGGGTATTTTTCGTATCGAACGTTGACGGAGGTCATATTTATGAAACTCTTCGCCATTTGAATGCCGAAGAGACTTTATTTCTTATCGTTTCGAAGTCGTTTACGACTCAGGAGACACTGGCTAATGCAAAAACTGCCCGACAATGGTTCATTAATCAGGGCGGTAAAGCGGAAGACATCAGCAAACATTTTGTAGCTATCTCAACAAATACCCCGGCGGCAATGGAATTTGGGATCGATCCTGAAAACATATTTCATTTCTGGGATTATGTAGGCGGTCGATTTTCATTGTGGTCAGCCGTAGGGTTGAGCATTGCATTGCAAATTGGTTATGAAAGTTACGAAGAACTATTAAAAGGTGCTGAAGCTATGGATCATCACTTCAGAGAAACTCCCTTCGAAAACAATCTCCCAATATTGCTGGCTCTTTTGAGCATTTGGTACACCAACTTCTTCGATTGTGCCACAGAAGCCATTTTGCCTTACGACCAGTATCTCGAAAGATTTCCTGCTTATTTGCAACAAACCATTATGGAAAGTAATGGCAAGTCGATCGACCGCAGCGGATTGCCTGTTTCCTACAAAACAAGTCCGGTAATTTGGGGTGAGCCTGGTACAAATGGTCAACATTCGTTCTATCAACTCATTCATCAGGGAACTCAAATGATTCCTTGTATTTTTATGGCTGCCGCCAAACCTTTAACTCCATTAAGTGAACATCATCAGCTTTTGTTATCAAATTTCTTTGCTCAGCCCGAAGCTTTGATGAAGGGCAAGACAGCCGAAGAAGTGAGAGCTGAAATGTTGTCGAAAGGTTTTAATGAAGAAGAAATTAATAAATTACTTCCATTCCGCGTTTTTAGAGGAAATATTCCTTCGATAAGCTTGCTTTATCAGCAACTTACGCCTTATAATCTCGGAGCCATTACAGCTCTTTTCGAGCATAGAACTTTCGTACAGGGCATCATTTGGAATATCTTCAGTTTCGACCAGTGGGGTGTTGAACTCGGGAAAAGCCTTGCCAACAATATCATTCCCGAACTGGCCCACGATGATCCCATTCAAACACATGATGGTTCTACTCGCCAATTGATTCACAAGGTGAAACAAATGAGAAAATCCTAATCCTTTTCTAAAGGCTTTAATTTGTATAATCGCCCACGGTATATAAAAACGTTAAAAATGAAGCAGTTATAAAATCACAATTACTTTTTCTGCTTTTTTGACTGCTTTTATCCTTGCGCTATAATAGACTATCTATCAGTTTATTACGGGGTTTTGCACGGTGTCTGAATAGGAAAACTAATTAATCTGTCACCTCAAAATAATATCTGGCATCCTCCCCTGTGAGGTTATCGACACACCATCTGTCCGCCTCCCGCCAAAGTCGGTCATAGATACGTTCCAGTTTAATGTTGTGGTCGTGGTGCTGCCATATTTTATGATTGAGGACGAGGACAAGCTCGGTAATGTATTCAACGTTATCTTTCCATTCATTGAAGGCACGATTGTAGGTGTCCTGTACTGCTGCGGTACCGAAATGGTCGGCAATAGTGAAATCGTCCCAAAAGGTTGTCTGTGATTTGAGGCCATGCTCCTCCATTATCAAATCTATCACATTCATCGTTTTAAGTTTTAAGATGAAGCCATATTCTCACGAGAATATGGAATTATGTGATTAAATATGTCCTTTGTGAAATGTAATCGTCTTATAAAAGAAAAGAAGCCATCAGGCTCCCTCTCAACTCTGTTTGTTTGATTACTTTTTGGAATACTATTTTCCCTTCTTTGAATCCTTTTTTGCAT
>ERZ1026814.1188-NODE-1188-length-10565-cov-5.186530_pt1 | contig 10565 bp, 12 predicted proteins | sample MGYA00520871_ERZ1026814 | MGnify/ENA primary metagenome ERZ1026814 (study PRJEB33270, sample SAMEA104284478) | anaerobic digester metagenome | biome: Anaerobic digester microbiome; feature: mesophilic sludge digester; material: Anaerobic digester biomass... | reverse complement strand
GGACGGTGGTGACGGGACGGGTGGACCGGGGCAAGATCCACACGGGGGACCCGGTGGAAATAGTCGGTTTGCGCGAGAAGAGCATGAGCTCGGTATGCACGGGCGTGGAAATGTTCCACAAGACCCTGGACGAAGGCATAGCCGGGGACAACCTGGGCTTGCTGCTGCGGGGGATCGAGCGGACGGACGTGGAGCGGGGGATGGTGATAGCCAAACCCGGCAGCATCACCCCGCACCGGAAGTTCAAAGCGGAAGTGTACGTGCTGAAGAAGGATGAAGGCGGACGGCACAAACCGTTCTTCACGGGATACCGCCCGCAATTCTACATTCGGACGATGGATGTGACGGGGAACATCACCCTGCCTGCGGGCGTGGAGATGGTGATGCCCGGAGATAATATCAACTTGGACGTGGAATTGATCATCCCGGTGGCGCTGGAGCAGGGTCAGAATTTTGCGATCCGCGAAGGCGGTCTGACGGTGGGCGCTGGTGTGATCACCGAAATTGTTGAGTAATATCGATTGAGTTTCCTCTTCCCTTTCCCGGTTCAAACCCGGGAAAGGGAGAACGGGAAACCTGAAAGAGAAATGCAGGTAGAATTATGGCATCAAAAAAGAAGGACATCCGCCCGGTGATCACTCTGGCTTGTGAGGATTGCAAGGAACGCAATTACACAACCGAGAAGAATCGCCGCAATGATCCGGGTCGCATGCAAATTAATAAGTACTGCCCGCGGTGCCGTAAACACACGGTGCATCGGGAGACGAAGTAGATATTCGGATGGGTGGGCGAACGCCGGTCTCACCCACTCAGGCCAGTAGCTCAATTGGCAGAGCACCGGTCTCCAAAACCGGGGGTTGTGGGTTCAACTCCTGCCTGGCCTGCCTTGGAACGGGCGACGCCGCCATGAAGGCGGCGTTTTAGCCATAAAAAAGGAGTGACGCGTGGCAACAAAAAACGAGATTCAACCAAAGAAAGTGGCACAATCTGGGAAGCCTCAGGTGAAACCCGTCACCAAGCCCAAAGCGGCGATCAAAGCCAAGCGGTCGGCTAAAGCTGAAAAATCCGGCAAGCCGAACAAAATCAAGCAATGGTGGCAGGAGACGATGGGCGAACTGCGCAAGGTGACCTGGCCTACAACCAAGCAAGCCTGGGCGCTCACCAAGGTGGTTTTAATTGTCATGACCGTGATGAGTTTATTCCTCGGATTGATGGACTTCATCTTCTCCGAACTGATGGCTTTGCTGGTTTCCCTTTAGCAATTGCCAGGTGATTGAGGTAAGGTATGGACGCGCAAGACAATTATGAATTGGATGATCAGGAAGAAATAAAACCGAAGTCGAGGACCCGCCGCAAGTCAGAGGGCGCTTCGCGCCGGTCTGGTGAAAGCGCGCCCGTTCCTGTTGCATCGTACGAGATGGAAGAGGGCGTACCGGAAACCAACAGCCAGGCGGCATGGTATGTCATCCACTGCTATTCCGGATATGAGAACAAGGTGCGTCATAACCTGGAACAGCGGATTGAATCCATGGGCATGAAGGATCAAATCTTTGATGTCGTGATCCCCACCCAGGAAGAAATCGAAGTGCGGGATGGCAAACGCCGTTCGGTGGAACGTCACGTTTTCCCGGGATATGTGCTGGTTTACATGATCCTTTCAGAGGAATCCTGGTACGTGGTGCGTAACACGCCGGGCGTCACCGGCTTTGTTGGCATGGGCAATCAGCCCACCCCGCTGCGACCTGAAGAGGTTTCACAAATCCTCAAGCGCATGGAAGCGGAAGCCCCCCATGTCAAGGTGACGTTCAAGGTCGGAGAACGCGTCCGCATCGTGGATGGTCCTTTCAACGATTTCCGCGGCACGGTCGCAGAGATCGACATGGAACGCACCAAGGTGCGCGTGATGGTGAATTTCTTCGGGCGGGAAACCCCCGTGGAACTGGACTTTTTACAGGTGGAAAAAGCTTAAATGTGAATGATCCGCAGGCGGAAGCCTGGGGTTCAAGTGGGAGGGTGCTCCCCTTATCACCCGCTATTACCACAAAGGAGAAAAACTGTGGCAAAGAAATTAAAAGGTGTTGTTCGTTTGCAATTGGCGGCAGGAAAGGCAAATCCTGCACCGCCTGTCGGTCCAGCACTTGCTGGTTTTGGCATCAACATCATGGCATTCTGCAAGGAATACAACGCCCGCACCAGCAACCGTGTGGGAGATGTGATTCCTGCTGAAATCAGCGTGTACAGCGATGGTTCGTTTACCTTCATTCTCAAATCGCCGCCCACTTCCATTTTATTGAAGAAGGCTGCTGGTGTGGAAAAAGGTTCGGCTGTTCCCAATCGCGAGAAGGTTGGCAAGGTCACCCATGCCCAGGTTCGTGAAATCGCTGAAATGAAGATGAAAGATACCAACGCAGTTGATATCGATGATGCCATCCGCCAGGTGGAAGGCACAGCCCGCAATATGGGCATAACAATCGTTGATTAACCGTTTGTGGGAGGGCGGCAGGATTTGCTCGTTGGCACCACGAAGGAGAAAAAATGGCAAAACACGGTAAGAAATATTTGGCAGCAGCTGCCAAAATTGATCAAGATACCTATTATGAACCTCGCAAGGCATTGGAGCTGGTGAAGGAAACCTCCTACGCTGGCTTTGATGCAACGGTGGAAGTTCACATGCGCATGGGTCTCGATCCCCGGCAGGCGGATCAGATGGTGCGCGATGTTGTCATCCTGCCCAATGGCTTGGGCAAGACAGTGCGTGTCCTGGTTTTCGCCCAGGCTGAAGGCGCCACCCGCGCCCAGGAAGCCGGAGCGGATTATGTCGCGGATAGTGATGAATGGATCGCCAAAATTCAGGGCGGCTGGACTGACTTTGATGTTGCAATTGCCACCCCCGATATGATGGGCAAGGCGGGTCGCCTGGGTCGTGTCCTGGGTCCGCGTGGTTTAATGCCGAACCCCAAGGCGGGTACGGTTGTTCCGGCGGAGGATCTGCCCCGCGTCATCCAGGAAGCCAAGGCGGGTCGTGTGGAATTCCGGTTGGATAAGACCGCCAACATCCATGTACCGATCGGCAAGGCATCCTTTACTGTTGAGAAGCTGTATGAAAACTTTGCAGCCTTGATGGATGCCATTAAGAAAGCCCGCCCGGCAGCAGCCCGCGGTACTTATATCCGCCGCGTGACAATCACTGCCACGATGGGTCCCGGTGTCAGGGTGGATGCCCTCGCTGCTCAAAATATGTAATTTGTTGGTTGACAGGCAGGCTGGCTTCGCTTATAATCCGCCTGTTTGCTTATGGCAGACTGCACTACACAATTGAATAGCTGTTCTCACCATAGACAGCCGGTGCCTTCGCAGGAAGGCTTAATATCCAGCCAAGGTGAAGACCATATAAAAAATCCATCCCTCAGGGGATGTGGAATCCTGATCAGGAAAAATATCCTGTGAAGGCGAAAAGTCTTTACCTGGCAATTGGCAAGGTAAAGACTTTTCTTATCCTGAAACAGGAAGGAGGTGAAAATTAATTGGCATTCTCACGTAAACATAAAGAGGTTCTGGTAGATCAATACAAGCAATGGTTGAAGGAATCGCAGGGTGTTTTTATGGTGACCTTCAAAAAAATGGCAATGAAAGACGTCGATGCATTCCGCGTCAAGGTGCGCGAAGCCGGTGGTGAAGCTCATGTTGTTAAAAATACGCTTCTCCTGGAAGCCATGAATAAGATGGACTATCACATGCCGGATATGGAAGGCACAACCCTGTTGGTGCTTGCCCGCTCGGATGCTCCTGCAATTGCTAAAATGCTGGTTGATGCAACGGTAAAATCGGAGATATTTGCAATCAAGGGTGGTTTCCTTGGTTTGGAATATTTATCCTACGAGCAGGTCAAAGCTCTTGCTGAACTGCCCCCCATGCCCATCATGCGCGCCAGACTTTTGGGTGTTCTTCAGGCTCCCGCCAGCCAACTCGTACGCACGCTGGTGGAACCCGCTCGTTCGCTTGCAGCGGTGTTCAAAGCATATTCCGAGAAAGAGGCTGTCCCTGCAGCCGGTTAGTCGGAGAGATCAACCGGCTGACGGGTGGTCCGCAGTCCGGAATATCCTGGCGTGAGCCAGAGACAAAATAAAACAGTAAATAATCAATCGTAAGGAGATTTTTAAAATGGCTGATCTGTCTAAACTTGTGGAAGAACTGAGCGCGCTGTCCGTCATGGAAGCCGCTGAACTGGTCAAGATGCTGGAAGAGAAGTGGGGCGTTTCCGCCGCCGCTCCCGTGGCTGCGATTGCTGCTGCACCCGCAGCGGCTGCTGCTGCTGAACCCGTTGAGGAAAAGACTGAATTCGATGTCGTCCTGAAGGATGCCGGTCCCAAGAAGATTGAGACCATCAAGGTGATCCGCCAGCTCACCAGCCTCGGTCTGGTTGAAGCCAAGACAATGGCTGAAACTGCGGGAGCCAAAATTTTGTCCGGTGTTAGCAAGGAAGCCGCAAAGGACGCCAAGGAAAAGCTCGAAGCTGCCGGCGCCAATGTGGAAGTTGCTTAGTTAATTCCTTTCAAGACAAATCACAAACCCCTCCCGCATTTCGAGAGGGGTTTGTCATTGATTGTTTTATCCCAACAGGGGAATGATCAACCCTGCACAACCTGGCGGATGACCATCACCACCTTGCCCATCACGCGCAGATGGCGGGGATTGTCAATATAAATGGGTTTCATGGTGGGGTTGGCGGGCTGGAGCCGGACGCGGCTTTCCTCCTTGAAGAAATACTTGAGGGTGGTCTCATCCCGGTCATCCAGCCAGACGGCGACCATGTCACCGTTGTTGGCTTCCACAGCCGGTCGCAGGATGATGATGTCTCCATCATTGATCATGGCGTCAATCATGGAATCTCCCTTGACCTCAAGGGCAAAGAGCTCGCTGGGTTTTTCGCGCACAGGCAGCATGGAGCGCGCCACATCCACGGATGAATCAGGTCCAAAGTAGCCGGGGCTGCTGTCAGCAAGCTGCGGCATGGGGATGGGCTCACTGGCGACAATCCGCCCCAGGAGGGGGATGGAAACCATGTCCCGCAATGCAGCCAGGGTTCCGCGTGAGCGGGTGGTTTTCTTGCTGGCTGTGACAGCACCAGCTGGGATTGGCTGTAAAATGCAGATACTGCGCGAGATATGACCATCGCGGCTGATGTGTCCCATGTCTTCCAGTTGGCGCAAATAATAATCCACCAATGAGGTGGATTTGACCCCTATATAATCGCCGATTTCCCGGATGGAGGGGGAGTATCCGCGCTGATCCTGAAAGTCGTGGAGAAACTCCATGATGCGGGTATGCCGTTCGGATAATTTCTTGACTCTGGGCGACACTGCTACCTCCTTAATCAGAACAACCGTTCATATGCAGATATTATATACGAACAATTGTTCTGTGTCAACAGCCATTTTGACAATATATCCCCCTTTTTCAGACTAATATGGGATTATTTACGCTTTTACCACCTAAAAAAACACCCCGCATTTGAAAAAATGCGGGGTGGGGCAAGGCTTTTCCTGGTTAATCAGCATCCCGTTCACGCAGGTGGGGGAAGAGAATGACATCCCGGATGGACGGGCAATCTGCCAGCAGCATGACCAGCCGGTCCACACCAATTCCAAAGCCGCCGCTCGGCGGCATGCCCATTGCCATGGCGCGCAGATAATCCTCGTCCATGGGGTTGCGTTCTTCATCGTTTATGTCATAGGCGCGACCCAGTTCCAGGAAGCGGGATTCCTGGTCGATGGGATCATTCAACTCGGTAAAAGCATTGCATAATTCCATGCCGCAGACAAAGCCTTCGAACCGTTCCACCGTGGTGGGATCACCGGGGATGCTCTTGGCAAGCGGGGAGATATCCCGCGGGTAATTGTAAAGGAAGGTGGGCTGGATGAGGGTGGGTTCCAGGTAATCACCCAGCATGCTGTCGATCAGTTTACCACGCGGTTGATCGGGTTTGACGGGGAGACCGTGTGCCTGCATGGCTGCAGCCAGGCTTTGAGTATCGGGATGGGCGTTAATGTCAATGCCGGTCACTTCCATCAAACTCTGACTCAATTCCACCCGTTTCCAGGGTGGGGTGAGGTCAACGCTGTGACCACGGAACTGGATTGTATGGCGACCGAGCACCTTCTCAGCGACGAAGGAAATCATCGTTTCGGTCATATCCATGACTTTGAGATAGTCAGAGTACGCCATGTAGAATTCAAGCTGGGTGAATTCAGGATTGTGTTTGTAGGAAACACCCTCATTGCGGAAGTCGCGTCCAATTTCATAAACCCTGTCCAGTCCACCCACCAGTAATCTCTTCAGGTACAGTTCGAAGGAAATGCGCAGATACAGCTGTTGTTTCAACTGGTTGTGCTGGGTAATGAATGGGCGGGCGGCAGCACCGCCGTAAATGGGCTGCAGGATGGGAGTTTCCACTTCCAGAAAACCGCGTTCATCCAGGAAATGACGCAGGGCTGCCAGCGTGGCAGCGCGGATCCGAAAGACTTCACGTACTTCGGGGTTTACCGCCAGGTCGGCATACCGTTGGCGGTAACGGGTTTCGGGGTCACTGAGGGCGGCATGGCGCACAACTTCGCCATCCACGACTTCGTCCTTGGCAGCAGGCAGGGGGGTGATGGCTTTGGCTAACATGCGGAAGTTATGGACCTGCAGACTCACCTCTCCGGTGCGGGTGCGAATCATCAAGCCGGAGGCTTCGATGAAATCACCCAGGTCAAAATCATTCCGAAACCGGGCAAGCTCTTCCTCACCCACATCGTTGATCCGGAAGAAAAGCTGAAGGCGACCGGTGCTGTCCTCGATGTGGGCGAAGCTGAGTTTGCCCATGTGACGCAGGGAACGCAGCCTGCCAGCCAGTGTGGCTTGCACAGGATCACCTGATGCTTCCGCGGCTTCAAATGCCGTTATGGCTTGCCGGGCATTGTGAGTAACATGAGAACGGGTTGGATAGGGGTTGATTCCCTCCGCCTGCATGCGCTGCAGTTTTGCAAGCCGAATTTTTTCTAGTTCTGATCGTTCCATCGATAATTCCTTTCAATCATATTCCTTGTTTCAAAGAAAAGCCCCGCCCCTGGTAATTGGGCGGGGCTGAATGAGCCTTTTTTTCTTACACCACTTTGAGTACATCCACTACAAAAGCACCCGCCGGAGCATCCACCTGGACCCGGTCGCCCAACTTATGATTGAGAAGAGCACGACCGAGCGGAGATTCATTGGAGATCTTGCCATGGACGGGATTGGCTTCAGCGGCACCCACAATTGTAAAAACATCCGATTCGGAAGTTCCTTCCTTCTGGATGGTGACCGTTGAACCTACCTGGATGACTTCATGGGTGGCTGGACCTTCGCTGATGACCCGGGCAGTCGCCAGCAGGACTTCCAATTCCTTAATGCGTCCTTCTACAAACGCCTGTTCATTCTTCGCTGCTTCGTACTCGGCATTCTCAATCAACTCACCGCCTTCCATGGCTTCATGAAGGCGTTGGGCGATTTCCTCCCGCTTAACTGTACGCAAGTAATCGAGTTCGTCCTGTAATTTTTTTTGACCTTCCTGGGTTAAAAAGGTGGTGGGTGGCATATCTGCTTCCTCTGTGTTGGCTATTACCGATCGAAACCGGCATTTGGGGAGGTGTTAATAAAACAAAAGAAAACCTCTCCATCTGGAGGGATTTCCCGACTAATCATTTGCATTAAGTGTCAATAGTTTACCATAAACTTAAATGAATGACAAGCGCTTATTTTACAAACTGTCATAAACATTGGGATCAGGGCGTGGGGGTGGCAGCAACTGGTGGGAAAAATTCCATGGAAGCCAGAACAGCTTCAAACCAGGGTTCCAACTCCGCCCATTTCCCGGTGTCCGCCACACCCATGATCAGAAAATGTTGTCCGGGTTCCGGCACAAGGACTGCCATCCGCCCCTGCATTTCCAGGTTTTCCGGCGATCCTACCAGCTCCATGATCGCTCCATCCACTCCGCTGATGTCGATTTCCTGGGTGTCAGTGGATAGATAATCCAAACCGTGCAGATAGAGGGTGAGATAATCAAGAGCGGTCATGTTTTTTCGGGCAGGGTCAAAAGAGCCGGTCATGAAGAGCCCCGGACCGGTTGTCGGATTGCCTTCCGGAGCAATCAGGAGGGTCAACTGCTTGCTTGTCTGGGTGTTAAACTCCGGGATGGTACGATAGGTGTAACCACCCGGTTCGTTACGCACCTGGTCACCCAGCGGAGGACCGGATGGTGTGGCTGTGGGTTGATTGATGGCAGTAATATTTCCACAACCGGCAAGGGTGACTGCGAGCAGCAGAATAATCCAAATGGACAGGAAACGCATTTTCATTTATTAAACCTCTATGATGATCGGGTGACAACTTGATTACGTTATTAGTTCATGTTGTTGAACAGTTCCCAATGATACCCTTAAATGGAATTCTTGTAAAAAGACTTCCTGCGGGCAAAGATTCCAAATTACCGTGATGATGTGAATATCCGGGATGACATGGTCTTTCCCGGATATCCATTGAAGAGATAAATGGGGTTATTTTCCGTTTAGAAATTTCCCGAAAAAGCGGGTGAAATAAATATATTCTCCAGCATGGTTGGGATTGGCGGCATCCCATTGGGTTGCAAAGGTCGCCACCACGTCATTGGCATCCAGTTTTGCACCATTACTGAAAACAACTCCATAACGCAGTTCAAATGTCCATTCAGTCATATCTGCATTGGACGACCAGTATTCCGCCAATCCAGGTTCCACGCCCACCCCGCCGAGACCGTATTCAGTCAAAGTGGAATAGAGTAAATGCCCAATGCGCAGGGTGTCTGCACTGGATTCATCAGCGATCCACAGGGAGGTGGGAGCAGTATCCTGGACAAAGGTCAATGTGTTATCCGGTGTGGTCATCAGGTTAAAGCTCTCACTGATTGGACCGATGATGACATTTCCAACCTCGGATGATGCCGCCAGTGAGGAATTGGCGTGCGCCAAAGGGATCAATGGCGCATGGGTTTTTATCAGATTGTTGACAATGTCATATTTCAGTTGGCGTTCGGCAGGGTCAACTGTGCTGCTGGCTGCTTCGATGGCAGCGACAAGGTCCGGGTACAATGAACCGAACCGCTGTGAATTGAAAATGAAATTATGATTGTAAAAGCTGGTTGCATCCGGGAAGTCAGCGGTAAATCCATCAATATAAAATGGCACCTCACCGGCATCAACCGCATTCCTGACCTGGTTCAGGGTCAGGCGGTTGAATTTGACTTTGATCCCGACTTTTTTTAGCTGGGATTGAATTTCAAACGCCACCAGGTTGGGATTGGGCAGCGCTGCGGTACTCTCATTGGTGTACATCAGGATGAGGGGTTGCGAAAAATCGTAGCCGGCTTTCTCCAACAATTCCCGGGTTTCCTTGAGGTTGGTATCATGCCAGCGGAGCATGGATGTATATCCCGGGGAAAGGATTGTGGGCACGAATTGTTGAGCCAGCAGTGATCCCATCGGAAAACAATTGCTTTTAATGATTTCCCGATCGAATAATTTGGCAAACGCCAGGCGCACATTTTCATTATCAAAAGGAGGCAAATCACGGTTCATGCCGATATATGCGATGTTCAGGGAGGGACGTGCATAAATTGAATAGATGGGATTCGAGCGGAACAGCTGTGATCGCATATCAAAGTCATCCATCAAATCTGCACGCCCTGCCAGCAATTCCGTCTGCCGCATGCCGCTTGAAGCCGCCCAGCGGATGACCAGTTCCTGCAGGCGCGGGGGAACTCCCCAGTAGGCAGGATTGGGTTCCAACACCAGGGAGCTTGCCGGATTCCATTCCTTAACCCGGAAAGGACCGGAATACACACCGCTTTCAATAATGGCATCCGCCTGCCCGCCGGAACTGTTTAACACTTCGGCAAACGTTACGGCGCAAAGTGGTTTGGTATTAGAGGCAAGTACCACGCAGGTATTTCCTCCCGCTATGATCGGAGCGATCACTGAAACCAAACCAAGCAATGAATCATTTTGTGGTGCAATGGCTGCCACCACACCGGTTGGTTCAGGAACAGAAAAATTAAAATGAGAAGAAGCAACGGGGTTGACTGTACTGTATAACTGTTGAAATTTATCGCACCATCCGGCGTAATAAATGAGCCGTACAATACTCAGTGAAACTGCTTTCGCTGCCTGCTCTTTTGTGCTGTCCTGTTTCATTTATTGATAAGTGATCTGGGCTTTCTTGACCGTTTTCTAAAGAAATGTGGCGTAGTGGAAGTCAATCTTTCAGAGGTGCGCGTATTTGTCGAGTATGCCATGGCACGCGATCTCTGGAATAGCACGGAAGGCCATGAGAACGTCAATCATAGCAGGATACAGTTCTTGGAAGAATGGGTACCGAGTCTAAAAGAATATATTTCGAGAGGTTTCAGCCCGAACAGCATAAGGGAATTCAATCAACGGCTTGTCGCCGGCCGTCTATCAGAAAAATACATTCAGAGTCCGGCGCGTTGGAGTGAGGGAAAGATGGAAGCA
>ERZ1026814.1187-NODE-1187-length-10577-cov-4.528804_pt1 | contig 10577 bp, 8 predicted proteins | sample MGYA00520871_ERZ1026814 | MGnify/ENA primary metagenome ERZ1026814 (study PRJEB33270, sample SAMEA104284478) | anaerobic digester metagenome | biome: Anaerobic digester microbiome; feature: mesophilic sludge digester; material: Anaerobic digester biomass | place... | reverse complement strand
GTTAGTTGTTATTTTTTTTTTTTTTAATGATACGGCGCCCACCGAGATCTACACAGGGTAGATCGTCGGCAGCGTCAGATGTGTATAAGAGACAGATTCACCCGTGTGCGGGTGCGGATGGATAGGATCTCTATAAATCCAGTGAGTGGCTGGCAGCCGGTGAGGGGTACTGCGCTGGTCACCCTGCCGGCGGGCAGGGCTTTCTCCTGCGGTGAGCGGTTGGAACTAAATGGCATGATCACGCTTCCCGAAGATTCGCCGGGATTTTCCTATCGGGCATACCTGGACCGCCAGGGTATCCAGACCATCATGGAATATCCCTGGCTTGTGAAAAGTCCGACCAAAGAAATGCGAACCGGAGCCGTGCTTCTGTGTACGGTCCGCCAGGCAGCCAACCAGGTGGTCGTGCGCATCCTCCCCCAGCCTGAATCCGCCATTTTGGCGGGTGTGGTGCTGGGGATGGAACATGACCTGCCGCCCGAGCTGGTGGAAGCCTTTCGGGCAACCGGCACCTCTCACATTCTGGTGGTTTCGGGGTTCAATGTCACCCTCATCGCCGGCTTGATGCTGACTTTTCTATCCCGCCGGATGTCCGCTTACCGGGCAGCTCCGCTGGCGGGTCTGGCTGTTCTCCTCTACACCCTGCTGGTGGGGGCGGATCCACCGGTCATGCGTTCCGCCATCATGGCATTGTTGGGTTTGGGGGGGAATCTGTTGGGCAGAAGACAGGCGGGTTTAAACAGCCTTACCCTCGCAGCAGCAGTGATGGCACTCTTTAAACCAGGTCTGCTGGCTGACGCCAGCTTCCAGCTTTCATTTACCGCCACACTTGGCTTGATTGTTTATGCAACTCCGCTTCAAAATACGATGCGAAAATGGACGGATAAAATCCCGATCCGCTGGCTGCGATCTGGCTCCGGTATGCTTGTTGAATACCTGGCGACCACACTCGCCGCCCAGATAGCCACCCTGCCGGTAATTGCTTATCATTTCCAACGGATTTCACTCAGTTCCCTGGTGACCAATCTCCTGATTCTCCCCATTCAACCTTTGTTGATGACGCTGGGCGGAGTTGCGATCATGTTGGGATTGCTCTGGCTGCCTTTGGGTCAGATTTTCGGTCTGTTAACTTTACCCCTGGCAGGTTTCACAGTCAGGGTGGTGGAATGGGCGGCGGGCTGGAGTGCTCCACTGGCATTTGGAGTATCCGCCTGGGGGGCACTGGTGATGATTGTGATCATGGCTGGGGTCACCCTTCATTGGATCCGGTTCCCAAACCGCAGGCTGCGCCTGGCAATGACCACCCTGCTGGCAGCGGGAGCCTTGATTGGCGGGGTGGCATGGCGCGCCGCCTTCACATCCCCGGATGGAAGCCTGCGCTTGACAGTACTCGACTTCCCCAACGCATCCCCGGTGTTGATCCAGTCGCCAGCCGGTAAATTCATCCTCATCAACAGTTCTGCGGATGCATCCACCTTGACTGATCATGTGGGTCGCCGGCTGCCCATACTTGACCGTTCCCTGGCGGGTGTATGGATCATCGACCGCCGTGAATCCAACCTGACCGGTCTGTATGACCTGGCGGAGCGTTATCCACTGGCTCGGGTGAATTGGAGTTCCAATGCTCCCCGCGGAGTGACAACCACACGCCTGGTGCGCTGGCTGGCTGAAAACGGTGTGGATCAGTCGGGGTATTCCACCGGGGAGCTTGGAGTGGTGGATGAAAGCCTGGTTGTGCGGGTGCTGCTGGACCGGGAAACACAAACCGTGCTGCTGGTGGAGGGGGGTGGAATCCGCATTCTCCTGCCCAGCGGAGCACCACCTGAATTGTTGCTGAACCTGCGCGGTGAAAGCCTGCGCGGGATGGATTTGCTGCTGCTCACATCGGTTGACCTAGAACGCCACACGCCGCCAGACTGGGAGGTTCTGCTGCCGGCTGTTGTGTTGATCAGCGCCCCGCTGCCGGCGGACTCCCCGCCCAATTGGATCTCAACAGTGGATCATGGATGGTTAACAGCCACCTTCAACAGCGGCATGCTCCGGTTGGAGGGTGAGCGTCCCTGAGGTGTATCAAAGAGATTGGGCATCCGCTGGCAGGTTGTGAATTTGCTGAATAAAGGCGGTCACCTTGGCATCCCAATCAATGTGGGGGTTAAAACTGAATTCCCGGGCTACCCCACGGGCTGCCCGGCGGAACAGTTCATCCATGGTGAACAATGCCTGCCAGGAATGTTCCGGTTCGGCATCCGCATAGGTTTTTTCCAGCAGCCCCCAAAAATCCTCGCCAATTCCCGTCCGCAAATATTTGCCCAGCTTGCCCGGTGATTTTTGGAAACCAGTCTGGATTCCATGATACCAGGCAAGCATCTTCATTAGCTCGCATGTACACATCCAGCATATGCCTGGCATAGGTCAGTTCACCACGCCAGAGTCCCTTTGCCACGTAAGGGTTCAACCACCAAAACTCATTGCAACAGTCATCGAACCGTTTCAGTGTGGGAGGTTTGAGCAGGTAACCGCGATCGCTGGGCGGGGGCAGAGGATCAATCAATCCATCCTTGTCCAGCAATACCATCGACAGGGTGTCATCTGCGGTGTGGCTGGCTTGCTCCAACGGTGCAAAGGTCAGGTCAATGCGGTTGCCATCCATAAATTGCATCAGGTAGCAATAGGTGTCATGCGGTTCGGGTGGAGGATCGATCATATCATCCGGCAGCTGCATGATCAGGATCTCACCAAAAAGCTGCGGAACATCCGGATTGCGGATATAGCGAGCCACATCCCGCACCAGGTAGATGATGTCAAAATCCTGGAAGGGATCTTTGAGGGCATTCGGGTTGACGCGCGATCCGTTCATGATCACCGCGCGGATATCATCCTTCTTTTGAGCGGTATTGATAATGAGAGCCAGCATTTCTTCTTCGCTGCGCATGATGGAATCTCCACATATAATTATTTCTGCCATAAGTTGAGTCTTTTAAGTCGACTCAATTATAATAAAATGGACTGCTGATTGTTATAATTCCAATCACATTGTCATTCGAAATTATAAAACAGGAGAAACAATGACTGATCCATCTCTACTCCCTTTTTTTGCCCCGCGTGGAGTAATGGTGGTGGGCGCCTCGAAGGATCCCACCAAGCTGGGTTATGCTTTGGCGCGAAACCTGATCCAGTCCGGCTATACAGGTGCAATATCATTTATTAACCCCAAGGGCGGTGTTTTGCTGGGTCACAATATGATTACCCGCATTGCGGATGTACCGGACCCGGTGGACCTGGCGGTGGTGCTGGTGCCGCCGCCTGCCGTTCCCGGTGCCATGCGCGAGGTGGGTGAACGCGGCATCAAGGCAGCCATCATTGCCACTGGTGGATTCCGGGAAACCGGACGGGAGGGGGCGGCTCTGGAAAATGAAGTGGTGGAGATTTGCCGCCACTATGGAATCCGCTTCATTGGACCAAACTGCATCGGCATTACCAACACTCATCTGCCGATGGACACGACCTTTCTGCAGCCTCCGCTGGCACCAATTGGAGATGCAGCGTTCATCTCCCACTCCGGCGCCATCTGCGCGGCGGTGATCGACTGGGTGCGCGGGCAGGGGTTTGGTTTTTCCCAACTCATCAGCCTGGGCAACCAGCCGGATGTCAACGAGACGGATATGCTGGAACCGGTGGCGGATGACCCCCACACCCGGGTGATGACCATGTACATGGAAGGGGTCAGCAATGGAACGCGCTTTGTGGAAACAGCCCGGAAAATCACCCGTTTCAAGCCGATCATCGCGCTAAAAGTCGGTCGGTTTGAAGCGGGCAGGCGGGCGGCTGCCTCCCATACCGGGGCGCTTGCCGGGCAGGAATCCGCTTTTGATGCGGCTTTCCGCAAGGCGGGCATTCTGCGCGCCAACACCACTGAGGAGATGTTTCAATGGGCGCGGGCGCTGGCATGGTGCCCCCTGCCGAAGGGCAACCGCATGGCGGTGTTAACCAATTCCGGCGGACCGGGTGTGACCGCCTCGGATGCACTGGAGATGAATGGTCTCAAGTTGGCGGAGTTGAGCGAAGATACCCGCGCCGCCCTCAAGCCGATTCTTTCGCCAGCCGCCAGCCTGCACAATCCAGTGGACATGCTGGCTTCAGCAGATCCTCAATTGTATGCCGGCTGCCTGCGGATCCTGCTGGGGGATCCTGGTGTGGACGGGGTGATTGTCATCTCGCCTCCACCTCCTTCATCTTCAGCGGGTGGGATTGTCCGTGAGCTGATCCCCATCATCCAGACCACCGACAAGCCGGTGATTCTGGTGTTGATGGGGGATACCTTGATCCGCGAAGGAATCGCATTCTGTCATGCCTCCCAGATCGTGGAATACCGCTTCCCGGAATGGGCTGCTTCAGCGCTGGGTGCCATGTACCGTTTCGCTGAATGGAAAAAGATTCCCCTGGATGAACCAATTGAGCCGACCAATATCGATCCAGCGGCAGCCCGCCGTTGGCTGGGGATGGCAAAATCCGGTGAATTCCTGCCCCAGGAAGCTGCCAATGGGCTGTTAATGGCATACGGTATTCATACCGTCCAGCCGCAACTGGCTGCCAGCGCGGAGGAGGCGGTTGGAATTGCCGACCAGCTGGGATATCCAGTGGTGCTGAAGGTTGCATCACCCGATATTTCCCATAAATCGGATGTCGGCGGGGTGCTTCTCAATCTGGCGGATGCCGCCGCGGTTCGGAAAGGCTTTGATACAGTCACCCGGCGTGCCCGCACAGCCCGCCCGGAGGCATTAATTGAAGGCGCCCATGTCCAGCGGATGCTTACAACAGGTCAGGAAGTGATTACCGGAATGGTGCGTGATCCCCAGTTTGGTCCGCTGCTGATGTTTGGTTCAGGCGGTGTGGATGTGGAGGGATTGAAGGATGTAGGCTTTGCACTGGCGCCGCTTTCCCGCCGGGAGGTGGAGGAACTGGTGGATTCCACCTGGGCAGGGCGCAAGCTGCGCGGCTGGCGGTCCCTTCCTCCTGCGGATCGGGAGGCGGTCCTGGATGCGTTGGTGCGGCTTGGCAGGCTGGCATTGGATAATCCGGAGATTGCCGAGATCGAAATCAACCCGCTGCGGGCGCTGGGTGAGGGCAGGGGTGCTTTCGCCATAGACGTACGGGCTCGCCTGGGATAGAAACGAAGCAATATTGGGATAGTCAGGGCAGGAAGTCCGTGCTATAAAAGGAGCATGGAAACCCCGCCCGCACCTTTTCAACATCTGCTTGCCCAGCAGGATTACCGCAAGCGGATTCACAGGCTGATGGCGTACATCCGCAGTCATTTGAATGGACCATTATCACTGCGGGTATTGGCGGATGTGGCGGGGTTCTCGCCTTTCCATTTCCACAGGCTGTTTTCAGCTTTTGTCGGCGAGACACTGGGCGAGTATATCCGCCGGCAAAGGCTGCAGCGAGCCTATCAGCAGATTCTTGTCACCCGCCGCACGGTAACGGAGATTGCACTGGAGTCCGGTTATGAGACACCTGCCGCTTTTACGCGTGCATTCCGGCAGGCGTTTCACCTCAGCCCCTCAGCGCTGCGCAGGCAGGGGAAGCTGGCGGGAGCCGCGGCGCTGGCTGCTTCTCCACGCGGCACCTTATGGAGATATCCAATGGAACCTGAGATTCGTTCTTACCCGGACCGAAAGGTCATATTTGTCCGCAGTGTTGGCATGGTTGACCATTGCTTCGACAAGGCGGCGAAACGTTCGTTTGATATTTTACGTGACTTCCTGAACCAGCACCGGGCATGGCACAAGATTGGCAATTGCCTGGGCATCTGCCCGGATGGTGACGAAGTCGAATGGGATCAAGCCCGTTATGATGGTGCCTTCTTCCTTAAGCCCGGCGAGGAGATCCAACCGGTGGGGGAGATCCAATCGATGATCATTCCCGGTGGACGGTTTGCGGTCTTTATCCACCATGGCATATATTCCACCCTTTGGCAGACCTGGAATGCCGTCTATCGGGACTGGCTGCCAGGTTCCGGTTATGAATTGCGGGATGTGCTGCCTTACGAAGTCTACCTGGATGACCCCGCCAGAGTCCCACCTGACAGGCGCACCACGGAGATCCATATCCCGATTGTTTGACCCCTGGGGTAAATCAAAAACCGGGAAGTCATCTCGGCTTCCCGGTCTTGGATTGGTATGGGGATGTTAATCCGTCGCAACCCTTCCATTTACGGTTTTACCAACCGCATAAATTACCCTGCGGGTCCCGACCCCGGTGATTTCGCCCAGGGAGGTCAGCGCAAACAGTTTCTTCTCCACCTGGAGGCAGGAGGTTGGTTTTCGTGTTGACTGACCTTGAACAAACCTGCTCCAACCTGGAGGGGCATTAATTCATCATCCTCCTGAATTATAAATTGATCTGAATTAATCATGCTATAATCCTCATAATTAATGTCAGCAGCTATTTTATAGGAGAATTGAACATGGAATATTTCCCCACCCCCGTTTCCACACAACCCAACCGTGCCTGGGCAGCCATCACATCCCTGGTGCTTGGCATCATCAACTTGTGCGGCTGGATCGTCCCCGTTTGTGGCGGCTTGATGGGCGTTTTAGCTGTCATCTTTGGTATCCTGGGAATTAAAAGTTCCCAACGTGTTCTGGCAATTATCGGCATTGTTCTGGGTGCCCTTAGCCTCATCCTGGTGGTTATTTTCACCATCATCGGTTTTTCACTTGCCTCGCTGGGTATCGATCCTTCACTTATTGACCCGAATCAATGGTAGCAGCAATACTAATCGATTGAAATTAAATAAGAAAAGGCTCTCCACAATCGGGGAGCCCTTTTGGTTGCCTTGAATGCCCAAACGCGCTACAATCCTACCATGAGCTGGGACATGGTTGGACACGAATGGGCGGTGGATATGCTGCAGCAGCATATCCGGCGCGGGGAGGTGCGTCATGCGTATCTCTTTGCGGGTCCACCGGCAGTCGGGAAACGGACTCTGTCATTGCGTTTTACTCAGGCGCTCAACTGCCTTGAACCACCCGCAATGGGGGAGTTTTGCGGCACCTGCCGCATCTGCCGTCAGACCAGCCAGATGCAGCATGCCGATCTTTCAATCATCCAGTCTGAACGGGAGGGTGCCTCGCTGGATGTGGATACCGTAAGATCCTTGCAGTACAATCTCTCACTGATGCCATACGAGGCTAAATATCGGGTGGCGTTGTTACTGCGGATGCATGAAGCCACAGAGAGTGCCCAGAATGCACTCCTGAAGACTTTGGAGGAAGCACCGCCACGAGTGATCCTTTTATTGACAGCCACCACGGCTGAGGATGTGCTGCCCACCATAGCCTCCCGCTGTGAGGTGCTGCGCCTGCGTCCCATGCCGGTTGAAACATTGGCGGAGAATTTGATGCGGGATAGTCAATTGCCTTCCAACCCAGCCCGGATCATCGCCCATATATCAGGCGGGCGGGTGGGACTGGCAAAATTACTGGCATCCAGCCCGGAATATTTGCAAACCCGGGCTGATGAACTGGATCAATTTTTTGATCTGTTGCAACGCCCCATCCGGGAGCGTTTCACCTTTGCTCAAAAACTGGTTTCGGATACGATGACCAGGGAAAAACGTGACCTGTGCCGGGCAAAGCTTCGCAGTCTGTTGGGCACCTGGCAGACAGTCTGGCGGGATGTGTTTCTGCTTGCCAGCGGCTCCAATGCACCGCTGACCAACCCAGACCTGGAAGTCAGCATCCGGCAGCTGGCGGATTTGCATACCTCAGCAGATGCCATACGTCAGGTTGACCTGATTGAAACTGCCCTCAACCGGCTTCCAAATGCCAATTTACGGCTGCTGGTGGAGGTGCTTTTTATTGATCAACCCCGCCTGACATTGCCACCGGTTTCACCCCAGCTTTTGGTGGAGGACGAATAAGATGAACACTTCGGATGGGATCACTTTTCAAGTCTGCCTGGCATTGGGAATTGTGGTTTTTATCCTGCTGAGATTGTATTATTCGATTCGCTCCAGGATTACGCATGATTTATTGCCCATTCCACCTGAAAAACGCTGGATAAAAATACCCTCCATAATAATCATTGCAGCCTGGGGATCTGCGGTGATTCTCTGGCTGATCAAGCCGGACTGGTTGGGGTGGTCGCTGTTAGCCCTGCCGGAATGGCTGGGCTGGATGGGGGTTGGTCTGATGACAATTGGCTTGGGTTTAATGGCATGGGCACACGAAACGCTGGGAGGCAGCTTCAGCGCAACTTTGGAAATCCGTGCCCCGCGTCAACTTATTACCGCCGGACCCTACAAATTTTTACGTCATCCCATGTATGCCGCTATCCTGATTTCCAGTCTGGCAGTCTGCCTGATTACTGGCAGCTGGTTTATTTTTTTGTTGTCCATTCCGCTGCAAATATTAAGCTGGATGCTGCGCGTTCCGAGTGAGGAAGCCCTGATGGTGGAGGAGTTTGGGGCAAGTTACGTGGAATATCGAAGCCGAACCGGGGGCTTCTTCCCCAGGTTTTAACCTAAAAAAGATCAGGAACATGTCCTGATTTTATGTTACACTTAAGTATCATTCATCCACTGGTACCCGGTTTGGATACAAGCCATTAATGAAAACCATGCGGCGATTGCTTTCCTTTGCGGCGCTGCTCACCCTGATCCTGGTATTGATGGGGTCTGTTGGACAGGGCAGTCCGGCGGTGCGCGCCCAAACTGAGCCCACACCTGAAACACCCGTGCGAAAAACCACTCTGACGGTTCATTACACCGCTTACGAGTGGTGGCTGGCCCGCTGGTCTGATAATGATATTGTTTGCCGGATGGTGGTGGAACATGAAGGTCTGCCCATCAGCGGCGAGGTGCTCACATTTTGCGGAACCGCCATTCATAAAATCTGGCTTAAGACCACGCCCTGTGATTTAAATGCCGTGGGCAACGATTACAGCAAATGCCCGGGAATGTATTTTCATGCAGCCGGATCGTGGCAGGCATCCCGTGAGGTGGAGGTGGAATTGCCGCTGCCGGCAGTGTGGGTTTCACTGGATGGCTGCAACGAGGAGCCGGGCCAAAACCGATGTGAGAAAATGCCCACCCTGCGGTTGACCGCTGAAGAACCGCTGCCCAACGAAACCATCATCAGCATCTCTGGAATTTTCAATGAGGAGCCATTTTCCTGTGCAGGTTCCACCTGCCTGATCCCTTTGCAGGCTACCAGTTCCCAGGGGACGGAGATGGAATTCTGGGCGGAATCCAGTTTTGGCGATTCCAGCGAGCGGTACACCGCGCTGGTGCGCGTCCAACCCTGGGGTGATTTCATGGATCCCGAGGGTGGGGGGGGAGGACCACAACTCTGGTATGCCGATGTACTTTCCAGCCAGTGGCGGGGAGGGGCATTGGCAACCTGTTCGGACATCTGGCAGGTTTTCCCCGATATTGGAGGTCCACCCGCCTGGTTGAGCAGCCCTGCCGGACCGGAGGAATTGTATTCCAGTTACTCACTCTACTTCCTTGCCGGCATGTTGATTCAAAATGGTCAGGTGGATGCCAGCACCTGCCCGGATAATGGATTGTCAGCAGCCACCATTGCCAATGAATGCGGCGTGGATGTAGCCTACGACGCGGTGGTCGCCTGGCAAAACCAGTTTGACCGGGAAATTTTTCAGGTTGCGCAGGACTTGGGGGTTCCCGCCCAATTGTTGAAGAATGTCTTCAGCCGGGAATCGCAATTCTGGCCGGGGATTTATAAAACCTACAAGGAAGCCGGTCTGGGACAACTCACTGCCAATGGGGCGGATGCCGTGCTGCTTTGGAATCCTGATTTTTATGCCCAATTCTGCCCGCTTGTCCTGCATATCACACGCTGTGAGCTGGGCTTTGGCAACCTGGAGGTGGAGGAGCAGGAAATGTTGAGCGGCGCTCTGGTGCGCAAGGTTAACGCCTCATGCCCGGATTGCCCGGTTGGGATTGATATTTCCCAGGCGAATTTCAGCGTGCGGGTCTTTGCGGAAGGTCTGCTGGCTAACTGTCAACAAGTTGGCAGGCTGATTACCAATATCACCCGTTATTCCCCCCGCCAGGTCAGTTCCTATGTGGATTTATGGCAGTTTACACTGGCTAACTATAACGCTGGACCTGGCTGCCTGAGTGAAGCCATCAAGGAAGCCTGGAAGGCGGCTGAACCCCTGGGCTGGGCTCATGTGGCACCCCGCCTTGACCCGGCATGTCAGAAGGCGGTGGATTATGTGAATGATATCAGCCAGGTGCTGGGCGGGATTACCCCCACCCCCACTTCCTGGGTATATATGGGCACCCCGGTTCCAGCCCTGACAGTCGTTGGTGTACGCACACCCACCCCGCTGCCGACCGCCACCCGCACTCCTTCCCCAACAAACACCTGTCTCTTATACACATCTGACGCTGCCGCCGACCTACCCTGTGTAGCTTCCGGGGGGCGCCGTATCATTAAAAAAAAAAAATAAAAAACACACCATTAAGTAAAAACTACATAATTACCCCATCACCTACACACAGAGCGCGCAACTCTATACACTCGCACATATCACGCAATATA
>ERZ1026814.1182-NODE-1182-length-10613-cov-4.066756_pt1 | contig 10613 bp, 9 predicted proteins | sample MGYA00520871_ERZ1026814 | MGnify/ENA primary metagenome ERZ1026814 (study PRJEB33270, sample SAMEA104284478) | anaerobic digester metagenome | biome: Anaerobic digester microbiome; feature: mesophilic sludge digester; material: Anaerobic digester biomass | place... | reverse complement strand
AAGATATCGATGTGAAATTGTGTGTAAGTGATGTGTAGTAGGTGGTGATATGTGGGATACGAAAGTGATGGTGTATAATTTTTTTTTTTAATGAGACGGCGACCACCGAGATCTACACAGAGTAGATCGTCGGCAGCGTCAGATGTGTATAAGAGACAGCTGTTCTCCAGTCCTTGGCCAGCTCCACAGAAGCGCGCATGATGTTTCCGTTGTACTGTTCAAGTTTCTTCTCAAACCTTTCAAAAAGAGTAAAGGCATCGGCGGTTGCACCGGCAAACCCTGCGAGACAGCGGTCCTGGTAAAGTCTTCGTACCTTTTTCGCCGTGTGTTTCATCACAGTCGATCCGATTGTGACCTGCCCATCTCCGGCAATAGCAACTTTCCCCCTGTGCCTAACACATAGTACTGTCGTGGCTTCCATTTTTTTACCTTCTCGGATGTGATTTGTCGTATATCTCCATGAGCTTATCCATAGAGACATGGGTATATTTTTGGGTAGTGGAGAGTTTTGAGTGGCCAAGGAGTTCCTGGATACTCCGCAAATCAGCGCCACTGTCGAGCATGTGTGTTGCGAAGGAATGTCGTATGCCATGAAGAGCGAGATCCTTGAACAGATGGGCTTTCAATTGATGTTTCTTCATTATTTTGAGTAATCCCCGGTAGGAAAGCCTTGCTCCTGACGCAATCACAAACAGAGGGCTTTTTCCTGATGCTTTACCTTTCTGCCTCCTGTATGGAAGATAATCCGCAATAGCGTGTTTTGCCTTTTCGCCAAAAGGGAGTATCCGTTCTTTTCCTCCTTTTCCCTTCACCTTCACCCACATACCCTCCAGGTGGATATCGTTCATGTTTATGTCAAGGGCTTCCTGAGCCCGCATTCCTGCTGAATACATGAGCTCAAAAATCGCTCGGTTCCTGATGTTGAGCCAACCGTCCTTTGGCAGGAAGTCAAGAAAGTGGAACATCTCATCGATGGTATAGAATTTGGGCAGGTGTTTTTCAATCTTTGGGTTTTTTATCACCAATGCCGTATTTTCCTCTATGTATCCTTTCCGTTTCATGAACTTAAAAAAAACCTTAATGGAAGATACCTTCCTAGAAAGGGAAGATTTTTTTAAATCTTTGTATATATTTACAATGTATGCCCTGATGGCTTGATGGTCTACGACATCAAAGGCGCTCTTCTCTACAAAATCAACAAAATCCTCAATATCACCTTTATAAGCCCTCTTTGTGTTAAATGCTGCTCCTTTCTCTGCCTCAAGGTATTTGTAAAATTCCTTGGATACATGCCTGAGGGTGTTTTTATCCATGGAAGTATTATTGTATAATTTTCTGTCAAATAATCAAGGAAATTCACATAAGTGAACAAACGGGTTGACTGACGGGAAAGGTGGGGAGAGGGGTGCATTCTGTGTTGGGAGTTGAACACTCGGTGAAATGAATTAAAGCAGTACAGAGATTCAAGGATTTTTGCTGCTTGTAGATATAAACTGGAAAAGAGACGCAACGGTATTTTATATTACTGGTGGCCATTAATGCTCGGCAATTTAAGAAATTATTTGTTCATATTCTTTTTGGTATTGTTCGCATGTGTCATTGGAATGCAGCCCCTTCGTCCAGCCTTTTCACAAGATTTTCAGCGCACGCCTATTTACCTAAGGGCCTCAGAGGTCATCCCGAGCCAATGGTTAAAAGGCCACAATTACATGGTAAGGGAAAAAATTACCAATGACGGCGTTGTGAGTACATATGAGTTAGAAACAGTATACGGACCCCTTATAGTTGAAAGCACGGTTCTTTTGTTAAAACGTTTACATGAACTGAGAGCTTTGCACAAGATGGAGGTGTTGCAGGAAGGTGATGTCTTTACTGACGCAGCCAAAGAAGCCGCTATGGGTACTTTCTATACAGCGAAAAATCTGGTTATAGATCCCGTTAGGACCATGTCAGAGGTCGGGAACGGAATAGGCCGATTTTTCAAAAGGCTAAACTTCGGGACAGCAAACGATGATCCTTACCGTGCAAATGCCTTGGCATCTGCCTTGGGACAGGTGGCAGTGAAGCGAGAGCTTGCCTATAATTTTGGTGTAGATCCTTATTCGTCGTATTCCCCACTCCAAGAAACACTCGATTCACTTGCATGGACAGCAGTTCGCGGAAGCCTTACTGTAAAAACAGCCTTTTCCGTATTGGCATTTATTCCAGGCGGAATAGCTGTGGTAGCTTCTCTGACGAGTAGCGCTGACAGCCTGAGGTCTCTCGTTCGGGACAAGACCCCATTAGAACTCCAGGAAATAAATGCACGGAAACTTGCAGAGATGGGCGTTTCTGACTCCATAGCCAAGATATTCCTGGGCAACTCAAGTTATAATCCATCCGAACAAACGCTCCTTGTCGGGGAACTGGCAAGCATGAAGTCTGCAAAAGACAGGGTTATGTTCATTATTGCTGCATGCTATGCTAAAAATGAGCAAATGGCCGTGTCTATGAGAGCCATGGCCCAAATAATGAGTTTCTATAATGAAAAGGTAGAGCCCATTCGGGGTTTCATAAAGGCTGGCAACCTTCCTCTCCTTGAGAAGGCTGATGGAACAGTGGTAGCCATCATGCCTTATGATTATCTGGCATGGACCCAGAGATTTGCAAACATGGAGAGAGATGTATCAGACACACTCCGAAGAATATCTGGTATCAGAGAAAAGGAACTCCTTACTGTAGGCGTCATGGAGCCAAAAACGAGGAATATCCTTGAAGCAAAGGGATGGAAGATAAGGGAAAGGTTTGCCGAAGCAACAATACAGGAAATCATGGCAAAAAATATGAAAGAATAGGACAATGGTAGAACAAGGTAACGGCATCATGAAGAATAACAAAGCCAAGCTGTGATCAGAAAATCGAATAAAGTAATAGGATAACGACTGGAGGTAGCTTATGCCAAATGATACACAAAAAGGAATGTACTCCTGTGTGCCCCCAACGCCAGGCCGGCGAATGCTGACTTTTCCCGATGGTACGCAGGTTGGTGTTATGGGTCTGAACGAGATAATGGCTGATATGTACGCTGAGGGTAAGCAGGTGAACGAGGGGACTGCTGAGGAGATTGTTGAGCGACTATCAGAAAAAAACTATATAACACCATCGTTCCGGAAACATTACTGCGATGTTGTTCTGAATGAGTACAGACAATATACAAGGGTGCGAGATAACAATGAAAGATAGTGGACTGGTCAGGATGTCAACAAAAAATAGAACATTTCAACTTCTGTTGCCTGGCAAGTATCCCTTCTTATCAAACCCCAGATAGGTATTGAAATATACATGAATTTCACCCCAACAAAATTATTCGGCATAAAACCAAATATCTCACTCTTTGCGCGGCCGTCTTGAATCTTCATGAGCAATCCTGTTCAGAAATGAAGATTGGTATGCCATACCAAATGGCACTACGATTCGTCCCAATTTCAGTGTTACCGTATCTTGGGGCTGTGTCTCCTACAAGAGTAGGCTGATATGATCGATCAGCGGACCTTCCATATCATGAGTTTTGACGTCAGGTGCGAACATACACGATGAAGAAGATTGTCTGTCCCCCTTGTTCGTTGTTTCACTCTATCCGGGATTCTGCATGAGATACGCAAGAACAACTCAGCTCACCAATTTGTTTCCTCGATGAAGGCCAATTTGTATGGGTACTTGAAGCGGTTCGGGTGTGACGTGCACAGAACCCTGAAGACTGGTTCAGCATTTGCCAATCTGAACAGAAGACTCCTATGAGCTTACCGGTCTCTTTTGAACAGATTATGAAACGAACACTCTATCTATTACTTACGCGCCTTTTAGACAAGCACTGTGCATTATTAATACACAGTGACACCGAACAACCATCCCGGGTTCGGTTTAAAAAAGAGAGGCTTAGGAAATGAAAGCTGCAATCAGGACATTCGTATCAAAGACCGCCTTTACGTTATAGCACTGAAAACGTCCTTATGGGCCACAATTCCGGCTTTTTCGTCTTCTAAAAATACCTGATTTTATCTGATTAAATCGGGCATCCCAGCAAAAAAGACCAGTAGTTTCCTTGATGATCCCACTTTTGTTTCTTCCTGTCAGCCTTGTAAAGCGGCCAAGCTCTTCTGCTGTGCTTTGTGGAAGGTTAATCGACATTACAAATCGCTACAAATGCTAAACCGCCAACAAAATTATTATTCCTGTGGAGCCATGGAGTCTGCCGATGAGTCAACCAAACACTATATGATGTCCTGATTTATCAAAATGAAACTTCTTTGTTTTGAAAAGTTCAAGACAGGCGTCTACGACTCGGGTATCATAGAGTAAACCTCTGTTCTTCCGTATCTCATTAAGGGCTGCATCAACACCCAGGGCTGGCCTGTAAGGGCGGTTAGAGGTTATAGCTTCCACCACATCTGCTACTGCAAGAATTTTCGCTTCGAGCAGTGTATCCTTACCTTTGAGATTTTGGGGATACCCTGAGCCATTCATTCTCTCGTGGTGCTGAAGCACAATCTCTGCCACAGGATAAGGCAAACCGGTTTCTTTGAGAATGTCGTAACCCGAGCGAGGATGAAGCTTGACAAAACTGTACTCCAGGTCGCTCAACCTACCTGGTTTGCTCAGAACCTCTGAGGGAACAGACATATTGCCGACGTCATGAACAAGACCTGCCATCATGGTACTCTCTGCAACGTCATCCCCCAGATTCATAGCCCTGGCAATCGCACTGGCGAGGTTTGACACACTTTTGTGGTGGCCAGCTATGCCAGGTTCTCTGATTTCAATCGATTGTGAAAGGGCATGAAGGGTGCCCACTAGGGTCTGTTTCCATTGTTTCGCACTTTCTTCTGCAAGTTTTCGTGAGGTGATATCCTCGATAGTTCCCTCATAGTAGAGAACCTTGCCCTGTTCATCACGGACTGAGCGAGCCGTGTTGGAGACCCAGTGCAGACTCCCATCTTTTCGTCGCATGATAATATCAAAACCATTTACAAAACCCTGTTCCTCCATCAGTCTCTGGAGTTTTGTGCGACGGCTTGGATCAACATAAAGCTGACTGACATCAGTTACTGAGTTGATCAACTCTTCAGGGGAATCGTATCCATGGATACTCGCGAGAATAGGGTTTGCGCTGAGAAATCGCCCTCCAGTGGTAACCTGGTAGATACCCATGACCGCATTCTCAAAAATATTGCGGTATTTCTCTTCTGATTTTTTTAATTCTTCCTCAGCTGTTTTGCGAGGTGTTATATCCTCAAGCGTGCCTTCATAGTAAAGTATATTCTTGTCGGCATCGGTCACTGCCCGGACATTAAGCGTTCCCCATAGAATTGACCCGTCTTTCCGGAAAAACGGTGCCTCAAATCCACCTACGAAACCGTGTTCTTTCAGAAGCTTCTGAAAGGCCCTTCTGTATTCTTCCTTGGCATAAAGCTGCAGACCTATGCTATTCACCTGGGAAACCATATCTTCCTGTGAAGTATAACCAAAAATGCGTGCCATGGATGGGTTGGCGGTTATCAGTTGCCCCTCAGGAGTGCTCTGAAACATTCCTTCAACAGCATTCTCAAAGATGCTGCGATATTTTTCCTCACTCTTTTTTAGTGCTCTTTCTGCATCCTTACGCTCGGTAACGTCAGTGAACATTGCAAAGGACCCTTGAAAACGACCCTCGCTATCCATGATGGGCGTTGCTGATACATGGGTCCATAGAACGCTCCCGTCTTTTCGTATAATCCTGCGCTCATATCGTTCAGCGATACCCTGCCTTCGCAGGGAAGCCTTTCGTTCAAAATCAGGAAGGTCCTCGTCAAATAGGAAAAAAGAAAGGCTTTTCCCCATGATTTCCTCTGAGCTATAACCCAGTATCTCAATCATGCGGTTATTGACAAAGGTCGTGATATATTGATCATCAAAAACCCAAATACCTTCGTCTGCAGTATCTACTATAATGCGATACCGCTGCTGGATTTCTGCCTTCTCAAGTTCATCGATCCGTTGATGTGCCATCACCAGTTCCTGGATCAATTGCTCCTTTGTCTTTTCTTCCTTCATTATATTTTGTCCTTTGCCCCTACTCTCCTTTTTAATCCCTTAAATTCTCCAATCTTTTAACTTCCGTATTCCTTTTTTGCCGTGCGACCAAAGGGGATTTTTAATTTTCGCATCCTATGCCGTAAAGTTCCAGGATTCATTCCTAAAAGCGCTGCAGCCCCCTGCTCTCCCTCAACCCTTCCACCCGCCTTTTTCATAACCGACCTGATGTGATCGGCCTCCATATCGCGCAAAGTAAGGTTTTCCTGGGCCGATTCGTGTCTGGTTTTGTCGCCCAGCTGTGCTGGAATACCAATAATGTCTTCAGAGCTCAGCGGCTTGCCTCCCTGGATAATGATGGCTCGTTCGATGGCATTGCTCAATTCTCTCACGTTACCCGGCCAGTCGTATTCTAAGAGCGCCTCTATGGTTCCTGGTAAAAGTTTTGGAATAAAATGGAGTCCGATTTCCTTTGCTTTTTTCCGGAGGAAGAACTCCACGAGGGCTGGTATATCTATCTTCCTTTCTCTGAGAGGTGGAATGTGGATTGGAAAAACACACAAACGGTAGAAAAGATCATCTCTGAATGCTTTTTCAGCAACAAGCTTTTTCAGATCTTTGTTTGTTGCAGAAACAACCCGCACGTCAACCTTTATATGCTGCCTGCCTCCGACACGCTCGATCTCTTTTTCCTGAAGGACCCGCAATAAGCGAACCTGGGCGTTTAGGGGAAGCTCACTCACCTCATCGAGAAAAATTGTTCCGCCGTGGGCTCGTTCAAACCTTCCCCTCTGTTGCGCTACGGCTCCAGTAAATGCCCCCTTCTCGTGGCCAAAAAGCTCGCTGTCAATGAGCGTCTCAGGTATTGCCCCACAGTTTAACTTGATTAGAGGCCCATTATGTCGTGGCGAGAAACTATGGATTGCATTCGCAACAAGTTCTTTGCCAGTGCCCGTTTCTCCAAAGAGCAGCACAGGACTTGATAGTGGGGAAACCTTGAGAATCTGTTCCATGACTCCTTGCAGACCAAACTCTGCGCCAACTATTTCTTCGCTGAAACCGCGGCGCAATTCGTTCTGAAAGTACTTGCTGTCATCTGCCAGGAGTTCTTTAAGGTTCATCAACTCCAGGTAGCGCCTGCTGTTGGCAAGAGCGACGGCAGCCGGCTCATTGACAAGGCCCCACAGTGACGCATTATCATCAGAATATCTTCCTATCCCTCTGGCACGAACGATCAAAGAGCCTACAAATTTGTTTTCAACAATGAGCCTACCAACAATAATAGAAGAATCAACCCACTTGTAACGCTCAGCAACAACAGCAAATATTTCATCTTTGTATGCATTTTCAGACATTCGTACCCTTGGGAACTTTAGAGGTTCCTCCAAATGGCTTCTTACAGACGAAGGCATGGTAATTTTATCGGAGCTGGCAGAACCGCCATTGCTGTCCGCTGTGGCCACAACCTCAAGCACTCCCGCCTCTGGGTCATACACGGTAAGAATCAACTCATCAGCAGGCATTATGTTGCGAACATAGAGAAAACAATGCCAAAGCGCCTTTTCAATCTCGAGGCTCCCGCAAATACGCAATGTCATTTCTCTGAAAAATTGATTTTCATTGGCTTCTGATGAATAAACCTGAGTCATATCTGTCATATTTTACAGTTTATATAATTTATGGAGAAGTATCAATGTATTTATATAAAATAAGATACTATGATTATGCTAACAGAGCGAATACTCAGTGCTGCCAGATATGATATAGGAAAGAGTTTGAAAAAATGCTTAGGGATGTTGTTTACATATCCGTGGTATGTGTCAGTTAATCATGTATCTGACATATATTACAGCTCAAATCTGATATATATATCAGTAATGAGCTGGGCGTTTTTTTAATGTGCTAATTTTATTGAACATATTATATGGCACATATCTTGCCTTAGAATAATAGTAAATGAGATAGCAGTCAGATAAGACAAAGGAGGGTAACATGGGAAAAGAACTTAAACTGAAAACTGCAATAAACAAAGTTAGAAAATCCATGGAACAGTCATTGGTTGAAATATTTGGCTGTGTTTCTTTTGATGGGAATGCAACGGTCAAGAGAAACGTTGTTAAAGACAGAAGGCAGATCAGCCGCTATTTTTACCTTGACAGAAGCCCCATGGAGGAAATGCTTGTCGAAATATTCGGATGCATTGCCCTCGATAATAAGGTAATTCTGCTCGACTTTATCAGAGACAGAAAGAGAAGTGAAAGGGAATATGACCTCCCTATGGTTGCAACAGAATCATCAACAGAGTGGCTTAAACGTATGCACGATCGACTTTCATGAAAAGCGTGATATTTCTTGCGGCATCGAGTTCTACTTCAGCTAATGAAGAAAAAAGGGAGGCTAACAAGTCTCCCTTTTTTCTTCCGTGTAACACTGTTTAACTTTTAGATATGGAAAAAATGAGCGCGATTAAGTTATATTATTCACAAGCAGTAGGGAAACAACTTATTAATATCCCGTCATCTTGCTACGAGATAGAAAAGGAGTTTAACAATGACAAATTTTGCAAACGGTAGTGGTTTAACAGTAGCTGACAAATATTACAGTCAATATGGATTGAGGGCGCGGGAGCTGAAAGGGTCAGGTAAAAAGATCATCGGCTATCTCTCGGTTCTTGGTCCGATTGAAATCTTGACAGCGGCGGGGGTTGTGCCGTTCAGGTTGAAGGGCAACGTATCTGAAGCAATTACCAAAGGGGATGCTTACATGGAGACAATTATTTGCCCCTTTGTTCGTAATGTATTCGACGCAGCAATCAAGGGAAAGTTTGATTTTCTTGAAGGTATGGTGTTGCCCCACCAGTGTGACAGCATTGACAGGACAGATGACGTGTGGGCTAATAACCTTCAATTACCGTATTGGCACTATCTGAATGTTCCCCATGTTACCGACGATCCATCAATTGAGTTTATGAAGGATATCCTGCGCCTCCTCATCAGGAGTCTGGAGAAGCTCACTGGAAAAAAGATCACTGATGACGATATTGCTCAGGCAGTCAAGGCTCATAACGAAAACCGGCAGCTTATGAGGGATCTGTATGTGTTACGTAAATCAAATCCCCCCATGATCTCAGGGACAGAGATGATGAAGGTTCTTGTGGCAGCCATGAGCCTTCCTGTGGACGAATCGAGCGCCCTGATAAAAAGTGTCACGGAAGAGGTAAAAGCAAGGCCAATGCCTGCCAACGGGAAGGTACCCAGAATTATGCTCATCGGTGACCAGATTGACGACGTGGCCATTATTGATACTATTGAGGGGGCAGGGGCCCACCTGGTCATGGATGATCTATCCATAGGGAGCAAGATGTACTGGACCGATGTCGATGCAACCCCTGACCCGATCCAGGGTATCGCGGAACGTTATTTAAGAAAGCTTAAAATACCCACTACGTTCGTTGGAGACGGTAACACATATCAAGAGAACCTGGAAGCACGATTCGGTCACATGAAACAATTTATAAAGGAATTTAAGGTCGATGGAGCCATTCTCTTCATTTATAAATATTGCGATCCCTACGGTTTTGATGTTCCGGCAATGAAGAGCTTCATCGAATCAGGGGGAACCCCAGTGTTATACCTGGAGGATGAGTATTCTACCTCCACCCTTGCCAGGGTGAAGACTAGGATCGAGGCATTCCTTGAAATGATCGCATAACGCCGCAGGAGGAAAATTACATGGCTGAAGAAAGAAAACCAAGAACATTAGCAACAAAAGCAGCAGCAAGCATACCAAAATTCGTTCGTGGCAACCTTGCGGCCACTCTGAAGGCAAAAGAGGAGGGTAAGAAGGTAGCTGACGCATATATTAACGATGGTCAGGATGAGATTATCCGGGCCATGGATATTGTACCAGCGTGGGGCGAAAGCTTTGCCGGTGTCTGTGCAGCAAAGCGTGAAGCAGAGCAATATCTGCGAAAGGCAGAAGCCGATAAATTTTCCAGGTCACTCTGCACGTACGCAACATGTACCATAGGTTTTGATATGTGGCGAGAAGAACTTGGCGGTGAGATGCCCCCCAAGGCTCCATGGGGCGGTATGGGAAGGCCGGACATGATCATCGGCAGTGCACAGCAATTGTGTGACCCCCGGTTTAAATGGCCTCAGGCAACGCAGCACTATCTTCAGGATGTCCCCGTCTACGTGGGAGGTATGTATTATCCGCAATGGGACCCGAATGTGGACCACCATGAACAGGAAGAGATCTATGTGAAGTATGCAAGGGCAGAGCTCATGGAGCTAGTTCGCTTCTGTGAAAAGCATACCGGAAAAAAGATGGATTGGGATAGACTTTCAGAGCTGGTGAATCTAACGGAAAAGACGTGGGATATATTCATCGATGCTTATGAGCTGCGCAGGGCCTGTCTCTTATACACATCTGACGCTGCAGACGACCTACTCTGTGTAGATCGCGGTGGTCGCCGTATCATTAAAAAAAAAAAATCTAATACTATATCCATCTTCTCGCCCTCACTCTCACATCTACACTCCATTCCTTTCCTGAACCCGCAT
>ERZ1026814.1176-NODE-1176-length-10670-cov-3.785166_pt1 | contig 10670 bp, 6 predicted proteins | sample MGYA00520871_ERZ1026814 | MGnify/ENA primary metagenome ERZ1026814 (study PRJEB33270, sample SAMEA104284478) | anaerobic digester metagenome | biome: Anaerobic digester microbiome; feature: mesophilic sludge digester; material: Anaerobic digester biomass | place... | reverse complement strand
GCATCCCTTTACTGAATGTTAATTACCTTGACTCTTTTCGGTATTTGGCATGGAGCAGGATGGACATTCATGCTTATCGGTCTTCTGCAAGCTTTTGCAATAAGTTATGAGTTTTTTACCAAGAAAATCAGATTGAAAATATTCGAAGGAGTCCCAATCATTATTACAAGGTGGTTTGGAAGGCTTATAACTTACTTGTTTTATTGCGTTTCATTGGTGTTTTTCTTTTCACCGGATGTGAAATCTGCCATGACATTCATTGCAGGTCTTTCTTCATTCAGTGGACCTTCTCCTTTTATGGATCTCAGTATAAAACCTTTTCAGTTGATTATTTATGTCCCTTTGGTTTTATTTATAGAATTTCTAAGAAATGATCATCAGGATATATACGAACGATTCTTAACATTCTGGTCTGGAAAGAATCAGAAATATATTCGTTGGACAGTGTATTCAGTCATGATAACAATAATCTATATATCAGGTTTTAAATCAGTACAATTCATTTATGCGAATTTCTGAAATGAACAGATTCATTAAAAGAGCATCCCAGTTTTTTATATTCTTTATTGGATTTTCTATTCTGATAAATCTGGTGTTTTTGGTATTAGTTGCTGCTACTGACCTGGATTTTATAAAAAGGAGAGAATTTTTAAAAATGCAAAATGCAGACTTCAACGTTGTAGTACTTGGAACCAGTCTGGCTGAATACGGAATAGATACAGAACTCATGACCTGTAATGGTCTAAAATCCATAAATCTCTCTTTTGTCGGTAGTACTGTGAAGACGAATTATATTCAATTGAATGAGTATTTACAAAAGTCTACAAATAAACCTGATTATGTTATCCTTGCTGTGAATTCTCATCTGGAAGATTTTGATAAAGAAGGAATTCAACCGGTTGTGGAATTTACTATGAAGGGTCACAAGTATAGTCTCAAGGATCTGCCAATCTCCAAATTCAATTGGGCTGGCATGGAAATGATAAAAAAGCTTTTCAGAAAACAATATCGGGAAACATACCTGTCGTATGGGCAGAAAAAATGTGATTATTCCGAGCCTGATCTGACTGATTTTAACAATCTGTCACTTGATTTGGAAAAGTATGAATCGTCAATATGGATTGGAGAGATAGCCAGATTATGTGCAAACAATAACATTGAACTAATTGTATTTGAAATGCCGGGAGAGCATAAAACAAGAAATAATTCTGCAATTGGACCCTTTAAGGTTGAGTCACCAAACAGCTATCATTCTACTCTTTATAATTTTAATAATCATCAGTTTTGTGAATTCATTGATGATGATAATGATTGGGCCGGATTATCTCATTTTAACAGATTTGGAGCAGAAAAATTCACAAAAGAAATTATTCTCCGGGTGTTCAGCAAGCCTGCATCTTCCAATCATGATATCCTATCAGTTCTTGATTGGCTATAAATGGACAGGGTGTAACAGGTATTTATGTCCTTACATAAATATAGAGCAAATAGTGATCTGAAATTCAAAGATTAATCATTATATCAAGGTTGTGCTATTTCCCCTTTCAAATTAGTTAATTGACCATTAGTTTCGATTACATCAATAATTCTGTCAAAAAGCAATTTATTTGCTTTTGATGCCAGAAGTTTGTTGGGATGAGGATCGTTGGGGGATGTTGCATATTCCTCCTTTAAGAAAAGTCCTCCCTCTGTTTCAATGTTGTACAAATCCCAGATGAAAAGATTATCATCAGGTAAATCCCACTCAGCAGTAACCCAATTGAAAAACTCTCTGGCCCTTTGAGCTTCCTCTAAACTGGCATTGGATTTTACCTGTGATGCCCCTGTGAATACAATGAATTTTGTTTCGGGATAGTCATGCATTTTTTCTCCCAGGGCTAAGTATTGAAGTTTATAATTGGAAAGAGATTTGTAATAGGTATTAATATCTGCCGTGTCTTTATCAGGCTGAATATTACATACAGGATAACAATGCTTGAAAATTATCACATCATATTTCTGTGTTAATAATTCAAGTGTAGGTTCTTCCATGTAATAGTCATCTCCCTGGTTATAAACCCAAATATTATAGTAGTCATATGGATTATTATTCCATCCGTATGGTTTTGCTTTTGGGAAGTCTTGCTCTGTAATAAAATAGTTTTTCCCTGTTTTTTTGTTGTATTCACTAAATTGTGATAACATTTTTGCTTTAGGAGGAAAAGCATCTTTAATATTATCACTGATTTTACTTAATGCTTTCTTTACCAGGGAGAGCGGCTTACCGTTCCAGATAACTTCTCCAGTACTGTGGTGCAAAAAAATTATCTTAACGGCTGACTCGTCCTCTTTGTCATTGTTACTGCACGCACACGTATACATGAGCAAAATAATAAACACGGCCAGGATCTGAGAAGATTTTATCGGGTTGATTGTTGGCATAATAAAATATATTACGAAAAAAATTACGCTTTGAGAAAATAAACCAAATATAAAAAAATTACGAACACTTATGAAGACAATCACATTTTCCCCAATTTAGAAATGAGCCCTAAAAATTGGATTATCTTTGGGTGATTTTTGCGATTTGTTAATTTGTCGTTTGAGATATTTGAAAGATGAAGAAATTATCCGGTACCCTGAGCATAGCATTACTTGCAATTGCAAGTTTATTGTTTTCCTGCCATGGCGAAGAAGTCAAGATTATTACTTCTCCTGTTACCAATATTGGCGCAACCTCTGCTTCCAGTGGTGGATCAGTTTATTCCAAAGGATCAGCTGAAGTTGGAGAGCGAGGAGTATGTTGGGGTATTTCTGCTTCTCCAACTTTTTTGGCGGATAGAACAATTGACGGATACGGAACCGGAACATTTCAGAGCAACCTGTCTGGTCTCACGGAATTAACAGACTATTATATAAGGGCCTATGCCAATATTGATGGGGATGTATTATATGGGAATGAACTTACTTTCACCACAGAAACTTCCAGTTCAGAGAGTAGCTCTCAAATAATCGCCGATCATACAGTGGTTGATAAGTATAACAAAATTCCACAAGAATATATTGAAAAAGTTAAAAAAATGTTGGTTTGGGTGGCCGGAATGTCTCACTCGCTTGGTTATCAGAACGGAGCAGTTTTACTCGAAACACTCGATTCAAGGTTTCAGATAGAAACCTGGCAGTCAGATCCGCCTCCGGCATTTTCCGATAAGTATTTAAGAATTGGCAGACCTTTTAAGTCAGGAGTAAATGCCTGGACTACAGATGTTGAATCATATTCTTCTGTTATGGAAGGACAGAATAACTCCGGTAATCCTTATAATGTTTTTATATATGGTTGGTCTTACGAAACAACGTGGAACAATCCTCCGGGTGGTGGTTTGGACCCTGTCCACAACATACATTGGGCTGGTGATGCTGGTGGCTTTAGATGGGGACTTGATATCGGAGATAAGGAATTGACCGGTAATCCAATCTGCATGGACACTTATTTAGCGGCTATTGAAGAATATAACATAAGAGCCATTAATAGGGGGTATCCAACTGTTTCAGTTTTTTCCACCGGGCCCGTTGATGAAAATGGAGGAACCGAATGTGGATTTCAACGAGAATTAAAGAATTCATACATAAGATCTTATGTAAAGCAGGAAGAATCGAGAATTCTTTTTGACTATGCCGATATCCTGGTTCATAATAATGAAGGTGAGAAATATACAGCCACATGGAATGATGAAGGTATATCACGCTCGCATAGTCAAATACATCCGGATAACCTTATGGATTATGATAGTTCATGGAAAGTTGTTAGTGGAAATGATGCTGATGGTGATCACATCGGAGAAGTCGGTGCTTTAAGACTTGCCAAAGCTATTTGGTGGCTTCTGGCAAGAATCGCTGGATGGGACGGAGAATAAATGATTGCAGATTTGGGAAATTATCAAATTGGTTTCGATGTCTATGTGACTGAATCATTGAATTATTTTGTTCTTAAGATGAGCGAAGGGTTAAGTAGTTTTGATTTAAATAGAGATAACTGATCATGAAATGAAAAAGGTCCTGATCTTTCTCCTTTTTTTTGGATCTGCTGAGTTTCTATCAGCTCAGATTATTGCTGACCATTCAGTTGTTGATTCATACGATGATATTCCTGAGGAATGGTTGAATAAAGTAAAACAAATGCTTGTTTGGGTTCCCGGAATGTCGCATTCATTAGGTTATCAGAATGGAGTTCGGTTATTGGCATTATATGATTCCAGATTTGCCTCTTATATATGGAATTCTGATCCTCCGCCTTCATATTCCAACAGTTATTTGAGGCTGGGAAGACCATATATGAGCAGCGTCAATTTTTGGACGACGGATATAGGCACATATTGTGGGGAGATGTATAAACAGCAAATTGCTGGTAATCCATATACTGCAGTGATCAATGGCTGGTCTTATGAGTCTACATGGAATAATCCTCCAGGTGGGGGAGTTGATCCTGTTTATAATATTCACTGGGCTGGTGATGTGGGTGGACTGAGATGGGGGCTTGATGCTGCCGATCAATCCCTGACTGGAAATCCTGTTTGCATGGACACTTATATATCTGCTATAAATACTTACAATGCATACTTTAGCAATCATGGGATGGTAACGAGAGCTATATTTTCGACGGGTGTTGTAGATGAGAATGCCGGAACGGAAAATGGTTTTCAAAGAGAGTTAAAGAATAAACATATAAGAGATTATGTGAATGCACACTCGGGCACAATCCTTTTTGACTACGCGGATATATTAGTATACAGTAATAATGGTGAACGATATCAAGCCGCCTGGAATGATAATGGCTCATTAAGATATCATGATCAGATTCATCCTGAAAATAAGTTGGACTACAATGCATCATGGGCAATTGTTGATGAAAATGATGCTGATGGGGATCATATTGGTGAAGTTGGGGCCCTGAGACTAGCAAAAGCATTATGGTGGATGCTTGCCAGAATTGCAGGTTGGGATGGTGGTGAAGGATCTGTTCCTGTTACTGGTATTACTGTAACCGGGGCCGGTGGAGCATCAACCATAACGCAGAATAAGGGCACATTGGCCCTGACGGCAACTGTAACCCCGGCTAATGCCACGAACAAGACCGTTACATGGCGCACTATAAATGGCACGGGCCAGGCAACTATCAATTCAAGCGGTGTTGTCACTGCAGTTTCCAACGGTACTGTTACGGCCCGTGCAACAGCTAATGATGGCAGCGGTGTCTATGGTCAGCTGGTTATTACTATCAGCGGTCAGGTTATTCCTGTCTCGGGTATTACAGTCACGGGAGCCGGTGGGGCGTCAACCATAACACAGGATAAAGGCACATTGGCTCTTTCGGCAACGGTCACTCCGGCTAATGCCACGAATAAGACCGTCACCTGGAGCATTAACAATGGTACAGGCCAGGCAACGATCAATTCAAGTGGTATTGTCACTGCTGTATCCAACGGTACGGTTACGGCTAGGGCAACAGCTAATGATGGCAGTGGTGTCTATGGTGAGTTGGTCATAACGATCAGCGGTCAGATTATCCCTGTCTCTGGTATTACAGTAACGGGGGCCGGTGGGGCGTCAACCATAACACAGGATAAAGGCACATTGGCCTTGACGGCCACGGTTACTCCTGCTAATGCCACGAACAAGACCGTTACTTGGAGCATTATCAACGGTACAGGCCAGGCAACTATCAATTCAAGCGGTGTTGTCACTGCAGTTTCCAACGGTACGGTTACGGCCCGTGCAACAGCTAATGATGGCAGCGGTGTCTATGGTCAGCTGGTTATAAGTATCAGCGGTCAGGTCATCCCAGTCACGGGCATTACAGTCACGGGAGCCGGTGGAGCGTCAACCATAACACAGGATAAAGGCACTTTGGCCCTTACGGCAACGGTCACTCCGGCTAATGCCACGAACAAGACCGTCACCTGGAGCATTATCAACGGTACAGGCCAGGCGACAATCAATTCAAGCGGTGTTGTCACTGCTGTTTCCAATGGTTCGGTGGTCGCAAGGGCAACCGCGAATGACGGATCAGGAGTATTCGGAGATATTACAATCACGATAAGCAACCAGGTTGTACCGGTCACCGGAATATCAATATCCGGGGGAAATGCAATTTCAACGCCGGGAGGCTCATTGCAGCTTTCTGCAACCGTCACTCCGTCAAACGCTACAGACAAATCTGTTGCCTGGTCAATTACCGGAGGGACAGGTCAGGCAACAATCAGTCAGAACGGACTGGTGACTGCAGTATCCAACGGTAATGTGATTATCAGAGCCACAGCTAATGGGGGAACTGATATTTATGCAACAACAACTATTTCTGTTACCAACCAGACAGTTTTAGTGGAGTCAATCACTGTCACAGCATCAGGAGGATCGGCAACCATGACCGGATTGGAGACCTCTCTTCAGCTTAATGCAGCTGTCAGTCCGGCAAATGCAACAAATAAAAATGTGAACTGGTCAGTTGTCAATGGAAGCGGGCAGGCAACAATAAGCTCAACGGGACTCCTTACTCCCGTTGCATATGGTACAGTCACAGCCATCGCATCCGCGGTTGATGGTTCAGGAGTTTCCGGAGACATCACTATCAATATAGTCCGGGATGTCATTAATATAACCGGCATTTCCGTAAGTGGTCAGAAAGGGGAAACCACAATTAATGAAATAGGAGGGACCCTTCAGTTAACAGCTGAAGTAACACCGGCAGATGCAAGCGACAAAACAATTACATGGTCCATTAATAACGGCACCGGCAGGGCAACAATCAGTTCAGATGGCCTGGTTACTGCCGAAGCTTATGGTTTTGTAACAGCAGTTGCCACAGCAAATGACGGATCGGGTATCTCCGGATCTCTTCAGATAGGAATTGATGATAGTCAGGATAAAACTCTTTTACCTTACATTAATGGGAACCTGCTTAAAGTTCCGCTGAAACGGAGGTTCACAGGAAAGAAAATTGCTTTATATGATATTTATGGCCGTATTCTGGAAACCGGAATCGCGGATAGTGATATCCATGAATTTGAGATTTCGAAATACTATCCTGGAATTTATCTCATCGTTCTGACTGACGACAACGTTCTGGAAGTGCATAAAGTTGTAATCCATTGATTATATTACAACATAGATTGTCGATGCTCTGTGTATAAAATCCATATAAAAGCCAATGTGTTTATTACATTGAACTTTCAAAATTAGTCATGAACCAGATACATATGAAATCAATCGCTTTCATTGATATCGAAGTCAGTCTGAAAAACCAGGAAATCCGTGACATTGGCGGAATAAAGGAAAACGGGATTCTTTTCCATTCAGGGTCAATTCCGGAATTCATTTCATTTATTAATGGAACAAGTTTTATTTGTGGCCACAACATATTAAACCATGACTTAAAATATCTTCAGAAACCTTTAGCAGATTCCGGGATACAGCATATTAAGGTAATTGATACATTATTTCTCTCTCCATTGCTTTTCCCAATGGAGCCATATCACCATCTGTTAAAAGATGATAAGCTTCAATCAGAAGAATTAAATAATCCTTTGAATGATTCAATTAAAGCCAGGGATTTGTTTAATGATGAAGTCTCTGTTTTTAATGCACTGGATAATTCATTAAAAATCATCTACTATCTCCTGCTAAATGATAAAAATGAGTTCCAGTCTTTTTTTGAATTCATTGGCTTCAGAACCGGTAGTCCTGATAATGCGGAGAATTTAATACGTCAAAGATTCAACAATTTTATTTGCGGTAATTCAAAATTAGCTGAAATAATTACTGCACATCCGATAGAGCTGGCCTATTGCCTGGCATTGATTAATTGCAACAACAGAAAATCTATCACTCCTCCCTGGGTAATAAAAAACTATCCGGAAGTTGAAAGAATAATGTATCTTCTTAGAAATAAACCATGCATACCCGGATGCAGTTATTGCAATAAATCTCTGGATCATTACGCAGGTCTTAATCATTACTTTGGCTTTAATTCATTTAGAACCTACGGTGGAAAATCTTTACAAGAAGATGCAGTTAAGGCTGCAATTGATAATAAATCGATTTTAGTTGTTTTTCCAACAGGAGGGGGAAAATCATTAACCTTCCAATTGCCTGCTTTAATGAGTGGAGAGAATATTAAAGGACTGACTGTTGTAATCTCTCCTCTGCAATCACTGATGAAGGACCAGGTTGATAATCTTGAGAAGATCAATATTACATATGCGGTTACAATCAATGGTTTACTCGATCCTATTGAACGGAGTAAATCATTTGAAAGAGTTAAAGATGGTACTGCTTCAATACTTTACATTTCACCGGAGTCCTTGAGATCAAAAACCATCGAAAGGCTTTTACTGGGAAGAACCATTATCCGCTTTGTCATTGATGAGGCTCACTGCTTTTCTTCGTGGGGACAGGATTTCAGGGTCGATTACTTGTATATCGGTGACTTTATCAAAGCCTTTCAGGAAAAGAAAAACCTTCAGGATAGTATTCCGGTTTCTTGCTTTACTGCAACCGCCAAACAAAAGGTAATTGAAGATATTTGCAACTACTTTAAAGAAAAATTATCTCTGAATCTTGAAATATATCGATCCGGGGAATCAAGAACAAATCTTCAGTATAGGGTATTTGAAGAAGGTAATGAACAAGAGAAATATAACAAGCTCCGTAGCCTTATTGAAAGTAAAAAATGTCCCACCATTGTCTATGTTTCCAGGACATGGCAAGCATATTCATTGGCTAAGAGACTAAACGAGGATGGTTTCAATGCAAAGCCTTATCATGGCCAAATGGATGTCAAGGAAAAGTCTGAAAACCAGAATGCTTTTATCTCCGGTAATGTTCAAATAATGGTTGCAACTTCTGCTTTCGGAATGGGTGTTGACAAAAAAGACATTGGGATGGTTATCCATTATGAGATATCTGATTCATTGGAAAACTATGTCCAGGAGTCAGGAAGAGCCGGAAGAGATGAGAATATTGTTGCTGATTGTTATGTTCTGTATAATGAGAATGATCTTGGAAAACACTTTGCACTCCTTAATCAAACCAAATTAAGTATCAAGGAGATAAAACAGGTCTGGAAAGCCATTAAAGGGATTACCAGATTCCGGTCGACTGCATCCAATTCTGCATTGGAGATTGCCCGCAAGGCTGGCTGGGATGAAGGAATAACTGAAATTGAAACACGCGTTAAAACTGCTGTTTCTGCACTCGAAGAGGCAGGTTACTTGAAAAGGGGTCAAAATGTACCGCATATTTTTGCAAATAGTATCCTGACAAATAATGCACAGGAAGCAATTGACAAAATCAACTCTTCAGAACGGTTCAGTGAAAAGCAGAAAATAAAAGCAATCAGGATAATAAAAAAACTAATTTCAAGCAAAAGCAAAAGACACTCCAATGACGAAGTTGCTGAATCCAGAATTGATTATATATCTGATCACCTTGGTATTGTAAAGGAAGAAGTTATTAAAATAATTACTTTACTTCGCGAAGAGAAGATCCTGGCAGACACCAGGGACCTGACCGCTTTTATAAAAAAAGGAGACCTTGTAAACCGGTCAAAATCAATTGCTGAAACTTATCGACAAATAGAAGAATTTTTCCTTCAGCAACTGGAAGAAAATGAAAAGACATATCATCTCAAGGAATTGAATGAGAAAGCTATTGAAGCGGGTTGCCAGCATGTTACGCCCAATAAATTAAAAACCATTATCAATTTCTGGGCGATTAAGAATTGGATTAAAAGACAAAATCTGAAGAACTCAAAAAACCATGTCGTTATCCAATGCATCCAACCTAAAGATGAGTTACAGGAAAAATTAAAAAAGAGACATTCTCTTGCAAGATTCATCGTTGAATTTCTTTATGGAAAAATTGACAATAATGCAGATGTAAACGCGGAAGAGGTATTGATAGAATTTTCAGTTATTGAACTACAGGAAGCATATAAGGAGAGTCTTGAACTATTCAAATTTGAAGTTACAACAGATGATATTGAAGATACATTATTCTATTTATCCAGGATTGAAGCAATTAAAATTGAAGGAGGATTCCTGGTTATATATAACACAATGACGATCGAGAGGGTCGAACAAAATATTAAAGCTCAGTATAAAAAAGAGGATTATCAAAAGCTGGATCAGTTTTACAAGAACAAAGTGCAGCAGATACACATTGTTGGAGAGTATGCGAAGAAAATGCTGGAAGATTATCGCGGAGCATTGCAATTTGTGGATGACTATTTTAAATTAAACTATCCTGTTTTTCTCAGCAAATACTTTAAGGGAAGCCGTCTTGATGATATAAATAGAAATTTAACTCCGGCAAAATTCCGGCAGTTATTCGGATCACTATCTGCTGCTCAATTGGCAATTATTAATGATAAAGAATCCAAATACATAGTTATTGCAGCCGGTCCCGGGAGCGGAAAAACAAGAGTTCTGGTTCACAAACTTGCTTCCCTGCTTCTGATGGAGGACATTAAGCACGAACAACTTTTAATGCTCACTTTTTCAAGAGCAGCTGCAACAGCTGTCTCTTATACACATCTGAAGCTGCCGACGATCTACTCTGTGTAGATCTCGGTGGTCGCCGTATCATTAAACACAACATGCGACCACGAATCGTGTAGACACATTACAGTCGAGAAC
>ERZ1026814.1175-NODE-1175-length-10673-cov-4.173620_pt1 | contig 10673 bp, 7 predicted proteins | sample MGYA00520871_ERZ1026814 | MGnify/ENA primary metagenome ERZ1026814 (study PRJEB33270, sample SAMEA104284478) | anaerobic digester metagenome | biome: Anaerobic digester microbiome; feature: mesophilic sludge digester; material: Anaerobic digester biomass | place... | reverse complement strand
GAAGTAGTAGTGAAACTGAGAGGATATCTGATGTGTGACAATAAAGCGAGAAGTAGGATAGTAGACATTATAGAGAGCTCTTATGTTAGAAAAATTATTCTATTTTTCTTTTTTTTTTTTTTGTTTTGTTTTTTTTTTCAAGCAGAAGACGGCATACGAGATCTAGTACGGTCTCGTGGGCTCGGAGATGTGTATAAGAGACAGGTATTGCGTTCATAGCCCACGTTGGTTGATGCGTAGACAGACAGGGCCAGCATGTCTGCGTGAACCAGGTTTTTCTGCAGGAACTGGAATTCTTCATAGGTATTGTTGGGGCGTTGCCTGAATTCCCACCATTTAAATCCTTCCCCGTCTGCAAAAGCATCCCAGGAAATCTTGTCTATGTACACCACATCTGTTCCCAGGGCGGAAAACATGTTGCGGACATTTTTCTCGAGGGCTTCAATGGCGGTGAAAACAGCTACAATGGAAAATATCCCGATGGTTACCCCAAGCAGGGAAAGAAAAGCCCTGAATTTGTCTCCTTTTACCGAATCGTTAGCCATAGCAAAACTCTCCCCCAGCAGTTTTAAGAAGATATTGATGCTTCTGAAGATCTTTTTCATTCCTTTTGTCCGATTTTTCTTTTCAATTCCCGTAAGGCATCAAACGCTTCAAGGGGTGTTAATCTGTTTATGTCAATAGACTCGATGTCTCTTTTGAGGGCCTGCAACAGGGGATCTTCCAGCTGGAAGAAGGAAAGTTGCCTGGGCCTTTCAGGGGAAGGCGGCCGTTCCTTGCCGGCCTCCATGATCTTAAGCACTTCCTGCGCCGTGAGTATAACCCTGCGTGGCATTCCGGCCATGGTTGCCACGTGGATGCCAAAGCTGTGTTCTACGCCTCCGGAAATCATTTTACGCAAAAATAACACCTTTTGTCCCCGTTCTTTCACGGCAATATGGAAATTTTTGACGCGGGGATATTGCTCTGCCATTTGGTTGAGCTCGTGGTAGTGGGTGGCAAAAAGAGTCCTGGCCCTTGCCCCGGCCTTTTCGTGCAGGTATTCCACGATGGCCCATGCTATGGATATCCCGTCGTAAGTGCTGGTGCCGCGTCCTATTTCGTCAAAAAGCACCAGGGAGCGATCGGTTACATTATTCAGGATAGCGGCCGATTCCAGCATTTCGACCATAAATGTGGATTCCCTGCGGGCAATGTTGTCCGAAGCTCCCACCCGGGTAAATAATTTGTCTATGATCCCCAGGCTGGCTTCTTTGGCCGGAACGTAGGATCCTATCTGTGCCAGCAGCATAATAAGCCCGGTTTGTCGCAGCAGGGCGGATTTTCCGGCCATATTGGGTCCGGTCAGGATGATGATCTGCTGCTGTCCGGTATCCAGGTACACGTCATTGGGAACATATGCCTCTCCGGGAGGCATGAGTGTTTCCAGCACCGGGTGGCGTCCCTGGCGGATGTCAATCACATCGTCATCCTGCATTCGGGGCCTGGCATATTTTTGTTCCCTTGCCAGGATGGCAAAACCAAGGAGGCAGTCAAGCCGGGCGAGGATGCGCGCGTTTTGCTGGATGGGGGGTATGGATGCGCGTATGGCATCGACCACCCGGTTGAACAAATCCTGCTCCAGCTGTGCTATTTTTTCCTCGGCCCCGAGTATTTTTTCCTCATAGGATTTAAGCTCTTCTGTAATGTAGCGCTCTGCGCTTACAAGTGTCTGCTTGCGTATCCAGGACCCGGGCACTTTGTCTTTATGGGTGTTGCGGACTTCAATGTAATACCCGAATACGTTGTTAAAGCCGATTTTCAGGGAAGAAATGCCCGTCTGGCCGGCTGCCTCTTGTTGCATTTGCTGCAAATATTCCTTATTGTGGGAAAGGATATGCCGCAATTCGTCCAGCTGCGGGTCCACGCCCGGGGCAATGACATTTCCTTTTCCCGGTTGTACCGCAGGCGATGAAACAATCATCTGTTGCAACTTATCTGCCAGGGCGGCGCAGTCGTCCAGGCCAGAGGCCAGGGAATGTACGGGGTCTGCTGACGGGATCTGTGCGGTCAGATTCTTTATACGGGATGCCTGGTTCAGCCCTGTCCTGAGTTGTGCCACTTCCCGGGGACTGATCCTGCCGGCAGCAGCCCTGGAAACTATTCGTTCCATATCACCGACCTGGGAGAGCATCTTGCGCAGTTTGCCCACCAGTTCCCATTGTTCCAGCAGGGATGATACCACATTGTGGCGTTCTTCAATGGCTATACGATCCCGCAGGGGCATCACAAGCCACTGGCGAAGCAGCCTTGCTCCCATGGGTGTGTGTGTCTTGTCAATTACCTCTATCAGGCTGGCTCCTTTTTCGTGGTTTTCTGAACGGGGAAACAATTCCAGGTTGCGGATACTATACTTGTCAAGCCACATAAGGTGTTCCTTATCTATGCGCTGCAGGGTGCACAAGTGGCCGTAACTGGAATATTTGTTCATTTCCAGGTAAAAAAGCATGGCCCCGACGGCAGATATGGCCAAAGGCATGTTTTCGGCCCCGAATCCTTTCAGACTGTCAACACCAAAGTGTGTTTTCACTTTTTCCTCGGCGGCAGCGTATACAAACGCCCAGTCATCTATTGTTGAGAAATAAGCCTGCTGGTCTGTTCCGGATTTCCAGGTTTTTTCCGTTCCCCGCTGTACCAGAATTTCCCGGGGCGCGTATTGGGATAAAAGGCTCGCGGCGTAATCCATGTCCCCCTGGGCTATCTGGATGGTCCCTGTAGAAATGTCTGTAAAAGCTATGCCTGCCGATTCTGTGGATCCTTCCCTGTGAAGGTAAAGGCTTGCCAGGAAGTTGTGTTGCGAAGCTTCCAGCAGGTTGGGATTGTATGAAAGACCTGGGGTGACGACTTCGGTAATGCCTCTTTTGACAATCTTTTTAGTCAGTTTGGGGTCTTCAAGCTGGTCACAGACAGCCACTTTGTATCCGGCGCGAACCAGTTTGGGCAGGTAGGTGTCCAGGGCATGGTAAGGGAATCCGGCCAGTTCTACAGAGGAAGCTGACCCGTTGGCCCGCCGGGTAAGTACGATGCCCAGCGCCTTTGACGCCTTAATGGCGTCTTCTCCAAAGGTTTCATAAAAGTCCCCCACCCTGAAAAGCATCAGGGCATCCGGATAATCTGCCTTAATGGCAAAATACTGGTCCATCAGGGGTGTCTTCACTGGTTGAGATGCCATAAGAAACAAAGGTAATAAATTTTAAGGTTACCGGCAGGTGGTCACTGATTCCGCCTTTATATACCGGTCCCTGGTAGGTTCGTTTTGGTTTATGCCCCAGGTGTGCCTGGTCGCGCTCCAGCAAATGCGGCAGACGTGCCACCTTCACATATTCCAGTTCACGGAACGATGATTCGCTCACCAGGAACTGGTCCATGCACTCCCAGGCACCGTTGTATTTATAAGTGTCCGGGACAGAAACGTTTACCAGGCGGCCCGAGGCCAGGCTTCGAAGGGCGGGAGCCTCCGGAGGATCGTTGAAATCGCCCATAACCACGATCCGGGCCCCCGCTGAAACGTTGCCGATGCTGTCAACGACCCTCTGAAGAAGGGTGGATGCAGCCTGTCTGTTGGTTTCGGCCCGGGCACCGCCCCGGCGGGAAGGCCAGTGATTTACAAAAAAATGAAGGGTGTCCCTTTGATCCAGAATTCCCCTGACATAAAGGATTTCCCTTGTCCTGAGAAAACTGCCGTTTGTGTCGGGAATCGGGTAAAATGCAGTTCCTGCCGGCCGGAATCGTTCTTTCCTGTAGAGCAGCGCCACATCAATGCCCCTGGGATCAGGTGAATCCCGGTGAATGATCCCGTAACCAAGACGTGAAAGCGGGGTGTCATTGATGAGCTGGTAAAGGACAAAAAAGTTTTCTATCTCGCACAACCCTATGATGCATGGTGCCTCCCATGATCCATCGTCCTTCTGCCCGCAGGCGATGAGGGTCTTGACAATTTCGTTGCGCTTCTTGTAAAACCTGGGCCAGGTCCAGGCATATTCTCCTTTGATGGTGAAATCATTGTCATTCGTTAGCGGGTCGTCAAAGGGATCAAAATAATTCTCTACATTCCAGAAAATTACCAGGCACAAAATCAACCGTATCATGAACCCAAGTTATGCATATGGAGAGGGATAAAAAGGACAAATCGTAAAAAAGTTATTAGTTTTGTGCCCTTCTGAATAGTAAATAATTTTTTATGGCACTCAAATGCGGTATTGTAGGACTCCCCAATGTAGGCAAATCCACCCTGTTCAATTGTGTTTCCTCGGGCAAGGCACAGGCAGCCAATTTCCCGTTCTGCACCATTGAACCAAACCTGGGCTCGACACAGGTGCCTGATGCCCGTCTGGAACAGCTGGCCTCCCTGGTCCACCCTGGGCGTATTGTCCCTGCAACCGTTGATTTTGTTGATATTGCCGGGCTGGTCAAAGGTGCGAGCAAGGGCGAAGGACTCGGCAATCAATTTCTTGCCAATATCAGGGAAACTGACGCCATTCTGCATATCCTGCGGTGTTTTGATGATCCCGACGTGGTACATGTGGACGGATCGGTTGACCCGGTCCGGGATAAGGAGATCATTGATACCGAATTGCAGCTAAGAGACCTTGAGACCGTAGAAAGCCGGATTGCAAAAGTACAGAAACAGGCCGTCACAGGGGGGGATAAACAGGCCGCCAAACTGGCCGGTTTGCTTGTCCGTTACCGCGATGCCCTGAGCCGAGGCAATAATGCACGGACCGTGGAGCTGGCCAATCAGGACGAAGAACGGATGGCCCGGGAATTGTTCCTGCTGACAAACAAACCGGTGCTGTATGTATGCAATGTGGATGAGAAGTCGGCACAAAGCGGCAACCTGTATACCCGAAAGGTGGCCGAAATCCTGGAAAAGGAAAATGAACAGTACCTTATTGTCGCAGGGCGCATAGAATCCGAAATCGCAGAACTTGAATCGTTTCAGGAACGTCAGATGTTCCTTGAATCCATAGGGCTGGAAGAATCAGGGGTTTCGCGTCTGGTCAAAGCTGCATTCAGGTTACTTGAGCTGGAAACCTATTTCACGGCAGGACCCATGGAAGTTAAGGCCTGGACATGCCGCAAGGGGACAAAAGCCCCGCAGGCTGCAGGGCTTATTCATTCTGATTTTGAGCATGGTTTTATTCGTGCGGAAGTGATCAAATTTGATGACTTCATGCGCTACGGTTCCGAGGCTGCCTGTCGCGAAGCCGGTAAAATGGCTGTGGAAGGTAAAAATTACATGGTGCAGGACGGGGACATCATGCACTTTCTTTTCAGCCGTTAAAAGAACCTGGCCCTGTTATCTTCTACTTTTGCGCTCTCCTGCAACACCACAGGAACCATCTGGATCTGCACGTTGGAGAAATAGGTGGCATTTTGCAAGGCGTCGTTTTCTGTATAGTAAGCTCCGTCCAGGCGTTCATCCACACGGAACACATATACACCAATTTCACCTTTGACCGGCCCGTACAAAGTCTGTTCTGCCGCTGCTGATACTGCCCCGGCAAATTTGGGGTCTGTCTGCTGCATGGATCCGAATGCCAGCCCGGTCTGGGTGGAAATGGTCCTGCCGGTGGCTTCTGCCCAGGATTCAAGGGTGGCATGGCTGGCCAGCTCATCGCGGATCTGCTGGTAAGCGCGTTCCATCTTCTTTTCCAGGGTGAGGATGGATTCTATCTCGGCCTGTTTCTCCTGCAGGGTGGCTGTCCCTTTTTTATGTATGCCGTTAACGGCTGCCACAAAGAAATATTTATTATCTACGGAAATTACCGGGGAAACGGCACCGTATTTGGCCTCAAATGCCCAGCGGACCAGTTCGCGCATGTGCTCATAACCGGAAACTGTCTTGGCGTCTTGTGTGATCCCCATGGCCGGAACGATCATCAGGTTATTCTGGATGGCAACCCGGTTAAATTCTTCGAGGTTCTGGCTTTCCGTGGATAAATTGTTTGCCGCGGAATAAATTGTCTGGTATGTTTCCTTTCCGGCAACTGCTTCCTTTACAAGTACGGCAAGCAGTACTTTTTTGTGCAGGCGTGTGCGCTCCGTTACTTTGACAAGGTGTAGCCCGTACTGAGTTTCTATGGTGAAAAGCTTGTTAAGAGGCGCTTCAAATACCGATTCCATCCCCGGTATATAGGCTTGCTGATCAAACCAGCCTAACACGCCCGGAAGGGTGTTGGGATTCTTGTCTGCAGAGAACTCACCGGCTATTTCTTCAAAACGCCCGGGGGTGTTGTTGAGTATGGCAATCAGGCTGTCGGCCACTTTTGCAGCTTCTTCTTTGGTGCTTCTTTGCAACAGTATATGGTGTACAAATACCGAATCGGGCAGCTGTTTGATCTCTGCAATCCTTGCAGCGCGGAAAAAGTCGTTCTCCTTATAAGGAGGAAGCACATCGCGCATTGTGGCATTAAAGGCAAAACTGTCCAGGGCGGCAGAGACGGAAGACAATTCTCCTTTCTTGTAGTAATATGTATCCAGCGGCTTATCTGAATTGCGGGCAAGGAATTGGCGCAGATTATCGGATGCTACAAATTCATCGTATACTTTTTCTATATTGGCCTGAGCCAGGGCAATATCGTCTGCTGAAGGCAGAATGGGGAAAACCACATATTCAATGTCCCGTGTTGCTATCTGCTGGTATTGGTGTTTGTGCGCTTCGTAATACTGGCGTATTTCCTGTTGGGTAACTGTTATGGTTGTGTCCCTGGCAAATGATACTGGCGTAAGGGAAAAACTCACGTTGGAGGTGATGTTGTTATCTTCCATGTTCCTGCGCAGTTCCACCGGGGTGACGATATTGCTCTGGGCCAGCAGGGAGCTGTATTTTGTGAACATCCTGTCTGTCTCCATGTTCTCCTGCAGGAAGTTCCAGTACATTGCGGCGACTCCTTCCGGTTCTGCACCGGCATTCTGTACAAACATGGTCAGGCGTGAACGGTCAAACTGACCATCCTCTCCGCGGAAAATCGGATCGTTCATGATAACCGGCGAGATATCCCGTCCCTGTACCATATCAAACATTTCCTCGTCCCCCAGTCGAATACCGGCTTTTTCAATGGCAGGCATATACACTAGGTCTTTAAGGAAAGCCTGCCATGTTCCTTCTTCCACGGTTTCCTGGCTTTGTTCATCCAGGGAGGATGTGCCTGTGATTGCTTGCTGCAGGTTGGTGAGATTTTCCAGTCTTTTGGCATATTCCATATAGGTAATGCCCTGCCGGTTCATCTTTCCCACATCGTTTTTGGAAGAGAACATGGATAAGGCTGACTGTAATGTGTTGGGGTCTATAATAAACGAAATTAATGCTATTGCAATAAGTACGGTAATAAAAATACCCATCTTTACGCGTATCTTCTCCAGGAGTGCCATCTTGTAAATTTTATGGTTGTGTTTTTGTATCAGGGCGCGAAGTTAATTCTTTTTCTTCATTGGACAAAGTGTCCTTTTGAATGTATCCGTAAGAATCAAACGGTTTCAGGATTTTGGCATTTGTGGCCCTTTCATCTGATTCCATGCCGTAACCCTGGGCAAAAAAATCCGGGGAAGTCAGCCGCACATAACAGTGTGTATAGATTTTTTTCTGTTGCTGGTCCCAGTACAGGGTGTCGGTTTCCATGGTCTCTTCCTTGAGCAGGTTCTTGATAACCACATTGCCTGTGGCTATCCAGATCTGCTGTTCTCCTGAACGGTGCAATGCTTTGTCTGCCGTGATAACCGTTTCCAGGATTCCTTCCCTGGTATAGCCTTCTACCCGGAATGAAAAAGGAAAGATTTCATAAGGATCAGTCCCGCGTGAATATTTTTCCATGTAGGGAGCGGTGAGCCGGCCCATAACAAGCCCCCCTTCAACCTGCCATCCTTCCATATTCTGAACAGTCTGTGTAGGGATACTGTCCAGGTTATCTAAAGATTCAACCGTTTTCATACGGTTTTTGCAGGAGACAAATATGGTAGCAAGAGACAGGCCCGTTGCTACCATAATCACTGTTGTTTTCCGGGGAGGAAAAAACATTATTTTATTGTTCTGACTGTTGTCGTGGCCGACAAACCGTTTGCCCTTACCGAATAGGCGGATCCTTCTGCCAAATCATGCATAAAGGCTTCTTCCACGGTGGGGAAATACTGCCTGTAGGTGGCAATCAGGCGGTCGCATTCTTCTTCCAGGGAAGGGTCAGCCTGTTTTGCTTTTACAAAATAATCCACGGCTACCCAAAAATTGGCACGTTCATCGATAGCGGGCATTTCTCCGTCGCGAACTTTTGCCATGGCCCAGATGTGACCCATCAAAAGGTAAGCCTTGCCCTTTGTTTCCGGGTTGAATTCAAAAGACTGGAGTGCATATTGTGCGGCAGAAGAGTAATCGTTGACTTTTTTGTAATAGAAAGTACCCAGTTCCATTAAATACTCACCTTTGGTTTTGTCGTCAATAGAATCCGAATTAATGGCATTCTTTAGGAACATGGTGGCATCGTCGTTGATATCGCGGGCCGAACACAGGCGGTACAGGTAATAGGCCGAGTTGTAGGATGGCTCAATTTTATACAGGCTCTGCACGGCATTGAAGAACAGGTCCGAACTTTCGCATCCTGCATTTGAAAGTAATTGTACCACACGTCTTACATAGGCTATGTCTGTGCAATTCTGATCAAAACGCGGTGTAAACAGGGCAATCAGATTGTCGCAATCTGCCACTCCGCTGACGGCAAAAAGGGTTTCAAAGCTGTTACGGGCTTCTGCCATAGCTTCGCTTTGATCAACCTGGCTTTTTTTGTCAAACAGGGCGCTTAATTGCTCATACACGTTGATAACGTCTTCTGCTGTTAGTTTTCCTTCCTTGAAAAGGCTGGCTGCATACTGCATGTTCAGTACAAGAATGTTCTGATCTGTCTGTTCTTTTCCAAATTTTACCACATCCTGCAGTGCCGAGAAGATTTTCATATCGTCTTCCTTGTAATAGGTGACCATGTCATAAGCCTTGAAGGTATAGGCACTTAAACGTGATTTTGTTGCAGGAAATTTTTCAATTCTTATATCATACATCAGTATGAGGGAATCAACCAGTTCTTTTCTGTACTTGTCGTCTTTCGTCTGGTTTATCATGAATTTGATAATATTCTGGCCATCCTGGTATAAGGATTGTATTACCCCTCTTGGACACACCCTGAGTGCTCCCCTCCAGGAAGGAAGGGCTTCTTTCATGTTCCCGTTCTTGAAATATTCCTTATAAAAATTCAAATACCTTACGCACTCCACGCTATCTTCCGGTGTGGCACCATACTTTCCGGATTGCGCATAGCTTTGCGTAACAAAAGCGAACATGACCAAAGAAAATAGGATTCCGAATTTTTTCATTTTTGCTTATTTTAATTATATCTATGCTTTATAAACCAAATATCGTGCAAATTAAAGTTCAAAATTAACATAATATACCTTTCCCTTATAAGATTATTTTCAAAACTTCCGCGCTGGCCTGCATCTACAGATACTCCTATGGAATTGTACCAGCGGTAAATCGGAACTGAAAAACCGAATGTTACCCCCATGGCAGTAACCTGGTTCCCGTTGAGCATCATGTAGGATTGGTCGTAATAGGCACCCAGGCGGTAGGTCCACCTGCGCATAAAATAACGGATGCTGTAACGGTCTGGAGTAAACTCAAATCCGGCTTTCAATGTCCTGCTTAATGCAGGTTCAAAAATAATTCCCGGGGTTGCTGCAAAATTTGATTTTCTCCAGTCTGATTGTGTATAATCTGCACCAAAAACCCATTTGTCGCGCTTGCGGATGGAAAAACCCACCGTCCATTCCATGGGGATGGACATTTGAGATCCCTGGCTGACAACGGAATAAACCGTATCTATGATGGATCCTTTCTCTACCTTTGCAAACCTTGTAACATCTCCGCGGAGTGTTGCACGGGGCTGGAATGTGGCCCCAACTGTAAAGGAGGTGTTGGGTGAGAAATTACCAAAAGCCTGCAGTCCGAATTGTGCTCCGAACGATCCGATCACAATATCGTAACCGGTTTTTAATGTCCCGTATAATTCAGGATTAGAGAGGGATACAGCCTGGGCGTTCTTTTCAATATTCCCGAAAAAAAACATGCCCTGCGCCCCTACCGACAGGTGGCGGAAAAAAGTGGCTGAAAATGCGGCGAAGGCCTGGTTGATGCTTCCCTGTCCGTAATGGTAATAGCGGAAAGACCCCACGTTAGCCAGTATGTCTTCCCTGGATTCGTCTTCTACAAAGCGGTATCCCACATTGCTGTAAGGAATGATGCCCAGTTGCATGGCCGAACTTTTCCATACCGGAAAAGACAGGATAATATGATGCATGTTGAAGGCGTTATAAGCCGAAGAACGTGTTCCGTCCGTGTTTATGAAATTTCTTTGCATCAATCCAAAATCGAGCATAAAGGACAAGGAGTCGCGTGACGAAGCCGAAGCCGGATTCAGATAATTGATGTAGCGGTTATCCCGCAATCCCACTCCGATCCCGCCCATGCCCCTGTTCAGGGAAGTGCCCGGCCTGGTCACCTCCCCTACGCCAAACATTGAATACGGGGTGTGGGTTCCTAATGCATCGGTAATGTTCTGCGCCGCAGACCTGGCCGTTCCAATGAGTAGGAA
>ERZ1026814.1168-NODE-1168-length-10705-cov-3.413311_pt1 | contig 10705 bp, 8 predicted proteins | sample MGYA00520871_ERZ1026814 | MGnify/ENA primary metagenome ERZ1026814 (study PRJEB33270, sample SAMEA104284478) | anaerobic digester metagenome | biome: Anaerobic digester microbiome; feature: mesophilic sludge digester; material: Anaerobic digester biomass | place... | reverse complement strand
GTGGTTGAAAAGCCCCCTCAGGGTGCTCACCGTTCAGGAAGGAGCCGGACAGGATTGCGCGCCGTCGCGCGCGCCCGGGGCCTCGGACGCCCCGTTCCGGATCTCTACCTCTCCCTTTCTCCCCTTTTCTCTCATCGCCGGTCCCGGGAAACGGGCCCGGGCGGCGCATTGATCCGATGAATCGCAAGCCCTCCTGCCCGGCCGCGTCCCCGCCTCCCGTCCCCGGATTTCACCGGACACGGCCCGGCAGGCGTTCCCGGGCGCTTCCGTCGACGTGCATCCGCTGGAGATGGCTTTCAGACGAGGTTCTGCGTAAACGGAGGCGCCCGGTGGGGCCGGTCAGGTCTGATGTCTTGTTCCAAAGAGGAATCGGGGCCGGCCCCGCGTCGGGGCCGGCCCCGCGTCGTGCCGTTACGCCAGGAGCTTCTTCGCCGCAGCCGTGATCTCGGGGACCACCTTGAAGAGGTCATCCACGATCCCGTAGTCCGCCCTCGCGAAGATGGGGGCCTCGGGGTCCTTGTTGACGGCGACGATGAACTTCGAGGAGCTCATGCCCGCCAGGTGCTGAATGGCGCCGGAGATGCCGCAGGCGATGTAGAGGTTCGGCGACACGGTCTTGCCCGTCTGCCCGACCTGGTCCGTGGAGGGGCGCCAGCCCGCGTCCACGGCTGCGCGCGATGCGCCGACGGCGGCGCCAAGCACCTTCGCCAGCTCCTCGAGCAGGGGGAAGTTCTCGGGGCCCTTCATGCCGCGGCCGCCGGACACGATGACGTTGGCCTCGGTGAGCTCGATCTTGCCGCTCGTGTCCTTGGCGATCTCGGCCACCTTGGTCTTCAGCTGGGCCGCGTCGAGCGCCGGGTCGAACTTCTCGGCGGCGCCGGCCTTCGCGTTCTCCACGATGGGGAACACGTTGGGCCGCAGCGTGGCCATCGCGGGGGACGTCTCGAAGGCCACCTCGCCGAAGCACTTGCCGGCGTACAGGGGCCGCACGGCGACGAGCTTGCCGCCCTCGATCTTCAGGGCGGTGCAGTCCGTGGCCAGCCCCGTGGCCAGCTTGCCCACGAGCCTCGCCGAGAGGTCCTTGCCCTGCACCGAGGCGCCCATCAGCAGGATGGCGGGCTGCTTCTCCTTCACGATCTTCGCGACCGCCGCCGCGTGGGCGTCCGTCGTGTAGGGTTCCAGGGCCGCGTTGTCGGCCACGTACACCTTGTCCACCCCGTACTTGCCGAGCTCGGCGGCCTTGGCTTCGACGCCGGAGCCGCACAGCACGGCGCAGACCTCTTCACCCAGCTCGTCGGCCAGTTTGCGGGCCGCGCTGGCGATCTCGAAGCTTACCTTCCGGTACGCCCCGTCTCTGACTTCCGCAACGATCCATACACCTTTTGCCATGGTTCGGTACCTCCTCCTTTCCTTAAATCACTTTCGCCTCTTCCCGCAGCAGCTTCATGAGCTCCTGAGCCTTCAGTGCCGGATCATCGCCCTGGAGGATCTTTCCGGGAGGTCTTGCCGGAGGCGGTACGGTCTTGGCTACCTTCGCCTTGACGGTGGCGGTCACGCCGATGGCCGCCGCGTTTTTCACGTCGACGGGTTTCTTCTTGGCCTTCATGATGCCGGGCAGGGACGCGTAACGCGGCTCGTTGAGCCCCTTCTGCGCCGTGATGACGCAGGGAAGGCTCGTCTCGATCGTCACGGTTGCGCCCTCGATGGCCTTCTGGGCCTTCACGGCGGTGCCGGCGATCTCGAGCTTCGTCACGAGAGTGACCGAGGGAAGCCCCAGCATGTCGGCCAGCACCGAGCCGACCTGGCCCGCGTCGCCGTCGATGGCCCGCTGGCCGCAGAAGATGATGTCGTGGGGAAGCCCCTTGATGACGGCGGCCAGGGCCTGGGCCGTCGTGTACGCATCGGCCCCGTTGAGGGACGGATCGTCGATGTGGACGCCCTTCTCGGCCCCCATCGCGAGCGCCGTACGGATGGTCTCCATCGCCCGTGCGGGGCCGACGGACACGATGGTCACGTCTCCGCCGAGCTTTTCCTTCAGCTTCAGCGCCTCTTCGACGCCGAACTCGTCGTAGGGGTTCATGACCCACTTGATCCCGTCCTCTACGATGCCTGATCCGTCGGGTTTCACCTTGATCAGGGTTTCCGTGTCGGGAACCTGCTTCACACATGCAATGATGTTCACAGCTGCCTCCTTTCTTCGGACGCGGAGCGCCGGGCCGCCCTCCGGCAGCCCGACGATCGGCAATTCCACAAATGTTGTATTCTCTCGGCATCAGGCGCCACGGTTCAAGACCAGGCCGTCAATCGACTCTGCCTCTCCCGCTTTCCGGCCTTTTGCCTTTCGCCCTTAGCCCTCTTTCTACAGCCTGTTTTTGACGATATCGTCGACGACCGAGGGGTCGGCGAGCGTCGTCGTGTCACCGATATCGCCGATGTCGTTGGCGGCCACCTTCTTGAGGATGCGCCGCATGATCTTTCCGCTGCGGGTCTTGGGGAGACCGTCGGCGAACTGGATCTTCTCGGGCGTCGCGATGGGACCGATGAGCGCGCGCACGTGGGCGGTGAGCTCCTTCTTGAGATCGTCGGACTTCTGCACGCCCGTCTTCACGGTGACGTAGGCGTAGATCGACTGCCCCTTGATGTCGTGGGGGTATCCCACGACGGCGGCCTCGGCCACCTTCGGGTGCGCGACGAGGGCACTCTCGACCTCGGCCGTTCCCATGCGGTGACCGGAGACGTTAATGACGTCGTCGATGCGGCCCGTGATCTGGTAGTAGCCGTCCTTGTCCCTGCGCGCGCCGTCGCCGGTCACGTAGTAGCCGGGGAACTGCTCGAAGTAGGTCTCCTGGAAGCGCTTGGGATCACCGTAGACGCCGCGCATGATGCCGGGCCAGGGCATCTTGATGCACAGCGCGCCGCTGGCTTCCGTCTCGGGGATCTCCTTGCCCTCGTCGTTGAGCAGCACGGGCCACACGCCCATGAAGGGCAGCGTCGCCATGCCGGGCTTGATGTCGACGGCGCCGGGCAGCGGGGTGATCAGGATGCCGCCCGTCTCGGTCTGCCACCACGTGTCCACGATGGGGCACTCGCCGCGGCCGATGAGATTGTAGTACCAGTTCCAGGCCCCGGGGTTGATGGGCTCGCCGACGGTGCCGAGGATGCGCAGCGTCGAGATGTCGGCCTTCTTCACCCACTCGTTGCCTTCCTTCGCGATGGCGCGGATGGCCGTGGGGGCTGTGTAGAAGATGTTGACCTTGTACTTCTCGACGACCTTCCAGAAGCGGCTCATGTCGGGGTAGTTGGGCACGCCCTCGAACATGATCGACGTGGCGCCGTTGCACAGCGGCCCGTAGACGATGTAGCTGTGGCCCGTGACCCAGCCGATGTCGGCGGTGCACCAGTAGATGTCCTCTTCGTGGTAGTCGAAGATGATCTTGTGGGAATAGGCGACGAAGACGAGGTAGCCGCCGGTGGTGTGCATGACACCCTTGGGCTTGCCGGTGGAGCCGGAGGTGTAGAGGATGAAGAGGGGATCCTCGGCGTCCATCCACTCGGGGGCGCAGTCGGCCGAGGCCTTTGCCATGGCCTCCTCGTACCAGATGTCCTTGGGGCCCATGGAGGTCTTGATCTTGTCGCCCACGCGCTTGACGATGATGACCTTCTCGACCGAGGGGCTTTCCTTGACGGCCTCGTCGGCGTTGGTCTTCTGGGGGACGGCCTTGGCGCCGCGGAAGGTGCCGTCGCAGGTCACGAGGACCTTCGAGGTGCTGTCCTGGAGGCGGTCACGGAGGGCGTCGGAGCTGAACCCGCCGAAGACGACGCTGTGGATCGCACCGATTCGCGTGCAGGCGAGGATGCCGATGGCGAGCTCGGGGATCATGGGCAGGTAGAAGCAGACCCGGTCGCCCTTCTTCACGCCGAGCCCCTTCAGGACGTTGGCGAACTTGCACACCTCCCCGTGGAGCTGCTTGTAGGTGAAGGCCCTGTCCTCCCCGGGCTCGTTGCCTTCCCACTGCAGGGCGACCTTGTTGCCGCGGGTCTTCAGGTGCCTGTCGAGGCAGTTGTAGGATACGTTGAGCTTGCCGCCCTCGAAGAACTTGACGTAGATGGGGCCCTTCCTGATGTCGAAGTTGTAGTCCATGACCTTGTCCCACTTCTTGAACCACTCGACATACTCGCTGGCCACTTCGGCCCAGAACCCGTTGGGATCTTCGATGGAGCGCTTCCAAAGCTTGTCGTAGGCCGCCCTGCCGGCGACCCAGGCCGACTTCTTCAGCTTCTCCGGAATCGGATACACATCTTTCAATTGTACGTCTGCCATCTCCACTCCACCTCCATATGAACGTTGTTTTCGTTGATATTCCAGGGAGAACCTTCCCGGTATCGAAACACCCTGCCCGCAGGCCGGGTCCTCTGGCCGGTTGAGCGCCCGGAAGAAGCCCCGTGCCCGCGCGAGGCGAGCTGGAGATCCGGCAGAAGCGCCACCGGGTTGGCGAGTGCGCCCTCCCGAATGGAAAAGGCGCATGAAGTTACTCCCTTGTACCCCTCTCTGAAAAGCCGACGCACTATAAGTTGAAGGTTCTTTTTTTGTCAAGAAAAAAGTGGCTTATGGAACAGGATTTTACGCTCAAAACCGTTGCAAAAAAACCTCGGTCCGGCTCGTGTGTGTTTTTTTATACACACCCCGGACAACTCCCAGCGACTTTCGCCGACAGGGAAAAACTCGCCTTATCCATAATAAAGCGCATATATTCAATTACTTAGGTTCAATCCATTGTTGTCGATCGTGGGTGGTATGGGAATTGCTGAATGCTTGGGGCATCCGTTCCGAGACGGAGCGGGGATTCTGCGTGTCAGGCAGGCTGAACGGGTGCCGCGGGCTTTGGTCCCGGGGCATCGGCAGCCAAAAAATGCTTGACAGGGGTTTCGGCCGATGCTAGTTCTTCACGCTATAAAACAGGGGGGGCACTATGCCCCGCGAAGGGGGGTGGTGAGAAAAGTCGGTATCGGCTCCGGGAAGGCAGGAGATCCCGTCCCGGGTCCGGCGGCTGCAAAGCCGCAAGATCAGAAGGAAGTCTGCCGGGCTCGCCCGGGGACGTTCCCCAATCCCAAACTCAATGAGGAGGAGAAAATGAAGAAGCTTTTAATCGGTTTCCTCGCTGTCGGCCTGATCATGGGCTTCGCCATGACGGCCTCCGCTCAGCCCAACATCAAGGCGAGCGGCACCTACTACGTGATCGGCCAGTATGCCGATGCGCAGTCCCTGCTGAAGGACGCGGACTCCAGGGCCAACGTCGCCCAGCGTCTGAGAATGCAGTTCGAAATCCAGATTCAGGAAGGCCTGAAGCTCACGACCCGCTTCGACGCCATGGAGCGCGTGTGGGGCCAGCAGCCGACAATCCCGACGACCAACATCCGCCAGACGGCGGCCGGCGCGGCGATTGACAGCCGCGACGTCCCCTACGACCGCTTCGAGAACAACATCAGCTGGGAGCGCGTCTACGTGACCTTCAACGCCCTTTACGGCGTGTGGGATGTGGGCTACCAGCAGACCCTCGCCTGGGGCACCTGCGCGTTCTGCAACGACTACACCTCCGATGCGGCGGTTCACTACCGCTACATGATGGGTCCCTGGACATTCGGCCTGGAGTGGGAGAAGCCCACGGGCTTTGCCGGCAGTAACACTTATTATGGTCTTGCTGAGGGTTCGAGGTCCAGCGGATCTACCTCCCTGTCCGGCACCGATGACGACCACGACGTCTACCACGTTTACGCGATCTACCGCTGGGCCACGGGCCAGGCGGGCATCCGCTACGAGTTCGACCGCGACGCCACGAACGGCAAGCAGCTGACCGGCAGCCAGACGGCAATCCTCACGGCTCCCTACGGCTACGGCGGGACGACACCTGCCTACACGGGCCAGCCCTGGGTCTCCACGTTCCATGAACTCGCTCCCTACGTGCAGTGGGTCTCCGGCCCCTTCGCCCTCGAAGCCGAGTTCCGCTACATCTGGGGCACCACGGACTATGACGGTGCCCTGTCCGACATCGACCGCAAGGGTTGGGACCTTTACCTGAACGGCAAGTACACGATGGGCGCCTTCTACGGCGGCCTCGAGTTCTGCTACATCAGCGGCGACGACCCCGCCACAACCGATAAGAACGAAGCGGGCGTGCTCGGCGGCGACGGATGGGATCCGCTCCTCATGTTCGGCAACAACCTCTTCCACAAGTGGCATGGCACCATGGGTCCTGCTGGTGCCTGGTACTCCAATGGCGGCGGCGGCAGCACCACAACGGCCGGCGTGAACAGCATCGAGCGCAACCTCATGATGATCAAGCCCTATGTCGGCTACAAGGTTAATCCCCAGCTCGAGATCGTGGCCCAGTACGCCTGGCTTAAGGCGAACGAAACCTCCGCAGGCATGGATGACGAGTACGGCAAGGAATTCGACATCTACGCGACTTACAAGATCTACAACAACCTGAGCTACACCGTTGGCTTCGGCTACTTCTGGACCGGCGATTACTTCAAGGGTATCGGCGGCACCGTTACCAACGTCGACGACAACTTCCTGCTCATGAACCAGCTGACCCTGTCCTTCTAAGGGTCTTTCTGAAGGTTGTATGAGAGCAAGAAGCCCCCGGGGGTTAATCCCCCCCGGGGGCCTTTTTTTGCCCGCGGGAGGGTGTCACCCTCCCCCTGATCCCCTCCCGTCGCGGGAGGGGAGACAGATGTGGGAGCCTCCCGCCGAAGGATGGGGAAGGGGGACCGATGGGGATTTCCTTTCAAATCAAATCGTCTTGACAAGACCCCGGGGCTGAGAGATATTTACGCCGAAGGCGTAAATGGCTTAAGGCGTATGGCAAGGGGCTTATGGCAATACAAGATGCTCTTCCCCATCAGCCTTTAGCCATCAGCCTTAAGCCTCAAGCAACGGAGTTGCGATCATGCCTTTATACGATTATGAATGCGTCAAGTGCGCCCATGTCTTCGAGGTCTTTCACAAGCTGAGCGAGGAAGGGGTGGACTACCCCTGCCCGAAGTGCGGGGCCGGCAAATCCCGCAAGCGGGTGTCTCCGTTCAAGACGGACGCGTGGTCCAAATTCCTCGACACGATGGAACGGAAGGTGAACCCGCACAAGTTCAAGTGAGGCCGAAGGCCTCACAAGCCGCAGGCTTCGGGCATCAGGCTTCAGGCGTTTCAAAGACCGATACCTCTTGGGTTCAATCCGGCGGTCTTGGCCGACAACCCAGTAGGCGGACCAGACGTTCGGGAAGCTCGGAGGTCGCGTTGACGGAACATGCGGAAGGAGAAATTCTCTTCGAGGCGGCGACACCCATCGGTTTTCGGGTCCGCGTTACTCGTTCCTGCTGGTCAGTCGTCGTAACGGTCAAGCATCCCGTCATGAAGGGATGTGAAACAAGAATACGGGAAGCCCTGGAAAAGCCCGATGAGATCCGCCGCAGTCGAAGCTCCCCGGATGTGTTTCTTTTTTACAGGCTTGAGAAACCCGGGCGGTGGACATGCGCCGTTGCAAAGAGAAAGAACTCCGAAGGCTTCCTGATCACGGCGTATCCGACGGATGCCATTAAAGAAGGGGAAAGAATATGGCCGAAGTGAAGGTGTTCTATGACCGAACGGGAAATACCCTGACCGTGTGGTTCGGAAATCCCGAAGACGAGTACGTATGTGAGGAGACGGGCGATGAGGTCATCCTGATGAAGGACAAATCGGGACGGGTGATCGGTTTCGAGCGCCTGAACTTTTCCGTCGAAACGACGGAATCTCTGAAAGTCGCCTTCGAAGCGGCAACGGCGTAAAGGCGGGGGGTCGAAATCAACAGAATCTATGGCAACGTAGCCGGTCTCAAGGCCGGCCAGATCCGGCGCATCCAGCAGCTCTACCGCCGTAAAATCCCGATCGACCGGGTGCTCACCCTCGAGCTTGCCCGGCAACTCTGCGAGATCTCCCGCGAGACCAACCGACAGATCGGCGTCCTGATCAGCCGCAGGGGCGACATCCATTTCGTCGTCGTCGGGGACCATCGCCAGCTCGTGATCCCCAGCCTCGACGAGTTCCGCTCCGGCGAGAGCCGCCTCAAGGGACTTCGGCTCGTCCACACCCACCTCAACGGGGAGGCGCTCACCCGCGACGACCTCACCGACCTCGCCCTGCTGCGGCTCGATTACATCACCGCCGTGACGGTGGAGGAAGACGGCCGGCCCGGCAGGACCCACTCGGCGCACCTCATCCCCGAAAACCCCGACGGCCGGTACTGGCTCCAGACGGACCCCATCCACCCCGCCCGGATGGATCTCGACTTCGCGGGGTTCATCCGGGACCTGGAGGACCAGATCGCCCGCCGGCAGCGCACCCGCCGGGTCGATTCGCGGGAGCGGGCCATCCTCATCCGCGTCGAGACGGACCCGCGCAGCCGGGCGAACACGCTTGCGGAGCTGAAGGAGCTTGCCGAGTCCTGCGGCGTGGAGGTCTTCGACGCGATCACCCAGCACCGGCCGGAGATCGACCCGAAGTTCCTCATGGGAAAGGGCAAGCTCTCGGACGTGGTCATCCGCGCCCTGCAGATCGGGGCGAACCTGCTCGTCTTCGATCACGAGCTCACGCCCGCCCAGGTGCGCTCCATCACGGACTTCACGGAGCTCAAGGTCATCGACCGCACCCAGGTGATCCTCGACATCTTCGCCCAGCGGGCCCACAGCCGCGACGGGAAGATCCAGGTGGAGCTCGCCCAGCTCAAGTACCTGCTGCCGCGCCTCATCGAGAAGAACACGGCCATGTCGCGCCTCACGGGAGGGATCGGCGGCACCGGGCCCGGGGAAACGAAGCTGGAGATCAATCGCAGGCGGGTGAGGGACAGGATTCACCGGCTCGAGGGGGCGCTGAAAAACATCCAGAAGGGCCGAAACACGCGCCGGGCGGGCCGGGAGAAGGCGGGGCTTCCGGTCATCTCCATCGTCGGGTACACCAACGCGGGGAAATCGACGCTGCTCAACGCGCTCACGCAGAGCAACGTCCTGGCCGAGGACCGGCTCTTCGCCACCCTCGACCCGAAAAGCTCGCGGCTGCGGTTCCCCCGCGACACCGAGGCCGTCATCACCGACACGGTGGGCTTCATCCGCAACCTGCCGAAGGAGCTCTTCGCCGCGTTCCGGGCGACCCTCGAGGAGCTCCACGAGGCCGACGTGCTCCTGCATCTCATCGACGTGAGCAGCCCCGATTTCGAGGAGCACATCGCAGCGGTGGAAACGATTCTTGCGGAGCTGGGCATCGCGGCCAAGACGACGATCCGGGTCTTCAACAAGGAGGACCGGGTGGCCGACAAGGAGCTGCTTGCCGCCCTGTGCAGGCGCTTCGACGCCGTCGCCATCTCCGCCAGGAACCCGTCGACGTTCGGGATCCTGCTGGACAAGCTGGAATGGCTCATTCGGCACCGCGGAACGCCAAGCCCGGAGGCGCACGCGGAGACGCCATCCCCGGGGCCGGAACCCCTCGCCGAGGCGCAGTAAAAGCGAAAGGGGGCATCGGGATTGCCTGTTCCCGATGCCCTCTTCGTTTTGCCTTATGCCCTTGGCCCGTCTTTTCTTGTTTTTGCCTTATGCCTGATGTCTGCCTTTATCACATGATTCCCTTGTACCATCCCCCGTCGATCTGGATGGCCGCGCCGGTGATGTAGCCCGCCTGCCGCGAGGCGAGGTAGACGACGAGGCTAGCGAACTCCTCGGGCGTGCCGATCCGCCGCATGGGGATCTCGGCCTCCCATTTCCCGACGATGGCCTCGGGGGTCGTCCCCTGCTTCTCGGCGAGGACCTTCGAGAGATTGCGGACGCGGTCCGTCATCGTGTAGCCCGGGCAGACGCTGTTGACGGTGATGTTGAAGGACGCCAGCTCGTTCGACAGCGACTTGGCAAAGCCGATGACGCCCGAGCGCACCGTGTTGGACAGGATCAGGCCGTCGATGGGCTGCTTGACGGCAATCGAGGTCATGTTGATGATCCGCCCCCATCGCTTCTCCTTCATGACGGGCACGGCCTCGCGCGTCATCACGATCGTGGAGAGCAGGTTGAGGCGGCAGCCCCGCAGCCACAGCTCGTCGTCGATCTCGAGAAAGCTCATCGAGGGCGGGCCCCCGGCGTTGTTGACCAGGATGTCCACCGTCCCGAAACGGGCTGCCGACTTCCGGACGAAATTCTTCGCCTGCTCCAGGTCCGACACGTCGGCCGGGATGGCGAAGACCTCGCCGCCGCCCGCCTTCCCGATCGCCGCGGCCGCCGCCTGCAGGTGCGGGTCGTCGAGCGCGCAGATGGCGACCTTCGCCCCCTCGCGGGCAAAATCCAGCGCCACGGCGAGCCCGAGCCCCTGGCTGCCCCCGGCCACCAGCGCCACCTTCCCTTTCAGTCCGAGATCCATATATTCCCCTCCTTTTTAAGAAGAAGTTATGAAGGTGAGAAGGTGAGAAAGGGCATGCCGCTTGCCGGCAGATCCTCCAACCTTCACACCTTCTTACCTTCCTGCTTTCCGGTCATTTCGATTCCGCCGCCTTCCTCCTGTACTCCTCCCAGCGGTCGTCCACCCAGGCCCTGTCTCTTATACACATCTGACGCTGCCGACGATCTACTCTGTGTAGATCTCGGTGGTCGCCGTATCATTAAAAAAAAAACACACAACCAACACAGTCGTACC
>ERZ1026814.1166-NODE-1166-length-10708-cov-5.081183_pt1 | contig 10708 bp, 15 predicted proteins | sample MGYA00520871_ERZ1026814 | MGnify/ENA primary metagenome ERZ1026814 (study PRJEB33270, sample SAMEA104284478) | anaerobic digester metagenome | biome: Anaerobic digester microbiome; feature: mesophilic sludge digester; material: Anaerobic digester biomass... | reverse complement strand
GGCTAACTACGTGCCATCAGACTGCGTGATACGTTTTTTTTTTTCAAGCAGAAGACGGCATACGAGATCTAGTACGGTCTCGTGGGCTCGGAGATGTGTATAAGAGACAGGTTGATCCTTTCGGTGCCCGCTGGACATACACGGCGGATCCAATATCCCAGGAGCTGTGGGAATCCCGGTTTTATTGGGAACCGGTCAACCGGATGAGCAAGGCACAGGCGGCACTTCTAAATCTCTGCCAGATGATTGTTGACCACTTGAAACAATCCGGCGACATGAATCAAAGTGCGCTTTACTCACTGGTTGGTGGCAACAAGCGAAATTTTGAACAGGCAATCAACCGCTTGAAATCGGATGGAACGATTGATATCACCCAGGGGCAGAGGAATGCCAAGATTATCAGACTTCAGTTTCCCTAGTTTCCCCATTGTGGTATTGGGAAAACTGGGAAAACTGCCAGTTGAGTTTCCCTGTTTCCCCCCCTCTCTTAAGAGAGGGGAAATGGGGAAACTGGTTGAGCAAGGTGGTTACTCAGTATCACAGGCGCACAATTCATACTGAGTAACCGGAGAGGAACAGGACATGGACAACATTTTGAACAAGGCACTGGAATTTTACCGGTTGGGTGTATCCACCATCCCGGTACCACACATGCAAAAAAAGCCGGTGATCCGTTGGAGCGAGTACCAGGAACGGTTGCCAAGCTCGGACGAGTTGATCCATTGGTTTTCCGTTTACCCGACCAATTGGGGGGTGATTTGTGGCAAGCTGCATAATCTACAGAAATCGGGCTTTTTGGTAGTGATTGATTTTGATCAATTGGATCGTGCCCTGGACTGGTTGAACCGGGGGATTGTTCGAACCCGGATGATCACCACGTCCAGGGGATTGCACGCGTATTTTTTCACCCGGGAGGATCCAGGGAAAACAATGCACTTCCCTGAATTGGGGTTTGACCTGGTTGCACAAGGGGCATATGTCATCGGCGCGGAAAGCGTCCACCCGTCCGGGGCAGTGTACCAGGTGCTGGATTCCTCTCCGGTGGCATGGGTGAACCGCGTCCGGGATGTTCTTCCAGAAATCCCGGCGGTGCAGGTTGCCAAAACGCGGGTGGTGATCCCGGCGCCGGTGCAGGCGGATTCTTCTCCGTGGGCTTCTGCTGAAAACCCTCCAGATTTGATCCAGGCAATCAAAGCGAGGTACCGGATTCTGGATTTCTTCCCGGATGCAGAAAGGTCAAGCTATGGCAGGCAGGATGATTTTTACCTGGCACGTTGTCCATTTCATGATGACCATAACCCGTCCTTTTGGATCAATGCCCGGCTGAATTTATGCGGCTGTTATGCCGGGTGCACTTCCAAGCCGTATGACGTGATCAACCTGGTTGCCCGGCTGGAGGGTATCAGCAATCAAAATGCAATTCACCTGCTGGGGCAACGGTTGAGGGGAGGAGGGTAAATATTGACTGATATTGTCAACGAATGTCAACGAATTTGATTGCACGATTGAAACCAATACAGGAGAGAAAGAACATGAGCGACAATAAAAGTTATTTGGGGATGGAGCGGATCAAAGCGGAAATTTTAGGGCGGTGGTTCGCGGAAAGTGGCTGCAAGACGATTGGCGCATTTACCAGGCTTGTGGTGAAGAATACCAGTGCAACCCGCGGCGAGGTTGCAAGGTTGGTAAAGATGCCTGCTTTTTTGGATACATACGCCAAAGAAAGGGGAAGGCAAGCTGCAAAAAATTGAAATGTATATAAATGTTATAAATAAAATCGGGTTCAACAGAAAGGGAGAGACAACCCGAAAAAAATGTCTATAAATGTTGTAAATAAAATCGAATTCACAGAGAAAGGAAACCACAATGACAACAGTAGCATTGGAACACGCATACCGGGAACTTGAGCGAATCGGGCGCGCGATTGACGCCAATAAGCTGAGGTTTCATGAGTTTGTAGATCAAGTTCGCAAGAATGACCGGCTATCTCCGGAAGGGAAGAAAAAGACCATCCAGGAAGAATATGATCAATTCCTGAGCCGCCATAACAAGCTGAAGCAGGAATTTTCCGCGGCTGTTCAGCAAAGAAACGCGGATCTCCGGGATATTGCCCTGAGTGTGAAGGGTGAAGAACAGCGCGCAGCTGTAGCCCGGGTGATGGCAATCCAAACCAAGGACGAACTGGACAGGACAATCCAGATCGCAGAAACCACCAATGACGCAGTGCTGAAACGGGCACTGGCAACCCGCGGGTACATGAACCAGGAATGGGGATTGTATTCTTCCATGGCTGAAGCGCTTGCTGAAAAGGACGAATCCGCCAAGGCACTGCTTGAGTTTGAGCGCGGTTTTGGAAAGCTTGCGGATCACACCCGGAAGATGGAACTGAGTATGGTTTTGAACGCTGGACTTGATAAACCGACTGTATAAGATGCAAAGCGGTTATTATGCACTGGCAAGCGCGGTACTGGCACGGGCATTGGTTGACACAATCAACCAGGATGAGAGAATCCGCCATGAAGCGGAAACCTGGCTAAAAAATGACCGCTTTGCAGAATTGATTATCGCTGTTCTGGGGATGGAAAGCGGGGTCAGTTGGTGGCTTGGGCTTTCCATCCCGGAACGGATGAAGCGTATTCGGAGATTGGATCTGTACAGCAATCGGGAAAGGATCGGGAAAGATGGGAAAAACAATCCTGGAAAAAAGCGCAGAATTGCAGGAACGGAAAAACGAACTGGAAAGGGAAATGAAAAAAATTCAGCTGGAGATCCAGCAGGAAACAGGAGGCGCGCTGGAATTGAATGTGTACATGAGGCGACTGATGGAAACCGGGCTAACCCCAAAATGGAATGACCTGAAAAGGGAAATCAACGAATTAGAGAAACAAAACAACCATAGTAAATGACCTGTTTGCAGAATAAAACGCTCTACAGCCTTCCTGGTGGCAATTCGAGGTATCCAGGAGGGGCATCCGAAAGCCCCCCCCACATACTGAGTAACCAGGGGGGGGCGGTTATGGTTTCGATAATTGTCCTTATCTTAATCAAAAAAGAAACCTTCAAAATCGCTTGACATGACGCGCGGGGTGAGTAAAATCATTCTTGAGCACCATCTCACACCAAAAGCAGTTTTTTTATTGACTGCCAGAACCCTACAAATTACACGCGGCAAAAGTCCGCCAAGGATATAAACTGCTTTGTGAGGTGGTGCTCCAGGGTAGTCATGATCTTTGGCGGACTTTTGTTACAAACCCGAAGAAAGGATAAATGCACAATGGACGCAACAGTCAACGGTTATGGAATTGAATACCTGGAGCAGCTCGCGAATGACGGGGTTCAAACTTTGCTGGATCGGTTGCCGGAAAAGAAAGACCGGAATTTGGTAGCCGATATTCATTTTGTTTTGTACTGCTTGTATAAGCAGGCGCGGGGTGATGAACTTACGGAAACCGAATCCTCTTTACTGGATGAGGATGTCAAGGCAATCACCCGGGAAATTCCAGTAAGCGTGTAAGCGACAAGCCACCAGCCGGGCGGCATAAGCGGGGAAAGATGCTGCCCGGTTTTTTTATTTGAACTTTCGCAGGTTATCAATCGGGCTGTATTGGTGGTGTGCCTGTAATAGATCATCATCCAAAAGCTGGATATACCGCCGGGTTGTTTCCAGGCTGGAATGCCCCAGAAGGGACTGAAGGCTGACCACGTCCAAACCGGCTTTGAGCGCAAGCGTGGCAAAAGTGCGCCTTAGCATGTGGGCGGATACCTTGAACCCAGCCACTTTTGAGAGACGCCGGAAGATGGATTGAATCCCGTCACCTGTCAACCGGTAGCCGTCCTGAGTTTGGAAAAGCGGTGCATTGTCCGCCTGGTTTGGAGATGTGCGAATGTAAAGCAGAATTGCCCGGCGCGTGGTTGCACCAATGGCAGTGATCCTGTCTTTGTGTCCCTTGCCCTGCCTGACATGGATCCCGCCGGTTTCCAGGTCAAGATCGGATTTGTTGAGATTGCAAACTTCCTGCCTTCGCAAGCCGGAATCAACCATGAGCAGAATCATGGCGCGGTCACGCGAGTCGCAAACGTCCAGGAGTTGTTTGACCTGGCTGGCAGTGAGAAAGGGAAGGCGCTGCCTGCCAACGGGGGGAACGTCAACCTTGACCGGGGTGGGCATGTAGCCTTCCTGGTGCCAGAATTTGAGCAATGTTCGGATTGCGCGTCCATAACCGTTGAGAGTCCACTGTTTACCGTGCAATTCAGCCATGAAAGCGCGGACATGGCGTGCTGTAAGTTGATCCGGCGCGGTGATTCCCTGACTTTCAACCCAACGGACAAACTTTCCCAAAATGCTTTGGTAGGTTTTCAGGGTTTTGGCTGAACACTGCATGGCTTTCCTGGACAAAATAAAATCCGTAAATGCGTCCGCGAGCTGATAGGATGCAATCTTAAAAAATTGTGTTTTGGAAGCAAAAGGTTTATTTTGATTTTCCTGAAACATAAAGACCGCCATATCTGGATTTAGGCGGTCTATTTTTGAGGAAAAAAACTATATATGGCGGTACTGTGCCCCTGGCAGAATTCGAATCTGCAACCTTTTGCTCCGCAAGCAAACGCTCTGTCCAATTGCGCTACAGGGGCAGTTTGAGCGTCCTTAATATACCTTAAACAGGCGGGTTCGTCAAGGCGCGCCCTACTGCAGCGCCTGATCCAGGTCGGCGATGATGTCTGCCACGTTTTCCACGCCCACCGAAAGCCGCACCAGCCCATCGGTGATGCCTGCCTGCAGGCGCGCTTCGCGCGGCATGGCGGCATGCGTCATGCTGGCGGGGTGCTGGATGAGCGTGTCCACGTTGCCCAGGCTGACCGCCAGGGTGGCAAGTTGAACTTTATTCATCATGGCGGAGCCGGATTCCAGCCCGCCCTTCAATTCAAATGAAATCATCCCGCCGTAATCCAGCATCTGGCGTCTGGCGGTTTCGTAATCAGGGTGGGATTCCAGACCCGGGTACCAGACCTGTGCCACGGCAGGGTGGGATTCCAGGAAGCGCGCCACCTGCAGGGCGTTTTGGCAGTGCTGCTTCATGCGTAGTTCAAAGGTCTTGAGACCGATGTTGGCGAGCCAGGCATCGAATGGGCTGGCAGAGCCGCCGAGGATTTTCAAAAAGGAATACAGTTCCCCGCGCACCCAGTTCACATGGCGGCTGATGACTGTCCCGCCGACAATAAGACCATGCCCGGAGAGGTACTTGGTGGTGGAATGGATGACCACGTCCACACCCAGGGTGAGGGGGCGCTGGCAGTATGGGGTGGCAAAGGTATTGTCCACCATCAGCCAGGCGTCATACCGGTGACAGATCTCCGCCACCGCTGCCAGGTCAACAATTGCCATGGTGGGGTTGGCGGGTGATTCAGCGTATGCCAGCACCGTGTCGGGGTGGGCTTCGAATGCCTTCCGCCAGGAATCCAGGCTGGTGTCTGTCAGCCAGACGACATTGATCCCGTAGCGCGGCGCCAGGTCGTGCAGGAAGTTGAAGGTGGCGGAGTAAAGCGCTTCCTGGGCAATCACCGTCTGCCCGGATTTAACCCGCGCCAGGATGGAAGTCGTGACGGCTGCCATGCCGGTGGCAAACAGGTGGGCGTCCACCACATCCTCAACCGGTTTTCCAGGCTGGGCGCGCAGCAGATCGAGCCCTTCCAGCACGGCGTATTTGGCAGCAAGCTGAGCCTGGTTGGGGTTTGCCAGACGGGTATACACAAAACCCTCCTCCTCGCCCTTGAAGATGGACGCCCCGGTGGCGACATCCGGGAAGGAAAAGGTGGAAGTCTGGTAAATGGGGGTTACGTGAGCGTGGTGCGGGTTGTCACCTTCCGCCACGTGGTTGACCAGGGTGCTCATGCCGTGCTTTGCGCTGAATTTTGCCATGATTCGCTCCTCAAATTTGGGTTATTCAGGGATTATACCGGATGGAAAGCCGTTTTGCCATGATACCCCGCGCCCCTGGGGGGTGATATATTACCTGATCATTTCCGACCCACGCCGCGCAAACATTTATACCATCCAAATTAATGCAACCAATCCGTTAAAAAAGCGTATGATATTTATGGGGGCATGATTGGAAAGATGCCCATAAGGAGTGCAACCGTGGAAAATAATAAACAACCATATCGTTCCCTGTTCTGGCCCATCCTGCTTATCGGATTGGGTGTATTGTGGCTTTTGGGAAGCTTCAACCTGATTCCCAACCTTTCATTGGCGATGTTGGGGGTCCTCTGGCCGGTCATCCTGATTGTCATCGGGTTGGATATCCTCTTTGCCCGGCGCCTTCCCTGGATCAGCGGCTTGATTGCCCTGCTGGTGATTGCCCTGCTGGTCTTCATGCTCATCGGTGCCCCGGCACTGGGCTTGAAAATCACCCCCCGGGTGGTTACCGAGCAATTCTCCGAGCCAATCGGTGAGGCGCAATCCGCCCGGCTTGACCTGGACCTGGTGGAGTTTCCCTCCACCATCACCCCTCTGCAAAACTCGACGAACCTGATCGATGCCAGCCTGACCCATGCCGGCAGGGTGATCTTCACGACAAGCGGGGAGAAGCAGAAATCCGTCTCGCTGGGTTACGAACGCCCCAACTTGAATCTGTCGCTCACCGGACCCATGGACTGGAAAATTGGCATCACTCCCGACCTGCCGCTGGACCTGAACATTGATGGCGGATCGGGTTCGCTGAATGCCAACCTGTCAGGTTTGGATCTGATGAATTTTTTCATCGATGTCAGATCAGGATCGGTCAAGCTGATCCTCCCCGCTTCGCAGGAATCCTACCCCTCGGAGGTGATTGGCGGTTCGGGCAGCCTGAAGATGGACATTGAGGATGGTGCCCGGACGGAGATGCGCTTCGAGTCCCACTCCGGCAGTGTGCAGGTTAATATCGGCGGGGACGTGGAGCTGGTACTGCGGGGCGACACCGGCTCGGGCAGTGTCAGATTTATAGTCCCGGCGGATGCCGAGGTGCGTTTGGAGGTGCTGCAATCCGGCTCCGGCAGTGTGAATGTGGCGGAGCGTTATGAGAAAATCAGCGGTAGGGGTGCCAGGGAAGGCGTCTGGCAGTCCGCCGGCTGGGAGACGGCTGCCAAACGGATTCATATCATCATCGAAGATCAGGGATCTGGCAGCATTACACTGCGCTAGGTTTTGCGGCTGCCTGACCACACGGCAGGCATTTCACCTGCCGTGTGGTGTTTGCGCGAGACTGCCGCACCCATTGTGAGGGTCAATGACGGCTCCCCCCTGTCATTTACGATGAATATCCCCTCTTGACATCCACCTTTCCCGTGATACAATATATACAATGATACAATCAGACAATAAGCCAATGATACAAAAGGGAGAATGATGGATTGAACCGCCTTTCCGGCAAAATTACACTCGACTTTCATACCGGCGAGCCCCTCTACCTGCAAATTGCCCGCCAGATCCAGCAGCTGGTCCTCAGCGGTCACCTGGTACCAGGCGACCAGCTGCCCACCGTGAGGGAACTCGCCACCGAACTGCGTATTAATTTCAACACCGTCAGCCGTGCCTACCGCCTGCTGCATGAGGACCGGCTGATTTCCACCCAGCGCGGGCGCGGCACGTACATCTGGGATCATCCCACCACCGAGTCCCTGCAGCAGCTGCGCCAAATCAGCCTGGAGGAACTGACCCGGAATTATCTGACAAAACTCGCCCAGCTGGGCTGCAGCCCACAGGAAGCGCTGGACGAACTCAACCGATTGATTGCCACCGGCGATCCAACCCAATCAAATCTGGCGCCGGACCCCAAACCGAACTCAGAGGTTTAATATGCGTACAAAACCCAAGACCCAAACTCAAACCCAGCAATCCCAACTGGCACGCATGAACGCCGAAGCAATGGAGGCGCTGCATGCCAATGCCCTTTCCATTACCCTGTGTACGATTTTCTTCATTGCCGGTCTCATCGGCGCCATCCTCATGGATGAAGCTGGCATCAAGGATGCCTATATCATCCTCTTTTTCATCCCCATGATGCTGCTCTCAGTCTATTTCCTGTTTGCACTCAAGGTGGCAAAACAATGGGAAAAGACGGTGGTCCTGCGCCTGGGCAAATTCCACAAGCTGTGCGGTCCGGGCATGTTCTGGGTGATCCCGATCCTGGATACGACACCGATCTGGATTGACCACCGGGTGATGGTCTCGCCGTTTAATGCCGAGAAGACCCTCACCAAGGACACCGTTCCCGTGGATGTGGATGCGGTGCTCTTCTGGTTGGTGTGGGATGCCGAGAAAGCCGCATTGGAGGTGGAGGATTACCGGGTGGCGATCACCTGGGCAGCGCAGACCGCACTGCGGGAGGTGATCGGTCAGATGCCGCTGGCGGATATCCTCGTGGGGCGCGCCAAGATGGATGCTGATCTGCAGAAAATCATCGATGAGCGCACCACCCCCTGGGGAATTTCAGTGCAGTCGGTGGAGATCCGCGATGTGATCATCCCGCAGGCGCTGGAGGATGCCATGTCCCGTCAGGCGCAGGCGGAACGCGAACGCCAGGCACGCGTCATCCTGGGCGAATCGGAAATGCAGATTGCCCACAGCTTCGCCGATGCCTCGAAGGCATACATTAACAACCCCACCGCTTTGCACCTGCGGGCAATGAACATGCTCTTTGAAGGCTTGAAGGAAAAGGGCGCCCTGGTGATCGTTCCATCCAGCGCGGTGGACACAATGAACCTGGGTGGTTTAAGCGGCATTGTTTCCCTGGCACAGAATGCCCGCCGCGATATCCAGGAAAAAGAGTCGAAGCCCGCCGAGACTCCCCCGGAATCCTGACAACCATTCTGACATTTTCCCCTCCATGCGGGGGCGAAGCAATCCTTTTTTTTCCCGGCTGAAGGGATTGTTACACCCCCGCGGGGTTTGTAAAGACATATTTCGCAACCTCGAAAGGAATCCAAAAATGGAAATCATCAAAACCTACCTTCCTTATCTCATCCCCCTGATCATCATCCAGGTCGGGCTGATGGTCTTCGCCCTGGTTGACCTGGTGAAACGGGAACACACCCGCGGCTCCAAGTTGATGTGGGCTATTATCATCGTATTTGTCAATTTATTTGGACCCATCCTGTACCTTCTGCTGGGTCGGGAGGAGTCATGAGCGCGATCCGCACCGAAAACCTCATCAAGAACTTCGGATCCTTCCGGGCGCTGGATGGGCTGAGCCTCACGGTGGAATCGGGAGCGGTGTTCGGCTTCCTGGGACCCAACGGCGCCGGCAAAACAACCACCCTGCGCATCCTCACCGGTCTGGCACATGCCACCAGCGGCACGGCATGGCTGGACGGCATGGAGGCAGGCAAATCCCCGGAAATCAACCGCAAATTCGGTTACCTGCCGGAGGATCCCGCCTTTTACCCCTGGATGTCCGCCATTGAAATGTTGGAATATATCGGGCGCATCCACGGGTTCCCGGGGAAGGAACGCCGCAAACGGGCGGACGAATTGTTGGAATTGACCGGCTTGATCGAGGCGCGCAAGCGGCGGGTGGGGGGTTATTCGCGCGGCATGAAGCAGCGGTTGGGTGTGGCGCAGGCTCTCTTTCACCGCCCTCCGGTGCTGCTGCTGGACGAACCCGCCAGTGCACTTGACCCCGCCGGGCGCAAGGACATCCTCAACCTGATCGAGGGGCTGCGCGGGCAGTGTACGGTCTTCATGTCCACCCACATTCTGGCGGATGTCGAGCGGGTTTGTGATACCGTGGCGATCATTGACCACGGCAGGCTGGTGACCCAGGCGCCGCGGGATGAATTGATCGCCCGCTACGCCAAGCCGATGCTGCTGCTGGAGGTGGAAAACGGCACGGATTCCACCCGGCTGGTGGAGGAAATCCGCCTGGTGGAATGGGCGCGCTCCGTGGAGGTGGACGGCAAACGCCTGATTGTAACTGTCAACGACCTGGCAGCCGCCCAGCGCGAGCTGCTCAACCGGGCGGTGGCTCTGGGGCTGGTGGTGACGCACTATGAGCAGGTTAAACCCTCGCTGGAGGATGTGTTCCTGCGCATCGTGGAAAACAGCAAGGAGGTGGTGCAATCATGAAAACTGCATTTTACAAGGAATGGCTGGAACAACGGCGCACACACCGCCTGCTGATCGTTTGCGTGGTATTTTTTGCATTTGGCTTGTCCTCCCCGTTGATTGCCCGCTTTATGCCGGAAATGTTTGCCCTGATCCCGGGCGCCGAAATGCTCGCCGGTCTGATCCCCGAACCCGGCGTGGTCGATGCGGTCTCCCAGTATCTCAAGAACCTGACCCAGTTCGGCTTGCTGCTGGCGGTGCTGATGGGCATGACCATGGTCTCGGGGGAAAAGGACAAGGGCACGGCAGCAGTGGTGCTGGCAAAACCCTTCAGCCGCACGGCATTCATCCTGGCAAAGTCGGCGGCGCTGGGCGTCAGCTTTTTCATCGGCACCCTGCTGGCTGCAGCAGCCGGCTGGTATTACACCTCGTTGTTGTTTGAACCAATGCCGGCAGGCGGCTGGATTGCCATGAATGCCCTGTTGTTCGTGTACTTCAGCCTGTATGCATCCCTGACGCTGCTGGCGAGCACACTCTGCCGCTCCACGCTGGCATCCGGTGGAACCGCATTTGGGTTTATTATCGTGCTGGCGCTGGTGGAAGGGACTCCAGTGGTGGGGGCTCAGC
>ERZ1026814.1165-NODE-1165-length-10713-cov-8.334687_pt1 | contig 10713 bp, 4 predicted proteins | sample MGYA00520871_ERZ1026814 | MGnify/ENA primary metagenome ERZ1026814 (study PRJEB33270, sample SAMEA104284478) | anaerobic digester metagenome | biome: Anaerobic digester microbiome; feature: mesophilic sludge digester; material: Anaerobic digester biomass | place... | reverse complement strand
GGCGCAGCTCGCCGCCGGAGAGCACGGAAATGGAGGTATCGCCGGGCGGGCAGCGGAGGGCGTCCATGGCGAGCTCGAGGCGCGAGTCGAGGTCCCAGGCGTCGAGGGCATCGAGGCGCTCCTGCACGTCGCCCTGGCGGGTGAGCAGCTTGTCCATCTCGTCGGCGTCGAGCGGGTCGGAGAATCGATTGGAGATCGCTTCGAACTCGGCGAGCAGGTCGACGACCTCCTGCACGCCCTCTTTGACCACGTCGTCGGCGCCTCACCGAGGCCTTGATTCCACCTCCATCGAGCCCTACCCTGGCTTTGGTGAGAAAGGAAATTCCTATCCATTCACCACCGCCGGGTGGCAGTAGGACAATCGGCGTGCAGCCTGACTGTGCTACCCGCCAGGAGTCAGGACCATGAGCGATGTCAAGAGCCGTCCTCGCCTGCGGCGAGTGCTCCCTTGGCTTTCCATCATCCAGTTCCACAAAGAGGTCACGCGGCGAGCGGAGGAGGCATTCTTCGCCCTCCCGACGGGGAAAACCGACTCCGAGCGATGGTCTTCCCTAGTTGGCTTCGCCCCGCAGTCACTGGCCGGTCCTTGGGAATTGGACCCGGGAATGCTCGTGAGCGAGCGCCTCGCGCTCGCGGTCCGGAGTGGAGACGCAACGGATCTCTTCCTCGGTTGTGCCTGTTGGTTCCGGTGGCATCGCGTCGAACGGGGCTGGTATGTAGACTGGTTGCCTGCTCTCTACCGTCAGGTCGAGATAGCGGAGGCGGAAGAGGGGGGCATGGTACTGCAACCCGTTTCCGGCGTGTGGGAGGTATCGCCTCTTCTCTTTGGCCTCCTCGACCGGAAAGGCGCAGTCCCGAAGCGGCCGCTCGAGGAATGGCTTCCAGAACTGTTGGAGGCGGCCAACGAGCGGAAGGAGAGGCTTGACGGTGACCTCGATGCTGCACTCCGCGACACGCTTGGCCGCGAGATCCCCGAGCTCGGCGAGGAGTTCGCGAAACCGTTTCCAGCCGACAAGGTCAAGATGCCACCCACGGCGTGGATCCTCTTCACGCCCCCGGCCACGGCCTCGGTTTTCAACCGTCATCTGATGGCCGACTACGAGGAACTGGAGCGCCGATTCCAGGGGAAGAGCGAGACGCTTGGAGGACTTGCCCTGCTCGAAGACGTCACACCCCCGGAGAGCGACAAGAGTGGTGAGCTCCTCCCGATCGTTGCTCTAAACGCTTCGCAGCAGGGTGCCGTGAGCGAGATCCTCGACGGCCGCCCGGTTTCTGTAGTCAGCGGTCCGCCGGGATGCGGGAAGAGCCAAGTTGTCGTCTCCGTTCTTCTCAACGCCTGGGCGCGTGGCTCGAGCGTTCTATTTGCTAGCAACAACAACAAGGCGGTCGACGTCGTGCGCGAGCGGGTCGAGCGCTTCGAGTCCGACTTTCCGATCGCGATCCGCGCCGGTGCGAGATCAGCGAGCAACCTCGAGGAGGCACTTCGCCGAGCCCTCAACGTAGTGGCGGGGGTGAAGCCGGGGGCGTCCAGCGCGACGCCCACCGTCGAGAAACAGAGGCGGCTGCTCGAGCAGAAGCGCATCACGCAGGGATTCCTCGAGAGTCAGGTCCCGCAACGCGTCGACGAGGCTCTCCGGTCAGCACTAAACGCGTACGGTGAATACCAGAGCGCCGTGAGAGCACTCGAATCTGCCAAGAGCCGCATTCGTCAGCAGCTGCGGGACCTCGGATACGAGTTCCCGGTGGACCAGTTCGGCGCGGTGTTCGTCCAACCTTTCGCCTCGTGGATGAGGGAGATCGAGGGCATACGACTTGCCATCTCTCAGGCAGAGCAGGAGAGGAGTCGCCTGCGAGGCGAGATCGCTGCGGCGCGGGCGAAGCGCGATCGGGCCTGTGCAGCGGTCGGCTTGGACACTGCGGCGGTGGCGAACTGGGACTGGCTTGCCAACGGGCCGGGTCCAGAGTGGTTGGCCGCTTGGCTCGACCAGCTGCGCGAGTCGCTCACCCAGGTGGTTGAGCGATCCCTGGCTCGGTTCACTTGGCAGGAGGAGTTTGATCGTTGGCGGGGTTCGGAAGAGGCCAGAGACTGGACCGTGGCAGTGCGTGCTTTGGCCACCGATGTCCGGGCCGCGCAGGGACGCCTTGCCCCACTCCTCGCCGAGGTCGCGGCCGCATGGGACGTCCTGCAGACGGAGTCCGCCACCTTGGCTGGGCTGGCGATACCCGAGTCAGCGGCGCCGTCGGCGGAACTGCTGACGGGCTGGTCGGCCCTTTACGCCGAACACGAGACGGCTCCTAAGAGAGCTTTCGACTGGTTCCCCTGGTCACCGGCCAGCCGGCGGGCTCGGGGCCTGCGCAGGTTTGAAGGGAAACTGCGAACGGCCTACCCGCTGGCGGTTTGGCAGCGGGTAGGCGTGCTGGACCTGCTAGGGCGTGCTCGGCTTGCTGAAGTGGTCGAGGCCACCCGCCGATGGCTAGAGGTGCAGGCGCGATGGCGCAGGCTCGAACCGGTTCGCAGCGAGATCGAGGGAACACTAGCGTCTCTCCGGGAGGCCGCAGGGCGGCTCGGCTTGGCCGGTGTGCCGGCGAGCTCGAACCTCGACGAGTGGCGGCGTTTTGGGACCGAGACGGAGCAACAGGCGACGGTCGGCGAGACAGCGGAAGGTGCTTGGCGCCGGCGCGAAGAGCGCGACCGAGTGGCTGAGCGTATGCGCGCGCTCGCCTCCGACTACGACGCCTCCTGCTCCGGGATGCCGCTGAAGGAGGCTTGGCGGGGTGGGGCGGGGCGCGCATTCGACGCCGCCGTGGCGGCACTCGCCGACGATCCGGATCCGGCGAAGGTGGTGGCGCTGCGCACCGCTCTTTACACCGAACCCGTGGGAGACCTCCTTTCTCACTGGGGCCAGGCGCGTGAGGCCGAATCGGCGGCGCGAGAACTCTCCCACCGGGCTTCGGCACTCCCGACCGAGGAGAGTCTCACCGTTGCTTGGTGGGGGCGCCGGCCCGAGGGCCTACCCCGGCCCCTCGTGGCGGCCGTGCGGCTTCCGGGGCCGGACGACACCCTTGTCGCCCACCTGCGAGCCTGCGAGGAATGGGAGGCCTCATGGAGACAGCACCTTGAGGTCGAGAAACCCGCGCTCGTCGAGCGTGTGACCCGTGAGCGGGCTTGGGCAAGGGAGCGCCTCGCCGAAGCTCGAAGCGCACTTCCGGAGTCGGCTCCCTCCCGCAGCGCCCACGAGCTAGTGGAAGGAGTCCTAGCTGGTGACGACAAGTCTTGGCCAACGGCGAAGCTCCAGGCAGCCTTTGCCGAGTACAGCCCCGAAGGCCTGAAGGCGAGGATTGAAGCTATAGACGCGGAGCTCGAGAACCTTTCGTTTGCCGCCGCGCGTGATAGCTGGGTGAGCGCCCTCGCCGACGATTCCGAGCTTCAGGAGACTCTTGAGAGCCTCCTGAGACGTTACGAGCGAAACCGGGGTCGTCTCTACAAAGAGGACTATCCGATTTTTCGAGAGGCGCTCCGTGCGGTACCGATCTGGATTACAACGGCTCAGGCGCCACAGGCGCTCCCGCTCCTGCCGGGGCTCTTCGATCTGCTCGTGGTAGACGAGGCGACTCAGTGCACGCCGACGAACATCCTGCCCCTCGTCTACCGGGCCAAGCGGGTGGCGGTGATTGGCGACAAGGAACAGCTGCCGGCAATCCCTACGCTCACCGGAAGCGCCGAGCAAGCCTTGGCGAGAAACTTCGGCATCGAGGAGTGGCTCGAGCTGCTCGGCCACGCCCAGAATACCGTTTACGGAACTTTTGTTCAGTGTCTTCCGCGGCGGAATTCCGACGTCGTCAACCTCGACGAGCACTACCGCAGCCACCCGCTGATCATCGGCTTCGCGAACGAGCACATCTATCGCAAGCGTCTGCGTCTCCGAAAGGATCCAGGCCAAGGGGTAAGGGTTCCCTCCGGCCCTGGTGTGTTCTGTCAAAACGTGGAGGGCCTCAGCGAGCGCGGTCCTCGCGATCAGAGTTGGCTGAATCGGCCGGAGGCCGAAGCGGTGGTGGTGCTGATTCGCCAGCTGCGTCAAGGGAGCCAATTCACCCACTTTAGCTTGGGAGTGGTGACCCCATTCCGTGCGCAAGTGGATCTCCTGAGCGAGATGCTTGACCGGGCAGGTTTAGGTCGAGGCGTGGTCGTCGGCACGGCGCACCGGTTCCAGGGGGACGAGGCGGACGTGATCATATTCAGCCCGGTGATCGCGAGGGGAATCACTCCTTCGGCCGCCGGTTGGGTGGAGAGTCCTCCTAATCTGATCAACGTCTCGGTGACTCGCGCACGTGAGGCGTTTTTCCTCGTGGGGCATCTTGGAAGCTGCCGGCAGCAGCCCGGGATACTCGGCAAGCTCACTCGCTACATCGAGGGTGTCGAGACCCTGCGCGGGACGAGCCTAGAGGAGCTCGACCTCTTCAGCTGGATGGTGGTCAACGGCTGGTCACCGGAAGTTCATCCAAAAGTAGGAGATATCGAGGTCGACTTCGTTCTTCGGCATGAAGGTCGAAAACTGGCCGTCGAGGTGGACGGTCTTCAGCATGATTGGTCTCAGACGGCCGATGAGGCGCGCGATGCCTACCTGAGAGCCCGCGGATACCTTGTCTTGCGTGTTCCGGCTCGTGCAGTTCGCGAGACGCCAGCGATCTGCTTGGAGAAGATTGATGCCGCCCTTGGGATGCGAGGAGGCGGTGTTATCTGAGTTCAGCTTCCGAATAGGGGTTGAGGGAGGTGGGAATGACATACGGGTACGCAGGATGGGAAGGCGAGTCCGGTGCTCTCGCGCGTCATCTTATCCTACTCCCCTCTCGGGGCGAGCCACCCATACGACATCGGCGATGATCAAGTGAGGTCGTTGTCGGGGCTGTGGGAACGGCGGAGCGAGCGGAGCGAGCTCCGCGGTTTCCACAGCCGGCATGGGAGGCACGATGAGTGACACAGACACCAGGAACGGAAATGGGAGTGGGCTGCCGGAGGACATCCAGCGGTGGACGGCCAAGCGGCGCGCCGCCCCAACCCACGCCGGTGGCTGCTTTCTCGCTCATCACCCGCAACCGCCGTCTCGCCGGCTCGCTCATCGGCGGCATCGCCGAGACCCAGGAGATGCTCGACCACTGCGCCAGGCACGGCATCGTCGCCGACATCGAGATGATCCCCATCGAGTACATCAACGAAGCCTACGACCGCATGATCAGCGGCGACGTCCGCTACCGCTTCGTCATCGATATCGCTACCTTGAGGGGGTAGAGCCGGGCAGCGGTCAAGATGCCAGTTTGAACCGGAACTCGCGGTCGGACTCGTCGAGAGGCTGTGGTTGAGCGGCAGGGGGCACTGCGCCTACGGGGAAGGCAGGCAGAATCACGAACGGAGCTGCCAGGAGCGCAATCGACGCCCGGCTCGTGCGACCGTTCCCCTACCTCGTCAGCTTGCGGTAGGTGATCCGGTGCGGGCGGGTGGCGGCCTCGCCCAGGGTCTTGCGGCGGTACTCCTCGTACTCGGAGAAGTTGCCGTCGAACATCGTGACCTTGCTGTCGCCCTCGAAGGCGAGGATATGCGTGGCGACGCGGTCGAGGAACCAGCGGTCATGGCTGATCACGATCACGGTGCCGGCGAACTGCTCGAGACCGTCCTCCAGCGCCCGCAGCGTATTGACGTCGAGATCGTTGGTCGGCTCGTCGAGGAGCAGCACGTTCGCACCCGACTTGAGCATACGCGCGAGGTGCACGCGGTTGCGCTCCCCGCCCGACATCTGGCTCACCTTCTTCTGCTGGTCGACGCCCGAGAAGTTGAAGCGCGAGCAGTACGCCCGCGCGTTCATCTTGATCTTGCCGAGCGGAATCTCGTCCTGCCCCTCGGAGATCACCTCGTAGACGGTCTTCTCGGGATCGAGCGTGCGGCTCTGATCGGCGTACGCCAGCTGCACGGTCTCGCCCAGACGCAGCGTGCCGCTGTCGGGAGCCAGCTCGCCGACGATCATGCGGAAGAACGTGGTCTTGCCGGCGCCGTTGGGACCGATGACGCCGACGATGGCGGCCGGCGGGATGAGGAACTCGCCACCCTCGATGAGTAGCCGGTCGCCGAACCCCTTCGAGAGCCCCCGCGCTTCGATCACCACGTCGCCCAGGCGCGGCCCCGGCGGGATGTAGATCTCGAGGTCACGCGCCACGTCCTCGGGACGGGCGGTGAGGAGCTGCTGGTAGGCGTTGAGACGGGCCTTGCCCTTGGCGTGGCGAGCCTTGGGCGCCATGTGGATCCACTCGAGCTCGCGCTGCAGCGTCTTCTGGCGCTCGCTCTCGGCTTTCTGCTCGACCCGCAGCCGCTCCTGCTTCTGCTCGAGCCAGCTCGAGTAGTTGCCCTTCCACGGGATCCCCTGGCCGCGGTCGAGCTCCAGGATCCACCCGGCGACGTTGTCGAGGAAGTAGCGGTCGTGGGTGACGGCGATGACCGTGCCCTCGTACTTCTGGAGGTGCTGCTCGAGCCACGCCACGGTCTCGGCGTCGAGGTGGTTGGTGGGCTCGTCGAGCAGGAGGATGTCGGGCTTTTTCAGCAGCAGCCGGCACAGCGCCACACGGCGCAGCTCGCCGCCGGAGAGCACGGAAATGGAGGTATCGCCGGGCGGGCAGCGGAGGGCGTCCATGGCGAGCTCGAGGCGCGAGTCGAGGTCCCAGGCGTCGAGGGCATCGAGGCGCTCCTGCACCTCACCCTGGCGGGTGAGCAGCTTGTCCATCTCGTCGGCGTCGAGCGGGTCGGAGAATCGATTGGAGATCGCTTCGAACTCGGCGAGCAGGTCGACGACCTCCTGCACGCCCTCCTTGACCACGTCGTCGGCGCCTCACCGAGGCCTTGATTCTACCTCCATCGAGCCCTACCCTGGCTTGGTGAGAAAGGAAATTCCTATCCATCAAAATCAAAACAACATGGTCTACGACATGGTCTACGACCCAAAACGCGCGCTGAAACTGCTCCGGATCGGCTGCGGGCGTGCGGATGCCACTTTCCGCGACGACCAAGAAAACGCCATTCGTCACATCGTTGAAGGCAAAGGCCGATTGCTGGTCGTACAAAAGACCGGATGGGGCAAGAGCTTTGTCTACTTCATCGCGACCAAGTTGCTGCGGGAAGCCGGAGCCGGCCCGGCGTTATTGATCTCGCCGCTGCTGGCGCTGATGCGAAACCAAATCGCAGCGGCAGAGCGGATGGGGGTGCGCGCCGCGACCATCAACTCCGACAATATGGACCACTGGACGGCAGTCGAGGGCAATCTGGTCGAAGGGGAGATCGACATTCTCTTGATCTCGCCTGAGCGCCTGGCGAACTGGCGCTTCCGTACGCAGGTCCTAGCCGGCATCGCCTCACAGATCTCGATGCTGGTCGTCGACGAAGCGCACTGCATTTCCGACTGGGGCCACGACTTCCGCCCCCACTATCGCCTGTTGGAGCGGATCATCAAGACGCTGCCGGCAAACCTGCGGCTACTGGCTACTACGGCAACGGCGAACAACCGCGTGATGGAGGATCTCACCGCCGTACTTGGCCCGAAGCTCGAAGTCTCGCGTGGTGACTTGAATCGAGCCTCGCTTACCCTGCAAACGATCCGCTTGCCCAGCCAGGCCGAACGCTTAGCCTGGCTGGCGGAGCAACTAGCCACGTTGCCGGGCCACGGCATCATCTACACGCTGACGGTTCGTGATGCCAATCAAGTGGCGCAATGGCTGAAGACCCAAGGATTCAACGTGGAAGCCTACACCGGTGAAACCGGCGACCGCCGAGAGGAGCTTGAACAGGCGCTGCTCAATAACCAGGTCAAAGCGCTGGTTGCCACGACCGCACTTGGCATGGGCTACGACAAGCCGGATCTGGCGTTTGTCATCCACTACCAGAAACCCGGCTCGGTCGTCGCCTACTACCAGCAAGTTGGCCGCGCCGGGCGTGGGCTCGACTCCGCTTATGGCGTGCTGCTTAGCGGCCAAGAAGAATCGGACATCACCAACTGGTTCATTCGCAGCGCGTTTCCGACGCGACAGGAAGTCGCGGACGTCTTGGGCGCACTCGAGCAAGAAGACAACGGCCTGTCCGTCTCCGAGCTGCTGAGCCGGGTCAATCTGAGCAAAGGGCGCATCGAGAAGACGATTGCGCTGCTCTCTTTAGAAGCGCCGGCACCCATCGCTTGGCAAGGTGGCAGATGGCAGCTTACGGCGGCCACGCTGAGTAAAGCGTTCTGGGATCGAGCGGAACGCCTCACGGCGCTACGGCGAGACGAGTACCGGCAGATGGAGGATTACGTTGACCTGCCGTTTGGTAAGCACATGGGCTTTTTGATTGACGCGCTCGACGGCGAGCCAAGGGTTGTCACGGAACCTTCCTTGCCGCCGCTGCCGACAACAGCGGATAGCGAACTGGTCAAAGCCGCCGTTCAATTTCTTCGTCGAACCAGCTTGCCCATCGAGCCCCGGAAAAAATGGCCCGATGGCGGAATGCCCCAATACGGCGTCGAGGGATTCATCGACTATGCCCACCGGGCCAAACCCGGTAAGGCGCTGTGTGTCTGGGGCGATGCCGGTTGGGGAGGCTTGGTTCGGCGGGGCAAATATCACGACGGCCACTTTTCGGATGACCTCGTGCGCGCGTGCGTGAAGATGATTCAGGAATGGAATCTGCAGCCGAGCCCGACCTGGGTGACCTGCGTTCCTTCGCTTCGGCATCCCGAATTGGTACCGAATTTTGCGCAACGCTTGGCTGCTGCGCTGAGACTGCCGTTTCATAGGGTCATCGCAAAAACGGACGCAAGACCCGAACAGAAAACGATGGCAAACAGTATACAACAGGCACGCAACATTGATGGTTCGCTCGCACTCAATTGGCAGCCCATACCTCCCGGACCAGTCCTCCTGGTGGATGACATGGTGGACTCGCGCTGGACGCTGACGGTGTCTGCATGGCTACTGCGCAAAAACGGTAGTGGCGCGGTTTGGCCTATGGCCCTTTCACAGACGGGGCACGACGAATGACACCAGTCCTCTTACCCAACACCCAGGCGATCCTGTTGCTGACTGCGCCGCTCATTGCCGGACGAGGTTCGGCACCGTCGGATCTGCTCTCGCCTCGGGAATACAAACGTCTCGCGCGTCATTTGCGCGAGATCCAGCACCAGCCTGCGGATCTCCTCTCGCCAGATGCAACTGAAATCTTGCGTGCGTGCCAACCGGTGATTGACGAAATCCGCTTGCAGAAATTGCTGGGGCGCGGATTCCTGCTGAGTCAAGTGATCGAGCGCTGGCAAGCACGCGCCATTTGGGTGGTCAGCCGCGCCGATGCAGAGTATCCCCGCCGTCTGAAGGCCCGCCTGCGCGAAGATGCCCCGGCGGTACTCTACGGCTGTGGCGACATGGCTTTGCTCGAAACCGGTGGGCTTGCCGTCGTTGGATCGCGCCATGTGGATGACGACCTTATTGATTACACCATGGCAGTTGGCCGGCTCGCTGCTCGGGCAGGTAGAACGCTTGTCTCTGGTGGTGCTAAGGGTATCGATCAGGCCGCCATGCGCGGTGCGCTTGAGGGGGGTGGAAAAGTTTGTGGCGTGCTAGCGGACAGTCTGGAAAAGACCGCCATGAACCGCGGGCACCGCAATCTGCTGCTCGATGGTCAACTGGTGCTGATTTCGCCCTACGATCCAAGCGCCGGGTTCAATGTTGGTAATGCCATGCAGCGGAACAAGCTGATCTATGCGCTGGCCGACACATCGCTCGTCGTCAGCTCTGATCTCAATAAAGGTGGCACTTGGGCGGGTGCCGTCGAGCAGCTCGACAAACTCAAGTTCGTCCCGGTCTTCATTCGATCAACGGGTGAGCCTTCCGCCGGATTGGATGGTTTGCGAAAGAAAGGCGCACTTCCCTGGCCGAACCCGCAGGACGTGGATTCGTTCGAGGACGTGTTCAACGTAGCGATGCCAACGCCGACCGCTTCCCCACAGGTTGGTTTTCCGCTGTTTCCTAACGAAGAGCCAACGTCGGTTGACGCCAAGCCAACGGCGCCTGTGTCACGTGGCGCCGCACTTACGCCCGAGGCCGAGAGTGAGCCATCGGCACCGGTCGACGTTGTTTCCAGTGCACAGCCCTCTGGACCGGCTTCGGAAGAACCGCCGTCCGTCACACCCGAGACCGTAGCGCCGATAGGCCAGGCCAAGGAATCCACACAGCCAGAATCGACTCCTGCCGAAGTGTTCTTCGATGCGGTGCGTGCCGCGATTCAACAACTCCTGAGTGCACCGATGAAAGACGCCCAAGTGGCTGCCGCGCTGGACGTTTCCAACACGCAGGCCAAAGCGTGGCTGCAGCGCCTCGTCAAACGAGACGTGATCGAGAAGCGAAAGAAGCCAGTAGCTTATGTCGTCAAACAGCCGAGTCTATTCGGGCCGAAGTGGGAGCCGCGCTGGACGTTTCCAACACGCCAGCCAGAATCGACTCCTGCCGAAGTGTTCTTCGATGCGGTGCGTGCCGCGATTCAACAACTCCTGAGTGCACCGATGAAAGACGCCGAAGTGGCTGCTGCGCTGGACGTTTCCAACACGCAGGCCAAAGCGTGGCTGCAGCGCCTCGTCAAACGAGACGTGATCGAGAAGCGAAAGAAGCCAGTAGCTTATGTCGTCAAACAGCCGAGTCTATTCGGGCCGAAGT